>Ga0164294_10000615_pt1 | contig 33808 bp, 33 predicted proteins | sample GEODES005metaG_FD_111479 | JGI IMG/M metagenome (GOLD analysis project Ga0164294, IMG submission 111479) | Oligotrophic lake water microbial communities from Sparkling Lake, Wisconsin, USA - GEODES005 metaG | ecosystem: Environmental > Aquatic > Freshwater > Lake | place: USA: Sparkling Lake... | reverse complement strand
GAAGCCGAGGCGCGAGACATGGCTGACGAACTCCTCCGCCGCAGATGCCGCGCGGCCGCTGGTCAGCACATAGAGCGGCACCTGCATCTGCCCGCCCGGCACCGCTTCGCTCACCGAGACGTCGGGCGCCGCGCCGCGCAGGTGGAAGGTCACCAATTTGGTGCCGGCGGGGATGTAATAGCTGGTGATCCGCTTCACCGCTTCCGGGCTGCCGCCGCCATTGGTGCGCAGATCGAGGATCGCGCCGTCGCCGTCGCGCAGGAACGCCATCGCGGCGTCGATCGCCTTCTCGCTCTCGGCGCCGGTCCAGCCGAACCCGTCATAGCGGACATAGCGGACATTGCCGGGCAGCAGCTTCATCTCGCTGATCCCGTAATTGCGGGCGCGCATCATCGCCTTGAAGAAAGGCGTATCCTCGATGTCGTCGCGCTGGGGACCGCGCTGCGCCATCGCCGCCGAAGCCGGCGGATCGAAGATCAGCTGGAGGTGCTTGTCCTTCGCCACCGCATAGAGGTCCTCATTCACCCGGCGCACCAAGTCCATCGGATCCTGGACCGCATAGCGCCCCGCCTTGAGCCCCCTGGCGAGCGCCGCGTCGAGGCCGGCGCGCTTTTCCGCCAGCACGTAATTCTCGGCGATCGCCTTGCGAATCGCCGCGATGATCTGGGCCGGCGTCGCCGCCGGGGCTGCGACAGGCCCCGGACGCGGGCCGGGGCCCGGCCCCTGCTGGGCAAAGGCGGGGGCGGCGAGGCAGGCGGCCAGCGCTGCGGCAAATACGATCTTCATGGGTCCCTCCCGAACTGTGTTACTCACATAACACTGATGACCCGGAGCACAGGCGCGTGGCGCGCAATTTCATCTGCCTCCTTGCCAAAATCTGGCATAGTCGCGCCATGACCAACGACGACATGGACCTGCGCATCCTCGCCCTGCTCCAGCAGGACGCCTTGATAACGGCCGATTCGCTGGCCGAGCGGCTACCGCTCTCGCCGAGTGCGATCGCCCGCCGCGTCCGCCGGATGCGCGGCGACGGCACCGTCACCGCCGATGTCGCGGTGGTCGCCGAGGAGGTCGGGCCCTTCCTCTCGGCGCTCGTCCATGTCCAGTTCGACCGGCACTCGCTCGACGCCGTCCAGCATTTCCAGCGCCGGCTGCTCGCCAGCCCGCACGTCCAGATGGTGCTCGAGATCACCGGCAGCTTCGATCTCGTGCTGCTCGTCTCGGCGCGCGACATGGAGTCGTTCAACGCGCTGGTCGATTCGCTGCTCGGCGGCGATCCGGTGGTCCGTCGCTACGAGACCAGCTTCGTCAAGCGCCGCCGCAAGTTCACGCCGGCGCTGCCGCTGCACGAGCTGCTCGGCGACTAATAGGGATGATACCAGTAGATGCCCTCGCCCGCGGAGGAGTATCGGCCTTCGGGTTCAGGGCGCGTCTGCGGGGTGCGTATGAAATACCCCCACCCGCCGTCGAACCAGGCCTTGGTCGTGATCTCGACGCCATCTGAATAGACCGCCACACGATCGGGCTGCAACGCGGCGATGGTTCGCGGCCATTGCGCTTTCGGGACGGTGGCAGCGGCGCCGGCCGGCTGGCGCACCATGATGGACTGCGCCTCGCTGCGAATCGCCTTCAGCTTCGCGCGGTCCCAGGTCGGCCGCGGCGCGCAGGCGACGAGCAGTGCGATCGCTGCCGACACCACCAGGCCGCATATCAGCGCGACGCGCGCCATCCGCTATCCCCCGAATAACAAAAGGGCCGGACGTTTCCGCCCGGCCCTTTCTGTTCGTTACCTGTCGCTCGGCTTAGCTGCCGGGCTGGAGGTTCACGGCGGCATACTTGCCACGACGATCGACTTCGAGTTCGAACTCGAGACGGTCGCCTTCGTTGAGCGTCGGCATGCCTGCACGCTCCACGGCCGAGATGTGCACGAATGCGTCCGGCTGGCCGTCGTCGCGCTGAATGAAGCCGAAGCCCTTCATCGCGTTGAAGAACTTGACCGTACCGGTCGCCTTCTCGCCGGTCAGCTGGCGCTGCGGACCACCGCCGCCACGCTCGCCGCCGAAGCCGCCGCGATCGCCACGGTCTTCACGCGGAGCGCGCTCTTCGACCGGCATCGGCTCGCCGTCGATCTTCAGCTCGGTAGCCGAGATACGGCCGCCGCGATCGACGAGGGTGAAGCCAAGCGGCTGCCCCTCGGCCAGGCCGGTGAGGCCTGCCTGCTCGACTGCCGAGATGTGCACGAAGACGTCTTCGCCACCGTCATCACGGACGACAAAGCCGAAGCCCTTCTGACCGTTGAAGAACTTAACGACGCCGGTGCCTTCGCCGATGACCTGCGGGGGCATACGGTTGCCGCCGCCGAAGCCGCCGCCACCACCGCCGCCGCCGAAGCCGCCACCGCCGCCACCGCCGCGGTAACCACCGCCGCCGCCGCCGCCGTAGCCGCCACCACCGCCGCCACCGCCGAAGCGGTCACCGCCGCCGAAGCCGCCACGATCACCAAAGCCGCCGCCGCCGCCGTAGCTGCTGCCGCCACCAAATTCATCGCCGCCGAAGCCATCACGCTTGTCGCGGCCACGTCCGCCGCGATCCCCACGGCGCCCTCTATCGAAACTCATGCCCTGTTCGTCTTCCCGGTTCGCCCAAAATCACAATTAAAAGCCAAGCGCCGGACGAAAAACGCAGGTCTTCCAGCGCAAAAACTTGCGCCATAGAATCAGGCATAGCCCAAAATCGTACAGTGAGCGAACGAAATTCGACTTGAACAGGGCGAACGGGCGTTAACCGCGGCGCTTGCGCCACATTCTGCCGCAGGGCACAGGGTATAACCATGGATGCGATCGCCGAATTGCTCGCCAGTCCGGCCGCCTGGGCCGCACTCGTCACCCTTATCGTGATGGAAGTCGTGCTCGGCATCGACAATCTGATCTTCATCTCGATTCTGTCGAACAAACTGCCCGAGGAGCAGCGCCAGCGCGCCCGCCGAGTCGGCATCAGCCTGGCGCTGGTGATGCGACTCGGCCTGCTCACCGCGATCAGCTGGATCATCAGCCTGAAGAACACGGTGTTCTCGCTCGGCGTCTACGGCCCTCTCGACGAGCACGGCACCCGCGCCTTCGAGACCGATTTCTCGTGGAAGGACCTGATCCTGCTCGCCGGCGGCCTGTTCCTGATGTGGAAGGCGACCACCGAGATCCACCATTCGGTCGACGACAGCCATGACGAGTCGGACCAGCTGCTCGACAAGGGCAAGAAGGTCGCCTCGATCACCTTCACCGCAGCGATCGTCCAGATCCTGCTGCTCGACATCGTCTTCTCGGTCGATTCGATCCTGACCGCGGTCGGCATGACCGAGCATGTGCAGATCATGTACGTCGCGGTGATCGTCGCGGTCGGCACGATGCTGGTGGCGGCCGATCCGCTCGCCAACTTCATCAACCGCAATCCCAGCGTGGTGATGCTCGCGCTCGGCTTCCTGCTGATGATCGGCATGGTGCTGATCGGCGAGGCGTTCGGCGCGCACATCCCCAAGGGCTACATCTACACCGCAATGGCCTTTTCGGCTGCAGTGGAGGGGCTCAACATCTGGTCGCGGAACGCCCGAGCGCGCAAGGCGGCCGCGAATCGCGATTCGTCCAGCCATTGAGCCCGGCGGCGAACAAGTCTAGGCGGCCAGAATGACTGTGCATTTCCACGAAGAAGATATCCCCGAGGGCCTGTTCGCGCCGGGCGCCTCGATCGCCGTCGACACCGAGACGATGGGGCTGATCACGCCGCGCGACCGGCTGTGCGTCGTCCAGCTGTCCGATGGTTCGGGCGACGAGCACCTCGTCCGCTTCGGCCCGCGCTCGGCCTATGACGCGCCGAACCTGCGCGCGCTGCTCGCCGATCCCGAGCGGCTGAAGCTCTACCATTTCGCCCGCTTCGACCTGGCGGCGATCCGCTTCTACCTCGGCGTCACTGCCGGCCCGGTCTATTGCACCAAGATCGCCTCGCGTCTGGTGCGCACCTATACCGACCGCCACGGCCTCAAGGACCTGGTCCGCGAGCTGGTCGGCGTCGAGATTTCGAAGCAGCAGCAGAGCTCGGATTGGGGCGGTCCCGAACTTTCCGATCCGCAGCGTGAATACGCAGCGTCCGATGTGCGTTACCTCCACGCCATGAAGATTGAACTCGACAAGCGCCTCGAGCGCGAAGGCCGCACCGACCTCGCCCAGGCGTGTTTCGAATTCCTCCCCGCGCGCGCCGAACTCGACCTCGCCGGCTGGCCCGAAACCGATATCTTCGCGCACATCTGATGTCGGAAGTCGCCGCACGCCTTCGATCCCAAAAACGCGGCTGGGCGCATCCCGGCTCCGCGCATGATCGAGTCGTGCGGATTTCCCTGTTCCTGCTGCCGATCGGCATCGGCGTGCTCTCGGCTTTCCTCGTCCTCGCGCCGCTGCTCACCAAGGGCGATGTCAGCTTCGTGCTCGACAAGAACAAGGTCGCGATGTCGCCCGAGCGGCTCCGCCTCGAATCGGCGGTCTATCGGGGCGAGGACTCGAAGGGTCAGGCTTTCCGCCTCAACGCCGGATCGGCGATCCAGCGCAGCTCGGCCGAGCCGATCGTCCAGCTCAACCAGCTGGCCGCCGAGATCAATCTGCCCGAGGGGCCGGCGACGCTGAAGGCGGACAAGGGCCATTACGACCTCAACAAGGAGCAGGTCTCGGTCGACGGTCCGGTGAAGTTCCAGACCTCGGACGGCTATGTCCTCGACACCGAGAACGCCACCGTCGATCTCAAGACCCGCAAGATGGAAAGCGGCGGCGCAGTAACGGGCAAGACGCCGACGGGCGTATTCAGCGCGAACAAGCTGACCGCCGACTTGGAAAACCGTACCATCTCCCTAGATGGCAATGCACGCTTGCGGATTACCCCCAAGCGCGCGAATAGGCGCTAAGACCATGATCCGTGCGACTGCCCTGCTTCCGATCGGCTTCACGCTGGCGCTCCTCGCCGCGGCGCCCGCGGCCGCGCAGCAGCGCCACGACAGCAACGCGCCGATCGATTTCGACGCCCAGCATATCGAGTTGCAGGACAAGCAGAACCGCGTGACGCTCTCGGGCGGCGTGCGGATCAAGCAGGCCGAGATGACGCTCGCCGCGGCACGCGTCACCCTCGCCTATACCGGCCAGATCACCGACGGCTCGCCCGAAGTCTCGCGGCTCGATGCCGCCGGCGGCGTCACCGTCACCCGCCCCGACCAGAGCGCGACCGGCCAGTACGCCGTCTACGACGTCAACAAGCGGATCATCACGATGATCGGCGGCGTCACGCTGAAGCAGGGCGCCAATGTCGTCTCGGGCGGCCGCCTGGTGATCAACCTCGACACCGGCCGCGCGACGATCGACGGCTCGGGCGTCGGCGGCGGCACCGGCGCGACCGGCACTACCGGCACCCAGGCCCGCGGCGGCCGCGTCACCGGCCGCTTCTCGGTGCCGAAGCGCGCCAACGGGCCGGTCTCGGGCACCGCGACGCCGGCACCCGCCACGCCTGCGCCCAAGCAGTAATCGCCCTTTTTCCACGGCGCGCCGCGCAGGGACTTCCCTTCCCCGGCATTCTCATGCAGGAATCCTGCCAAACGCCCGGGGGGATAACCTGGCGGTAACGCGAACCGTCCATGCAGGGACAGAGTATGACCGACGTCACCACCCTCGAAACGCCTGTCGCGGACCCCGCGCCGCTGCCCGACAAGGGCCTCGCGGTCGTCTCGATCGCCAAGTCGTACGACAAGCGCGTGGTGCTCACCGACGTGTCGGTCTCGGTCGGCCGCGGCGAAGTCGTCGGCCTGCTCGGCCCGAACGGCGCCGGCAAGACCACCTGCTTCTATTCGGTGATGGGCCTGGTGAAGCCCGACAGCGGCCGCATCATGCTCGACGGCGAGGACATCACCCGCCTGCCCATGTATCGCCGCGCGATCCTGGGCCTGGGCTATCTGCCGCAGGAAACCTCGATCTTCCGCGGCCTTTCGGTCGAGAAGAACATCCTAGCGGTGCTCGAGCTGTCCGAGCCGGACAAGGCCGCGCGCCAGCGCCGCCTCGACGAGCTGCTCGAGGAATTCGGCCTCACCCGCCTGCGCGCCGCGCCGTCGATGGCGCTGTCAGGCGGCGAGCGCCGCCGCGCCGAAATCGCCCGTGCGCTGGCCGCCGATCCGACGATCATCCTGCTCGACGAGCCTTTCGCCGGCATCGATCCGATCTCGATCTCCGACATTCGCGACCTGATCATCCAGCTCAAGAAGCGCGGCATCGGCGTGCTGATCACCGATCACAATGTCCGCGAGACGCTCGACATCGTCGATCGCGGCTACATCATCTATGACGGCCGCGTGCTGTTCGCCGGTTCGCCGGGCGATCTCGTCAAGGACGAGAATGTCCGTCGTCTCTATCTGGGCGAGAGCTTCGAGCTGTGACGTTTGCTTACGGTTCCAGCCCGCTGGTGCCGCCCGAGCATAAGCCATGAGTCTCGCGCCTCGCCTCGATCTGCGCCAGTCGCAATCGCTGGTGATGACGCCGCAATTGCAGCAGGCGATCAAGCTGCTGGCGCTGTCGAATCTCGAAATCGAGACCTTCATCGCCGAGGAGCTGGAGAAGAACCCGCTGCTCGAGAACAGCGGCACCGGCAGCGACGAGGATCGCGGCGCATCGGAGCCGATCGAGGCGCCCGAGCCCGATCATGACTTCGAGGAGCGCGACGGCCCGGCGGACGCCAGCGAGCTGATCGCCGGCGGCGGCGAGGCGGCGGGCGAAGCCGCGCTGGACGTCGATTTCGCCGCCGAGACCTTCCACCACGACAGCGGCAGCGACACGCTCGGCGCCGGCGGGCTCGACGGCAGCCTCGGCCTGAGCGGCACCGGCGGCGGCGGCGCGCCCGAGGACGGGCCGGATTTCGACAATCTCGGCAGCGCCGATCTCAGCCTCGCCGATCACCTTATGGCGCAGGCCGGCGCCACCGTGGACGGGCGCGACCTGTTCATCGCCGCGCACCTGATCGACCAGATCGACGAGGCCGGCTATCTCACCGCGCCGCTGCTCGACATCGCCAACCGGCTGAACGTGCCGCTCGCCCGGGTCGAGGCGGTGCTGGCGACGATCCAGACCTTCGATCCCACCGGCGTCGGCGCGCGCGACCTCGCCGAATGCCTGGCGCTGCAGGCGAAGGAAGCCGATCGCTACGATCCGTGCATGGCGCGGCTGCTCGACAATCTCGATCTGGTCGCGCGCGGCGACCTCGCCCGCCTCAAGCGCATCTGCGACGTCGATGACGAGGATTTGGCGGACATGATCCGCGAGCTGCGCAACTATGATCCCAAGCCCGGCTGCCGCTACGGCGGAGAACCGACGCTGGCGGTGACACCCGACATCTTCGTCGCGCGCCGCGGCGCCGGCTGGGCGGTCGAGATCAACTCGGCCACCTTGCCCAAGCTGCTGGTCAACCGGGCCTATTACACCGAAGTCTCGGCCGGCCCGCAGGACAAGGCGAGCAAGGCCTGGCTGTCGGACATGCTGGCCAGCGCCAACTGGCTGGTGAAGGCGCTCGACCAGCGCCAGCGCACGATCATCAAGGTCGCCTCCGAGATCGTGAAGCAGCAGGAAGCTTTCTTCCTCAAGGGCGTCGCCCACCTCAAGCCGATGACGCTGCGCCAGGTCGCCGAAGCGATCGAGATGCACGAATCGACGGTGAGCCGGGTCACCTCGAACAAGTATCTCAGCTGCGCGCGCGGGCTGTTCGAGCTCAAATACTTCTTCACCTCGGCGATCCAGTCGGCCGATGGCGGCGACGCGGTTTCGGCCGAAGCGGTGAAGAACGCGATCCGCACGCTGATCCAGGCCGAGGACCCCAAGAAGATCCTGTCGGACGACACGCTGGTCGAGCTGCTCAACGCCAAGGGATTCGATATCGCCCGGCGCACCGTGGCCAAATATCGCGAGGCGATGGGGATCGGCAGCTCGGTCCAGCGCAGGCGACAAAAGGCCCTGGAAGGCGTAGGCTGAACCGTGGATTCAACCTTTGGTAGGCAGAACGGGCTATAATTGATTCGATGTCCGCCGACTTTTCCATCGACGTAGACCCCGCGCAGAGCCTCGTCCGGATCCGGATGAGCGGCTTTTTTGCGCCTGAGGACATCGCTGCATTCCTGGCCGCGCGCCGCGAGGCCCATGCCAGGCTCACCTGCGGGCCGAACGAGCATCTGACGCTCAATGACCTGCGCGACATGAAGATCCAGGCGCAGGAAAGCGTCGAGCTGTTCCGCGATCTGCTCGCCGATCCCGCCTTCCGTTCGCGCCGGCTCGCCTTCGTGATCGGCCGCACCCTGGCGCGCACCCAGCTCGGCCGCGCGCTCGACCGCCGCTATGCGCGCACCTTCGAGGATCCCTGGGCCGCCGAGGCGTGGCTGATCTCCGGTTCGGACCTCGCCGCCGCCTGAGCGCGGCTCGCTTGCAATGTAGGATTTCGTCTGTTTGGCTCGCGCAGTCGGGATCGCTTCCGGCCGCTCTTTGATCTGGTTGGAAATATAGGATTCGTGCCGCGACCGGATGTTGCGGAATGCGCGCCTTTCCCGGGAAAACAGGGAAAATAAGCGCGCCGAAAACCCGCTCCCGGCGCGCCTTCGTGCGTTTTGGCGAGTCGCGGGGTCCGGCGCTGTCGGATCAGTTCGCCGGTTTGTTCGCCCCGGCGACCATCTTGTCGAAATCGGCCTTGGTCAGTGCGAGCAGCAGGCCCTTGTTGTTCTTGCCGAACGCCTCGAGCGGCACCTCGACCTTGCCGGCCTCGGCCACCACCACTGCGGCGGACATGCTCGCCGACTCGATCTTGCCGAGCACCACACCCTTCGAATCGCGCACTTCGCTGCCCACGGTGACGTCGGAAGGCTTGGCCGGAACCGCGCGGCTCGGCTTGGCCTTGCCGGCTTCCTCGCGCGATTCGCGCACGGCCTTGTCGATGTTCGATGCGGTGTCGTCCGGGCCCTTCAATTCGGGCGCGCCGACCGAGCCGACCAGCACCGGATTGCCCGGACCCTGCTGCGCCTGCGCCACGCCCGCGCCGAACACCAGGCATGCGGCAAGCGCCGCCAGCTTGACTGCCTTCATCATCGCTCTCCCTCTTGTTCTTTGCCCGCGATGGTATCGCTAACAAGAAGGCGGTGCAATCAGTCGTCCTCGTCCTCGAACCCGGCAAGATCGAGCGCCCGCGCCTTGACCTGGTGGAGCCTGCACCAATGGACCAGCGCATCCTCGCGGCCATGCGTGACCCACACTTCGCGCGGCTCCAGCTGGCGGATCGTGCGGGTCAGTTCGTCCCAGTCGGCATGGTCGGAGAGGATCAGCGGCAGCTCGACATTGCGCTGCCGGGCGCGTTGGCGGACGCGCATCCAGCCCGAGGCCATCGCGGTGATCGGATCGGGCAGCCGCCGCGACCAGCGATCGTTGAGCGCGCCCGGCGGGCAGAGGATGATCCGCCCCTGCAGCTCCGCCTTGGCGACGCCGGTAGCCGGGCGCAGTTCGCCGAGATCGACGCCCTGCTCGACATAAAGATCGCACAGCCGCTGGAGCGCGCCGTGGATGTAGATCGGATCGTCGAACCCCATCACCCGCAGCTCGGAGATCACCCGCTGCGCCTTGCCCAGCGCATAGGCGCCGACCAGCACGCAGCGATCGGGGTTGGCGCGCAGCGCGGCGAGCAGCTTGTCGAGCTCGTCATGCGTCTCGGGATGGCGGAAGACGGGGAGCCCGAACGTGGCTTCGGTGATGAACACATCGCACGGCACCGGCTCGAATGGCACGCAGGTCGGGTCCTCGCGGCGCTTATAGTCGCCCGAGACGACGATGCGCTCGCCGCGATGCTCAAGCACAATCTGGGCGGAGCCGAGGACATGGCCGGCGGGTACGAAGCGAATGTCGATACCATGCATCGTGATCCGCTCGCCATAGGCGACGGGATTGCCGCTTTGCGGCCCGTAACGCGCCTCCATGATCGCCAGCGTCTGCGGCGTCGCCCAGACCGCCTCGTGCCCGCCCCGGGCGTGATCTGCATGGCCATGCGTCACCAGCGCGCGGCGGACAGGCTGCGAGGGGTCGATCCAGATATCGGCCGCGGGCAGATAGATGCCGGTGGGTCTAGGATCGATCCAGTCGCCGAGCTTCGCCATCATGCCTATATGGGCGGGATGGCCCTTGGTTCCCAGCTTCCCCCGATATTGCAGGACTGGTTCGCAAGCCGCGGCTGGGCGCCGCGCCGCCACCAGCTCAAGATGCTCGAGGCCGGGCGGCGGGGCGAGCATGCGCTGCTGGTCGCGCCGACGGGCGCGGGCAAGACGCTGGCCGGCTTCCTGCCCACGCTGGTTGAGCTGATCGAGGAACCCGTCGACGGGCTGCACACGCTCTATATCTCGCCCTTGAAGGCGCTGGCGGTGGACGTGCAGCGCAACCTGCTCACGCCGATCGACGAGATGGACGTGCCGATCCGCGTCGAGACGCGCACCGGTGACACCCCCTGGGAGAAGAAGGTCCGCCAGCGCGCCCGTCCGCCGCAGATCCTGCTGACCACCCCCGAATCGCTGAGCCTGCTGCTCTCCTACGAAGACAGCCTGACGATGTTCGAGGGGCTGCGGACGGTGGTGATCGACGAGGTCCATGCCTTCGCCACCGGCAAGCGCGGCGACCTGCTCGCCCTCGCGATGGCCCGGCTCCAGCGTCTCGCCCCGAACCTGCGCCGGGTGGCATTGTCTGCGACCGTCGCGGACCCGGACGGCTACCGCGCCTGGCTGGCCCCGCATGGCGATATCGACGCGGTGACTTTGGTGCAGGGCGAGAAAGGCGCCGAGCCCAATGTCGCGATCCTGCTGCCCGAGGACCGCGTGCCCTGGGCCGGCCATTCGGGCGTCTATGCGATCCCCCAGGTCATGGCCGAGATCGAGACGCACCAGACAACGATCGTCTTCTGCAATACCCGCGGCCTCGCCGAGCTGGTCTTCCAGCAATTGTGGAAGGTCAACGAGCTCAAGCTGCCGATCGGCGTGCATCATGGCAGCCTCAGCCTCGAAGCTCGCCAGCGCGCCGAGCAGGCAATGGCCGACGGGCAGCTGCGCGCGCTGGTCGCCACCGCCAGCCTCGATCTCGGCGTCGACTGGGGCGATGTCGATTGCGTGATCCAGATGGGCGCGCCCAAGGGCTCGTCGCGGCTGCTCCAGCGCATCGGCCGCGCCAACCACCGGCTCGACGAGCCTTCGGAAGCGGTGCTCGTCCCCGGCAACCGCTTCGAATATCTCGAGGCCCGCGCCGCGCTCGATGCGGTCGAGCATGGCGAGCTCGACCCCGATGTCTTCCGTCCCGGCGCGCTCGACGTGCTGGCCCAGCACGTCATGGCCTGCGCCTGCGCCGCGCCCTTCGACCGGGACCAGTTGCTGCACGAGATCCGTGCAGCATTGCCCTATTCCGCCCTCCCCGACGACGTGTTCGACCGGGTGCTGCGCTTCATCGCCGACGGCGGCTATGCCCTGCGCGCCTATGACAAGTTCAAGCGGCTGACCCAGGGCAAGGATGGGATGTGGCGCGTCACCACCCCGGCTTTTGTTGCGCAGCATCGGCTCAATGCCGGGATCATCGTCGAATCGCCGATGATGGAAGTGCGCTTCAAGAACGGCCGCCGCCTCGGCAAGGTCGAGGAAGCGTTCGGCACCCAGCTCTCGCCTGGCGATGCTTTCGTCTTCGCCGGCATGGCGCTGGAGGTCGAGCGCGTCGAGCTCACCGACCTGATCGTCCGCGCCACCGCCAAGCCGGCGCGCTACGTCTCGTACATGGGCGCGCGTCTGGCGATCACCGCGACGCTGGCCGAGCGGGTCCGCCACTTCCTCCACGACCGCAGCCAGTGGCGCCGCTTCCCCGACGATGTCCGCGAATGGCTGGAGGTGCAGGAGCGCCGCTCGGCGATCCCCGCCCCGGGCCAGCTATTGGTCGAGACCTTCCCCCACGAAGGCAAGCACCACATGGTCGCCTACAGCTTCGAAGGCTGGAACGCGCACCAGTCGCTCGGCATGCTGATCACCCGGCGGATGGAAGCGCTGGGGCTGAAGCCGCTCGGCTTCGTCGCCAACGACTATGCGCTCGCCGTCTATGGGCTGGAGAAGATCGAGGACCCCGCCGCGCTGTTCTCGCCCGACATCCTCGAGCATGAGTTCGTCGAATGGGTGCAAAGCTCGGCACTGCTCAAGCGTGCCTTTCGCGAAGTGGCGATCATCGGCGGGCTGGTCGAGCGGCAGCATCCGGGGAAGAAGAAGACCGGGCGCCAGGTCACTTTCTCGACCGACCTGATCTACGACGTGCTGCGCAAGTACGAGCCCGACCATCTGCTGCTCCGCGCCGCCTGGGAAGATGCGCGGGCGCGGATGACCGATGTCGGGCGACTCGGCCATCTGCTCGACACCGCCGCCGACACGATGCTGCACATCGACCTGCCCCGCGTCTCGCCGATGGCCGTCCCGGTGCTGATCATGATCGGCCGCGAGAATGTCGCGCAGGGCATGACCGAGGACGCGCTGCTGATGGAAGCGGAGGACATCGCGATCGAAGCGATGCGGCTGGACTAGACCGCGACAGACACAGACCAGAAAGATTGCTGCGCAGCATGCGAAGGTGTATCTTCACAAGCATGAACAGGCTCGCTGCGCTCCTTCTGCTCCCGCTGGCCGCCACCGCCGGAGCCCGTGACCTCCAGAACCCGGCCGAGCACGCGCCGCCGGCGCGGCAGGACCCGGAGCTGACCATGCCCAGTCCCGCCGATGTCGAGGCGACACTGCTGGCGCTGGGCGAGATCGACAAGCGCCTGACCGTGCCGGTCGCGGTGGGCGGCAACGGCCCGTACAACTTCATCATCGACACCGGTGCCGAGCGCACCGTGATCGCCCGCGAGCTTGCCGGCTCGCTGCGGCTGGGATCGGGCTCGCCGGTGATGATCACTTCGATGACCGGACGCGACAAGGTGAACACCGTCGTGATCCCCGACCTTTCGATCAAGTCGATCGGCGAGCAGCATTCGATCGTCGCCCCGGCGCTCGAGGCCCGCAACCTCGGTGCGCTCGGCCTGCTCGGGATCGACACTTTGGCCAACCACCAGGTGACGATCGACTTCGAGAAGGGCACGATGGCGGTGCGCCCCAGCGTGAAGCGCACCGCCTTCTCCAAGCGCGACCGCGACGAGATCGTCGTCACCGCCAAGAGCGTGTTCGGCCAGCTGATCGTGACCGATGCCTATTATGGCTCGACCCGCATCCAGGTGGTGCTCGACACCGGCAGCCAGGTGACGATGGGCAACAGCGCATTGCGCAAGCGCGTCGGCCGCAATGCGCCCAAGCCGCAGAAGATCATGCTGACCAGCGTGACCGGCGACCAGACCATTGCCGACTATACCCGCGTTCCCGACGTGCTCGTGGGCAAGGTCCGCTTCGATTCGATGCCCGTCGCCTTTTCCGACGTGACGCCGTTCGAGCGCTTCGGCCTGACCAAGCGCCCGGCGCTGCTGCTCGGCATGGACGCGCTGCGCAGCTTCCGCCGCGTCGACATCGACTTCCCCAACCGCCAGGTCCGCTTCCTGATGCCGAAGGACAACCGGCTGAAGGAGCGCAACACCGGCACGCTGATCCCGGGCGCGCGCAGCGCCTCGCCGATCTCGACCTATTGACGCAACGCAATTGACTTTGCCGGCCCGGGCGGGTTGACCCGCCGGCATGACCCGTCTGTCACGCGCCGCCCTCGCCACGCTTCCCGCCGCCGTCACCCGGCCCGGGCACGATCCCGCATCGATCCGCACCGGCGTGGTCCATTTCGGCCCGGGCGCCTTCCACCGCGCGCACCAGGCCGACGTGTTCGACCGGGTGCTGGACAGCGACCCGCGCTGGGGCATCGCCGCCGTGTCGCTGCGCAGCCCGGGCACCGTCGATGCGCTCAAGGCGCAGGACGGGCTCTACACGCTGGCGGTGATCGACCGCGAGCCGGCGACCCGCATCATTGCCGCGCATTCGGACGCGGTCGGCCCGGGCGAAGGCGCCAAGCTGCGCACCCTGCTCGCCGACCCCGCGGTCAAGCTCGCCACCAGCACGGTGACCGAGAAGGGCTATTGCCTGGCCGCCGATGGCAGCCTCGACTTCAACCATGCCGACATCGTCCATGACCGTGCCCGTCCGGACGAGCCGGCGAGCGTGATCGGCTGGATCGTCTCGGGCCTGGCGGACCGCCGCGCCGCTGGCGCACCGCCCTTCGCGATGCTCTGCTGCGACAACATGACCGGCAATGGCGGCAAGCTCCGCGCCGCCTGCGTCGCGCTGGCCCGCGAATGGGATGCCGGGCTGGCCGACTGGATCGCCGGCGAAGTCGCCTTCCCCGATTCGATGGTCGATTCGATCACCCCGGCGAGCGATCCGGCGTTCCTGGCCAAGGTCGCCGCCGAGCTGGGCGTCGAGGACCAGGCCGCCGTGCAGCGCGAGCGCTTCACCCAATGGGTGCTGCAGCGCTTCGACCTGACCGACGGCCCCGATCTTGCCGCCGCCGGCGTGACGCTGACCAACGACGTCCAGGGCTATGAACAGGCCAAGCTGCGCATCCTCAACGGCGCGCATTCGAGCCTTGCCTATATCGGCCTGGCGCTGGGCCATGAGACGGTGTTCGAGGCGGTGAGCGACGCGGCACTCGGCGCATTCGTCGGCCGGCTGATGCACGAGGATATCGCCGGCTCGCTCAAGCCCGTCGAAGGGCTCGACGTGCAGAGCTATGCCGGCGCGGTGCAGGACCGCTTCCGCAACCCGGCGATCCGCCATCTGCTCAGCCAGATCGCCTGGGACGGCTCGCAGAAGCTGCCCTATCGCCTGCTCGACACGGTCCGCGACCGGCTCGCGGCGGGGCAGGATGTCGCGCGCCTCGCCGTGCCGGTGGCGGCGTGGATCGCGTTCCTCAACCGCAAGGCGAAGGCTGGCGAGACGATCACCGATCCGCTGGCCGATGTGCTGGCGGGCGCGGCTGCGGGCAGCGATCCGGCTGCTGCGGTGCTGGCGCTGCGGCAGGTGTTCCCGGAAGCGCTGGCGGCAGACGCGCGGTTCTGCGAGGCCGTGGCCGCGGCAGTGCCACTGTTCCTCGAGGGCCGGGCGGCGGAACTGCTGGCGCGCTGATCCTACAGCGGCGGAGCGGACGACTCGGCAAAGAACACGAAGTACACGCCAGGAGCGGATTTCCGGCGCGCTTAGGTTGACACAGTTCCGGGAAACGCCCTGCATCTCGCAGCATTGTTGCGTGGCGCGGGTCCTATATTTCCTACGGTTTGAAAAAGCGGCCGGGCCGGTGCCCTGCCACTTCAGGCAAACATTTGAAATCCTACATTGCAAGCCGCTTCGTCACCCCGGCCCTGAGCCGGGGTCCCGCTACTTCCTGGCGCGGGAAGAAGCGGGATCCCGGCTCAGGGCCGGGATGACGGGTGTGGAAACAGGCTAGATCGCCTGCGGAGCCCCATCGCGCAACACATGGGTGCAGAGCTGCGCCTCGGGCGTGTCGTCTTCCTCGAGCGCGGCGACGGTGACCCAGCCCTCTTCGCGCAGCTTGGCGCCGATGCCGGCAGGGGTGCCGAAGGGCAGGAACAGCCGGCGGCGATCGCCGGCGCCGATTCCGGCATAGAGGATCGGATCGGCATAGAGCGAGAAGCCGACTGCGGCTTCCTCGCGGCCATTGCCGTGGAGGATCGTATAGGTGCCGCCGCGGCCGATCTCGGCGCGGACGCCCTTGGCGAACAGCGAGAAGCCGAGCCAGCTCTGATATTCGAAGCCGTGGCGCTCGGTGGGATCGAGGGTGAGCGCGGCCTGGCCGCGGATGCTCGCGGCGATCTCGGCAAGGCCGTCGAGACGCGTGGCGAGCGCCTTGCCGGCGTCGATCGCGCGGAGGCGCTCGATCGCGGCGTCGAACGGACCGGCCGCCTCGATCAGCGGCAGGTAGCGCGCGTCGATCGCGGCGACGCCGGCGGCGTCCTTGGCATCGAGGCGATCCCGCAGCGTGGCAAGCTGGGCCGGGGTCAGGCTGTCGCCCGCCAGGCAATCGACGAGATCGGGGAGCGTGAAATCAAGCGCGATGCCTTCGACACCGCCCGCCTGCAGCGCCTCGATCGCGACGCGCACCACTTCGGTGGCGGCGGCGACGGTATCGAGGCCGATCAGCTCGGCGCCGATCTGGCGGGTGGCACGCAGCGGATCGAGCTCGGAGGCCGAGAGCTTGATGACCGGGCCCGCATAGCTGAGCCGCACCGGCCGCGGATGGTGGCCCATGCGGGTGGCGGCGATGCGGCCGACCTGCGCGGTGAGATCGGGGCGGATCGCCAGCGTTCGCTGCGACACCGGATCGACGAAGCGCACCGCATCGCGCAGGCCGCCGGCCGCCTTGAGGCGCGCGCTCAGCTCGTCGGCGAATTCGGCGAGCGGCGGATCGACCTGCTCATAGCCATAGGCATGCGCGACGCCGAGCACACGGGACTCGAGGCGCGTCGCGGCATCGGCCGCAGGAGGAAGGCGATCGTGGAAGCCCTCGGGAAGTAAACCGCTCATCCCGTCCCCCTAAACTAAACCGTCCTCCCGACGAAAGCCGGGATCTCGGGCCGCAAAGGTTTCCCCTGCCGCCCGAGATCCCGCCTCGCGTCGGGATGACGCATTGTCGTCAGAACGTCAGCGCCATTGCGGTCTTCACGCCCGGGAGCGCGCGGACCTTGGCGATGAGGTCGGCATTCACTTCGTCGTCGACCGAGAGCAGCAGGATGGCTTCGCCACCCGCTTCGCGGCGGCCGAGGTGGAAGGTGCCGATGTTGACGCCCGCTTCGCCCAGCGTGGTGCCGAGACGGCCGATGAAGCCCGGGGCGTCCTCGTTGACGATGTAGAGCATCGGGCCGGCGAGATCGGCCTCGACCTTGATGCCGAACAGCTCGACCAGGCGCGGCGCGGCATTGCCGAACAGCGTGCCGGCGACCGAGCGATCGCCCTGGGCGGTGCCGACGGTAACACGGACCAGCGTGTGGTAGTCGCCCTCGCGGTCGTGGCGGACTTCACGCACGTCGAGCCCGCGCTCCTTGGCGAGGAACGGCGCGTTGACCATGTTCACCGTGTCCGAGTGGACCCGCATCAGGCCCGCGAGCACCGCGCCGGTGATCGGCTTCTGGTTGAGCTCGGCAGCGGCACCCTCGACTTCGATCGCAATGTTGCCCAGTTCGCCATGCGCAAGCTGGCCGACCAGCGAGCCGAGCTTTTCGGCGAGCGCCATGTAGGGCTTCAGGCGCGGGGCTTCCTCAGCCGAGAGGCTCGGCATGTTGAGCGCGTTGGTGACGCCGCCCGAGACGAGGAAATCGGCCATCTGCTCGGCGACCTGGATAGCCACGTTCACCTGCGCTTCGGTGGTCGAGGCGCCGAGGTGCGGCGTCGAGACGAAGTTGGGCGTGCCGAACAGCGGATGCTCCTTGGCAGGCTCCACTGCGAACACGTCGAGCGCGGCGCCGGCGATGTGGCCCGATTCCAGGCCTTCCTTGAGCGCCGCCTCGTCGATCAGGCCGCCACGCGCGCAGTTGATGATGCGCACGCCGCGCTTGGTCTTGGCGAGGTTCTCGGCCGAGAGTATGTTGCGGGTCTGGTCGGTCAGCGGCGTGTGCAGCGTGATGAAGTCGGCGCGCAGCAGCAGGTCGTCGAGCGAGACCTTCTCGACGCCCATTTCGATCGCGCGCTCCGGGGTAAGGAACGGATCGAAGGCGACGACCTTCATGCGCAGACCGATGGCACGGTCCGCGACGATCGAGCCGATATTGCCGGCACCGATCAGGCCGAGCGTCTTGCCGGTAAGCTCGACGCCCATGAAGCGGTTCTTCTCCCACTTGCCGGCCTGGGTCGAGGCATCGGCCTCGGGCAGCTGGCGGGCGAGCGCGAACATCAGCGCGATGGCGTGCTCGGCGGTGGTGATCGAGTTGCCGAACGGGGTGTTCATGACGACCACGCCCTTGGCCGAGGCCGCGGGGATATCGACATTGTCGACGCCGATGCCGGCGCGGCCGATGACCTTGAGGTTGGTCGCGGCTTCGAGGATTTCCCTGGTCGCCTTGGTCGAGCTGCGGATGGCGAGGCCGTCATACTGGCCGATGATCGCCTTGAGCTCTTCGGGGGTCTTGCCGGTGATCTCGTCCACCTCGACTCCGCGTGCGCGGAAGATCTCGGCGGCCTTGGGATCCATTTTGTCGGAAATCAGTACCTTGGGCATTTGGGTTCTCCATCCCTCTCCCCTTCAGGGGAGAGGGCAAAGCGAGCGAAGCGAAGCGCGGGAGAGGGGCGGTGCTGGAGACGAGCGGCTCGCGACAAGCCCCTCTCCCCGACCCTCTCCCCTGAAGGGGAGAGGGAGCCTTAGCCAGCCTTGGCTTCGGCGTAGGCCCAGTCGAGCCAGGGGCCGAGTGCCTCGATATCGGCGGTGTCGACGGTGGCGCCGCACCAGATGCGGAGACCCGCCGGGGCGTCGCGATAGCCGGCGACGTCATAGGCCGCGCCTTCCTTCTCGAGCAGGCCGGCGAACTTCTTGATGAAGGCTTCGTCGGCACCCTCGACAGTGAGGCACACGCTGGTCTTCGAGCGGATGCCGCGCAGTTCGGCGAGATGGCCGAGCCACGGGCGCGCCGCGACGATCTTGTCGAGCGCGGCGGCATTGGCGTCCGAGCGGGCGATCAGCCCTTCGAGGCCACCGAGACCGCGCGCCCATTCGAGCGCGAAGATCGCGTCCTCGACGGCGAGCATCGACGGGGTGTTGATCGTCTCGCCCTTGAACACGCCCTCGGCGAGCGCACCCTTGGAGACGAGACGGAACACCTTCGGCAGCGGCCAGGCCGGGGTATATTCGGTGAGACGCTCGACCGCGCGCGGGCCGAGGATCAGCACCCCGTGCGCGCCCTCGCCGCCCAGCACCTTCTGCCAGGAGAAGGTGGCGACGTCGATCTTGTCCCAGGGCAGGTCGTAGGCGAACACGGCGCTGGTGGCGTCGGCGAAGGTCAGGCCCTCGCGGTCGGCCGGGATCCACTCGCCGTCCGGCACGCGCACGCCCGAGGTGGTGCCGTTCCAGGTGAACAGCACGTCGGTCGACCAGTCGAGCGCGTCGAGATCGGGAAGCTGGCCGTAATCGGCGCGGACGACGTTGGTTTCCAGCTTGAGCTGCTTGACCGCATCGGTGACCCAACCTTCACCGAAGCTTTCCCAGGCGAGCGTGGTGACGCCGCGGGCGCCGAGCATCGTCCACATCGCCATTTCGAAGGCGCCGGTGTCCGAGCCCGGCACGATGCCGATACGGTGGGTGTCGGGGAGGCGGAGCGCCTCGCGCATCAGGTCGATGCAATATTGGAGGCGGGTCTTGCCGATCTTCGAGCGATGCGAGCGGCCGAGCGATTCGGTGGCAAGCTTCTCGGGCGACCAGCCGGGCGGCTTGGCGCAGGGACCGGAAGAGAAATAGGGACGCGCCGGCGTGGTGGCGGGCTTTGCGACAGGCGCAAGGGTGGCGTCGGCGGCAGTCGAATCAGTCATGTAGTCTCTCCTTACAGAGAGCGCGCGCGGCGTTGGGACCGCGTGGCCCGCCGACGGCCCTAGCGGCGAGCGCGCGAAAGTCAATTGCGCGAAACCGCGCATCGGCGAACATTTGTGACGTTAACCATGTGGCACGGCTATGGTGCTAGGATGCCGGCCATGCGCGTATTCGGCCTGTTCCTGCCCCTGATCCCGTCCCTGTTTCTGGCCGGCTGCGTGTTCGGCGGCGGGGACGATCGCCCTGCCCCTCGCCCGGCCTCCAGCCCGATCCGCGAGCGTCAGGGCGGCCCGATCACGCTCAACGGCCCGACGCCGCGCGAGACGCAGCAATGCTTCACCGACCTCTCCCGCGAGCAGGTGCGCTTTTCGCCGCTGCCCGACCGCGACTTCGGCAGCGGCTGCATCGTCACCGGCGCCGTGCAACTGCTCGACATCGGCGTGCCGGTGAGCGGGCTCAAGTCGATGAAGTGCGGGCTGGCGCGCAGCTTCACGGCCTGGGTGCGCTTCGCCGTCGCCCCCGCGGCGCGGCAGATGCTGGGCAGCGAGCTGGTCAAGGTCGAGACCTATGGCACCTATTCGTGCCGCGGGATCATCGGCAACGGCGCGGCATCGGCGGCGCGCATGTCCGAGCATGGCCTCGCCAATGCGGTGGACATATCGGGCTTCATCCTCGCCGATGGCCGCCGCATCACGATCGAACGCGACTGGCGGACGGGCGACCAGCAGGTCCGCGCCTTTCTCGACACGATCCACAACTCGGCCTGCCGGCGCTTCGCCACGGTGCTGAGCCCGGATTACAACGCGGCGCACTACAACCACCTCCATCTCGACATGGGAAGGGGCCCATTCTGCCGCTGATTGCAGCGTCGCGCAGATCGGCCTAGACCGGTCGAAATGAGCGATACACGAGTTCCAAGCCGCGTCTTCCGCCCTGCCCAGCAGGAAGTGCAGGAAGCCAACACCGCCACCGGCACGCCGCAGACGGAGCATCCCGCCTACCGGCTCGCCTTCCAGGACCTCGACTTCCTGCTGCGCGACGATCTGCGGCCGATCCGCTTCCAGCTGGAGCTGTTGAAGCCGCAGCTGCTGCTCGACGAGGCCCACATCAAGTCGACCTTCGTCATCTATGGCTCGGCGCGCATTCCCGAGCCGAGCAAGGCGGGCGCGCTGCTCGAGCTGGCCGAGACGCCGCAGCAGAAGATCATCGCCGAGCGGCTGGTCGAGAAGTCGAAATATTACGACGTCGCCCGCGAGCTGGCGCAGCTCGCCTCGAACTTCCCGCTCGACGAGGCGGGGAACCGCCACTTCGTCGTGACCTCGGGCGGCGGCCCGTCGATCATGGAAGCGGCGAACCGCGGCGCGCGCGACGTCGGCGCCGACACGATCGGCCTCAACATCCTGCTCCCGCACGAGCAGGCGCCGAACCCGTATGTGACCCCCGGCCTGTCGATGCAGTTCCACTATTTCGCGCTCAGGAAGATGCACTTCCTGCTCCACGCGCGCGCCGTGGCAGTGTTCCCGGGCGGCTTCGGCACGTTCGACGAATCGTTCGAGCTGCTCACGCTGATCCAGACCGGCAAGATCGAGCCGATCCCGGTGATCTTCTACGGCAAGGACTTCTGGACCCGCGTCGTCAATTTCGAGGCGCTGTGCGAGGAGGGCGTGATCTCGCCCAAGGACCTCGACCTGTTCCACTTCTGCGAGACCGCCGAAGAGGGCTGGGAAATCGTCCAGAACTTCTGGAAGGACAAGGATCACACCGTGATCGCGCGCCCGCGCCCGGGCATCGACAAGCCCGAGACGGTGATCAAGCCAGAGTGAGGTAAAGCTCGGCTTCGATGACCCATTCGGAGCCGAGCTTGCGCCATTTGGCGGTGTAGGTGCCCGACGCCTGCACTGCCCCGCCCTGCGCCGACACGCCTTCCCAATTGCCATGCTCGAACGCGATCGGCGCGACCGGCGAGAACAGGATCGCGTCCGGCGTGCGCGTGTAGATGCTGCGGTCCTTCGCGGCGAACTCGCGCTTCCAGGCGAGCAGCTGCGCCTTGCGGCCGGTGATCAGCGCACTGTCGGTGCCGGCGACCAGCACGACCTCGTCCGCCAGCAGCGGGCCGATCGCGGCGAGATCGCCCTGGGCCAGCGCGCGGTTGAACGCGGCGCGGCGGATGCGGATGTCGAGCTCGGGAGTCAGGTGCTGGGCCATTTCAGCCCCCTAATCAGGCCGAGCCGAATTCGTCCAGCAGCCGCTCGCGGCGGGGCTCGAAATCGACCAGCCCCCAATTCCCGGCCATCTCCAGCCCGACGATCGGATCCGCACGGGTGCTGACCCGCACCGGCTCGAGATCGCGCCTGCTATGGGCGCAGAGGAACACGGCGACGTCGGGCGTGGTCGGCGATTCGGCGGGCTCGTCGACGACCACCGCGAGCCGCTGGCTCTCGAGCCGGACCAGCGAGCCAACCGGGAAGACGCCGAGCAGCGCGCGGAAGGCGCGCAGCACGCGCGGATCGAAATGGCCGGTGGTGCCCATCATCCAGTCGAGCGCCGCGCCCGGCGACCAGCTGCGCTTATAGGCGCGGTTCGAGGTGACGGCGTCGAACACGTCGCACACCGCGGCCATGCGGGCGTGGATGCTCAGCGTCTCCTGCGAGATGCCCGACGGATAGCCCTTGCCGTCGACGCGCTCGTGATGATGCAGGCAGACGTCGAGCGCGATCTCGGACTCGATCCCCGATTCGCGCAGCAGCTCGTAGCCGCGCAGCGTGTGCGCCTGGACCTGGGCATATTCGTCGAGATCGAGCGGGCCGGGCTTGTTGAGCAGCTCGGCATCGATCCGCGCCTTGCCGATATCGTGGAGCAGCCCGGCCAGCCCGATCTCCTGGGTCAGCTCCGGCGGCAGGCGCAGCTCGTTGCCGAGCGCGAGCATCAGCCCGCAGACCGCGACCGAATGGAGATAGGTATATTCGTCGTGCAGCTTGAAGCGAGTGACGCTGGGCAGCGCGGTGGGGCTGCGCGCCACCGAGGCGGCGATCGCCGAGACCACCGGCGCAAGATTGGCGGCCTGGATCTTCCGGCCGAAGCGGATCTCGGAAAAGGTCTCGGTGACCGTGTCGCGCGCCAGGCCGACGATCTCGCGTGCGCGGTCGCGCTCCTGGGCGAGGCTGCCGGGCCTCGCATTGGTGTAGAGCCTGGTGGCGGAGAGCCGGCGGGCCGGCGCGGCGGCGGGCGCAGTATCGGGCTGCGGCCCGGCACTGCCGAAGTCGCGCCACTCGCCTGCATTCAATCCGTCCTGCCCGGAATGATCCGTGGGCGGCACGTTCTCCATGCGCATATCCCCCGCGCAACCGGGCAGACCGAACCTTGAGGCGGGCCATGGCCGCCCCCCGGCAGCCCCCGATAATTATATGATTTACGTAAGTTACCGGGAGTCAGTGGACAATCCATCCTCCCGCCGAAATGGGTCAACGGCCGGGCCGACGCCGCTCAGATTCACGCATGTGTGCAACATCTGCTCGAAATGCAGCGCGATGCGGCGGTTATTCTCGACATGCCGGTCGCTGAGCATCACTTCCGCCGGCACGATCACACCCTCGCCCTTCTGCACGACGATCCCGGCCGCGATCAGCGCATGGACGCGGCGACGGACGGTCTCGAACGGCAGGTCGATCTCGCGGGCGAGCGAGCGCAGCGTGATCGGCACGCGCAGCGAATCGGGCGGCGGCATCCCTTCGCTCGAATAGAATTGCGCGAGCTGCGGATCGCGGGTGACGCGGCGGACATTGGCGGCGGTGATCGCCGCGGCGATCGTACCGGCGGTCACGTCGCCATAGAGTTCGGTGAGCGTCTCCAGCGCGCGCAGGCTGAAGGTCAGGATCAGCCGCTCGACCACGCCGGGCGGCAAGGCGGCGACGCCGGCGGCCAGCGCCTTCGTCGCCGGCGCATAGCCGCTGTCCGCCAGCGCGCGCAGCACCCCCAGCAGATCGGCGGCGTCCGCGGCCGCCAGCCGGGTGAGCGCATCGCCGTCGAAGAAGCGCGGCGCGACGCTGAACCCCGCGGCGCTGCGGACGAGCAGCCCCGCCTCGACCAGTTCCGCCGCGCGCCGGCGCACCGTGGTGTGGGGCAGGCGCATCGAATGGGCGATCGCCGTGGCGTTGACCGGCCGGCCGAGCATGCCGGCATCCTCCACGCCGATCCAGCGCCCGGTGACGGAATCGCGGTGCGGATGATGGGCGATGCTACCGCCGAGCACGACTTCGAACACGAACCCGGCCAGCCGCTCCTGCGGCACCAGCTCGAGCCCGCGCTGGCTGCGCGCCAGCAACAGCTCCGAGACCTGGCGCGCAACGAGCCGGGTCGAAAGCTTGCGGGTCTGCGTGGAGGGCATCGGGCAGCGGGCGTCCCTGGCGAAGCGGCTAAACCAAAAGCGCCGCGGAATCCTCCGCGGCGCCCTGTTCATCTGATATCGGCGTGGCGATCCTTAGACGCCCTTCTTCTCCGCCTGCGCGGCAGCGGCCGGATCCTTGGACGGCGTGCCCGCAGCCGGGGTCGCCTCGTTGGCGAGGTTGCCGCCCGCGGCATGATCGCCGGCCGGCTCGGCCGGAGCCGCCGCCGGTGCGGCCGGAAGCGGCAGGTTCGAGCCCTGCGAATTGAGATAGGCGATCACATTGGCGCGCTCCTGCGCGTCAGGCAGGCCGGCGAAGGTCATCTTGGTGCCAGGCGCGAACTTGCGCGGATTGGCGAGCCAGGCGTCCATCTTGTCGAAGTCCCAGTTGCCGCTCATGCCCTTCAGCACGTCCGAGAAGCCGAAGCCGCCCTTGCCGTGGCCGATTTCCTCGCCGAGCGTGGCATAGAGGTTGGGGCCGACGCCGTTCGGGCCGCCGCTGGCGATCGAGTGGCACGACGCGCACTTCTTGAACGAAGCCTCGCCCTTGGCGAGATCGGCACTGGCGAGGCGGGTGGCGATCGGCGCGACCACGGCGCTACCGGCATCGGCCGATTCCTCGACGCCCTCGATCACATAGCCCATGTGCTCGGGACGCTCCGCGTGAAAATACATGCCGCTTACAATCGAGAGCCCGAGCGCGGCGATACCGCCCGCAAGTGCCCAGCCCGCGATCGTATTGAACCGATTGTCCATGAAGTGCCCCTGCGGAATAGTTGCATTCCTTTAAAGCGGGCAATGCAACTAAAGCAAGCGGGGCTTGCGGCGTGAAGTTCGGGCGGCTAGCGCCCGCGCGTTATGGAGAATTTCGCAAGCCCGGCGAGGAAGCTCGTCGCGGAGATGACAGAAGCCGCCGCGAACACCCCGGTGCGCGCCGTCGCCTTTCAGGGGGCGCCCGGCGCCAATTCGCATATCGCCGTGCGCGAAGCGTTTCCCGAGGGCCTGCCCCTTCCCTGCTTTTCCTTCGAGGACGCGATCGACGCGGTGAAGGAAGGCCGCGCCGGCTGCGCGATGATCCCGATCGAGAACTCGCTGCACGGCCGCGTTGCCGACATCCATTTCCTGCTGCCCGAATCGGGGCTGTCGATCATCGGCGAGCATTTCCTGCCGATCCGCTACGGGCTGATGGGCCTGGGCCCGATCGAAGGCGTGAAGCAGGCGATGAGTCACCCCCAGGCGCTCGGCCAGTGCCGCCACTGGCTGAAGGCGCAGGGCATCCAGCCGCTCGCCTATCCCGACACGGCAGGCGCCGCCGCGGTGGTGGCCGAGGACGGCGACCCGGCAGTCGCGGCGCTGGCGCCTCCGGGCGCGGCCGAGCTCTACGGCCTGCAGATGCTGGGCGAGAATATCGCCGACGCCGAGCACAACATGACCCGCTTCGTCATCCTGGCGCGCGAGCCGCTGGCCGCCGAGCCGGCCGGCGCGACGATGACCACGCTGGTGTTCGAAGTGAAGAACGTGCCCGCCTCGCTCTACAAGGCGCTGGGCGGCTTCGCGACCAACGGCGTCAACATGACCAAGCTGGAGAGCTACCAGCGCGGCGGCAGCTTCGCGGCGACCGAATTCTATGCGGACATCGTCGGCAGCCCGGGCGAGGCACCGGTCGCCCGCGCGCTGGAGGAGCTGAAGTTCCACACCAAATGGATGCGCGTGCTCGGCACCTACCCCCAGGCGCGCGAGCGGGCCTGATCCCGTCCGCGGCGCCGGCTTAGCGCTGGACGTCGCGGATCGTGCCGTCGTCGAACATTTTCTGGATCGAGGCCTGGGGCAGCGCGACCCGCTCCGGCCCATAATAGGCTTCGCTATCGGCCTGCCCCTCGCGCAAGTCGCGATCGACGCCGCGCCAATCGTTGTAATAGCGACGGCCCAACTCGACCTCGACGCCGTCGGCACTGACTCGAGTCACGCGGATCACGCTGTACATCCGCTCCGCCTCCGGATGCGCCATGATCCGGGCGAGATCGGCTTCGTAGCGATCGCCGGCCCGGGGCGCGGCAACGAAGGTCTTGTCCAGCGAATGATCGGCGGCGGCGGCGATCGAGACGCTGGCGACGATCGCGCCGATGCCACCCGCACCGAGAAGCCAGCCGCGCCGATCCCAGAGCGGAATCGCCTTGCGGGTTTCCCCCGAATCATACGCCTCGGGATCGGCGGCGTGCGCGCCGCCGCAATTGCCGCAGATGGTATAGGGCACCCGATCGGTCACCCAGCGAAAGATGCCGTAGATGTGGCGCACCGAATATTCGACCATGCCGGTGAAATGCGCATCCTTGTCGCAATGGCCGCAATGGCGCAGCCCCGCCGGACCGACTTCCGCAAGCTTCCGGGCCGAGCCCCACCAAACGAACATATCTTGCCCCCTTGAGACGACCGGCTCCCCCGGCGGCCGCTTCCGATTCCACACGCTAACCCAAAATCCGCACCTGGCGAGACGATATCCCTCCATTTTCGACATGGTTGTCCGAGATTGACACGGATGACAGATTGTTGTGTATAGACAACATATCGTCATTCGAGTCGCCAAATTGCCGCAGATCCACAACCGCATTGCCCTGTTTCGCGCCGAGCGCGGGATGAGCCGTCGCGCGCTGGCCGAAGCCGTGGGGGTGAACCCCCAGACGATCGGCTATCTTGAGCGCGGCGACTACAGCCCCAGCCTGGAGCTCGGCATGAAGATCGCCGCGGTGTTCGAGGCGCCGGTGGAACTCCTTTTCTCCTTCACCCCATTCGAATCGGTCGCCGCGGCGCTGCGCCGCGCGGCCGAATGAACGCGGAGGTTCGCATGTCGCACTTCAATCAACGCCTGTTCGCCCGGCTCGACGCTGCCGCCGAGCATACCGGCATGCCCGCCCTGGCCCGGCACGACATACGCCGCCGGCACCTGCGCTGGTTGCCGATCCTGGCACTTGCGCTCGCCGCCGGCGGCTGGGCCTGGGGGCTGGCGCGGCCGTCGACCGCCTGGCTCGGCTATGGCGCGATCACCCTGGGCTTCGCGATCGGGGTGTTCCTGCCGCTGTTCGGGCCGATCAAGCCCTGGGGCGGGCCGCGGCTGGCCGACGAGTTCGACCGGCAGGTGCGGCAGAAGGCCTTCCTTTACGGCTTCGCGGCGGTGAGCTTCGCGGCCATCTTCGGCATCTGGACGGTGCTGGGGCTGGCGGTGCTGGGAGACTGGAGCCGCAGCATAGTGCTCGGCCAGATCGCCAACCTCAACTATCTGCTGTTCGTGCTCTATCTCGCCGTGCCGACGCTGCATGCGAGCTGGACGACCCGGCCGGTGGAAGAGGACTAGGCCCCTTCCACCCAGGCGGTCAGCAGCGTGTGGGCGATCGCGTAGCGCGGCGGGCCAAGGAACGGCGCAGCGGGGTCGCGGGCCAGGGCCATGCGCACCTCTTCGCGGGTGAACCAGCGGGCATCCTCGAGCTCATGCACGTCGATGTCGATATCATCGTCGAGCGCCTCGCCGATGCACGCGACCATCAGCGATGCCGGGAAGGGCCAGGGCTGGCTGGCGACATAGCGGACCGCGCCGATGCGGATGCCGGACTCTTCGGAGGTCTCGCGGCGCACCGCCTCCTCGATCGCCTCACCGACCTCGAGGAACCCGGCCAGCGCCGAATAGCGGCCCGGCGGCCAGCTCGGCTGGCGGCCGAGCAGCGCCCGGTCGCCATGTTCGGCGAGCATGATCACCACCGGCTCGACCCGGGGGAAATGCTCGGCGCCACAGTTCGGGCAGCTCCGCGCCCAGCCGGCGTGCGAGATCCGCGTGTGCGTGCCGCAATTGGCGCAGAAACGGTGGCGGCCGTGCCAGTAGACCAGGCTGCGCGCCGCGGCATAGTTGGCGGCATCGGGCGCGGCGAAGCGATCGAGCATCGCGAACATCGCCGGCGAGCGGCCCATCGGCACCGCCTCGTCGTCCGGAATGGCGGAGGCGAAACGGGGGATGCCCTGGTCATAGCCGAGGAAGAGCAATTCGCCTCGCGCCTCGGCAAGATCGGCCCAGGTCAGCCGGCCGTCCTCGTCGAGCACCGGATCGAGCCCGTCGAGCACGAGCAGCCGCGCCTCCGCATGCGCCAGCGCCGCCTCGAGCAGCGCGGGTTCGTGGCGGACGCGGTCGGCACGGTCGAGCGTATTGCCGGTGAAGCCGGGCAGCTTCATTTGGCCCAAACTCATTTAGCCAGGTCGGCGTAGATCGCCTTGGAGACTTCGCGCTTGAGGGGCGTATCGCCGAACAGGTTGATCATCGCGACGCCGCGCACCTTGTGGACCGGATCGACCCAGGCGATCGTGCCGGCCGCGCCGCCCCAGCCGAAGGTGCCCTTGCCCGGGCCGCCCGGCATGTCGTTGAGATAGACCGAGCCGCCCGCGCCGAAGCCCATCTGCATGCCGGTATCCTTCGCGGTCTCGTTGAGGATCGTGGTGTCGGCACCGGCCGGCAGCAGGTTCGACATGGCGAGCGCCACCGTCTCGGGCTTGAGCACGCGGGCGCCGTCCAGCTCGCCGCCGTTCAGCAGCATGTGGAGGAACCGGTCATAGTCGCGCGCCGACATGACGAGGCCCGCGCCGCCATAGGGGAATTCGGGCTTCTGCAGATAGATCGAGCTCGCCGCCGGATCGGCGGGGATGCGGCTGGCGCCGACATAGGCATAGACGGTGGCGAAGTTGCCGACCTTGTCCGCCGGCACCGTCCAGTAGCTCTGCTCCATCTTCAGCGGCTTGAAGATGCGGGTGTTGACGAACTGGTCGAACGGCATGCCGCTGGCGACTTCGATCACCCGGCCGAGCACGTCGAGGCTGATCGAATAGCTCCACTTCGCGCCGGGTTCGGCGATCAGCGGCAGCGACGCGGTGCGGTTGGCAAACTCCTCCAGCGTGTCCGGGCGGGCAGCCGCCATCTGGACTTCCATCTGGGCGTTCACCTGGGCCGGGTTGATGCCGAGCCGGTTATACTCGTCGAGCAGCGGCCCCTTGGTGATGATGTTGTAGCCAAGGCCCGCGGTGTGGGTGAGCAGGTTGCGCACCGTGATCGGCTTCGTCGCCGGGCGGGTGGTCAGATCCTTGGACGGATCGACCAGCACCTTCATGTCCTTGAACGCCGGGATGAAGTCGCTGATCGGCTGGTCGAGCTTGAGCTTGCCTTCCTCGATCAGGATCATCGCGGCGATGCCGGTGATCGGCTTGGTCATCGAATAGACGCGCCACAGGCTGTCGACATCGGCCTTGTGCGCGGTCGGCGCATCGGCGACGCGGCCTTCGCTGACCACGGTGACGGTGCCGTTGGGTCGGCCGGTGAGGATGACGATGCCCGGCACCTTTCCTTCGGCGACATAGCGCTTGGCCAGCACCGTCTCGGCCGAAACATTGGGCGCGGCGGGCGGCTGGGGCGCAGTCTGCGCAAAGGCCGGCGACGCCAGCGCTGCAATCCCAAAACCCAACCCGATCAGACCGCGCATAGCACTCTCCTGAAATGTCGTGCCGCCTTGGCGAAGACAGTGGGCAGTCCGGCCGATTCGAGATCGGCGATCGGCCACCACTCCCCGGGGACGGCGGCGCCTGCATGCGCCGCGATTGTTGCAGCCGCAAGTGCGACGTCGAGGTTGAAATGGGTGAATCCGTGCGAGACGCCGTCCTCCAGCATTTGCCATCCGGCATCGGCCGGCGCGCCTTCGAGGCCGGGCGGCGAATCGGCCCAGGGGCCGGTGGGCAGCGCACGCATGCCGCCGAGCAGGCCCTTGTCCGGACGGCGGACGAGCAGCACCTGCCCGTCCCGCTCCAGCCAGAACATCGTGCCGTGGCGCTGCGGCTTAGGCGGCTTGGCCGCCTTGACCGGGAAGCGGTCGGGCGCGCCGCTGGCATAGCCGGCACAATCTTCGCGCAGCGGGCAGAGCAGGCATTTGGGCGCGCGCGCGGTGCAGATACCGCTGCCCAGATCCATCATCGCCTGGGCGAAATCGCCCGAGCGCAGTTCGGGGGTGACCGTATCGGTGAGCGCGTAGATCTTTGCTTTGGCGCCCGGCAGCGCCTCTTCGACCGCGAACAGCCGCGAGACGACGCGTTCGACATTAGCGTCGACCACCACCGCACGCCGGCCGAACGCGATCGCGGCAATTGCCGCTGCGGTATAGCCGCCGACGCCGGGCAGCTCGCGCAGGCCGGTCTCGGTATCGGGAAAGTCGCCGCGCCGCGCCACTTCGCGGGCACAGGCAAGCAGGTTTCGGGCACGGGCATAATAGCCGAGCCCGGCCCAGGCGGCCATCAGGTCGGCGTCCTCGGAGGCGGCAAGCGCCTCGACCGTCGGCCAGGTCCGGGTGAACTTGTCGAAATAGGGAATGACGCTGGCGACCTGGGTCTGCTGGAGCATCACTTCGGACAGCCAGACGCGATAGGGATCGGGCGCATTGGCGCCGGGCCGCGCGCGCCAGGGCAGGTCGCGGGCGTGACGGTCATACCATTGCAGCAGCGCAGCGGCGATTGCGCGAGGGGCGTTGTCGGGCACAGGGCCCTATGGCATGGGTTGGCGGAAATGACGAAGCCTCCCCGTGCCACTACCCGCCAGCCGGCTCCCGCGCCTGCCCGCGCGCTGCGCCCCCGCGCAGTCTCCGAGCTGCTGCCCGATGTGGGTCGGGCAAGTTTCCGCAAGTTCGGCTTCGTCCAGCACTCGATCGTCAGCCGCTGGGCCGAGATCGTCGGCGAGCGCTATGCCCGCGTCTCCGTGCCCGAATCGATTCGCTTCCCGCAGGGCAAGCGCGAGCAGGGCGTGCTGCACCTGATCGTCAGCGGCGCCCACGCCCCGACGATGCAGCATATCGCGCCCGAGATCGTCGAGCGGGTGAACCGCTTCTTCGGCTATGCCGCGGTCGCCAAGCTGGCGATCCGCCACGGCCAGATAAAACCGCCGGAAAAGCCGCTGCCGCCGCCCAGCCTGAAGCCGCTGAGCGACGCGATGGGCGAGAGCCTGCGCGGCATCGTCGATCCCGAGCTCAAGGCGGTGCTCGAAGCGCTGGCTGCCGGCGTCGCGGCGAGCGACGAGAAGCCCAAGATCGGCCGGATCGACTGATGCGCACCCTTATCGCACTTGCCGGCGCCGCGGCGCTGGCCCTGATCGGCGGCGCTTCGGCACAGCAGCGCAAGCCCGCGCCCAAGGCCGCGCCGAACTGGGAGACCACGGTCACCGTCACCCCGCAGGGTGGCTATCGCCAGGGCAATCCCGACGCGCCGGTCAAGCTGGTCGAATATGGCTCGCGCGGCTGCCCGACCTGCGGGCGCTTCGCCGCCGAGGGCGTGCCGGCGCTGCGCCGCGACTATGTCGCCACCGGCAAGGTGAGCTACGAGTTCCGCGACTATCTGATCCACGGCCCGCCCGACTTTGCCGCGGCGCTGCTCAACCAGTGCGTGGGCCCGGCTCGCTTCTTCCCGGTGCTCGACGCGCTGTTCGCCAACCAGGCCCAGTTCGACGACAGGCTGCACAAGCTGGCAGATGCCCAGCCGGCGCTGGTCCAGGGCTGGCAGAAGCTGCCGCCGGGCCAGATGGCAACCAAGTTCGCCGAGGCGATGGGGCTGATTGCGTTCATGAAGACGCAGGGCCTGCCCGAGGCCAAGGCGCGCCAGTGCCTGGCCGATCCGGCGGCGATCGCCCGCATCGCCAAGACCAATGCCGAGGCGGTGAGCGTCTACAAGGTAGACAGCACCCCCTCTTTCATCATCAATGCGCGCAAAGTACGTGCCTATAGCTGGGACAGGCTGCTGCCCGAGCTGTGGGCCAACGGCGCCTGAAACCCGGTTACTCTGGAGAAGACATCGCTATGCGTACCAAATTGGCCCTGGCTCTGGTCCCCGTGCTGGCGCTCGCCGGCGCGCTCGTTTCGTGCGGCGGCGACGACAAGGGCAACAGCTCGGCGCCGAGCTCGGCTCCCGTTGCGGCCGTGACCGCGCCCGCCGGCAAGGCCTGGGTCGACACCGTCGCCAAGACCAAGGAAGGCGGCTACCTGCTCGGCAACCCGAACGCGCCGATCAAGCTGGTCGAATATGGCTCGCGCAACTGCCCCTATTGCGGGCTGTTCGGTCGCACCGCGCCCGAGCCGCTGCGCAAGAACTACATCTCCACCGGCAAGGTCAGCTGGGAGTTCCGCGACTTCCTGATCCACGGCGCGCCCGATCTCGCCGCCGCGCTGCTCAACCAGTGCGTGCCGGATGAAGCCTTCTTCCCGATGCTCGACAAGTTCTTCGAGAACCAGGACGCGTTCCTGACCCGCACCGAGCAGCTGGTGAAGACCAACCCGCAGGTGGCCCAGCAGCTCCAGCAGCTGCCGCCGCCCCAGGCAGCAGTCGGCTTTGCCGAGCAGCTCGGCATGATCGACTTCATGAAGCAGAACGGCGTGCCGGAAGCCAAGGCGCGCCAGTGCCTGGCCGACAAGGCGAAGATCGACGAGATCGCCAAGGTGAACGCCGATGGCGCCACCGTCTATGGCGTGAACTCGACCCCGAGCTTCTTCATCAACGGCAGCAAGGTGGAAGCCAGCAACTGGGAGCAGCTCGAGCCGCTGCTCAAGCAGGCTGGCGCCCGCTAACGCCCGGAACGGGGGCTAGGACGCCGTGCAGATCAAGCGGCTGCGGCTGACAGGCTTCAAGAGCTTCGTCGACCCGGCCGATCTGCGCATCGAGCCGGGGCTGACGGGAATCGTCGGCCCCAATGGCTGCGGCAAGTCCAACCTGCTCGAAGCCCTGCGCTGGGTGATGGGCGAGACCAGCGCGAAATCGATGCGCGGCGCCGGCATGGAAGACGTGATCTTCGCCGGCACCGCCACCCGCCCCGCCCGCGACTTCGCCGAAGTCACGATCCAGGCCGACCAGGTCGGCGACGATGACGAGCTCGAAGTCGTCCGCCGGATCGAGCGCGGCGCGGGCTCCGCCTATCGGATCAACGGGCGCGACGTGCGCGCCAAGGACGTTGCACTGCTGTTCGCCGATGCGGCAACGGGCGCCCACTCCCCCGCGCTGGTCAGCCAGGGGCGGATCAGCGCGATCATCATGGCCAAGCCGGGCGAGCGCCGGGCGATGCTCGAGGAAGCGGCGGGCATTTCCGGCCTGCACGTGCGCCGCAAGGATGCCGAACAGCGCCTGCGCGCGACCGAGGCCAATCTTACCCGGCTCGATGAAGTCATCGGTGATCAGGAGACGCGCGCCGCGCAGTTGAAGCGCCAGGCGCGCCAGGCCGAGCGCTACCGCGAGCTCTCCGACAAGATCCGCGTCGCCGAAGCGCGGATGATCTTCGCGCGCTGGCGCGATGCCGCCACCGCGGCGGACGCGGCCAAGAAGGAAGCGCTGGCGGCCGAGGTGCTGGTCGCCGAGCGGACCAAGGCGCATGATTCGGCCGTGGCGGTGCAGCAGGAAGCCGCCGAGAAGCTCGCCACGCTGCGCGCCGAATCGCTGGTGGTGCGCGACCGCGCGACCGAGGCGATGCACGGGCTCGCGACGCTGCGTTCGGACAAGGCCGCGGTCGAGCGGCGGATCGCCGAAGTGCAGGAGTCGGTGCGGCGGCTGGAAGAGGATCGCGGACGCGAAGGCGCACTCGCCCGCGACGCCGCCGAGGCGCTGGCGCGGCTCGACGAGGAAGTGAAGGCGCTCGACCGGCGCATCACCGAAGCCACCGCGCGGATGCCCAATCTCGATGCCGCGCTGGCCGATGCGGAGCGCGCAGCGCGCGATGCCGAAGTGGCGCTCGCCCAGGCGCTGGCGGCACAGGCCACCGAGGCGGCCGAGGCGCGGGTGG
>Ga0164294_10000611_pt1 | contig 33920 bp, 35 predicted proteins | sample GEODES005metaG_FD_111479 | JGI IMG/M metagenome (GOLD analysis project Ga0164294, IMG submission 111479) | Oligotrophic lake water microbial communities from Sparkling Lake, Wisconsin, USA - GEODES005 metaG | ecosystem: Environmental > Aquatic > Freshwater > Lake | place: USA: Sparkling Lake... | reverse complement strand
GCTGGCAGAAAGTTTTAATTTGCAAAAATCCTCAGGCACCATCATCGCGGGTGTGTTGAAAGGTGGCCCGGCTGACAAGGCGGGCGTTAAGCCCGGCGATATTTTGATCTCTGTCGCTGGTAAGCCAGTTTCCGATACGGTGTCTATGCTCAATCTGGTAGCCCAGCTCAGCCCTGGGGAAACCGTCAAGGTGACGGTATTGCGCAAGTCGCGCGAAGCGGTATTCGATTTGACCGTCGGTCGCCGTCCACGCATGAAACAACCCCGCTTGCCACAAGGCGAATAACCATGCACTTGCGCGACCTGGTTCAGTTTTTGAGTGAATTAGAAGAGAACAATAATCGCGCATGGTTTGTGATGAACAAACCGCGTTATGACATTCTGCGTGCAGAACTACTCGAATTAGTGACCGGCTTAATCCAGGAGATTACACTTTTCGATCCAGCGATAGCTGGCTGCAATCCTAAAAAAGCGCTCTTCCGAATTAATCGCGATTTACGATTTGCGCGTGGCCGTCCGCCTTATAAAACCACCTTTTCTGCAGCAATTACAGCCAGTGGCTTAAAAAAACCTAGCCAAGGTGGTGGGCCTGCCTATTATTTTCATATTGATGCACGCGGCAAGATGTTGATCGCCGGCGGTGAATATCGCCCACCCGCCGACAGGCTTCGTGCAATACGTAACCATATCGTGAATGACCCAAATGGTTTTCGTAAGTTGATGAAAAATGCGAAATTAAATTCAGTATTCGGTGGACTGCAACAAGAAGACAAAACCATACGTATGCCAAAAGGTTTTGATGTCGATTCGCCGAATGCCGAAGCATTAAAGCTAAAGAGCTATATCGCTTGGCATGAAATCAGCGTGCGCACGATGGCTCCATCGACCTTACCTAAACGACTGATGGATGATTTCAAAGCGGCCGAAGCGCTGGTGAAATGGCTGCGGAGCGCCGGCCCTACGTTGTGATGAATTGCTATTAAAGAGCCGCTGTATCAACGGCATCAGACAGTATCAGACGTATCTTCGGGCGCTCTAGTCGCACGTTCAAATAGTGGCGCCAACAACAATCCTACTTCGTACAACAAGCACAGAGGCACAGCCAGAAATAGCTGACTCATGATGTCAGGCGGCGTCACCACAGCAGCAATCACAAACGCGCCCACAATAACGTAAGGGCGTATCTCTTTGAGCTTTTCTACAGTCACCAACCCCATACGAACCAAAACAATGACCACCACCGGCACTTCAAAGGTGAGTCCAAATGCCAGACACATGGTTAATACAAAATCCAGATAATTTTCGATATCGGGCGCTACCGAAATCGACTTGGGAGCAAAGTCATTAATGAACTTAAAGACTGTCCCAAAAACAAAGTAATAACAAAACCCCACACCGATTATAAAAAGCAAAGACGATGAAATAATCAACGGCGCAACCAGTCGCTTTTCATGCATGTAGAGTCCGGGCGCTATAAACGCCCAGGCTTGATACAACACCCATGGCAGAGAGATCATGAGCGCCATCATCATCGTGACTTTCATCGGCACCATGAAAGGAGTGATCACACCGGTGGCGATCATCTTTGAGCCTTCCGGTAAGGCATTCATCATCGGTTGAGCCATGATGTCGTAAATAGCCGCTGCACCCGGCCATATCGCAAACAAAACGATAAATACCACCAAAACTACGGCAGAGGCACGCACCAATCTAGTCCTCAATTCAACCAGATGGGAAATGAAGTTGTCTTTGAGACCTGAGAAATTATCGTCAGACATTAGGGAGATGCTAATTTATTGTGAATTTTATGGCGAGCCAGCGCAGCTGTGCGACGCAGGGCCAAGTGAATCGAGGGCGAAGCTTCGATCAATTACGGACGAAACATCGCGTTTTTATTCAATAATTGCTTCCTTAACTAAAGAACCTTGCAGGTTTGTTGCGTCCGGGACGATAACGAACGACGCGAGCAGCGGCTGAGATGACACGCGTACGACGCCCAGTCTTACGCTTAAACCACATCGGCAATGACGAATTCTGAGTCAATTTCTTTTTGCGAAAATCGCGCTGTTTGGCAGCAATTTCACTGTCACTGGGAACACGCAAACCTTCATTGACCCCAACAAATGCCTGATTAGCCTCGGCAATCGCTTTGCTAAAATCCTGCTCTGCTTCCGCGATATCGTCGGCGACTGACTTATTCAAATCATTGGCAGAGCTGACAATGTTGTCCTGCATCTTACGCAGCTCTTCCATTTGCATTTCGCGATTGACTTCTGCCTTCACCGTGCTGATGTAGCGCTGCGCACGTCCAAACAAAGTCCCGGCCATACGCGCAACCGCAGGCAATCTCTCAGGACCGATCACCACCAGAGCGACCGCACCGATCAGGGCAATTTTGGTGAGGCCTAGGTCAATCATGGGGATGGAAGCTCAAGAAATGGCAAATCAAACGGTCGCGGTCAACGCGACCGTTGCAAAGGCAAGCACTCTTAGCTCTTAGATTTTTCGCGCGCTTCGACGTCGATAGTCGATTTTTCAGCGACCTGAGCAGCAGGAGCAGCTGGCTTTTCCTCTTCACCGCCCTTGACGCCATCTTTAAAGCCCTTGACCGCCTTACCTAGATCTCCGCCGATATTGCCGAGCTTTTTGGTGCCAAATACCAGCATCACGATAACCAGCACGATGACCCAGTGCCAAATACTGAACGAACCCATTTTTATCTCCTAGGAATACTTTGCAAAACCAAGCAAATCAATGCTGACCCTTCCATGGACGCTGACCGCCCATGACATGTAGATGCAGATGGTACACCTCCTGACCACCATCAGGACCAGTATTGATTAGCGCCTTAAAGCCACCAGAAGGGCCGTTTGTTGCATCCTCATAACCGGCGCCTAGCTGCTGCGCCAGCTTGGGCGCTAGCAACATCATTTTACCCAACAATGCCTGATGCTTATCGCTGCTTTCGGCGAGGGTAGGTAGATGCTCTCTGGGCACAATCAGAAAATGAACTGGAGCCGCCGGATTAATATCGTGAAATGCAATGACCTGCTCGTCTTGATAGATCAATTTGGCAGGAATGGTACCTGCGGCAATCTTGCAAAAAATGCAGCTATCCACGTTCTAGCTCCTATTCATCATTGTTTTTATCGGTGACTAGCCAACAACAAGCCTGCGGCTCAGAAAAATCTGGTTTGAGTTTACTTTTGCCGCTCAGCGGCTTCGCGCTGCTGAAGTTTACGATTAGCCATTTCTTCGATGCCGGACAAACCTTCGCGTCTAGCCAACTCATCGAGCACCTGCTGAGGTGTGAGATTGAATTGTGCCAGCATAATCAAGGAATGAAACCACAAGTCAGCGCACTCATAAACAAGCTTGTTGGCTTCGCTGCCGTTTCGCACATCCTTGGCCGCCATCACCGTCTCGGTCGCCTCTTCACCAATTTTTTTTAGTATCGCGTCATCGCCTTTTTGAAACAGGCGCGAGACATACGATTTCTCAGGATCGCCGCCCGCTTCAAGCTTGCGTGATTCGATCACCTCGGCCAGACGTTGCAGAATATCGCTCATTTTTGTTTGTCGTAAATGTCTTCCGGCGCTTTAAGGACAGGATCCGTGGCTATCCATTCGATCTGCCCAGCGGTATTTTCAAATTTCTGAAAAAAACAAGAATGCCTACCTGTATGGCAGGCCAGATCACCCACCTGAGTTACTTTTAACAGCAACACGTCCTCATCGCAATCCAGACGCATCTCATGCACCTGTTGGAAGTGACCAGATTCTTCGCCTTTGTGCCACAACTTTTTGCGTGAGCGACTCCAGTAAACGGCCTGCCCAAGCTCGACTGTACGAGCTAAGGCATCGCGATTCATCCACGCAAACATCAACACATCATTCGAACCCATTTCCTGGGCAATCACTGGCACCAAACCATTTTCATCCCACTTGATTCGGTTTAGCCATTTGGCGCTTGCGATCATACCAACCTCATCGGAATACCTTGCGCGGCCATGAATTGTTTAGCCTCTCCAACACTATGATGCTGATAGTGAAAAATACTAGCCGCAAGTACCGCATCGGCATGGCCCTTAACGATGCCATCGGCCAGATCTTGCAAACCACCGACACCGCCAGAAGCGATCACTGGTATTGATACCGCATCCGACACGGCACTCGTCAGCGCAAGATCAAATCCTGATCGGGTACCGTCACGATCCATGCTGGTTAACAGAATTTCACCCGCGCCCAGGGCCTGCATTTTGCACGCCCATTCAACGACATCAAGACCCGTGGCATTGCGTCCGCCGTGGGTAAAGACTTCCCAGTGGCCAGCCTGACTGCGCTTGGCATCAATCGCCACTACGATGCACTGCGAGCCATATTTTTTCGCGGCGTCCTGCACCAACTGGGGATTGGTCACCGCCGAAGTATTGATGCTGACTTTGTCTGCGCCTGCGTTAAGCAATCGACGCACATCATCGACGACGCGCACACCACCACCCACGGTGAGCGGAATAAATACTTGAGATGCTACCGCCTCGATGATGTGGAGTATCAGATCTCGGTCGTCAGACGACGCGGTGATATCCAGAAAAGTAATTTCGTCAGCACCCTGCTCGTCATAGCGACGTGCGATCTCGACCGGATCACCCGCATCGCGCAGTTCAACGAAATTCACACCCTTAACCACCCGCCCGGCGGTGACGTCCAGGCAGGGAATGATACGTTTTGCGAGTGTCATTTTAGTCTTCTTCGCCGATCTCGCCGGTGAGAAGATCAGCACGGTCCTGTGCCTTTTGCAGATCAAGCGTTCCTTCATAAATCGAACGACCACAGATCACGCCCTCTATGCCTTCATCTTGAACGGCACACAGCGCTTCGACATCCTTGATGTCGTGCACACCACCCGAGGCAATCACGGGTATGGTCATGCTCTGCGCCAATTTGACAGTGGCCTCAATGTTCACGCCCTTCATCATGCCGTCGCGGCCAATGTCGGTGTAGACAATCGCCTCGCAACCATAGTCTTCAAATTTTTTCGCCAGATCGATAACTTCGTGACCGGATAATTTACTCCAGCCATCAGTCGCCACTTTTCCATCTTTCGCATCCAGCCCAACGATGATCTGGCCAGGAAAGGCGCTACAAGCATCGTGAAGAAATCCGGGGTTTTTCACTGCAGCGGTGCCAATGATGATGTAGGAAAGACCGCCATCGAGATAGCGTTCGATAGTGTCCAAGTCGCGGATGCCACCACCCAGTTGCACCGGAATTTCGTCCAAGCCGTGCTCATCAGCGTAGTCACGAACGGCGGCAATAATGGCTTTGATCGCTGGCTCGTTTTTGGGCTTGCCCGCAAACGCTCCATTCAAATCCACCAGATGCAGGCGTCGAGCGCCCTGCTGTAACCAGTGACGCGCCATATCGGCTGGGTTTTCGGAAAATATGGTGACCTGGTCCATGTCGCCTTGTTTGAGGCGGACGCACTGGCCGTCTTTGAGATCGATTGCGGGTATGAGCAGCATGGCTACTGTGGGATCACTGAGAAGATGGTTGGGTTAGTGAGATCAGCATTCGTCGCTGCGGCTCAGGGATTCCAATGTACAAAATTTTTATAAAGCTGCAAACCAGCAGACGCACTTTTTTCGGGGTGAAACTGGGTGGCAAAAATATTATCTCGTCCCGCGGCGCAGCAAAATGGCAAACCATAAACAGTTTCGCCCAGCGCGTGGTCCATTTGGTCGGGAACCGCATAATAACTGTGCACAAAATAAAAATAACTACCATCTGCGACTCCATCCCAGATCGGATGGGGTTTACGTTGCCGAACTTGATTCCAGCCCATTTGCGGCACTTTAAATCTAGAACCATCCGGTTGTATCTGACCATCCAGCTGAAACTTCACCACTTTGCCGGGCAACAGGCCTAGACAACGAGCATCGCCTTCTTCGCTGGAATCAAACAGCATCTGCTCACCGACGCAGACCCCAAATAGAGGCTTATTCTGCGCGGCCTCCATCAGCGCCTCAAGCAGGCCCGAATCGCGTAATGATTGCATACAATCCGGCATCGCTCCCTGCCCAGGCAAGACGATGCGATCGGCCGCACGAATTGCATCAGCCTCAGCAGACACCGCCACCTCAGCCTCTGGCGCAACATGCATCAGCGCCTGCGCTACCGAGCGCAGATTACCCATGCCATAATCAACCACCACAATTTTATTCATGGAATCGCTTAATGCTTGCGCGGCTTAAAGGCTCGTCGAACAAATCGTTTAGAGGCTGCCCTTGGTGGAGGGAATAGTTCCTGCAGCACGCGGATCAAGCTCAGCGGCCATACGCAATGCACGACCAAAAGCCTTGAATACGGTTTCACACTGATGATGCGCGTTTTCACCGCGCAAATTATCAATATGCAGCGTCATCAGCGCATGGTTGACGAAGCCCTGAAAAAATTCATGCGTGAGGTCGACATCAAAGCTTCCAATCATGGAGCGCTTGAATGGAACGTGAAATTCCAATCCGGGACGGCCCGAAAAATCAATCACCACACGCGATAACGCCTCATCTAACGGCACATAGGAATGCCCGTAGCGACGAATTCCTTTTTTGTCACCCATCGCTTTCGCAAACGCTTGGCCTAGCGTGATACCCACATCTTCCACCGTGTGGTGAGCATCAATGTGCAAGTCACCTTTGGCACTGATATCGAGATCGATCAAACCATGGCGTGCGATTTGATCGAGCATGTGATCGAGGAAAGGCACGCCCGTGTTGAGTTTTTGCTGACCGGTACCATCGATATTAATGGCCACCCGAATCTGGGTTTCGTTGGTATCGCGAACCACTTCTGCTGTACGTGCCATGGCTAAAATAATGTCAGGAATTCAGACTAGATTTAAGGGCCGCCAAAAAGACGGCGTTCTCGGCGGGCGTGCTCACGGTCACCCGTAAGCAGTTATCGAGTAAAAAATGCATTTTACCGACATTTTTTACCAACACCTTTTGGGCTAGCAGGCGCTCGAATATCTGAGTGCCCGTCAAACCATTTTTAGTAACGCGGAAAAGAATGAAATTGGCCGCTGAAGGAAACGCCTCAACTCCCTCCATCTCAGCCAAACCAGTTAGCATGACCTCACGCTCAGCGCGAATCGCTGATGCCTGTGCGTCCAACACGTCGGTATGTTCCAACATAAAACCTGCCGTGACTTCAGTCAGCACGTTCACGTTATAAGGCGGACGAACTTTATCAAATTCATTTAATAGCGCCTGCGAAGCAGACATGTAGCCAAGACGTATGCCTGCTAAACCCAACTTTGAAACGGTACGCATGACGACTAAGTTGTCGAACTCGGGCAACTTCGACATAAAACTATCGCCCGCGAACGGTTGATACGCCTCATCCACAATCACCAATCCGCTGTCACCGACTTCACGAATAATATCCAACATGGCTTGCGCATCAAAAAGATTACCCGTCGGGTTATTGGGATAAGCCAGATACGTAATCGCCGGACGATACTCACGAATTGCTGCAAGCATCGCTTGCGAATCGAGAGTGAGATCTTTTTTCAGCGGCACGCCTATGAATTCAAGGCCAGCGAATTGCGCTGACATCGCATACATCACAAAACCAGGTACAGGCGCCAGCACTTTCGCGCCCAGTTTTGCGCACGCTACTGACACGATACTAATTAACTCATCCGAGCCATTACCTAGCACCACATCCCAACCCGCAGGCACACCCTGCTTGGCGCAAACGGCTGCCTTTAATTTTGCATAGGTCGGAACGGGATAGCGATTCAATGCCGCTGATCCCAGTCGACGACCTAACTCCAGTTGCAGATCAGGCGTTAGCGTGTAGGGATTTTCCATTGCATCCAGTTTTACAAAACCAGAGGCATCGGGTACGTGATAGGCCGAGAGTGCGCGCACATCGGCGCGAATTATATTTTTGCTGACTGTCATGTGAAACTCATTTCAACCGTAGCTCGGCAGAGCGTGCATGCGCTGGCAAGCCTTCGCCGTACGCGAGTTCAGCTGCTATAACGCCTAAGGTCTGCGCACCGGATTGACTTACATGAATAATCGATGAGCGCTTTTGAAAATCGTACACACCCAGTGGTGATGAAAAACGTGCGGTGCGCGAAGTAGGCAGCACGTGATTCGGACCCGCGCAATAATCACCGAGCGACTCGGATGAAAATTTACCTAAAAACATAGCACCTGCATGGCGAATTTTATCGGCCCATTGCTGTGGCTGCTCAGCTGAAATTTCTAAATGTTCAGCCGCTATCGTGTTGGCGATGTCGCAGGCTTCATTCATGTCACGTACTTTGACCAAAGCACCTCGATTCGTGAGTGAGATGCGAATCACATCGTGCCTAGGCATTTCCGCCAGTAATGTATTCACACTAGCTTGCACGCGCGTCAAATAATCGGCATCGGGACACACGAGTATGGATTGCGCCAATTCGTCATGCTCAGCCTGCGAAAACAAATCCATCGCCACCCAATCCGGGTCGGTACTGCCATCGGCAAGAATGAGAATTTCAGATGGGCCAGCAATCATATCGATACCCACCACACCAAATACCCGACGCTTTGCAGCTGCCACGTAGGCGTTACCCGGCCCGACAATTTTATCGACCTGCGGTATGGTCGCCGTGCCATAGGCTAGCGCAGCGACTGCCTGCGCTCCACCAATCGTGAACACACGATCAACTCCGGCAATCTCCGCAGCAGCCAACACTAAAGAATTTTTTACACCATCGGGCGTCGGCACCACCATGATGATTTCACCGACACCGGCCACTTTCGCCGGAATCGCATTCATCAACACCGATGATGGATAGGCTGCCTTACCACCGGGGACATAAATACCAACCTTATCGAGCGCGGTTACTTTTTGTCCCAACACGGTGCCATCAGCTTCGGTGAAAAGAAATCCATCCGAACCACATTCTTTTTTTTGCCGCTCATGATAAGCGCGCACTCGATCTGCTGCCTGCTGCAATGCGTGACGACGTGCCTCGGGCAAGCCAGCTAACGCTGCCTGTCTTTCAGCGCGCGGGATTTCAAGTGCCTGAATGCTAGACGCGTTAAGCCGATCAAACTTATTGGTGTAATCAAGTAAGGCCGCATCACCCCGCAGACGAACTTGGGCAATGATGTCGGCAGCGACGCGATCAATCGCCTCATCTTCAGATGTCTCAAAGGCCAGCACGGCCATTAGCCTCTGATGGAAATCGCGCTCAGTAGAATCAAGTTGACGTATAACGACTGACATAAATTATTTTTCGCTACGTGATGCACGATCAAACGCATCAATGATCGACTGCAGTTTTTCTCGTTTAAGTTTTAATGCGGCTCGGTTGACGACTAAGCGTGCGGAGATATCCATGATGTGTTCAACTTCAACCAAGTTATTCGCACGCAAGGTACTGCCCGTCGACACTAAATCAACAATCGCATCGGATAAACCCACCAATGGACCTAACTCCATCGAACCGTACAGCTTGATCAAATCAACGTGTACGCCTTTTTCGGCGAAATGTTCACGTGCGACCTGAACGTACTTAGTCGCTACTCGCAAGCGCGCACCCTGACGCACGGCATTGGCATAGTCAAAACCCGCATGCACTGCGACTGACATTCGGCATTTAGCGATGTTTAAATCAATCGGCTGATACAAGCCTTCGCCGCCATGTTCGAGCAGCACGTCTTTGCCAGCAACACCGAAATCAGCGGCACCGTATTGCACATAGGTAGGCACATCGGAGGCGCGCACGATCACCACGCGTATCTGCGGATCGCTAGTGGGCAAAATTAATTTGCGGGATTTTTCCGGATCTTCAGTAACCTCAATGCCGGCTGCTTTAAGCAAAGGCAAGGTCTCTTCAAAGATTCGGCCCTTGGATAGCGCAAGTGTGATGGTCTGGTCCGTCATTTGATTCTCTGTATATCTGCACCAACGGCTGATAGCTTAGCTTCCATCCTATCGTAACCACGATCCAGGTGATAAATGCGGTCTACCAGTGTCTGCCCTTCAGCCGCGAGGCCGGCAATAACCAATGAAGCAGAAGCTCGCAAATCGGTTGCCATTACTGGCGCTCCAACCAATCGCGGTACACCGTTGATGATGGCAGTATGTCCATCGATATCAATTAATGCACCCAGGCGGTTGAGTTCCTGAACATGCATGTAACGGTTTTCGAAAATAGTCTCAGTCACTCGACTCGTACCTTCGGCCACACAATTAAGCGCCATAACCTGAGCTTGCATATCGGTGGGAAATCCAGGGTATTCGGTAGTGCGGAAATTGACAGCTTTGGGGCGGCCCGACATTTGAACTCGCATCCAATCGTCGCCATTCGTCATAACGACACCCGCCTCGCGCAATTTATCAACGACTGCGTCCAGCAAATCGGCGCGTGTATGCCTGAGTGTTACATCACCACCGGCCGCAGCAACCGCACACAAAAACGTACCCGTTTCAATGCGATCGGCAATCACGGCATGTGACGCGCCATGCAAAGCTGGAACACCCATCACACGCAAACAATCCGTACCGATACCTTCAATGCGCGCACCCATAGCAACCAACAAATTTGCTAAATCAGTGACCTCGGGTTCACGAGCCGCGTTTTCAAGTACCGTCTCACCTTCAGCAAGCGTAGCAGCCATCAGCAAATTTTCAGTGCCGGTGACGGTGATCATGTCAGTAACTATGCGCGTGCCTTTAAGCTTTTTTGCTCGTGCATGAATGTAACCGGCTTCGATGCGTATTTCAGCACCCATGGCCTGCAAGCCCTTGATGTGCTGATCAACAGGACGCGAACCAATCGCGCATCCACCCGGCAATGAAACCTTCGCTTCACCAAAACGCGCCAGCAACGGGCCCAATACAAGAATCGATGCGCGCATCGTTTTCACCATCTCGTAAGGCGCCTCGAGACGATTAATATCACGACCGCACAGCTCCGTCACACCCTCTTTTACTTGCACTGATAGCCCCATTTGCACTAGTAGTTTCTGCATAGTGGCTACGTCTTGTAGCTTGGGCACATTGGATAAAGCCAGCGTATCGGCCGTCAGCAAACCAGCGCACAAAATAGGCAATGCGGCATTCTTTGCACCAGATACGGTAATCTCGCCCGAGAGGCGCTTACCTCCGGTAATGAGCAGTTTGTCCATTACGACTGATGCTCTTCCGGTGTGAGCGTTTTCATAGACAGCGCATGGATCTCTTCGCGCATACGGTCACCCAGCGCTGCGTAGACTAGTTGATGGCGTTGAATCAACCGCTTACCAGCAAATGCGGGCGATACGATTAGCGCAGTGAAATGCTGACCATCACCGTCGACTTCTAAATGCGAGCACTCGAGTCCGTTAGCGATATATTCTTTGATTCGTTCAGGTGTAGGCAACACGATGTACCTTTTTAAAAATTCGAAAAATAAATTTTGCAGCGGTAAATACGCATCAATGCCGTAATTTATAACCGCCCTTGAGCAGCCGCACTGCAATTCCTGCCAATACCGCAAAAAATACCGATACGATCAGTAAGCTAGTCGCTGGTGGTACATCGGAGTGACCAAAGAAACCATAGCGAAAGCCATCAATCATATAAAAAAATGGATTGGCATGCGAAACAGCCAGCCAAAACGGTGGCAGCGAGTGCACTGAGTAAAAAACTCCCGCCAAAAAGGTCGCCGGCACAATCAAGAAATTTTGAAATGCTGCGAGTTGATCAAATTTTTCTGCCCAGATTCCAGCCAACAAACCCATGGTACCTAAGATAGCGGCACCCATCAGCGCAAACAAAAGTATCCAAAGCGGTGCAACGAATGAAAGCTTGGCAAACCAGACGGTAATAAAAAATACACCAGCACCCACGGCCAAACCGCGGACCATCGCAGCCAACACATAAGCGCCAAACATTTCCCAGTGCGAAAGCGGCGCAAGCAAAACAAACACAAGATTGCCGGTAATCTTTGATTGAATTAATGATGACGACGAATTCGCAAACGAATTTTGTAGCACACTCATCATCACCAATCCCGGCACCAGAAACGCGGTGTAAGAGACGCCTGGAAAAACCTGCACATGCTCTTCCAGAACATGGCCAAAGATGAGTAAGTACAACATCGCTGTGACGATAGGCGCGGTCAGCGTTTGCGTTGCCACCTTCCAAAAACGCAGTAATTCTTTTCGAAATAACGTTTGAAATCCGGTCATTTATCACCACCCATGACCTGCATGAACACATCTTCCAAATCCGCCTGATGCAACTGCAGGTCCTCTAACGTAACGCCCGAGCCTCGAATCGTTGCAAGTATTCCTTCCACTTCGTCGTGATGGTTCACGCGTAAGGTGTACTTCTCACCCGCGAGCAATTCATCAGGATGAGAAACCAATGCATGCAATGAAGAAGGTAGTTTGCCACCCGATAGCTTGACGACCAGCTGAGAACCCGAAATTCGTCCAATCAATGCTGCAGTCGAATCCAGCGCCACCACTTGACCTGATTTAAGCATCGCAATCCGACTACACAAGGCTTGTGCCTCTTCGAGGTAGTGGGTAGTCAGCACCACGGTGTGCCCTTCGCGATTCAAACGTCCAATGAAATTCCACAAGGTCTGACGCAATTCCACATCAACGCCGGCCGTAGGCTCGTCCAACATGATGACCGGTGGCTTGTGTACCAGCGCTTGGGCGACCAGCACGCGTCGTTTCATACCACCGGATAGCGAGCGCATATTGCTATCAGCCTTGGCCGTCAGGTCCAGATGGTGCATGACCTCATCAATCCACGCATCATTGTTGCGAATGCCAAAATAACCCGACTGCATGCGCAATGTTTCGCGCACGGTAAAGAAGGGATCAAACACCAACTCTTGAGGCACCACGCCCAAACACTGGCGCGCGCTTCGGTAATCCGTCACAACATCGTGACCTTGGATGGCGACGCTACCCTCATCGGCACGCGCCAAACCGGCAATGATGGAAATTAAGGTGGTTTTACCCGCGCCATTCGGACCTAACAGACCGAAAAATTCGCCCGCACCAATTTTTAGCGATATACCGCCCAAAGCTTGCAAGGAGCCGTAGCGCTTTTTAACGTTATCTATGTGAATGGCGGTCATGAAGGGAGAAACAAGGCGAATGCTGCCAGCGCTACGGGGCACGTGCAAAGTCTTTGATTATAGGGGATTTGAGGGCTAGCACTTGCCCTGGCGAACATGCCCGCAGGGCTTACATGAAGAAAGCGCTAGAACTAAGCCCTAGAGCAGGGTATCTACGCTGTATAACTTGGCCAAACTGAGCAAACCTGCGGGCAAACCAACTAGCTCCAGACTGACACTTTTATCGGTCGCAGCACGTTGCCAGGCCAACAGCGCCGATACGGCAGAGGAATCAAAATGGGTCAGGCCAGAAAGATCGACCGTGGTCTCGCCCTGCACTATAGCCTCCATGCCCTCGCGCAGCACATCGGCGGCGTCAGCCATGGTGATGGAAGTGGGCGCAAAACTCATTTCAGCTCTTAGTTGGTTTGGGCGGTGAAGCCGCGAGTCGCTTATTGCGCTCAGCCAGCGCCTTGATCAAGCCATCGATCCCGCCCTTGCCAATTTCAGCGGAAAAGGTGCCCTTGTAGGTTTCTACCAGCCAAGCGCCAAGAATATTGACGTCATAAATTTTCCAACCTGCTGCCGTTTTCTCCAGACGGTAGTTCAGCTGTATTGGTTCGCCGCGTGGCTGCAGCACCATGGAACGCACCTCGACTTCATCATCTTCTGCCGCTGCGCGCATGGGTTTGAATTCCAGAACTTGATTGCGTACCTGCGCAATCGCTCCAGAGTAGGTGTAGATCAACAGGGTACGAAATTCAGTTGTCAGCGCAGCCTGTTGCTCAGGCGTGGCTTCGCGCCAGAACCGACCCGCTGCTAGCGCTGTCATGCGTTGAAAATTTACATGAGGAATGACCTTGTTATGGACGACCTCAATGATGCGCTGCTGGTTGCCCGCCTGAACCTGCTTATCGGTCTTGGCTAGCTCGAGAATTTCTTGACTCACTCGCTTGATGAGAACGTCGGGAGCTTCTTGCTGCGCACTGACTTCGCCGGCTGAGAACAGAAAAGCCGAAAACAAGACTGTGCAAAAAATTCGTAAATTAAACATAAAACCCGCGTCTGTGGGTGGACTAGGCCGCTGATTTAAGCAACCCAAAGAACCGATGATACAGAAGGCCGGGACTCCTCATCAAAAGCAAAGTGACTAATCGTACTGATGTAGCAACAGATTAATCTTTTCCGTCACGCACACGACTCTCTCTGCGCTGGAGGTAAGCGTCCCGATAAAACTGGTAAGGATCAAGCGCCGCACCCTCCATAATAGCCGTGGTGTCTAGTAACGAAGCTCTATTATCAACAATACGCAGCGCACGACCCGTATTTTTTGCGCTAACGGGTATTTGACTAGACGCAGTCCATGGATCAGCGTACCAATCGACGGGCTTGGCTAAGGCATCACGCACCGTGCTGGGCCCCAATACGGGCAAAACGAAATAGGGGCCAGACTTAGCACCCCACACCGCGAGCGTCTGGCCAAAATCTTCTTCATGCTGAGGCAATCCCATAGGGGTTGCTACATCGATCAGGCCAAGGATACCAATGGTGGAATTAAAAATGACCCGAACCAAATCAGTCGTGCCATCTTTCGGCTTACCCTGCAAATAATTATTCGCGGCCGTCCATACATCACCTATGTTGGCAAAGAAATTTCCTACCGCATCGCGAACAAGTTCGGGAACGTAATTCACATATCCCTTGGCGACCGGCTTGAGGATGTTATCGTCGACGGATTTATTAAACGTGAACATTGACCGATTATAGTTTTCATAAGGATCACGAGGGTCACTCCCCGCACCCGGGACGGTGGTCGCGCAGGCGGTCAGTAGAAATGCCGCTATCACGATGGCGCTCCATCGAATCAATCGTTGTGGACCCGTCATTTTTTCTCCCCGCCGCTTCCTTCGGCTGCCTTACTAAACAAAAATTGACTAATTAAATTCTCAAGAACGATCGCTGACTGTGTGCTCTTAATCCGTTCGCCCTCAGCAAAATTCTTTGTATCGCCGCCAGGCTCTAATCCTATGTACTGCTCGCCCAGCAAACCCGAGGTCAGGATTTTAGCCGAGCTATCGCGCGGGAACTGAAATTCCGACTGTATACGCATCGTGACCTGCGCCTGAAATGTCTTGTCGTCGAATGCAATACGCTCTACCCGACCGACCACCACACCAGCACTCTTGACCGGCGCGCGCGGCTTTAAGCCACCAATATTGTCAAAGCGCGCGGCCAGCGCGTAGCTAGGGCCAAAGCTCATTGAGCTCATATTGCCTGCCTTGAGGGCTAGGAACATGATGGCTATCGCGCCTAACAACACGAATAGTCCAACCCACACATCCAAAGATTTTCGTTGCATGTCTTCCTCAGCTAAACATGAGTGCGGTGAGCAGAAAGTCCAGCCACAACACCATCAAAGAACCAATCACGACGGTGCGTGTAGTGGCTCGTGCTACACCTTCAGGCGTCGGCGCTGCGCAAAAACCTTCGTAGAGCGCAATAAACGTAACAGCCACCCCGAACACAAAACTTTTAATGACGCCATTTAACACATCGGCCCAGACATCGACACCGGCCTGCATCTGCGACCAGAACGCACCCTCATCAACGCCGATCAGCTGAACACCAACAATATAACCGCCCAACACTCCGACCGCGCTGAAGATAGCGGCCAGCACCGGCATAGAAATCACCCCAGCCCAAAAGCGCGGTGCCAGCACTCGCTTCATCGGATCAACGGCCATCATTTCCATTGCAGCCAATTGCTCGCCGGCTTTCATCAAACCGATTTCTGCGGTTAACGATGTTCCTGCACGTCCTGCAAACAGCAGTGCAGTAACTACCGGTCCGAGCTCACGTATTAGCGACAACGCCACCAACAAACCCAGCGCTTGCTCTGAACCATATTTATTCAATGTGTAATAGCCCTGTAGCCCCAACACGAAGCCAACAAATAGACCTGATACCGCAATAATGACGAGAGAATAATTACCAATGAAATGAATTTGATCTGTCACCAATCGCGGCCTGCGAAAGACGCTAGGGGAGGCTACTATCAACGTCACAAAGGTGCGCGAAGCGGCTCCCAGCCCCTCTAATCTCGTTCGAACAGTTGCACCCAACTGCGCCAGCAGATCAAGAATTAAATTCATCCGCGTGCTTTCATACCCAGCTGATCAGCGATAGTTTTTCCAGGATAGTGGAAAGGTACGGGACCATCCGGCTCAGCATTCACGAACTGCTTTACATAGGGATCATCGGACTCGCGCATCTGTGAAGGCGTACCGTGCGCGACAATTTTTCCCTGCGAAAGAAAATACACATAATCTGCAATGCTGAAGGATTCATGTACATCATGTGACACCACAATCGATGTTGATCCCAGCGCATCATTCAATTTGCGAATCAGATTCGCGGTCACACCCATAGAAATTGGATCAAGTCCTGCAAAGGGCTCGTCATACATAATTAATTGGGGATCCAGTGCAATCGCGCGCGCCAAAGCAACACGGCGTGCCATTCCTCCAGAAATTTGTGCCGGCTTCAATGCCGCAGCGTTCGATAGCCCAACGGCTTGCAGCTTCATCAAGACCAAATCATGAATCATAGTCTCGGGCAAGCGCGTATTCTCCCGAAGAGGAAATGCGACATTATCGAAAACGGTCAGATCAGTAAATAGCGCGCCGTGCTGAAACAACATACCCATACGTCGGCGCATTGCATATAAATCAGAGACATTTAAACCGCTAACCTCTTGACCATCAACGGCCAGACCACCGGATTGCGCGCGTATCTGACCGCCGATTAACCTCAGAACTGTCGTCTTACCAGATCCCGAGCCTCCCATAACTGCGATGACGCCGCCCTTGGGAAACTGCATATTCAGCCCAGAAAGGATAGGCCGCTCGTTATAACCGAAATGCAAGTCACGAATATCTACGAGATTGGGCACAAGAAGTGAGATTCGCTATGGTTTAAAAGAGCTATTGTAATTCACCGGACCTGCAGTTCAGAGCATAGCCACGAAAACATCTGAGAAATCAACGGTAAAAATAAAAACGCCCGCAAATCATGCGGGCATTTTCATTGCATCAATACTGCACCCGTTTAACGCGGTAATACTGACGAACCCATTAAGAATTCATCGACTGCTCGCGCACACTGCCGACCCTCGCGTATCGCCCATACTACCAGCGACTGACCGCGACGCATGTCGCCTGCAGCAAACACTTTCGGTACCGATGTCTGGTAACAGCCATCACCATCCGTCGTCGCCTTGGCATTGCCACGCGCATCTTTATCAAGGCCAAACGCTTCCAACACTGAATTCACCGGCGAGACAAAACCCATAGCCAGCAACACCAGATCTGCTTTGAGTTCGAATTCGGAACCGGCCACTTCAACCATCTTTCCATCCTTCCACTCAACACGCGCAGCGATCAGTTTCTCAACCTTGCCGTTCTTACCCTCTAGGCGTTTAGTAGCAACGGCCCAATCACGCTCGCAGCCTTCTTCGTGCGACGATGAGGTGCGCATCTTGGTCGGCCAGTAAGGCCATACCAATGGTTTGTTTTCAACTTCTGGCGGCTGCGGCAGAAGTTCAAATTGGGTCACCGAGGCAGCGCCATGACGATTCGATGTGCCCACGCAATCAGAACCCGTATCTCCACCACCAATCACCACTACGTGTTTACCGGTGGCCATCAGTTGATCATTGAGCTTATCACCCGCATTGACGCGATTTTGTTGTGGCAAAAATTCCATCGCATAATGCACGCCACCTAATTCGCGACCAGGTACCGGCAAATCGCGCGGCCACTCAGCACCACCGGCTACGATGACGGCATCGAATTCTTTATTCAGCTGCTCAGGCGAAATGGTTTCTTTCGATAAGCTAAGTATCTCTTTCGGAAAATCTTTGCCGACAAATACACCCGTCCGAAACTTCACACCTTCCGCCTGCATTTGTTCTACACGACGATCGATGTGCGACTTCTCCATTTTGAAATCTGGGATGCCATAGCGCAGCAAACCACCAACACGATCGTTCTTCTCAAACACGGTTACGTCATGGCCGACGCGCGCCAGTTGCTGGGCTGCCGCCATACCAGCCGGACCAGAGCCAATGATGGCTATTTTTTTCCCCGTCTTGATGCTGGGCGGTTGTGGCACGACCCAACCATTTTCCCAACCTTTATCGATAATAAAATGCTCAATCGATTTAATACCCACCGGATCATCGTTGATACCCAGCGTACAAGCCGACTCACAAGGTGCGGGACAGATGCGGCCAGTAAACTCTGGAAAATTATTCGTTGAGTGCAAATTTTCTAAGGCCTCAAGATAGTGGCCGTTGAAAACTAAATCATTCCAGTCTGGGATGATGTTATTGACAGGGCATCCGTTATTACAGAACGGAATGCCGCAATCCATACAACGCGCGCCCTGAACTTTGGCATCAGCGTCGGAGAGATGCATCATAAATTCTTTGTAATGCTTGGTGCGTGCCTGCGGCGCTTCGCTCGCCTCTTGAAGGCGCTCATATTCCATAAAGCCGGTAACTTTACCCATATTTGTTCTCTTTTCTTTTCTACGAATGTGACTGAGTTTGATCGTTTTCTAACGTCACTTTCAGGTCGTCACTTTTTCCTTTTCTTTGCCAGCTTTCGCCGCAAACATCTCGCCCAACGCACGCTTGTATTCGGTCGGGAATACTTTGATGAATTTAGTGCGAGCATTATTCCAATCATCCAGCAAGATGCGCGCGCGCGTGCTGCCTGTATGTTTGAAATGACGCTCAATCAATCCCTTCAGAATGACTTCATCTGTCAGTCTCTCGCCATTGCGACTCAAGCTGTGCCAGCTTGAAAGATTAACGGTTGACTCTTGTTCAGCCGCCGAGAGCACCGGATCAAGCGCTACCATCGCAAGATTACATTTCTGTGCAAAGCTGCCGTCTTCATCAAACACATAGGCCAGTCCGCCGGACATACCTGCGGCAAAGTTACGACCGGTTTCACCCAGCACAACCACGGTGCCCCCCGTCATGTATTCACAACCATGATCGCCTGTACCCTCAACCACCGTAACGGCACCTGAGTTACGCACCGCAAAACGTTCACCTGCGACGCCGTTAAAGAAAGCTTCGCCTGCAATCGCGCCATACAAGACCGTGTTACCAATGATGATGTTATCGACGGCTCTGCCGCGGAACTCAGTATTCGGGCGCACAATAATCCGTCCACCTGAGAGTCCTTTGCCGACATAGTCATTACCTTCACCGACTAAATCTAATGTCACGCCGTGCGCGAGAAATGCACCGCACGATTGACCTGCCGTACCTTGCAGTTGAATATGGATCGTGTCGTCAGGCAAACCTTCATGACCATACTTCTTGGCGACTACACCAGAAAGCATCGCGCCAACGGTACGATTCAAATTCTTAACCGGAGAAATGAAGGACACTTTTTCACCACGATCAATCGCTGGCATCGCCTGTGCGATCAATTTGTGATCCAGCGCCTTGCCTAAGCCATGGTCTTGCGTCAACACGTGGTGACGCGGCTGGTCTGCGGAGACATCCGGTAAGTAAAAAATCTTGCTGAAGTCCAGACCTTTAGCCTTCCAGTGATTCACTGCACGCGATTTATCGAGAAGATCAGCACGACCGATCAACTCTTCAAACTTACGAATTCCCAGCTGAGCCATTATTTGACGCGCTTCTTCGGCCACAAAGAAGAAATAATTCACGACATACTCTGGCTTACCTTGGAACTTTGCACGCAGCACAGGATCTTGCGTAGCCACACCCACTGGACAGGTATTGAGATGACACTTACGCATCATGATGCAACCTTCAACGACTAACGGCGCCGTCGCAAAACCAAACTCATCCGCACCTAGCAAGCCACCAATAACGACGTCGCGACCGGTCTTAATCTGACCATCAGTCTGCACACGAATGCGACTACGCAATTCATTCAGCACCAAGGTCTGCTGTGTCTCAGCCAAACCCAACTCCCATGGGGTACCAGCATGCTTAATCGATGACAGTGGCGACGCGCCAGTACCACCATCATGACCGGCAATCACCACGTGATCCGCCTTAGCTTTTGCAACACCTGCAGCCACTGTACCTACGCCCACTTCTGAAACTAGCTTGACGGAGATATCAGCGGCAGGATTGACGTTTTTCAAGTCATGAATGAGCTGCGCCAAATCTTCAATCGAATAAATATCGTGATGTGGCGGTGGCGAAATCAAGCCCACACCCGGCACTGAGAATCGCAACTTAGCGATGTAGTCAGACACCTTATGTCCTGGCAGTTGACCACCCTCGCCTGGCTTAGCGCCTTGCGCCATTTTGATTTGAATTTGTTCAGCAGAGGTTAAGTACTCTGCAGTCACACCAAAACGACCTGAGGCGACTTGCTTGATTTTGGAGCGTAAGGAATCACCATCTACTAATGGAAGATCCACTTCAACTTGCTCTTCCCCAATAACGGAAGCTAGAGTGTCACCTTTTTTAATGGGAATGCCGCGCAACTCGTTACGATAACGATTTTCGTCTTCGCCACCCTCGCCGGTATTTGATTTGCCGCCGATGCGATTCATCGCAATCGCCAGTGTGGCATGCGCTTCGGTAGAAATTGAACCGAGTGACATGGCGCCGGTAGCAAATCGTTTGACGATTTCTTTGGCCGACTCAACCTCATCAATTGGAATCGCTTTCGATGGATCAATCTTAAATTCAAATAATCCGCGCAAGGTCATATGACGCTTAGATTGATCATTAATGATCTGCGCGTATTCTTTGTAGGTGCTGAAGTTATTTGAACGCGTCGAGTGCTGCAATTTCGCGATCGCGTCTGGCGTCCACATATGATCTTCACCGCGAACGCGAAATGCATATTCGCCACCCGCATCAAGTGCGTTTTGCAATATCGGATCGCTGCCAAATGCCTGTTGATGTAAGCGTAAAGCCTCTTCAGCGACTTCGAAGACCCCTATACCTTCGACATTCGACGCTGTGCCTTTGAAGTACTTGTCGACCAAACTTTTATTTAAGCCAATCGCTTCAAATATTTGTGCGCCACAGTAGGACATGTAAGTCGATATGCCCATCTTTGAAAAGACTTTGAGCAAACCTTTACCCACTGCTTTTTGAAAGTTGTAGATCGCTTTTTCTGGAGCCAGATCACCCGGCAATCCTTTCGCCATGTCGGTCAGCGTATCCATCGCAAGATACGGATGAATCGCTTCGGCACCGTAACCAGCGAGTAAAGCGAAATGGTGGGTTTCACGAGCCGAGCCCGTTTCAACCACTAAGCCCGCTGAAGTCCGCAAACCTTTGCTCACCAAGTGCTGATGAATCGCTGAAGTCGCTAACAATGCTGGAATTGCGACATTGTTTTTGTCAACATGACGGTCGGAGATAATCAAAATATTGTGGCCCGACTTAACTGCGTCGACTGCCTGCGCGCACAAGGAAGCTAGGCGCGCTTCAACACCTTCTTTACCCCATGCAGCCGGATAACAAATATCCAGTTCTGATGATCGGAATTTACCACCCGTGAATTTGCTGATGGTACGCAGACGTGTAATATCTTTGTAATCAAGAATCGGCTGCGACACTTCGAGCCGCATCGGCGGATTAATGTTGTTGGTATCGAGCAGATTTGGCTTGGGTCCAATGAACGACACCAAGGACATCACCATCGCTTCGCGTATCGGGTCGATAGGTGGATTGGTCACCTGCGCGAACAACTGCTTGAAATAATTAAACAGCGGTTTATTTTTGTTAGACATAACGGCCAATGGAGAGTCATTCCCCATCGAGCCAGTCGCTTCTTCCGCATTCACTGCCATTGGCGACATTAAAAATTTAATGTCTTCTTGCGTGTAACCGAAAGCCTGCTGGCGATCGAGTAGTGTCGCCGTTTCTGTACGCGATTCAGCCTCGACTTTCAGATCGTCCAACTTAATACGAACGGAATCAATCCATTGCTTGTAAGGCTTAGCGTTAGCGAAAGTGTCTTTTAGTTCTTTGTCATCAATGATGCGGCCTGCATCCAAATCAATCAAAAACATCTTGCCCGGTTGCAGACGCCATTTTTTGATGATCTTTGATTCCGGTATCGGCAACACGCCTGATTCAGACGCCATCACGACTAAATCGTCGTCCGTGACTATGTAACGTGCAGGACGTAATCCATTACGATCTAGTGTTCCGCCGATATGACGACCATCTGTGAATGCCATCGCCGCAGGGCCATCCCATGGCTCCATCATTGCCGCATGGTATTCGTAAAACGCACGACGATTTTCATCCATCAGTGTGTGGTTTTCCCACGCTTCTGGAATCATCATCATCATGGCTTGCGCTATTGGGTATCCCGCCATCACCAATAATTCAAGCGCATTATCAAAGCATGCTGTATCCGATTGACCTTCATAAATTAACGGAAATAGCTTTTGCAAATCTTCGTTCAACACAGCGGATTTCATCACGCCTTCACGCGCACGCATCCAGTTGAAGTTGCCTTTAACGGTGTTGATCTCTCCGTTATGTGCAAGCAGGCGATAAGGGTGGGCAAGCGGCCACTCAGGGAAGGTGTTCGTAGAAAAACGTTGATGCACCAAAGCCAGCGCGGATACGCAACGCGGATCTTGCAAATCTTTGTAGTAAACGCCGACCTGATCGGCCAATAGCAAACCTTTGTAAACTACTGTGCGCGCTGACATCGACGGCACAAAGAATTCTTTGCCATGCAAAAGATTCAGCGCTTGAATGGCGTGGCCTGATGATTTACGAATGACATAGAGTTTTCGCTCTAAGGCATCAGTCACCATGATGTCTTGACCACGACCGATGAATATTTGCCGAATTACTGGCTCTTTGTCGCGCACTGTAGGCGACATAGGCATTTCGCGATTGACAGGCACATCGCGCCAACCCAAGACCACTTGCGCTTCAGCGTTTACTGCTCTTTCGATTTCTTGTTCGCAGGCTATGCGCGATGCATTTTCTTTGGGTAAAAAAACCATACCCACGCCGTACTCGCCTGGAGGAGGCAAATTCACTCCCTGCTTGGCCATCTCTTCGCGATAAAACTGATCAGGCAGCTGAATCAAAATGCCTGCGCCATCACCCATCAAAGCATCAGCTCCTACGGCACCGCGATGATCGAGGTTATGCAGAATCTTCAAGCCTTGCTCAACGATAGAATGACTTTTCTGACCTTTGATATGGGCGATGAATCCGACACCACAGGCGTCGTGTTCGTTAGTCGGATCGTATAAACCTTGGGCTTTCATCGCGGGACTCCACGGCATTAATAAAGAGCGTAGAAGGATAGTGCAATGCAATACACAGGGCAACGAAAAAAATTAGGGTCGGATACCTAATTTTAAGCCGGGTTAGCGCGGTGAAAATAAAATAGGGTCAGATTAGTTTTGATGAGCGATTTGGACCCAATTGATGCCTGCGAGGTCATCGCTTATAGACTTAGCTAGCCTTAGCCCCACTTCGAACGGCACCCCTACAACCCGTCGTAAACGCAGGCTAGGAGCTCTCAGCAGCCGGCTGTTTTCGAGGGCGACCGCGCTGCGCCGGCTCCAAACGCCTATCGGTTAATTTGCCCAGTCGGCGACGAAATTCGTCCGAACCCAAAGGCCACGCCTTGCGAGTTGCTGCCTCAATTTCAGCGGTTAGCTCAGACGAGCCCGTTGCTTGAGCCAATTGTTGGTAGGCCGCTTCACGCTCAAAGGGTGTATTCCCCAGCGCCCAATAGGCAGGATGGTCGGCCAGCCAGACTTCCCTCTGCGCCCCAGAATGATGCGCATAACTTGACCAGGTGTAGGACAGGGGATCCGAAACAATCCCAGCCACGACAGGCTGCTGCTCAATAAGCTGGGCACACGCCAGAAAGTAGGTATCGGCCTCCATCACGGTGGCTCGGAAACGACCTTCCCACAAATTACCGCTACGACTGTGACGAGCATTAAAATACGGAACGTAGTGGCGGCCTATGGCTTGCATGAGCTTTCCCAGACCTTCTGCATCGGAGGGTGTCGCCATCAATTGAACACGACTAGGCATCAGCACATAGGCATGAATAGCGACGCCCGATCTCTGCGCTGAGTCGCGCAGAGAAGAAAGAAAGTGTTGGCAGTCAGCGTCATCTAAAACGATGGGTTGATCGTTATTGCCCCGGGCGACGATGTGATGAAGATGGTTGGGCACCACCAGTCTGGGCAGGCGGGCCATAAAATTTCAACGGCAGCGAGTTAGCACTATCAGCAACGTCTGCAAGTACAGGCGCGCAGATGCTTAGAACGGAATATCGTCATCCATATCGCTCATACTCGGCGCCTGCTTGGCAGGTGCGCGTGCGCCGGCTGAGCCAGTCTTCGCCGGAGCTGATCCGTAACCTGCATCGTCCATCGATGCACTGCCGCCACCCATACCTTGACGACTACCAAGCATTTGCATGCTGTCCGCAATGATTTCTGTCGTATATTTTTCGATACCGTCTTTGTCGGTCCACTTGCGCGTACGAAGTTTGCCCTCGACGTAGACCTGAGAGCCTTTTTTCAAGTACTGCCCAGCGATTTCGGCCAGTTTGCCAAAGAACGAAATGCGATGCCATTCGGTCGCTTCTTTTTGCTCGCCAGTGGCTTTGTCTTTCCACTTATCCGTGGTTGCTACAGCAATGTTTGTCATCGCATCGCCGCTAGGCATGTAGCGGGTCTCAGGATCACGACCCAAATTGCCTACGATGGTGACTTTATTGACCGACGCCATAGCTTTCTCCTGTGATTGCGTTGATTTCAGCGAGAGGGGGAAACAGATAATCAGCGAGCACTTGTTTGATGTTTAATACACATCGCGCAAACCCTCATAGACCTTCATTATAAGGCACGAGACTAAAACAACGGCGCAGCTTAAACGTTCACTGCAAGTTAAAAGTGCATTCATCCTCATGCAGAGCAAGTAAACAGCCGTCGACATACCGAATATCGAAACACCTGCACAAAACTCGAACACATTCGCGCAACCACGCCAATCAAGTGAAACGCAGGCCCTATCGCTCGTATCGATAGCACGCAGCATAGAAGCACAAGCGAACCATGAAAACCCGTTATAGTAGCAGGCTGACTCGCGCTCATTTGTCAAAAATTTTGGCAAAAAGGCATTCACGCGAGAGTAAATCGATCTGGACATCCGCATGGAAGAAATTCGTATTCGTGGTGCACGCACTCACAACCTGAAAAACATCAGTCTCGATCTGCCGCGCAACAAACTAATTGTTATCACCGGTTTATCCGGCTCGGGAAAATCATCCTTAGCGTTTGACACGCTATACGCCGAAGGTCAGCGTCGCTACGTAGAATCGTTGTCAGCGTATGCGCGTCAATTTCTTCAGCTAATGGAAAAACCCGACGTCGACATGATCGAAGGTTTGTCGCCGGCGATTTCGATAGAACAAAAAGCGACATCGCACAACCCGCGCTCTACCGTTGGTACTGTCACCGAAATTCATGATTACCTGCGTTTGTTATTTGCGCGTGTGGGCACACCCTATTGCCCAGATCACCCAGAAAATCCACTCGCGGCCCAATCGGTTTCACAAATGGTGGACACGGCAATGGCCATGCCGGAAGACACGAAGCTAATGATCATGGCCCCCGTGGTAGCGAACCGCAAAGGCGAGCACAGCGATTTATTTCAAGCTATGCAAGCGCAGGGTTTTGTTCGCTTTCGCATACAAAGCGGCACGCTGGCAGCAAAAATCTATGAAGTTGACGATCTACCTAAACTCAAAAAAACAGAAAAGCACACGATTGATGTCGTCATTGATCGTGTAAAAGTTCGCAGCGATATCAAACAACGTCTGGCAGAGAGTTTTGAAACAGCCTTACGGATTGCTGAAGGACGCGCCATCGCACTGGAGATGGACTCCGGTCACGAACATATTTTTTCAAATAAATTTGCCTGTCCGGTTTGCGGCTATTCATTGCAAGAGCTTGAGCCACGATTATTTTCATTCAACAACCCGATGGGTGCGTGTCCTGAATGTGACGGCCTGGGACATATAGAATTTTTTGATCCGAAACGCATCGTTGCGTTTCCTAATCTTTCGCTCGCTTCTGGTGCAGTCAAGGGATGGGATAGACGTAATCAGTTTTATTTTCAAATGCTGTCGTCGTTGGCTAAGCACTACGAATTTGATCTTGATTTGCCCTTCGAACAGTTGCCGGAAAATGCTCAGCAGGCGGTCTTATTTGGCTCAGGCAAAGAAAAAATTCCCTTTGCTTATGTGAACGAACGTGGCCGCACCGTCATTAAAGAACATACCTTCGAAGGTGTCGTCCCTAATCTGCAACGCCGCTATCATGAAACTGATTCGATGGCCGTCAAAGAAGAGTTGGCGAAATTCATCAACGAAAAACAATGTCCCGAATGTCATGGTGCACGCTTACGAGTTGAAGCGCGCTTTGTCAAAGTGGGCGAAGGCTCGCAGCAACGTGCCATATTTCAAGTGGCCGAAATGCCCCTGCGAGATACATTAGATTTTTTTGAGAAATTGAAATTGCGCGGCGCAAAAAAAGAAATCGCCGACAGGATTATCAAAGAAATTATCTCGCGGCTTAAATTTCTTAACAATGTAGGACTGGATTATTTATCCCTACACCGCAGCGCCGACACCTTATCCGGCGGCGAAGCGCAACGCATACGACTCGCATCACAAATCGGTTCGGGTTTAACCGGCGTAATGTATGTGCTTGATGAACCATCGATCGGCCTGCATCAGCGAGACAATGATCGCCTCATCACTACTCTCAAACACTTGCGCGATATCGGTAACACGGTACTCGTGGTTGAACATGATGAGGATGCGATTCGTAGCGCGGATTACATCGTCGACATGGGCATGGGCGCGGGTGTGCATGGTGGCGAGATAGTCGCTCAAGGCAGTATCAATGACATTCTCAAACACAAAAAATCGCTCACGGCTCAATACCTCAACGGCAACCTCGCTATTGCAGTACCTCAGCAACGTACGATCGCCGACAGTAAAAAACTATTAATAATCAACGGCGCTGAAGGTAACAACCTCAAGTCTGTGAATCTTGAAATACCTGTTGGTTTACTGACGTGCGTAACCGGCGTATCGGGCTCAGGTAAATCAACTCTCATTAACGACACGCTGCATCATGTGCTGGCGCGTCATTTGTATGGTTCGCAAGCAGAACCGGCCCCGCACGAAAGCGTCACAGGTCTCGAGCATTTTGATAAAGTAATTTCGGTTGATCAGGCGCCTATTGGCCGCACACCTCGCTCAAATCCAGCGACCTATACGGGTCTTTTCACCCCTATCCGTGAATTATTTTCGACCGTTCCTCAAGCCAAAGAACGCGGCTACTCCGCTGGCCGTTTCTCGTTCAACGTCAAAGGTGGTCGTTGCGAAGCCTGTCAAGGTGATGGTGTCATCAAAGTTGAAATGCATTTTCTTCCCGACGTGTATGTACCCTGTGACGTTTGTCACGGCAAACGGTATAACCGCGAGACCTTAGAAATTCAGTACAAGGGAAAAAATATTTCCGAGGTATTGGGCATGACTGTTGAAGATGCCCATGTGTTTTTCAAACCGGTCCCACTGATTGCTCGCAAACTACAAACTTTGCTTGATGTTGGTCTGGGCTATATCCGTTTAGGTCAGAGTGCTACGACGCTTTCGGGTGGCGAGGCGCAACGCGTCAAGCTGTCACTGGAATTATCAAAACGCGATACCGGTCGCACGCTATACATACTCGATGAGCCCACCACTGGATTACATTTTCACGACATTGCTCTGTTACTGAAAGTCATACATCGCTTGCGCGATCAAGGAAATACCTTGGTCACTATTGAGCACAATCTAGATGTCATCAAAACGGCAGATTGGATTATCGATCTTGGTCCGGAAGGTGGCGCAGGTGGCGGGCTAATCATCGCCTCTGGAACACCCGAGCAAGTAGCCAAAAATCCGGCCAGTGTCACTGGCAAATATCTCGCACAGTTACTAGTGACCAAGAAAGAGAAAAAGCGCGCTTAAAAAGAAACACTGAAACTCATACGGCACTGTCTTGAAGTCATTCAAGACAGTACGTTTATTTTTCCAGCAAACGTTTCTCAGCACGCTCCAGTGCCGTTGCGGCACCTCGTAAGACCACGACATCACCCGCTTCAAGAACAGTATCCGGAGCGAATGGGATGCGATTTTTACCGCGTCGGACAGCGGTAATTTCTGCTTCCAGTGCTTCGATATTCAAGGCCGATAGCGGCAAACCAATCGCTGACGCTTCATCGTTCAAGGGCACGGAGTGAAGTCGTACTTGCAGATGCTCGTCGTCGTCGGCCACATCACCCAATCCATGAAAGTAGCCGCGAAAGGAAGCATAGCGTTCACTGCGAGCTGCTTGCACCCGCTGAATAACGCGCCGTAATGGCACGCCTTTCAGCAGCAGCGCATGCGATGCGAGCATCAAGCTACCTTCTATCGCTTCAGGTACTACTTCATCAGCGCCGCCAGCTCTGAGCACATCCAGATCATCTTCACCCACACTACGCACAATGGCGGGAAGATTGGGTGCAAGTTCATGCGCAAAATGCAGTGTCTTTAAAGCGGCCTGCGTATCGGCATAGGTAATCACCAGTGCCGCTGCACGATGTATACCTGCGGCGATCAAACTCTCACGACGAGTGGCGTCACCATAGGATACTTCAGCACCTGCATTCTGTGCCTCGATAACACGTTCAGGATCAAGGTCAAGTGCGTGATACGGAATGTTTTCTTCTTCGAGTAATTTCGCCAAGCTTTGACCACTGCGACCAAAACCAGCAATGATCACTTGCCCTTCTTCTTTCATCGCTCGACTGGCAATGCGCGTGAGATTTAACGATTGCTCCATCCATTCGCTGGACGAAAACTTCATCGCAATTCGATCAAAATTGGCAAAAATAAATGGCGTAGCTAACATAGACAACACCATGGCTGCCAAAATCAACTGTACTAAGGCAGGGTCCACCAAGCCTAGTCCACCCGCCTGATTTAACAAAACAAAACCAAATTCTCCGCCTTGCGCCAGACCCAAACCCGTACGTAATGCTACGCCGGGCTTGGCACCGAATACCCTCGCGAGCAGCGTGATTAAACCAAACTTGAGGAATAAGGGTATGACCAACAAAAGAAGCACTAGCAAGAAATGATCAAGCACCAACCGCAGGTCAAGCAACATGCCGACGCTGATGAAAAAAAGACCGAGTAGCACATCACGAAACGGCTTGATATCTTCTTCAACTTGAATTCGAAACTCAGTTTCAGAAATCAACATGCCTGCGACAAATGCGCCTAACGCAAGTGACAAACCTGCTGTTTCAGTGATCCACGCCGCCCCCAATGTCACTAGCAACAGATTGAGCATGAATAGTTCGTGCGAACGACGCTGAACGACTATTTGAAACCATCGCCGCAATAAAATTTGCCCAAGAAACAGAAGCAGGAATAATACGAAACAGGCTTTGATACCCGCGATGACAAGATCTTCAACCAGGTCGGGGCCGGGATGCGCCAGCGAAGGCAGCACGATGATGAGTGGTACTACGGCCAGATCCTGAAACAGCAATATGCTGGTAATGCGTCGACCATGCTCACTTTCCAGCTCCAGCTTTTCGGTTAACAGCTTCATTACTATGGCAGTGGACGACATGGAAAGTGCTGCACCTAGTGCAAAAGAGGCGCTCCAGCTAATTTCTATTAATGACGGTAACAGCTTGGCTATCAGACTTGAGCACAAAACCGTCACGACAATCGTCAGAACAACTTGCGCCATGCCCAGGCCGAAAACATTTCGCCGCATCGATTTCAGCTTGGGCAGCGAGAATTCGAGTCCAATCGAAAACATCAGAAAGACGATGCCGAACTCGGCCAACATATGAGTCGCCTTACTATCGGCAGCGAGCGCTAAGGCGTGCGGGCCAATCAGAATGCCCACCGTGAGATAGCCAAGCATAGGCGGCAGATTCATCATACGGAATGCCACTACGCCCAAAACAGCAGCGACTAGCAAGATGAGCGTCAGTTCCAGCGGTGAATTCATGGGCCAAGGCGATGGTTGAAGGGCTTTGCGACTAACTGATGGTAAAAATTGCTCTAAGTAGCAGGATCTTTTACCACTGGCAGGTTTTTTGCTTTAAATCTTCGGCTATACTCTACGCATGAGTGTAACCCATGAAAAAAGGTTCTCGCAGCAATTTGATAACAGCGTTGCTAGTCGCGCGCTGGAGTTGGCACGCGACACTCTTCAAATTGAGGCCGATGCCATACTGGCTTTGAAGGCTCGTCTCTCCGCTGATACCCACCACGACTTTGCACGCGCTACTGCTTTACTGCTGAGCTGTAGTGGCCGCGTGGTTGTTTCCGGAATGGGAAAGTCCGGCCACATCGCCAGAAAAATTGCTGCCACCTTATCCTCCACCGGCACGCCTGCCATGTTTGTCCATCCAGGTGAAGCAGCGCATGGCGATCTAGGCATGGTCACCAAAGCCGATGCCATGATCGCGATTTCCTACTCTGGTGAATCGGACGAATTACTCGCTATTACTCCCGTCATCAAACGTCTGGGTGCAAAACTCATTTCCATGACAGGCAATCCCGAGTCATCACTGGCGCGCTTAGCAGACGTGCACCTAAACATCGCGGTAGAAAAAGAAGCCTGCCCGCTTAATTTGGCCCCCACAGCAAGCACCACCGTAACGCTTGCTCTTGGTGATGCATTAGCCGTGGCGATGTTAGATGCACGCGGATTTCGCGAAGAGGACTTTGCCCGCTCTCACCCCGGCGGCTCACTGGGTCGCAAACTACTCACGCATGTGCGCGATGTCATGCGAACTGGCAGCTTAATTCCCTCTGTTAAACCTGATGTGATGCTGCCTGAAGCGCTGCTCGAAGTCACCCGCAAAGGTATGGCTATGACTGCCATCGTGAACGATGATGATCATGTACTTGGCATATTCACCGATGGTGATCTACGCCGACTCATCGAGCAAGGTAGAGATTTTTCAAAAACGCTGATTCGTGATGTGATGCATACAAAGCCGCGATTATTAGGCCCCGAACAGCTCGCGGTGGATGCCGTTGAGCTAATGGAGCAGCACCGCATTAATCAAGTACTCGTGTGCGAACCGAATGGCAAACTAGTCGGTGCTCTACATATTCATGATCTCACGCGCGCCAAGGTGATTTGACGATGACTTCAGATTTAACGTCAACCGAACGGGCAAAGCGACTCAAGCTAATGATCTTTGATGTTGATGGCGTACTGACCGATGGTGGTTTACGCTACGGACCCGAGGGGGAGCTGATTAAAACGTTTAACGTACTCGACGGGCACGGCATCAAACTACTGCAAAAATCGGGGGTGCGTACCGCTATTATCAGCGCCCGACAATCGCCTATCGTTGCACGCCGCGCTACTGATCTTGGAATCGGTATTCTGCTGCAAGGCGTTGAAGACAAACGTTCAGCATTTGAAAAAACAATCAGCGAACTAAAGCTCACACCAGAAGAATGCGGCTTCATGGGCGATGACGTGATTGATCTACCAGTCATGACGCGCGTAGGTTTTGCTATTAGCGTACCGAATGGACATGCAGAAGTTCGTAGTCGTGCACATTTCGTCGCTCAGGCGCATGGCGGCAAAGGAGCTGTGCGCGAAGTGTGCGATTTTATTTTGCGCGCACAAGGTAATTATGAATCGGCGCTCGCGCCATATCTATCATGAGCAGTGAATTGCGCCGTCGTTATCCGGCATTGCTGCTGCTAGCCGCTGGATCTTTGCTAGCGGCACTCAGTTTTTGGGCATTAGAAATTGCACGTCGCTCAGTGGACGATACACGCGAACCTACTGTGCGCACTGAACCCGACTACTTTATTGAAGATTTCACCTATACACGCATGTCAGTCGGCGGCAAGGCCCAATACGTTATCAGCGGTAAAAAATTAATTCATTACCCAGTCGATGACAGCAGCACTATCGAGCAACCGTCAGTGCGAAGCTATTCCAGTTTGCGTGACCCTATGACACTGCGAGCACGCACGGCCAAAATCACTGCCGACCATAAAGAATTACATTTTTATGAAGACGTCATACTAGAGCGGCCACAGACTGGAGGTACAGAATCTTTGCGAGTCGATTCAGATTACATGCTGGCCTTACCGAATCAAGATATTGTAAAAACTGACAAAAAAGTGGTGATTCAGTTAGGTACTTCTCGCATGGAAGGAACTGGCATGATTGCCGACAACGGCAAACATCAGCTGAATTTACAGAGTCGAGTCAGCGGACATTACGAACCATCGCATTAACAAGGGATGCGCTATTTATGAAAAATTCCATCGCGATTTTATTTAAAACAAGCTCAGCAATTTTTTGTCTCGCCCTGCTAAGCGCAGCACATGCTGAAAAGGCAGATCTGAACAAGCCGACTAATGTCGAAGCGAATCAGATGTTCTATGACGAATCCAAACAGACCAATACCTTTATCGGTAACGTGGTGCTTACTCGCGGTAGTTTGGTCATGCATGCTGACAAACTCTTAGTGCGCCAAGATCAAGCAGGCCATCAATTCGCGACCTTATACGCCTCACCTGGCGGCACCACGCGGTTTCGTCAAAAGCGTGATGGCGGCAAAGACTTATGGATTGAAGGTAATGCCTCTGATCGTATTGAGTACGATACTAAAACTGAAATTGCCAAGCTATTCAAACAAGCCCGCGTAAAGATGCTGGATGGCTCACAGATCACGGACGAAGTTGAAGGTGAATTTATTTCGTATGACAGTCGTGCTGAGTTCTACTCAGTCAGCAATTCTGTTTCGGGTGAAAGCAAGCCGGGCAGTGGTCGTGTAAAGGCCGTCATTCAGCCACGCGGCGCGGATAAAGGCAAAGATGAAAAGTAGTTTGCCCAGCATGCTGAGAGTACGCAGCCTCCAGAAAAGCTATGGCGCACGTCAAGTAGTGCATGACGTGTCTCTGGATGTTGCCAGTGGCGAAGTGGTGGGATTGCTTGGTCCAAACGGCGCTGGAAAAACAACCTCCTTTTATATGATCGTCGGTCTAGTTCCATCAGAAGGTGGAGAGATCACCCTCGATGATCAGAGCATCTCGGGACTACCCATTCACCGCCGTGCAGAACTGGGTTTGTCCTATCTGCCACAAGAAGCCTCAGTATTTCGCAAGCTTTCGGTTGAAGACAATATTCGCGCCGTTCTCGAACTACAAAAAAATCAAGGCAAGCCATTGCCGCGCGGTGAAATCGAACAACGCCTCGATACGCTGATGGCAGACCTGCAAATTGAAAAACTTCGCAGCAATCAAGCCTTGTCGCTATCCGGTGGTGAAAGACGTCGTGTAGAAATCGCGCGCGCTTTAGCAACCAGTCCTCGTTTCATTTTATTAGATGAACCTTTTGCAGGCGTTGATCCGATTGCTGTGATTGAAATTCAGCGCATCGTTCGCTTTCTTAAGGAGCGCGGCATCGGCGTACTCATTACCGATCACAGTGTGCGCGAAACGCTGGGTATCTGCGATCGCGCTTACATCATTAACCAAGGGGCCGTGTTGGCTTCGGGCAGTCCAGAAGAAATCATTGGCAATGAATCCGTTCGCCGTGTTTATCTCGGCGAAAACTTCAGGATGTAATCGAGGACAATGAAACAGACTTTACAGCTACGCGTATCACAACATCTT
>Ga0164294_10000610_pt1 | contig 33976 bp, 43 predicted proteins | sample GEODES005metaG_FD_111479 | JGI IMG/M metagenome (GOLD analysis project Ga0164294, IMG submission 111479) | Oligotrophic lake water microbial communities from Sparkling Lake, Wisconsin, USA - GEODES005 metaG | ecosystem: Environmental > Aquatic > Freshwater > Lake | place: USA: Sparkling Lake... | reverse complement strand
GCGCGCCTTGTGGTCCTGAAGCAGTCGCCGCGCCGCGTCGGGCCACAGATCCGCGGGCGGAGTGCCGAAGACGCGCTCGTAGCTGCGCAGCGTCTCGGCATATTGGGTGAAGTAGCGATGCCCCTCCTCGCGCCCGCCGGCCGTGGGGCCGTGGTGCAGCGCGCGGCCGAGCACCTGGGGGCAGAAGCGCTCCCAGTAATCCCGTGTGTAGGTGAGATGGAGGTGCCAGGCCTGGTCGACCTGGTCCGAAGGGGTGACCGGATGGTCCGCGGTCACCGCGAGGAAGCAGAAGCGCCGGTACTCGTCGATCACTCGATCGGCCTCGGCAAGGCTCCAGCCATTCTCGCGCGCGAGCCGCTGCGCGAAGCTGAGCTCCGCGTCCTCGGGACCGATCGAATAATGGGAAAGCGCCTTCCAGACCGGGTGGTCGGTGGGGGTTCGAGTTAGACCAGGGGCCTTGCTCATCTAAATTCCCACTAACACGGTAGGTTTAATTTGTCAAGGCTTCGGCACCGGCGTGAACTTCAACGACTGGATCGTGATCGGTGTGGTCGGCGCGAGCAGGATCGTGCCGTCGAGCATGCCCTTGGCGCACCGCCAGCGAAACGCGCCGGACAGCCGGCCGGTCGGATGCGGCGGCTCGCTCTTCCCCGTGCAGGCGCCGAGCTGGGCCTTGAGCGCAGCCAGCTCGCGGCGCCAATCCTCACGCGAGCGGTCCATCAGGAAGTTCATCGACAGCGAAGGCCCGTCGGGAACGACAACGTCGCCGGCGCCGTACATGATGGCGGCTGTATCCAGCGCGGCGGCGAGATCAGGGCTGACCGGAGTCTCGGCGAAGGTCAGCGCGCCAGCCTTGTCGAGCCCGAACATCACGTCCCAGGCGAGGCCGGAGGCGCCGGTATAGGTGCGGTTGGTGAAGACGAAGATCCCCACCCCTGCCTCGGGCACCAGCAGCATGTGCGAGCCATAACCGGGATAGCCGCCGCCATGGTGGAGCATCATCCCCAGCTCGCAATCCTGCGAGACGCGCAGGCCCTTGCCATAGGCGGTGCCCTGCAGGCAGCCGGTCCTGGCGGTGCTGCCCATGCGCGGGGTCATGCGGACGAAGTTGAGCCCCTGCGCCAGCTCGCGCACCGTGGCGCGCCTGACCGGTCCCTTGTCCGGCCCGTCGCGCGGCGGCCAGGCGGAGAGCAGGAAGGCGATCCACTTGGCATAGTCGTTCGCGCTCACCTGCAGCCCGCCCATCGGGCCAAAGGCGCCGTTGCGCATGGTCGGCTCTTTCTGCCACGTGCCCTTCTCGAAGCGATAGCCGATGGCGCGGCGCTCGATCGGCCATTCGCTTACTTCGAAACCGCTGGAGGTCATGCCAAGCGGCTTGAGGATCGTCCGTTCGACATAGGTCCGGTAGGGCATGCCCGAGACCTTCGCGACGATGTGCCCGAGCAGGGCATAGCCGAAGTTCGAATATTCGTGCGCGGTGTCGGGGACGCGGCTGAACGGCACCCCGGCCTGGAGCAGCTTGGTGAACTCCGCCTCGGGCATCGGCGTCTGGCGGTCGCCCCAGGGATCGTCGGTGACGAAACCGGCGACGTGCGAGAGCAGGTCGCGGATACGGATCCGCGGGCTGTCGCTGGTCGGGTATTTCCAGCCGCGCATCTCGGGCACGTATTTCTCGGCGAGATCGTCGAGCGAGAACTTGCCGGCATCGCGCAGCGACAGGATCGACAGCGCGGTGAACGCCTTGGTCATCGAGGCGATACGGAACAGCGTGTCAGGTGTAACCGGGCGCTTGCTGTCGACATCCTGCACCCCGAAGCCGCGGACATGGACGAGCCGTCCCTCGGCAACCACGCCATAGACAAGGCCGGGTGTCGGCGTGTCGCGCTGAAAGGCCTCGAACTGGCGGTCGATCCCGTCGAACTGCGGTTCGAGCGTGGTTGCCCTGGTCTGCGCCAGTGCCGGCGTGGCGAGGCAGCAAAGTGCGGCGAGGATCGCGCTGCGGAACCCAGTCATGTTGCTTGCTCCCCCTTGATCGGGGAACTGTAGCCCGCACGTCGCGAGGCGGAAAGGCTCAGCGCATCCGGCCGGTGGCTAGCCCGATCGCCCAGTCGGGCCGCCCTTCGGTCTCCGCCTTCCGCGCGGCGGCGAGATGATCATAGGCGACCGTGTGGAGACTGATCCCGCCACCATCGATCACCGCATAGCGCGCCCGCGGGTCGCCATTCTCCACCCGGTAGGGCCGCGGGTGATCGTCGTCATAGGCCTGGAGGCCGACGCTGCCGGGGTTGAGCACGCGGCGGCCATCGGGAAGATCGAGCAGGCGCGGGACATGGGTGTGGCCGCAGAGGGTCAGCCCCTCCCCGCGCCCGCCGAGCCGCACGGACAGTTCGGCTCCGGTGACGACGCGCAGGGTCTCGCCTTCGAGCGTATCGGTGAGCGGAGTCACGTCGCTCGCCGGCGTGCCGTGGCACAGGAACATGCCGTCCAGCACCAGCGTCGCGGGCAGGCTCGCCATCCAGGCCAGCGCCTCGGGGTCGAGCGCCGCGCGCGTGAAGGCATCGGAGGCATTCATCCGCTCGGGCGGGTCGGTCAGCACCTGGCGTTCGTGATTGCCGGCGATGGTCGGCCAGTCGCGTGCCATCAGCCAGGCGGCCGTCTCGGCGGGCCATAGCGGGCCTGACAGGATATCGCCCAGATTGAGGAAGCGCGTACAGCCCCGCGCCTCGGCATCGGCGACGACTGCGATCAGGGCCGGCAGATTGCCGTGGATGTCGGAAAGGACGGCGGTCTTCGTCATTCGACGAAGGAAGCGCTCACCACGAGCCGCTCGGCGTTCCACTCGGGCACCGCGGCGGGAGTCATCGGCACCATGAAGCGCTTGGGCTTCTCACCCTCGGCAGCTGGCCGCTCGATCTCGATCACGTCACCCGCGCCGAAATCGTCGATCGCCACGACCTTGCCCAGCGCCTCGCCTTCATCGGAGACGGCGGGAAGCCCGAGCAGATCGACATGATAATATTCGCCCTCGCCGAGCGGGGGCAGCGCCGAGCGCGGAACGCGGAGCTCGGTCCCGCGCAGGGCCTCGGCCGCGTTGCGGTCGGCCACTTCGGCGAAGCGCGCGATGGTGCCGTTCGACCCACCGCGTACCGATTTGAGCGTCAGCGCACCGCCATTGAACTGGCGGTGCGCTGACAGGTCCTCGGCGAAGACCTTGAGACGGACCTCGCCCGTCACGCCGTGCGCGCCGATGATGACGGCGAGCGTGACGGGCTGATCGCTGGACAAAGCTTATGCCTCGGCCGGCGGGGTCTCTTCGGCAGTCGCCTCGGCGACCTGCTCGGCCTCCGGGGTGGCTTCCTCAGTAGCAGCCTCGACTTCGGCAGCGACGACCGCTTCGGCTTCCTCGTTCGAGCCCTCGGCCGGAGCCTCCTCGACGGGCGCCGGTGCAGCAGCAGCGGCGGCCGCAGCGGCCTTCGCCTCGGCGGCGGCTTCCTCGGCTGCCTTCACCTTCTCGGCACGCTCTTCAGCGCGCTCGACGGCCTTCTCGCCCGGCTTGCCCTTGTTCGGGTTGTTCTTGGCGGCGCGCTCCTTGAGGCCGGCGGCGTCGAGGAAACGGGCAACGCGGTCGGTCGGCTGCGCGCCGACGCCCAGCCAGTACTTGGCGCGCTCGCCGTCGAGCACGATGCGCTTGGCGTCGTCCTTGGCGAGGAGCGGGTTGTAGGTGCCGATCTTCTCGATGAACTTGCCGTCGCGGGGCGAACGGGCGTCAGCGACGACGATGCGGTAGTACGGACGCTTCTTCGAGCCGCCGCGCGACAGACGCAGGGAAATAGCCATTACAATCTTCCTTCTTCGTATTCGTCACCCGGCCGGGGCCGGGATCGTTGGTTGTTGCCCCGCCGCCTGACGGCTGGGCGGGGTAATCACTTCTTCTTCAGCAAATTCTCGAAACCGGGCGGGAGCTTGGGGCCATCGGGGCCGCCGAGGCCGGGAAGGCCCGCATTGCCGCCGGGACCGCCCAGCTTGCCCATCATGTCGCCCAGATCGGCGCCGCCCAGTGCGTTGCCGATGCCGCCCATGCCGCCACCGGGACCGCCCTTGCCGAGCATGCCCATCAGGCCCTTCAAGCCGCCCATCTTCTTCAGCCGCTTCATCGCGGTCTGCATCTCGAGGTGCATCTTGAGGAGCTTGTTGACCTCCTGAACGGTGGTGCCGGAGCCCTTGGCGATGCGGATCTTGCGCTTGGCGTTGATCAGATCGGGCTTGGAACGCTCCTTCGGCGTCATCGAGGTGATCATCGCGTCCATGCGGATCAGCACCTTGTCGCCGCCGACCTGATCGACCGCGGCCTGCGCCTTCTTCATGCCCGGCATCATGCCGGCGAGCGCGCCGATGCCGCCCATCCGGCGCATCTGAGCGAGCTGGCCGCGCAGGTCGTTCATGTCGAACTGGCCCTTGGCGAGCCGCGCCGCCATGCGCTCGGCATCTTCCTCCTGGATCGCCGCCGCGGCCTTCTCGACCAGCGACACGACGTCGCCCATGCCGAGGATACGGCCGGCGACGCGCTTCGGGTGGAACGGCTCGAGCTGGTCGAGCTTCTCGCCCATGCCGGCGAACTTGATCGGCTTGCCGGTGACCGCGCGCATCGACAGCGCCGCACCGCCACGGGCGTCGCCGTCCATGCGGGTGAGGATCACGCCGGTGAGCGGCACCTGCTCGGAGAAGCTGGTCGCGACGTTGACGGCGTCCTGGCCGGTCAGCGAGTCGACGACGAGCAGGATCTCGTTCGGCGTCGCGATGTCCGCGACTGCCTTCATCTCGTCCATCAGCGCCTGGTCGACGTGCAGTCGGCCGGCGGTGTCGAGCATCAGCACGTCGAAGCCCTGGAGCTTGGCGGCGTTGAGCGCGCGGCGGGCAATCTCGACCGGCTGCTGGCCGGCGACGATCGGCAGCGTCTGCACCTCGGTCTGGGTACCGAGAACCGCGAGCTGCTCCTGTGCGGCCGGACGGTTGACGTCCAGCGACGCCATCATCACCTTCTTGCCCTGGCTCTTGAGGAGCTTGGAGAGCTTGGCGGTGGTGGTGGTCTTGCCCGAGCCCTGCAGGCCGACGAGCATGATCACGGCGGGCGGGGTAACCGCGATCTCGAGCTCGGCCGTGTCCGGGCCCAGCATCTCCACGAGCGCGTCATGGACGATCTTGACGACCTGCTGGCCCGGCGTGACCGAGCGGAGGACTTCATGGCCGATGGACTTTTCGGTCACCTTCTCGACGAAGTCGCGCGCCACCGGAAGCGCGACATCGGCTTCCAGCAGGGCGATCCGCACTTCGCGCATGGCGGTGCGGACATCGGCTTCGTTGAGCGCGCCACGACCACGCAGGCGCTCGAAGACGCCACCCAGCCGTTCGCTCAGAGACTCGAACATAAAAACTCCAAATCCGGGCCGTGATTCGCCAAACGCAAAACACGCCGGCGGACGAAACCTCGTCGGCCGGCGTCACCCCTTGGGGTGGCAAATGTCTCGCGTTCATAGAGAACGGTCGTGGCGGCCCCTAGCGGATTGAAGGCCGAGAGGCAAGTGCACACCCTATCGTCATCCGGGGTGACGACGAATTTGGATCCCGCAGAATTATTGCGCAATCGTGTCGCCGGCTTAACCCGTTCTATACCGTGCCCGTGGGAAAACGCCTCGATTGCAGTTGGGGGATATTTCCCGGCATGTCGCTGGACCTCGAAGACCAAGCCATTCAGCAAGGCGCACCGCGCACGGGCCTGCTTTCGGGCGCGATCAGCGTGTCCGCGATCCTGCTGTTCGTCGGCACCGGCAGCGCCGTGCTGTCCAAGACGCTGCAATATTATTTCGAGGGCGGCGCCCCGGCGGACCGCACGCTGGTAATCGCGCTGCTGCTCAACGTCGCGCTGATCCTGTTCGGCTGGCGGCGCCACAGCGCGCTGAGCCTGGAAGTGCAGGTTCGCGCCGCCGCGGAGGAGCGCGCCCAGCAGCTCGCCAATCGCGACCCGCTGACCGGTTTCCTCAACCGCCGCAGCCTTGCCGAGGAAGGCGCGGCGATGTTCGTCCGCGCCCAGCGCCGCCGCAAGGCAATGGCGATGCTGATGCTCGACCTGGATCACTTCAAGACGATCAACGACATGCACGGCCACGCCGTGGGCGACGCGCTGCTGCGCGCCGTGGCCGGTGAAGTCGCGCACGTGCTGCCGCCGATCGCGCTCACTGCGCGGCTGGGCGGCGACGAGTTCGCCTGCGGCTTCCTGTTCGACCCGAGCGAGCCCGGCGTGGTGGAGCGCATCGCCGAGCGGCTGGTGAGCCGCATGGCCCAGCCGTTCGAGGCGGAAGGCCTGCGCCTGCACATCTCCTGCTCGCTCGGCATTGCCCGTTCGGACTTCGATTGCGCGAGCATCGACGCGCTGATGCGCTCGGCCGACATCGCGATGTATGCGGCCAAGAAATCGGGCCGCAACCGCTATGCCTGGTTCGATCATTCGATGGAGCGCGAGCTCCAGATCCGCAACGAGTTGGAGAACGGCCTGCGCACTGCGATCCCGCGCGGCGAGATCGTCCCCTATTTCGAGCAGCAGATCGACCTGACCACCAACCGCCTGCACGGCTTCGAGGTGCTGGCGCGCTGGGAGCATCCGCAGCGCGGGCTGATCAGCCCCGAACTGTTCATCCCGATCGCCGAAGAGACCGGCATGATCGCCGATCTTTCGATCTCGATCATGCGCCAGGCCTTCCTGGCGGCGCGCGACTGGGACCCCTCGCTCACCCTGTCGATCAACATCTCGCCATGGCAGCTGCGCGACGCCTGGCTGGCCCAGAAGATCATCAAGGTGCTGGCCGAGACCGGCTTCCCGGCAAGCCGGCTCGAGGTGGAGATCACCGAAAGCGCGCTGTTCGACAATCTGGCGCTGGCGCAGTCGATCGTCGGCAGCCTGAAGAACCAGGGCGCCAAGCTGGCGCTCGACGATTTCGGCACCGGCTATTCGTCGCTGGCGCACCTGCGCGCCCTGCCCTTCGACCGGATCAAGATCGACAAGAGCTTCATCATGTCGCTCAACACCAGCGCCGACTCGGCCGCGATCGTCAACGCGATCATCAGCCTGGGCGAGAGCCTGAACCTGCCGATCACTGCCGAGGGCGTGGAAGACGCCGCGATCGAGGAGCGGCTGCGCGTCGCCGGCTGCGCCAAGGCGCAGGGATGGTATTATGGCAAGCCACTCTCGGTGAGCGGCGTGCGCCGCCTGCTGGCCGAGCGCCGCCTGATCCTGACGGGATCGAGCGCACAGACAACGCCGGAAGCCCCCGAGGACGATCGGCGACTGGCGGGCTGAGCCCGGGCTGGTTAGGCTGGGTCGCCCATGACCGACCGGCTCCCGCCTTCGATGAATCCCGTCGCCGCCGCGGTGCTGGCGGTGCTGGCCTCGATCACCATGTTCCTGGCCTTTCTGGCCGCGCTGGGCGCGCTGATCTTCCACGCCGGCCCGCCGCCCTGCGCGCAGGAGAGCGAACTCTATCTCTGGTCCCAGTTCCTGGTGCCCATCGCCTGCCTGGCCAGCACCGTGTGGCTCGGCGTTCTCGCACGGCGCCCCAATGGCCTGCGCTTCCTTTTCGCGCTGACGCTTCCCGTCGCCGCGCTGCTGGTCAGCTGGGAGCTGTCAGGGGTCAACGCCGACGCGCAGCGCCGCTGCAAGGCGCAGACGCTCACGCAGGCCATGGCCAGCTGCCGGGCCAACCCAGCCGTCTACCGGCCCGGGCATGACACCCATGGCAACCCGACCCTGACGCTGGTCGCGCCCGGCACCACCGGCCAGGCCTATTCCTGCCTGTGGCGATGGTCGCTGCACAATGATTCGGTCTCGCTGATCATCGACGAGAGCGTGTACGGGCCGCGCGCAGGGACGCCTACCAGCCCGCCCCCTCCGCGCTGAGGAATTCCATCTCCTCCGGCGTCGAGCGCCGCCCCAGCGCCGCATTGCGGCTGGGAAAGCGCCCGAAGCGCGAGATCACCTCGGCATGCTTCACCGCGAAATCGAGGACATTGGCATCGCCGAGCGTGCCGAACTTCTCGACGCTCAGCTTCTGCATCGCCGGGTCTTCGGCATGCTCGAGCGGCAGATAAAGGAACTGGCGCTCGTCCGCCGTCATCGCCACTTCCCAGCCCCGCTCGATCGCCTCCAGCGCAAGCGTCAACGCCAGCGGATCGGCGGCATAGGCCTCGGCGCTGTCGCGGTGGAGGTTACGGCTGAACTGGTCGAGCAGGATGATCGCCGCGAGCAGCGTTTCGGGATCCTCGCGCCAGCCATCCGCCCCGGATCCGAGCACCAGGTCGCGCAGCGCGCCGAAGCGCGCCTTGATCTCCGCATCGAGCTTTGCCGAGCGGGCGAAATGCTGCTCGGGCGTGAGCGCGAACCAGAAGCCCAGCACTTCGCGGGCCTTCGCGTGGACATCGAGTGTAGCTACGCCTAGATCACCGACCAAATGTCTTCCCCTCACGTCATCAGCCTGGGCTGCCGACTCAACCTCGCCGAGAGCGAAACGATCCGTGCGCTGCTGCCGGGCCGTGACACTGTCGTGATCAACAGTTGCGCGGTGACCAACGAGGCCGTCAAGCAGACGCGCCAGGCGATCCGCCGCGCGCGCCGCGAACGGCCCGAGGCGGAGCTGGTGGTGACGGGCTGCGCGGCGCAGATCGATCCGCAGGCCTTTGCGGCGATGCCCGAGGTCGACCGGGTGATCGGCAATGCCGAGAAGCTGATGTATTCAGCTTGGAAGGCTGCTGCACCGGTGATGGTGCAGGACATCATGGCGGTGCGCGAGACCGCGCCACATCTCGCCGCCAGCTTCTCGACGCATGCCCGCGCATTTGTCGAGGTGCAGAATGGCTGCGACCATCGCTGCACCTTCTGCGCGATCCCCTATGGCCGCGGGAACAGCCGTTCGGTGCCCGCCGGTGCGGTGATCGACCGGGTCGCCCAGCTGGCCGAGAGCCACGCCGAAGTCGTGCTGACCGGCGTGGACCTGACCAGCTATGGCCCCGACCTGCCGGGCGCGCCGAGCCTCGGCCAGCTGGTCGAGCGCATCCTGGCGCATGTGCCGAAGCTCCAGCGCCTGCGGCTTTCCTCGCTCGACGGGATCGAAGTCGACGACCGGTTGTTTGCCCTGCTGACCGGGGAGCCGCGCCTTATGCCGCACGTCCATCTCTCGCTCCAGGCGGGGGACGACATGATCCTGAAGCGGATGAAGCGCCGCCACAGCCGCGCGCAATCCGTGACGCTGGTCGAACGGCTGCGCACCGCGCGCCCGGACATCGCGATCGGCGCCGACCTGATCGCCGGCTTCCCGACCGAGAGCGACGCGATGTTCGAGAACACGCTGGCGCTGATCGAGGATTGCGGCATCGTCCATGCCCATATCTTCCCGTACAGCCCGCGCGCCGGCACGCCGGCGGCGCTGATGCCGCAAGTCGAGCCCGAAGTCGTGAAGGCCCGCGCCGCCCGCCTCCGCGCCGCTGCGGCGCAGGCGCGGGACACATGGCTGCAAAGCCTGGTAGGCAGCACCCAACAAGTGCTGGTAGAGCGCCCCGGCGAGCGGGGCCATGCCGGCAATTTCGCCGAGGTTCGCCTCGCCCCCAGTGAAGTCGGAGAGATTGTGAGCGTAGAGATCGTGGACGTGCAGGACGGGAAGCTGATCGCATGAGCGGCCCCAGCTGGCATGAGAAGCTGCTCGGCGGCTTCCGCAAGACGTCCGACCGGCTGATCGGCAACCTTGCCGGCCTGGGCCTCGCCCGGCTCGACGATGCGACGCTCGACGAGATCGAGGAGGCGCTGATCGCCTCGGACCTCGGCCCGACCACGGCCGCGCGCGTCCGCCAGCGGCTCGCCGAGGGCCAGTATGAGCGCAACATGGAGGAGCTCGGCATTCGCCTGGTGGTGGCCGAGGAAGTCGCCAAGGTACTCGCGCCCGTGGCGAAGAAGCTCGAGATCGAGGCATTCCCGCGGCCCCAGGTGATCCTGGTGATCGGCGTCAACGGATCGGGCAAGACCACGACGATCGCCAAGCTCGCCAACTTGCTGATGGAGCAGGATTATGCGGTGATGCTGGCAGCCGGCGACACCTTCCGCGCCGCCGCGATCGGCCAGCTCAGGACCTGGGCCGAGCGGATCGGCGTGCCGATCGTCACCGGCCCCGAGGGCGGCGACGCCGCCGGCATCGTGTTCGAGGCCGTGAAGAAGGCGACCGAGATCGGCACCGACGTGCTGATCGTCGACACCGCCGGGCGGCTGCAGAACAAGACCGAGCTGATGGACGAGCTCGCCAAGATCCGCCGCGTGCTCGGACGGCTCAACCCGGCTGCGCCGCACGACGTGGTGCTCGTGCTCGACGCGACCACCGGCCAGAACGCGCTCAACCAGATCGAAGTGTTCAAGGAAGTCGCCGGCGTCACCGGCCTCGTCATGACCAAGCTCGACGGCACTGCGCGCGGCGGCGTGCTGGTCGCGGCGGCGGAGAAATACGGCCTGCCGATCCACGCGATCGGGGTGGGCGAGAAGGTGGACGATCTGCGTCCGTTCAACGCCGAGGAAGTCGCACGGATCATCGCGGGTGTGGAGGAGCTTACCAATGGCTGAGAAACAGGCCGCCTCGCCCGGCGTACGTATGCTGATCGATTACGGGCCGCTCGCGGTGTTCTTCGCGGTGAACTCGCTCGCCCAGGGACCGGTGCTCGCGCGCGTGTTCGCCGCGACGGTCGCGTTCATGGTCGCGATGGCCGCGGCGATCGCGCTGAGCTGGTGGAAGACCCGCCACGTCTCGCCGATGCTGTGGATCACCGCCGCGTTCGTGCTGCTGTTCGGCGGGCTGACGCTCTATTTCCACGACCAGACCTTCATCCAGATCAAGCCGACGATCATCTATGCGATGTTCGCGATCGTGCTCGGCTACGGCCTGATCGCCGACAAGCCGCTGCTCCAGACGCTGCTCGAACAGGCCTATCAGGGACTGTCGGCCAGGGGCTGGCGGCTGCTGACGGTCAACTGGGCGGTGTTCTTCGCGGTCGCCGCGGTGGCCAATGAAGCGGTGCGCCACTTCGTCACCTGGGACCAGTGGGTGCTCTTCAAGACCTGGATCATGATCCCGGTGACTCTGGTCTTCGCGATGCTCAACATCCCGATGCTGCTCAAGCACGGGCTGCAGCTCGAAACTCCCGACGAGGCGCCGGTCCCGCCGCAAGAATAAGCGGGTGTCGACTACGCTCTATCGAACGGTCCGCGCGGCCAACTGGCTGCGCCGCCGGATCCGCACCAACGCGCTGTGGTTCCTGGCGCTGGCGTTGCTCGTCGGCATCGGCGCGGGACTCTCGGCGATCGCGCTCGGCCAGATCGCGCGCGGCACCCAGCGGCTGCTGTTCGGCCTCCAGCAGGGCGAGCATCTCAGCGCCGCGGAAGAGATCGCCAGCTGGCGGCTGATCGCCCTGCCCGTCGGCGGCGCGCTGCTCGGGCTGGCGCTGTGGTTCCTCCGCCGGCGCAAGCCGGTCGACATCGTCGAGGCCAATGCGCTGCACGGCGGCCGCATCCCGGCACGCGACACCGCCACCGTGGTCGGCACCACCCTGCTCTCGAACAGCTTCGGCGCCTCGGTGGGCCTCGAGGCCGCCTATGCCCAGGCGGGCGGCGGACTCGCGTCGCTGCTCGGGCAGAGGATCAAGCTGCGGCGGAGCGACCTGCGCACGCTGATGGCGGCCGGGGCAGGCGCCGCGGTCAGCGCGGCATTCGGCGCTCCGCTCACCGGCGCCTTCTACGCCTTCGAAGTGGTGCTCGGCGCCTATAGCACCGCCACCGTCGCCCCGGTGATGCTCGCCGCGCTCGGCGCCGCAGTGGTCGCGCGCGGGCTCGGCATGACGCCCTATGTGATCGCGGCCGGCGGCATGCATCCGATCGGCACCGCCGACTATATGCTCTACGGCCTGCTCGGGCTGATCTGCGCCTTTACCGGCATCGCGCTGATGCGGCTGGTCTCGCTGGTCGAGCGCGCGGTGCACCGCTCCCGGCTGCCGGTGCACTGGGCACCGCTGGTCGCCGGGCTGCTGCTGATCCCGCTGGCGCTGGCCTCGACCCAGACGCTGTCCGGCGGGCACGGCGCGCTCAACCTCAACCTGATCGCCGAAGTGACGATCGCCGGCCTCGCGCTGACGATCCTGCTCAAGATGCTCGCCTCGGCGATATCGCTGGGCTTCGGCTTCCGCGGCGGCCTGTTCTTCGCCTCGCTGCTGCTCGGCTCGCTGGTCGGGCGGCTATACCAGGTGGTGCTGGCGCAAATCCCCAACCTCCATGTCCTCGCCCCCGACGACGCCACCGTGGTCGGCATGGCGGCGATGGCGGTCGCGGTGGTCGGCGGGCCGATCACCATGGCGCTGCTGGTGCTGGAGGTGACGCACGACTTCGCGATCACCGGCGTCGCGGTGGCAGCAACGCTGATCTCCTCCACCGTCGCGCGCGAGGTGTTCGGCTACAACTTCTCGACCTGGCGGCTGCATCTGCGCGGCGAGACGCTGCGCAGCGGGCGCGACGTGGGCTGGATGCGCGCGCTCACCGCCGGGCAGATGATGCGCCGCGACGTGCCCCAGATGGCCGCCGACGCCAGCGTTTCCGCCTTCCGCACCCGCTTCCCGCTCGGCTCGACCACTCGCGTGGTACTGCTCGACGTGCACGGCCATTATGCCGGCATCGTCGAGACCGCCGCCGCCTGGTCCCCCGATGTCGAGCCAGTCGCCGAGATCGGCACGCTGGCCAAGCTGCCCCAGGCCAAGCTGGCGCCGGAGATGGGGATTGGCGAGGTACTGGAGATGTTCGACCGGGTCGCCACGGACGATCTCGCGGTGGTCGCGCCCGACGGCAGCGTCATCGGCCTGATCACCGAGCGCCATGCCCGGCAGCGCTATGCCGAGGAACTGGAGCGCACCCAGCGGGAGCTGTACGGCGAGGCCTAGGGCCGCGTGCCGCTTCGCTTGGCAACCACGTCACTGCGCAGCGCCTCGCGCCGGGCATAGAGCTCCGCCTCTTCCGAAGGCGTGAGGCCGCCCGCGGCATAGCGCTCCTCCAGCGTGTCGATCTGCCAGGCCTCCCGCTTGAGCTGCTTTGCCTCGCGTCGGGTAATCTGGCCTGCATCGCGGCCGGCGCGGATGTCGCTGCGGATCTTGGCCGTCTCGGCAGCACTCCGGTCGCGGTTCATCGAGCCGCCCGAGGGACCGTGGAGCGAAGGCCCGGGCCAGATCTGCGCGCTGGCGGGCGCGGCGACGAGAAGCAGCGGTGCGAGGATCAGGTAACGGCGCATGACGTCTTTCCCCGAAGAAGTGTTGGTATGTAGCTTGCTCAAGGCGCTTGAACGGTAAGTGAATATAGCTCGTCACCCCGGCCTTGAGCCGGGGTCCCGCTGCCCAGGGCTATTGGAGAAAGAAGAAGCGGGATCCCGGCTCAAGGCCGGGATGACGGCTTGGGTATCGGGCGAGCATAGCCCACGAAAAAGGGGCGCCCGATCGCTCGGACGCCCCTCTTCAAACCAGTCCGCGAAGGATCAGCTGTCCTGGTCGGCGCGGCTCACGCCGGCGCCGTCGAGGTTCTGCGACACGAAGTCCCAGTTGATGATGTTCGCAGTGATCGTCTCGAGATACTTCGGACGCAGGTTGCGATAGTCGATGTAGTAGGCGTGCTCCCACACGTCGATCGTCAGCAGCGGCTTCATGCCCTCATAAACCACCGGGGTGTCGGCGTCGTGCAGCGAGGTGACCTTGAGCTGGTCGCCGTCGAGCACCAGCCAGCCCCAGCCGTTCGAGAAGTGCGCGGTCGATTCCGCGACCAGCTTCTTCACCAGCTCGTCGGTCGAGCCGTACTGCGAGGTGATCAGCTCGGCGAGCTTGCCGCTCGGCGCGGTCTTCTCGCCGGTCAGGCCCTGCCAGAAGAAGCTGTGGTTCCAGATCTGCGCCGAGTTGTTGAACAGGCCCTTGTCGCCCGTGTCCTTGGCGTGCGCGATCACTTCGCTGAGCTTGCGGCCTTCCAGGCCCTTCTCGGCGATGAAGCCATTGGTCTTGTCGACATAGGCCTTGTGATGCTTGCCGTGGTGAAACTCGAGCGTTTCGGCCGACATGTGCGGCGCCAGCGCGTCCTTGTCGAAGGGAAGCGGGGGAAGTTCGAAGGCCATTTGGTCTCTCCAGGGTTCACCAGGGGGTTCACCCGGGCAACGAACCGCCGGGCGATGCGGTCCCTCCCCTAGCCCGCAAAATTCATCGCTGTCGCGGAAAAATCGTTGCGTCGTGCAAATGAAAATTCCGATCGGGGTCGATTGGCAGAATTGCTATTGCGAACGCTAATCATTAGCTTGGATTTGCAGGACTTTTCAGCCGCCCACCTGCAGCAATTCATGCCGCTTCAGCGCATGGCGAAGCTGGTCATAGGTGAGCCCCAGAGCCTCCGCCGTCGCCCGCTGGTTGAAGCGGTGATCGGCGAGCGCACGCTGGAGCAGCTCCTTCTCGAAGCGTGCCACCCGCCCCTTGAAGTCGGTCGCGCCGGCGACGATTGCGGGCTGTTCCTCCAGCACGATCGGCGCGGGGCTCGCGGCAGCGGTGGCGGGCGCGGGCGTCGCGGAAGCGCTGCCCTGCATCGTCCGCATGCGCCAGGGCGACTGGAACGGATCGATCTCGATCGCGTCGATCGGCCCGTCATGCTCCCAGCGATAGACCGCGCGCTCGACGACGTTGCGCAGCTCGCGGACATTACCCGGCCAGTCGTAATGGGTAAGGATGTCGAGCGCGTTCGGGCCCCAACCCGGCCAGTCGCTCCAGCCGATCTCGCTGGCCATGCGCCGCCCGTAGAATTCCGCCAGCACCTCGACATCACCGCCGCGGTGGCGGAGCGGCGGCAAGGTGACGACTTCGAAGCTCAGCCGGTCGAGCAGATCTGCGCGAAACGTGCCCTTCTCCACGCGCCCGGGCAGATGCTCGTTGGTCGCCGCGACGATGCGCACATCGACCTGCACCGGCCGCGAGGAGCCGATCCGGGTGACCTCGCCATATTCCACCGCGCGCAGCAGCCGCTCCTGCGCGCCCATCGAGAGCGTGCCGAGCTCATCGAGGAACAAGGTACCGCGATGCGCCTCTTCGAAGCGGCCGACACGCGCCTTGGTCGCACCGGTGAACGCGCCGGCTTCGTGGCCGAACAATTCGGCCTCGATCAACGTCTCGGGCAGCGCGGCGCAGTTCATCGTCACCAGCGGCTGGTCCCAGCGGGGGGACAGGCGATGGAGACGCTCGGCGACCAGTTCCTTGCCGGTACCCCGCTCGCCGATCACCAGCACCGGGCGATCGAGCGCAGCCGCGCGGCTGGCACGCTCCAGCGCGTCGAGAAAGGCCGAGGATTCGCCGATGACCTGGGTAATGCGCTCCATGCCAAATCCTTGGTGTATTTTCCCAACACTTGGCAAGTTAAATCCACCACCTGAATGCCTTATGAACGGCAAAAACGGCAGATTTCTGCGGTTTTCACAAATTGGCACGCCACCTGCAGTGCAGAGAGCAAGCCCGCAAGGGCCACGACAAACCAAGGTTCAGGACAAAGACAATGAACGCCTACGCCAACAACGCCGCCTACTACCGCAACGCCTTCTTCGCGGTTGCCTTCTCGGCATTCGCAGGGCTGGTCTTCATGGCCGGCGCGGTTGGTCCGGCGGTCATCGCCTAACAAGGGTCCCCCGCTCGCAAGCCCCGCGAGCGGACACCCACCGGGAGGGGTCACCCCCTAGGCCTCTCCCGGTCGGGAAACGAAAAACGAAGGAGTAATGACGACATGGGTATCTTCTCGCGAACCCGGGACATCATCGCCGCCAACGTCACCGATCTGCTCGACAAGGCGGAAGACCCGGCGAAGATGGTCCGCATGATCATCCTCGAGATGGAAGAGACGCTGGTCGAAGTCCGCGCTTCCGCGGCCCGCACCATCGCCGACCAGAAGGAGATGCGTCGTCACATCGCCAAGCTCGAGAAGCTCCAGGAGAGCTGGACCGAGAAGGCGGAGCTGGCGCTCTCGAAGGACCGCGAGGACCTGGCCAAGGCCGCACTGGTCGAGAAGCAGAAGGCTTCGGACATGTGCGAGCAGCTGAGCGAAGAGATTGCCGTGCTCGACGAGGCGCTGCGCGCTTCGGAAGAGGACATCAACAAGCTCCAGACCAAGCTGCGCGAGGCCCGCGCCCGCCAGAACTCGATCGTCACGCGGCTGGAAAGCGCCAACAACCGGGTGCGCCTGCGCGAGATGACCAACGGCAGCCGCATGCAGGACGCCTTCTCGCGCTTCGATGTGCTGGAACGCCGTGTCGACCTGGCCGAGGGCCGCGCCGATGCCGCCGGACTGGGTGGCGCACCGAAGACGCTCGACGAGGAAATCGCCGAACTCCGCTCGTCGGAGAAGGTCGATGCCGAGCTCGAGGCCCTGAAGGCCCGCCTGAACAAGGGAGCGTGATCCGATGGAGGAAGTCTTTCTGCCGATCATGGTCGTCGGGATGCTCTTCATCGGGCTCCCCTGGGTGATCATGCATTACATCACGAAGTGGAAGCAGTCGGCGACGATCACGGGTGAGGATGAGAAGCTGCTCGACGAGCTGCACTACACCGCCCGCCAGCTCGAGGAGCGCCTGATCACGATCGAGCGTATCCTCGCCGCCGACGACCCCGATTTCCGGCCGCTTCGCGACAGCCGTCCCGAAGAGAGCCCGTACAACATCTCGAGGAGGAACTGATCATGTCGAGCCGCACGCGCTTTTACCTCGACAAGGCCAACGGCAAGTGGCTGGGCGTCTGCTCGGGGCTTGCGGACTATACCGGCATCGACGCCATCTGGCTCCGCCTCGGCTTCGTGCTGCTGTCCTTCGGGATCTTCCCGATCAACCTGGTCGCCTATGTGCTGATCGCCTGGATGGCCCAGAACAAGCCCTACGGCCTCTACCAGGGCCCGGAAGAAGCGAAGTTCTGGCAGGGCGTCCGCTCCAACCCGAGCCGCACGACCGCCGAGGTCCGCTCCAAGTTCCGCGACATCGACCGCCGCATGGCCGATATCGAGATGTACTACACGGCACGCAACACGCGCCTCGCCGACGAGATCGACAGCCTGCGCTAAGCGCGCAGGCCGTCAACAGGGGAAGAGACATGGATCCGACACCGATCGTACTGGGAATGGTGGCTGGCAGCGCGGGAACCCTGGCCCTCCAGTCCCTCGCCCAGCGCAAGGTCAAGCGGGCACTGGCGGAAGCCGCCCGCACCGCCCCGGAGGCACAGGCGGAAAACCGCCAGCGCCGCGAAACGCTCGATATGCACAACCGCCTCGCCGCGCTGGAAGAGATCGTCACCGATCAGCCCCGCCGGCTCGAGGCCGAGATCGACGGCCTGCGCTAAGCGCGTCGGCCATCAACAAGAGGGAAGACGGCAATGAATGAAGGCAGCATGATCTTCGTCCTGCTGATTATCGCGATCTCCACCACGGGATGGGTGATCAACAACTGGATCCGTGCCCGCCACGGCTATCCGGTGGAGAACGAGTTCAAAGGCCTGAGCCACAAGGCTGACCCGGCGGCGGACCGCAAGATCGAGCTCCTCTCCACGGAGAATGAGCGCCTCACCGGCCAGATCTCGCGGCTCGAAGAGCGGATCGCAGTCCTCGAACGGATCGCCACCGATCCCGCCGAGCGCACCGCCCGCGAAATCGACAGCCTGCGCTAAGGAGTGACGAGATGAGCTTTCCCTTCGCAGCTTTCGCCCCCGTCGCGCTGATCGTCGGTGCGCTCGTGGTGGGTGGCTGGGTCTTCACCACCTGGCTTCGCATCAAGCACGGCTACCCGCTCGACGGCGCCTGGGGCCAGGCGGTCTATCCCAAGACCAGCGACGAATCGATGGAGCGGATCAAGCTCCTGAGCCAGGAAAACGCCCAGCTCCGCGCCGAACTGGGCTCGATCAAGGACCGCCTCGCCAATGTCGAGCGGATCGTGACCGACGGCTCGCACGCCCTCGATCGAGAGATCGAGCAGCTGCGCGGCCAGCGAAACTAAGGAGCAGAAGCGATGATCAATCCGCTCATCATTCCGATCTTGGGGATCTCCTGCGGCCTGCTGGCGATCCTCGGTGGTGTGTTCATCAAGCCCTGGCTCGCGCTGCAGCAGCGCAAGATGGAGCTGGAAGCCCAGATGGTCGCCGAAAAGGCCGCCCAATACGCCGCCCAGACCGAGAGGCTGGAGCAGCGGGTGCGGGTCCTGGAGCGGATCGTCACCGACAAGGGTGTCGACCTGGCCGAAGAGATCGAACGACTGCGGGACGATACCCCGCTGAACTAATGACCCGCGGCGCCACGAAGCGCCGCCAGTAAAGAGGAAGTCCAACATGATCGCCGGAATAGTGGTGCTCGCAGTGCTGACGGCACTGTGCGGGGGAGCTATGTACCTCGCCGAGAAGCGTGATCGTCCCGTCCGCCGCGCCGAGCGGCTCGCCCGGACAGCGCAGAACTAACCGCCAAGCGCGTTTGAAGGAGTAGTGGAATGAACCCGTTCGAGATGGTTGTCGCGATTATCGTGATCGTCACGATCGGCAGCGTGCTCAAGGCGCGCTACGGCATCCACAAGGATCAGAACGGCAACGAGGTCTATCGCGGCGGCGCCGCGGATACGGTCTCCGCCGCCGAGAATGCCCGCCTCAAGGACGAGATCCGTGCTCTCAAGGAGCGCGTCCAGGTCCTCGAGCGCGTGGTTACCGACACCGAAGGCAGCGTCCGTCTCGACCGCGAGATCGAGCAGCTGCGCGACAAGAACTGACGTCAGACCAAGGGAGGCACGACGTGACCCAGGATCCGACCATGTACCTCACTCTCGCCGTCTCCGGCCTCGCCGGGCTCGGCATGATCACCACCGCCGGGCTTTCGGGCTGGCGCGGCTGGCTGGCCCTGAAGCGCCAGGAGCTGAACGCCCTCCACGCCCCCGATGCTCCCCCGATCGGCGCGCCGACCGCAGGCTCGCGGATCGAGATCGCCGACCTCAAGGAGCGCATCCGCAAGCTCGAAGCGATCGCGGCCGGGGTGGATTTGTAAGGCGACATCGCTCCCTTACCCGTCATCCCCGCGAAGGCGGGGATCCAGGGTAACGGGCGATGCCGCTCTCGGCTCTGGATCCCCGCCCTCGCGGGGATGACGGAGGATAGAGCGGGGATGACGGCGGGGTATGACAGTGGCATAGGCGCCACCCATGACCAGCCTCGCCGACCTGCAGGACGAATATGCGTTCCTCGAAGCCGATGACCGCTATCGCCTGCTGATCGATCTGGGCCGCGGGCTCGAAGAGATGCCCGAAGCGCTCAAGACCGACGCCACGCTGGTCCGTGGCTGCTCGGCGGCGGTATGGGTCTACCCCACCCGCCGCGACGACGGCCGGCTCCACTTCCTCGCCGATTCGAATGCGGCGATCACCAAGGGCATCATCGCACTGGTGCTGCTCACCGTGCAGGACCAGGCCCCGGCCGAGATCCTGGCGACGGACATCGAAGGCGCGCTCGCGCCGTTCGACTTGAAGAACCAGCTCAGCTCGAACCGCACCCAGGGCATCCCCAACATGATCGCGCTCGTCCGCGAGACGGCGCGGCGCTACGCAGCCGGGGACTAGTTCCCCAAGGCCATTGCGGCGCCCCAGGCGCAGTCCCACAGGCCTTCTTCCACCTTCTCCATCGCTGTCGAAGCATCGCGCCGTGAATTACCAGGCGTCGATAGATCGATTTCCGATGCTTCTCCTTCCGATCATCTTGCCGACTCGCCAATTCCAACGCACCATCGACACCGCATTTGAGGATGCCCGTTCGATCTTGGGGAGGAGTCGGATGAATTCTCGTAAGCCGTTATTGGCGATCTCGGCGCTGGCATCGCTGGCGGCACTTACGCCCGCACATGCCGCCGAATATGGCCCCTGCAAGTTCAACTCCGTGACACTTCGCTTCGCCGGCACGGTCGAGCAGACCGCTGCATGCCTCCTTCGCAAGGTGCGCGAGCGGGGTTCGGGTGCCGATGCCCAGCCGATCCCGGACTGGCTGCTCCAGCGAATGGCCAAGCCGGTCTCTTTCACGGCCGCGCAGCTGGATGCCTATCTGGCGCGCGTGCAGATCGCGCGTGACGAACTCACCGATCGCAGCGCACTCGGCGACGCGCCGAGCATCCGCTATTTCGTGATCCACGACACCAGCTCGCCCGAAACCGCCACCGCCGACACTGACTTTCCGACGACGATCAACGACGCGAGCTGGCCGGGCAACAGCCTGAACGGCTGGGCGGGGGTTGCCCGCAAGGTGAACCTCATCGTCTCGCGCGATGGCCGCTCGCGGCTCTTCCAGCCCTGGGGAACGCCGCGCCCCTCCCCCGCGACCAAGCTGGAGCAGACCAACTTCGTGCCCGCCGCGCGGGGTGTCTTCGTCCATGTCGAGAACATCCAGCCGCGATTGAAGCCCCCGGGCAGCTGGGGCTGGCGCGCGCCGGTGCCGGGCTTTGGCCCCGCGCAGGAGAAGCGCCTGGCGCTCGCCTATATGGTCGCGAGCCTGCACGCGGGGCGGTGGCTGATCCCGGCCTATCATTTCAACATCGACCAGGGGCTGTCGGCAAACGGGCACGACGACCCGCAGCACGCGGACCTCGCCGCCTGGGCGGCCGAACTCGCCGCACTGGAAACCGAAATCCTGACGGCCGACCAATAACGCAGCATCGCGGACGGGAAAGCACGATGACGTATCACGCATTGAAGGCGAAGGTTCTCAATCGCGGCATAGCGCCCGATGCCTTTCTCGACGCGCTGATTGCCTGGGGCATCGGTGCCGAAGAGGAGATTTTCGCGCCCAACGCGACCTATGATGTCTACTCCTCGGTCCGTGATACGCTCGGCCCGTGGCAGGGCCCACTCCATCGCCGCGCCGTCATGCTCGAAGTGATGCGCGTGCTGGCAGGCTTTGAATCCTCCTGGGACTGGAACGCTGGCCGCCACGTGGCCAATCCGACCTCGACCACCCCGACGACCATCGAGGCCGGCGCCTGGCAGGTCAGCGCCAATTCGATGACTTTCGGAGCCGATCTGCGCCAGTTGGTCCGTGACCGGGTCGGCACCGAAGAAGGCAATGCATTCCAGGCGGCGATGAAGTCCGACCATCTGCTCGCGATGGAATATATCGCCCGGCTATTGCGCCACACGGTCAACCACAATGGCCCGGTGAAGCGTCACGAGATCGACGACTGGCTCCGCAAGGACGCTGTGGAGGAATTCATGACGTATCTCCAGGCCTAGCCCCTGGCGCCCAGCCCCAGCGCTTCCGCCACCGCATCGAGATCGGCACCCTTCGGCACCAGCAGCCATTCCTTCGGGCCGCCGGCATCGACCACCGTCACCGCGCCGCGCGGGCAGACGCCCATGCACTTCACGTCGACGATCCCCGCCTCGGCCTTGCGACCCTTTTTGAGCCCGAGATGCTTGCGCAGCGCCTTGGCGAGCGATTGCCGGCCCTTCGGCCCGAAGCCGCCGTCCAGCTTCTTCGAGCATTTGGCGCAGACCAGGACGGTGCGGTCCCAGTTGGAATGGATGCGAAGCTTCAATCGCCATTCCAGGTGCGACGTTCCTCGGCGGCCTTGAGCACGTCATACGCCGCCTGGATCGCCTGGAAGCGCTTGGCGGCCTCGGCGTCGTTCGGGTTCACGTCGGGATGGTTGATCTTGGCGAGCCGGCGATAGGCCATGCGCACCGCGTCGAAATCGGCGTCGACTTCGAGCTCGAACACCTCGAGCGCGCGCATCTCGTCGCGCGAGCGGCTGCCGTCGCCCGGCCCGGCCCAGCCATTATACTTGGCCTCGGCAAAGCCCGATGCATCGCGCCGCTCATTCGCCTCGCGCTCGGCCGCTTCCTCGGCGGTGAGCCCGGCGAAATAGTCCCAGTTGCGATTATACTCGGCGGCGTGGGTTTCGCAGAAATACCAGCGCTCGGGGCTGTTCGGGGACTTGGGCGCGGGCCGGTCGCCCGGCGATTCGCAGCCATGGCGATCGCACAGGCGCACCTTCACGGCTTCTCGCTCGGCGCCATATTCGCGCCAGCGTGGAAAGCCCCAGTCGGAGGATCGCGTCTGCCTTGCCATGCCGCCCAGATAGCCACTCGGCCCGCAGGTGCAAGCGCGGGGAAGCCCGTGCCGTCCCGTAAATGTAATGCCAGAGGGTCTATAAGCCGGGTTCTGTCCTCGCCCGCCCGGTTTCCCTGGCGAGCGATGTGCGACCATTCCTCTATGCGACGGATTGCTCCGCCGCTTTAGCAACCAACCCGGGCGACAGGCCGGAACCAGGCCTATACGCCGCCCCTATTCGGTCTTGCTCCCGGTGGGGTTTACCATGCCGCTTCCGTTACCGGTCGCGCGGTGCGCTTTTACCGCACCCTTTCACCCTTGCTGGTCCCGAAGGACTTAGCGGTCTGCTCTCTGTGGCACTTTCCCTGGGGTCGCCCCCGCCGGGCATTACCCGGCACCGTGTTTCCGTGGAGCCCGGACTTTCCTCGCGTGCTTGCGCACCCGCGGCCGCCCAACCCTCTGGCGGCGACCGCTCTAGCGGCTGCGCGCAGGAGTTCAAGCGTCGGCGGACTGCTGCGGCGGCTTGGGCTCGGGCGGCACAGCGCGCGTCACCGCCGTGCCATAGGCCTCGACGACGATGCTCCACTGGGTGGTGAGCGGGCCTGCCGCGATCGCGGCCCGGTGATAGTCGGACGAGATGTGAATCACATCCTCCGCCCCGGTGACCTGCGCCACGCGGCGCAACTGCGCCACCGCCTCCGCCGCCTTGGGCAGATTGATCGACTGGTGCCCTTCGGCATCCCCCTGCACCACCGACGCCAGGCGCACGCGCACCGGCCCAAGGGCAGTCATGGTTGGTCGTATTCCACTGGTGATCAAGGTGAGAACCTCCCACCTCCTATAGATCATCCTATACTTGCAGAACCATGCAAGGCTTTGGTGCACGTTCGCGTAACTATGCGGCCTATTCGTCGCCCTGGGGCTTGGGCAGCAGCAGCGCGAGCAGCAGGCAGCGGCACTCCATGTCGATCTCGCCATCGATCATCTCGGGGCGGAAGCGGCGCTGGAAGGCCGTGACGGCGGCGGTCTCGTCGCTCACATCATAGCCGAAGCGCTCCAATGCCATGATGAAGCCGGCATCGGGCCAGCCCGGGTCCATCAGGTTCTTGGTCGGCCGCGGGAGCGCCAGGCGCAGGCGGGCCAGCGCATGCCAGTTGAACAGCTCGCCCGGGTCCTGCTTGCGCGCCGGCGCCACGTCCGAATGGCCGACGACATTGCCGCGGGTGATGCCGTAGCGCTCCTTGATCTCGGCGACGAGCGGGATCAGCGAGCCCATCTGCTCGGCCGGGAACGGGCGATAGCCATGGTCGTGCCCAGGATTGACGATCTCGATGCCGACCGAGGCGGAATTGACGTCCTTGACGTCGCGCCAGTGCGAGCGGCCGGCATGCCAGGCGCGCTTGTCCTCGCGCACCAGCCGGTGGATCGTGCCGTCCTCATCGACCAGATAATGTGCGGACACCTTGGCCTCGGGGTCACGGAGACGCGCAAGCGCAGCCTCCGCGCTCTCCATGCCGGTGTAATGGAGCACGATCATCGTGACGGGCAGCGCGCGTTCGTCGAAATTGGGCGAAGGCGCGTCGATAAAGGCCAGGCCGTTGTGCATCGTGCCGAACGCTAGCCGGTTCGGCGGCGGGATCAACCCGCCGCGCGCAACGAATCCGGCGCATTCACGCCGCGATAGAAACCGCGATAGGCTTCGCAGGGCGTGAAATGGTCGGTCAGGCCGATCACCGTCTCGCCCGCGCCCAGCGCCAGCAGCCCGCCCGGACGCATCGCCGATGCCAGCGTATCGAACACCTGGCGACGCACCGGCGGCGAGAAATAGAGCATCACGTTACGGCACAGGATGATGTCGAAGCTGCCCGGAGGCGCCGCATCCTGGGTGAGGTTGTGCTGGCGGAACTGGAGCTTGCGGACCAGCTCGGGCCTGGCAACCCAATCGGCGCCGACCGTATCGAACCAGGTCATCATCCGGCGGACGGGAAGCCCGCGCTGGATCTCGAACTGCGAGAAGCGGCCGCTGCGCGCACGCGCGAGGGCAGCGGGCGAGACGTCGGTCGCCACGATCTCGGGATCGGGCATGCCGCGCTCGGAGAAGAGCATGGCGAGGCTGAGCGGCTCCTGCCCGGTCGAGCAGCCGGCGGACCAGATGCGCAGCCGGCGATGGCCTGCCTCGGCCTGCATCGCCTGGGCGGCATCGGCCACCATGTCGAGCACCGCGGCATCGCGGAAGAAGCTGGTTTCCTGATTGAGAAGCGCATCGACGACCAAGTCCGCCAACTCCCCTGTCCGCGCCGTGATGAGCTTGGCCACAAGCTCGTCCAGGCTGGCCAGACCCCGCTCGCGCAGGATCGGTTTGAGCGCCGTTTCGATCCGCCAGGTGCGGTTCGCCGCGATCTGCTGGCCGGCACGCTGCTCGAGCAGTGCGGCAAGCATGTTCATCGCGCCCGAAGAGGCGATCGGCGTGGTGGCGGGCGGGATCATGCCGCGCCTCCGCGACGGGCGATCAGGCGCCCGATCTCGTCCGGCGGCATCACTGCGCTGGCGCGGCCGGCATTGGCGACGGCGCCGGGCATGCCCCACACCACCGAGGTTTCGCGGTCCTGCGCCAGCACGCGCGCGCCGCAATCGATCAGGTCCTTGGCGCCTTCGCAGCCGTCACGGCCCATGCCGCTCAGCACCACGCCCAGCGCGCGATTGCCGAACACTTCGGCGACGCTCTCGAACATCGGGTCGACCGAGGGCATGCAGCCGCTTGAGGCCTTTTCATGGGTAAGCCGGATCGCTGCCCCGTCGGACATGCGGACGACGCGCATATGGGCATCGCCTGGCGCCACGATGATCCGGCCCGGCCGGATGCGCATGCGATCGGTCGCGACTTCGCAGGGCCGCCCGCCGAGCACGGCGAGCTGGGTGGCGAAATAGCTCATGAAGCTGGGAGGAAGATGCTGGGTGACGAGGATCGGCACCTGGAAGCTCGCCGGGATCGCGCGGAGCAGCTGGCTCAGTGCGTGGATGCCGCCGGTGGAGGCGCCGATCGCGACCAGCTCGAAATCATCGGGAGCCGCAATTGGGCCGTGCGGCACCTGCGCGGTATACGCAGGCTGGGCATGATGGGTATGCGTCTCGATCAGGCGGCTCAGCCGCTCTTCGAGCACTTCGGCGAAGCGGCCGCCGAACGCGCCGATGCCGGGCTTGACCAGCGTGTCCGCCGCGCCGAGCGCCAGCGCCTGCACGCTTACCGCCGCACCCTGCTCGGCCGCGGAGGATACGATCAGCACCTTCGCGCCCCGCCCCGCCGCGATCATGTCGGGCAGTGCCGTCAGGCCGTCGATGCCGGGCATTTCGATGTCGAGCAGGATGATGTCGACCGAATGGTTCTTCAGATAGTCGAGCGCCGCACGGACGTCGCTATAGGCGGCGGCGACGCGGAATCGCCGCGTGCCCTCCACCATGCGCCCCAGCACCGAGCGTGCGACGACCGAATCGTCGACGATCAGCACCTGCGCCGGCCCGGCGGGGGTGCCGCCGAACCCGGTTTCCGCAAGAGATGCGTGCGCCACCTGGGGCTCCTTGGCTGCGTCGCTTACGCGACGCCGACGATCTGCAGCTTGCTTTCGAGCGTCTCGCGATCGAACGGCTTCATGACATATTCGTCTGCCCCCGCCTCGATGGCGGCACGAATATAGGCCATGCCGTTCTCGGTGGTGCAGAACACCACCTTCGGGCGCTGTGGGAGACCCGAGTCCTTGAGCGCGCGCAGAAAGTCCATGCCGCTCATCACGGGCATGTTCCAGTCCAGCAGGATCACGTCCGGCGGGGTCTGCAGGCAGGAGTCGAGCGCCTCGCGGCCGTCACCAGCCTCGCGCACTTCGAAGTCGAGAGTCTCCAGGATGTGCCGGGCGACCTTCCGGATCACCTTGGAGTCGTCGACGACCAGACAAGTCTTCATTTTCCCCTGTTCCCCGCTTTCAGGTGTCTAGGTTGGGAGTGGACAGTGCACGAAAGGCGTAAGCGTCGCGTTAATCGCGACAATCAATTCACAGTGGCATGACCCGGAACCAGGCTGGCGAGATCGATCGCCAGGATCGGCTCGCCGTCACGCTCGACGATCCCGCGCCCGGCATTGCGCCAGGCCGGATCGAGCGCCACGCCGCTGGCCAGCGGCAGCAGCTCGAACGGCGCTACGTCATCCAGCGCATCGACGAGCATCGCATAGTGATGCCCCTCGACATGGGTGATCACGGCACGGCGGGCATTGCTGCCGCCCGCCATGCCCAGCGCCGATTGGGTATCGACCACCGTCACCACGCGGCTGCGCAGCGCGGCCAGCCCGCGGACATGGCTCGATGCGCAGGGCACCGCGGTGACCTCGCCGATATCGACCACCGATTCGACCTGCTCGGAATCGATCGCGACGGCGCGGCCCGCAATCTGGGCGATGAGATAGAGATGCGACATCAACGACCTGCCTTGCCGGAAACCCGGGCTTCGAGCGCGGAAAGCAATCCGGCCCTGTCATATCTATAGACGCTATCGTCGCCCGAGCCGCCTGCCGCGCGTTTTCTGCGCAAACGAACCACCGGCGCGAGCGCACCGCCGGTGAAGCTTTCCTCGGACGAAAGCACCACTGCCGGAGTCTCGCCCGCGGCGAGCTTGAGCGCGACGCGGTAGCCCGACGCTTCGAGCAGCGGCTTCACGAACGAAGCCATCCACCCGTCATTGTCGCCCGAGATCAGGCACAGCGGCGGGCTGTCCTCGACTTCACGCTCGGCATGCTCGTCGAACACCCAGAGCATGTCGACCAGCTCGATCTGTTCGCCATCGACCAGCACGACGCCGGCGATCGGCCCCGGCTCGCGCGCTGGCGCGATCTCTTCGGGCAGCACGACGATGTCGGCGGCCTCGTCGATCGCATAGGAAACTTCGTTGGTGCCGTCCTTGAGGCGCAGCACGTTGATTCGCTCCAGACCTTCCAGATCGCCGTGCGCGGCGAGCGGGAGGATGCGGTCGTCGATGGTGACGCGGAAGCGGCCGGCGGCGAAGCGGACGTTTGCGGCATCGACCTGCTCGACACGATCCACGGCTGCCAGCGGAACCGCGCGGCGGACACCGTCGAGGTCGCGGAACAGCAGCGCCGGCAGGCCGTGCGCTTCCTCGACTTCTTCCTCGTCCTCGAAGATCTGCTCGCCGCGGCTGAAATCGAGGCCGGCGACCTTGGCCATGCCGGCGCAATCGAGCAGCAACATCGGCAGGCCCGAATCGGGCAGCGTCTGGCCGGCATAGAGGCCGGTCGACATCACCGCGGGCGACGCCGGCTTGATCACCAGCTCCTCGTTATCGAGCACCGTCTCGACCGCGAGCGCATAGCTGCCCTCGCTCACGCTGACGATGGCGAGCATCTGGCGGCCCTCATCGCGCGAAGCGCCGGACGGCAGGCCGAGCATGTCGGAAAGATGGATCAGCGGCATGCGCCGCTCGCGAACGGTGGCGACCGGCGAGCCGCCGATCTCGTCGACGCGAATCGCCTCGCCGCGCTCGGTGACGATCTCCTCGATCGACTGGCGCGGGATCGCGAAGCGCTGGCCGCCCACGCCCACCACGATCGTCGAGATGATCGACAGCGTCAGCGGCACATGGATGGCGATGCGCAGGCCCTTGCCCGGCGTGCTGTCGAGCTCGATGCGGCCGCCGATCTGCTCGATCGCGGCGCGGACGATGTCCATACCGACGCCGCGGCCCGAAACGCTCGAGACCACGTCCTTCGACGACAGCCCGGGCTCGAACACCAGGTCGAGCCGGGCGCGGCTCGACAGCCGGCGCAGCTGGCTCTCATCGCGGCCATTGGCCACGAGCTTCTGGATCAGCCGCTCGGTATCGATGCCGCGGCCATCGTCGGCGATCTCGATGATGATCTGGTTGCCCGACTGGCGCGCCGAGACCGACAGGCGGCCATTCTCGCGCTTGCCGCCGGCGCGGCGCTCGCCCGGGGGCTCGATGCCATGGTCGATCGAGTTGCGGATGATGTGGACCAGCGGGTCGCGCATCACTTCGATCATCTCGCGATCGAGCTCGACGTCCGAACCCTCGACCTGGAGCATCACCGACTTGCCCAGCCCCGCCGCCGTGTCGCGCACCATGCGTGGCAGTGCGGAGAACAGCGCGTCGATCTTCTGCATGCGGGTGCGCGTCACCGTGTCGCGCATCTCGCCGACGGTGAGCGACAGGCGCTCCAGCGCCGCCTCGATCGTGGGATCGACTTCGCCCTGGCGCAGGCGCCGGGCCAGTTCGTTGCGCGCCAGCACCATGTCCGACATGCCCGACATCATCCGGTCGAGCAGGTCGACGTTCAGGCGGACGCTGCGCGCCGGAGCACGCATGCCAACGGGGCCGGTAGCCTGGGTGATTTCCTCAGCGCCTTCCTCAAGCGCGGCGATCAGCAGCTCGTCGCCGCTATCGTCCAGCCCGGTGCCCGATTCGATCGCTTCGACCAGCTCGCCGATCCGGTCGACCACGGCGAGCACGGCATTGACCAGCGCGCGGTCCGGCGCGCGATTGCCCTCGCGCACCTGGGCAAGCACGTCTTCGGCGGCATGGCTGAGCCGGCCGAGGCGCGGCAGGTCGAGAAAGCCGCAGCTTCCCTTCACGGTGTGGACGAAGCGGAAGATCGCATCGAGCCGCGCCTTGTCGGCGGGATGGGCTTCCCACGCGACGATTTCGCCCGAAAGCGCTTCGAGCGTCTCTCGCGTTTCGGCGATGAATTCCTGCAGCAGGTCGTCCATGGGGCCCCGGAAAAGCAAATTTGCCGGGCCGTTGTGCGCTCTGGGTGGTTAAAAGGGCGTTAGGATCGGACGCTATTCCAGTCCGATCAGCCCGACGAATGCGTCGAAGTTCTCCGCCAGCGGCTGTACGCTTTCATCCAGATCGATGTTGGTCGTGTCGAAATAGACAATCCGGCGGTCGGCATCCGCGGTGTCAATCGCGACCGCTTCGCCGCCGCCATTGCTCCCGAACACGAATAACCCCGGAAAGAACTCGTAAAACGCACCATCCCGCTCGAACTTGGAGACCTCCAGGGCGGGGTAGAGACAAAAGTAGCAAGGCTGGCCGGGCAGCGGGCCTTCGCCGCCATTGCTGAATTCCAGCAAGGCGACATACGTCTCCGGCAGCGGGATCGGCGCCGCTGCACGCAGCGCCGCGATCTCATCCGGCGTTGCGCCAGCGACCGCGACCCAATCCCGCCCCTCCAGCATTAAGCGACCCGGAAGCTCGCCCCGAACAGCAGCACATCGGCGTCGGGCGGGCTCACCTGGAGCACGCCGCCCCCCTGCGTCACCAGCGCGTGGACGAGGTACGCCGCTGCCGCGCGCGGAGTGATCGGCAGGTCGTCCTTGCCGCCGGCGAGCGCGCTGCGCAGCTCGGGGTCGAGCACGATGCGCGGGCCATCGGCGCGCACGACGATCTCGATTGCGCCATCGACGATCTCGGCGCCGATATCGAGCTGGCCGCCGCGGATCAGCGCATCGCCGCCGATCAGCGACAGGTTCATCAGCACCTTGATCGCCTGCTTGGGGAGGACCGGATCCTCGACCATCCAGCCGACATTGACGCGGTGGTTCTCGCCGAACAGCCCCTCGATCGCCGCCTGCGCCTCTCGCGTGTCGACGGTCTCGCCGAAGCCGCCCGCAGCGCCGAACGCGAGACGGAAGAACTTGAGCTTGTTGGCGCTCGCCCGCGCGCTCTCGTTGAGCAGCTCCAGGCAGCGCGCGCGCATCTCCGGATCATGCTCGTCGGCGAGCAGCTCCAGCCCGTTGTTGAGCGCCCCCACCGGGCTCAGCAAATCGTGGCAGAGCCGCGAGCAGAGCAGGCTGGCGAAGTCGGTCGGGCTGATGTTCAAGATGGAGGCTCCCGGCAAGGTCCTGCCTCTTTGGCGCAGGGCGCGCCATGCTGCAAGCGCGTGCGGCGACGCGCGACCAAGGTCGTGCTTGCCGCCGCCGCAACGGTATCGCTACCATCGCGGCAAAATACCCAAGGGAGAGACCATGCGCCACGCCTTGCCCTGCCTCGCGCTGCTGCTTGCCGTTCCCCTGCCCGCCGTCGCGCAGGAGAAGCCGGCCGCCACCGCGAGCTTCCGGATCGACAAGGCGCGCATCGACAAGGCACTGGCCGACATGGTCGAGAGCGGCCGCGCGTCCGGCGTCGAGGCGCTGGTGTGGAAGGACGGGCGCGAAGTCTATTTCGGCGCCACCGGCCTCGCCGATCGCGAGGCCAATCGCCCGATGCGCCGCGATACGCTGGTCCAGATTTATTCGATGACCAAGCCGGTCACCGGCGTCGCGCTGATGCAGCTGTGGGAACAGGGCAAGTTCGGGCTCGACGATCCGCTATCCCGCTACCTCCCGCAATTCGCGACGATGCTGGTGCAGGACGGCACCGATGCCGCCGGCCAGCCGGTGTGGCGCCCCGCCAAACGACCGGTCACGATCCGCGACGTGCTGCGCCACACCGCAGGCTTCGCGTATGGGGATGGGCCGAGCGCGGCGGAAAAGGCCTTTGCCGCCGCCGATCCGCTCGGGCTCGATCATGACCTGAGCGAGTTCGGCCGCCGCCTCGCCCGCACGCCGCTGCTCTTCGATCCGGGCAGCGAATGGCGGTACAGCTCGGCGGTCGATGTGCAGGCGCTGCTGGTCGAGACGCTCTCCGGGCAGAAGTTCGAGGACTATGCGCGCGCGCACATCCTTGCGCCGCTCGGGATCAAGGAGGCGGCCTGGACCCAGCCGATGGAGCGGCTCGACCGCTTCGCCGCGACCTATATCCGCGGTACCGACGGCAAGCTCACCCGCGAGGCCGACGCCGTCACCCGCGCGCGCAATTTCCCCAAGCCTGCGATGACGATGGGCGGCGCCGGCATCGTCGCCCCGATCGACGACTATATGCGCTTCGCCCGCATGCTGCTCGGGCAAGGCACGCTCGACGGCGTGCGCATCCTCAAGCCCTCCACCGTCCGGCTGATGGCGACGAACCAGCTCGATCCGCGGATCACCGAGCGCTCCTGGCTGCCCGGCAAGGGCAATGTCGGCTTCGGCTTCGACTTCGCGGTGCGGATTGGCCAGCCGCAAACGCCCGAGGAGCAGCGCGGCGCGGTCGGCGAGTTCTTCTGGGACGGCGCCGCTTCCACCCTGTTCTGGGTCGATCCCGCCAACAAGCTGGCGGCGGTGTTCTTCGTCCAGACCAAGCCGTTCCAGGTGAGCCTCCACCGCGACATCCGCCGGGCGGTGTACGGCGACACCTATATGGGGCCGCCGGGCGACTAGATGGGTTCGGCTGGCACGGCGCCCCGGCACGGGCCGAGGCGCCGGGGTTCTCCGCGCCGGGCTAGACTACCCGGCGTCCGGTGAAGAGCTGGATCAGCCCGACCACGACGGCGACGACGAGCAGGATGTGAATCAGGCCTGCCCCGACATGGAAGGTGAAGCCCAGCAGCCAGAGGACCAGCAGGATGACAACGATCGTCCAAAGCATCGGTACGCGCTCCCTTAGAAGTTTCCCCTCCAACGGGTTGTGCAGGCGAAACGTTCCTCGGGCGAAAATTGCGGTCTTTACCGAATGCGCATCTCGCGGCAGTTCCTGCTACAAAAGGAAGGTATCGGCAGGATCCAGGCTGGAACGAGTAGATGTACGGCGTAACCAACAGGCAGGGCGATCCCTCGCCCGGCAACGGCTGGGCGAGCCCCGGCGCGACCCGTCTGCCGCAATGGCTGACCGGGATCGGCTGCCTGATCCTGTCGTTCCCGCTGCTCGGCTGGTTGCTCGGCATCCCGGTGCTGCGCGGGTTCGGGGATCCCGGCTATGCCGTCGCGCCGCTTAGCGCGATCAACGGGTGCAGCGTCACCCTCACTGCCTTTTTCGCGGTCACCGGCCGGCCGCGCCTCGCCCGGCTGGCCTTTGCCCCCGCGGCGATCCTGCTCACCCTGATCGCGATCCAGTATCTTACCGGTGCGATCGCGGTGGAGCGCTGGTTCTTCCCCGAGACGGTGCATCGCCTGGGCGTGCGCAACAACGGCCTCAGCCCCGCCGGGACCGCGCTGGTCCAGGCCGTGGGCGGGCTGGCGGCGATCTCGATCAGCTCGCCGCGCCGCATCCCGCGGATCACCGGCATCCTGCTCTCGAGCGCGGCCGTGGCACTGACCATGCTCGCGGCAAGCGCATTGCTGACCGAGCGCCATGGCCTCACCTCTCCCGCCTTCCTCGGCAAGTCGACCATCTCGACCGCAATCGCGCTGCTGCCGCTCGCCGGGCTGATCCTCTATGCGATGCAGCGCCAGGCCAATGAGCGCGGCTGGCACGTGCTGGTCCAGCTTGCGCCGGCGATCATCATCCTGCCCGCCATCCCTTCGCTGATCGGCATCGCGGCGTTCCAGCTCAACCTGCTCGGCTTCGGCGCGGCGCAGTTCTTCGTGCTGGGCGGCAATGTCGTGATCCTCGCCGCGGTGCTGGCGCGCGCGATCCACCATGCCGACGCGCAGAGCCGCGCCCTCGCCATTCGCGGTGCCAAGCTCAGCGCGGTGCTCAGCATGGTGCCCGATGCCGTGATCCTGATCGACGAGCGCGGCAAGGTCGTCGATTTCAGCCCCGCCGCCAGCCGGCTCTGGGGCTATCGTTCCGAGGACGTGCTCGGCAAGTCGGTGACGATGCTGGGGCCTGAGGGGCACGCCCAGCGCTACCTCAACGAGATCACCAACCTCCACGAGCGCGAGCTGGATCCGTGGAACGCGCGCCCGTTCAGCGCCGTCGGCCAGCGCAGCGACGGCACGCATTTCCCGCTGGAAGCGCGTGCCGGCCGGGTCGAGGCGGACGATGTCCGCTGCCTCTCGATCTTCGTGCGCGACATGTCGGTGCAGTTCACCGTCGAGGACCAGGTCGCCCAGCTCAATGCCGAGCTGGCGCACCTCGCCCGGCAGAGCGCGATGGGCGAGGCCGCGGCCGACCTTGCGCATGAGCTCAACCAGCCGCTCGCCGCCGCCGCCAACTATCTCTCGGCCGCCGCCATGCTCGCGCGCAGCAGCGGCACCGAGGGCCCCGGCAGCGAGCTGGTCGGCAATGCCCGCGCCCAGGTGATGCACGCCGGCGACATCATCCGCCGCGTGCGCAGCTTCACCGAGCGCAACGATACCGAGCGCAGCCTCGAACCGCTCCAGCCGATGATCGAGGATGCGGCGCAGCTGGTGCTGGTCGGCTCGAGCCGCCTCTCCGCCCAGATCGAATGCGATGTCGAGCCGGCGGACCTCTGCGCATTCGTCGATCGCGTCCAGATCCAGCAGGTGCTGGTCAACCTGCTGCGCAACGCCGTCGAGGCGCTGCGCGAAAGCGGGCAGGAAAAGCCGCATATCCTGGTCACCGCCCGTCCGGCCGAGGATTCGATGGTCGAGGTGCGCTGCCGCGACAACGGCCCCGGCCTGCCGCCGGAGACGCTGGCGCAGCTCTTCCAGCGCTTCTCGGCGAACAGCACCGGCGAGGGCATGGGCATCGGCCTGTCGATCTCGAAGCGCATCGTCGAGCTGCACGGCGGCGTGTTCACCGCCACCAACGCACCCGAGGGCGGCGCCGAGTTCACCTTCACCCTGCCGACGATCACCGCCTAGCCCCAGTCGCGCGCCGAGAGCCGCAGTTCGCGCCCGGGCACGATCCGCACCGCCCGCACCTTGCCGCCAAGATGCAGCTCCCGCGCCTTCACCTCTTTCTGGCAAATGATACCGGTATCATGAGCAATGGCCAGCCCCTTGCCAGCCCGTTTCCGTGC
>Ga0164294_10000606_pt1 | contig 34155 bp, 53 predicted proteins | sample GEODES005metaG_FD_111479 | JGI IMG/M metagenome (GOLD analysis project Ga0164294, IMG submission 111479) | Oligotrophic lake water microbial communities from Sparkling Lake, Wisconsin, USA - GEODES005 metaG | ecosystem: Environmental > Aquatic > Freshwater > Lake | place: USA: Sparkling Lake... | reverse complement strand
GAGGCCAAATCATCAAGTCCCAGGGGTAAGCCGGCCCGGCGCGCCCGCCCCTTTGGTAATCGGGCCCAGCCCCACCGGTGAGAAAAAAATCCACCCCCATGGCCCCCCCCCCCCCCCGATAAACGCATCCCGAACTTTGCCGGAATACTCGCAGGCAATTAATATTTTCATTTCTTCACCTTCACAGGCAACGCCAGTCTGCACATTCCAGTCCGGCAACTGGGCGCAGTCTTGGACTGGCAGACGCCCAAGCGTTCGCAGATTGCTTTTTGTGGTTTGAGTGGCACCCAAATTGTTTTGTAGACAGTCACCCCACAACCCTCGCGCCAAAGTCCTTGCGAATCTCAGCGATCAGCGGGTCGCCACTGGTGCAGGCGGTAGAGTTGGCCAGCAGCTCCCTGCTTCCCCAGACGCCTTCGTTTTCAGGGTCGCCATTGGCAATATTCACGCCATTGACCTCATAGACAGCGGTGAACTCGTCAGGCCCGTCCTTGCGCTTCCAAGGCACCAGGTCAGGGTGCAGGACGTGCGCCTCGCAGCCGGTGCGCTGGGTGTCCAGCGGAATGATGTCGTCCCACTTTGCGCAGTGCCAGGTCGAGTCTGACAGCGGCGTGGCCATCGCGCAAGTGCGGCAGTTGACATGTTTGGTTGTCTTGCTTTGGTGACAGAACTCGTGCGCATCGCAGAACTTGCACTGATACCAGCTCGCGTCTGAGCTGATCGGCTCGGGCATGCGGTCAGTCAGGGCAATGCGCTGGCCTCGAGCAATCGCCTTGCCAGCAACCTCTTTGTCCAGCTTCACACGCTCGGTATGGATGCGGTCATCATCTTTGCAAACAGCCAAGTAAAGCGCACGATCAATGCCGGTGCCTGCCATGTAAACCTGCATCTGCACGAAGTGCTCGGGCTTGGACTTCTCCACGCCATCCTTTGCCAGGGCATCAAACGACTTCTTGGAATGGGTTTTGAACTCGGCAATGTGCTTGGCCTTGGGCGCCTCGGGAACGCCTTTGTCAATGATGGCGTCCAGCGAGCCAGACACGTGGCTGCCAAAGTCCACCCGATGCTGGCTTGACACCTTGCGCACGTCCACCCCGATGGCACGCAGGTCGGAGATAATATTGGTTTCCTCCTCGTGGCCCCTGCGGAAAAGGCGCAGGATGCGGCCTGAGAAGGTCGGCTGCACAGCCCAGCGGAAGGACAGCCAAAGCCAGCGGTCACACACGTGGCCCAGCGTACTGGCCCCGAGGTGAGCGCGTGGCACTTCAGGCTGCGCTTCGTGGTGCTTGTCAATTAAAGCCTGGATAGTATTTACTGCTTCTGGAATTTTCATAGGGTTCTCCTAAAAAAGGTGGGGGAACTTGCCTCATTAAGCCTGGAAGGTGACACAGAGCTTCCCGATCGTGGAGTACGCGTTCCCCCGAAAATTACTTCTTGGACCAGGGTGGCGCGGCTTTTGTAATGCGATTTTCAGTAGGTTCTGCTGATTTAGGCTTGAACGGTGCAACAGCCGCAGGCGCTACGCTGCCGGTCACAGATTTAAAAGCCTTCACCTCATTGCTGGCGCCGTACTGCTCGTCGTTCTTCACTTCCAGCTTGATGCTGATCTGGCCACCGATGAGCTGGTCGGTGTCCGTCACCTTGGCCAGGCCAATGGAGCGCATGATGTCGCCCAGTTGCTGGCGGCCGATCTCCTCGGCCTTCGGGTTTGCGTTCTTGATGTTCAGGTTTCCGAACACAACGCGCCCTTGGTGGCTCGGGCCGGTGATGTCGTAGCGCAGTTTGATGTACTGGCCATTGTTGGCCTTGGTGTTCTTCAGCTCGGCCTGCGAGATGGTTGCGATGTACCAGCCAGCAGGCAAAGGCTCAAAATTGCCATTGCCCTGAGGCAGTTCATTGACGTTGAATTCTTGATCGAGGAAAGCCATGATTTAGTCCTTTGTGATGATTTTGAAAGAAGGGCGGCCAGGCTTGGCCGTGATTGCTGCTGCCAGCGGTTTGGTGATGATCTCGTCGGTTGCCTTCCAGATCGCCATGTTGATCTCAGGCTTCCAGCGGAACAACTTGGCCAGGTGCTCGGTCAGGCCGAACTCGGCGGCCAGCTCCTGCACCTTGTCGCCGTCAACCTTGCGGTCAATGCGGCCAGAGATTTTGACCACAAAGCCTTCCGGCTCGGCGGTCTCGGTGCCCTCGAAGTTCTCAGACATAGCCAGCAGCTTGACTATCTGGTCTTCAATCTTGCGGCGCTCAGTCGTGGCTTCTTCTTCAACAGCCTTGAAACGCATCCAGTCAGAGCTGAGGGTTTTCAGGTCAGGCTGCATCATGACTTGCCACCGATCTTGGCAATGATTGCACCGAGGTCAGGCGCCTCCCAGGCTTCCAGCTTGCCACTGCGATCCTTGGCCAGCCACAAACCGTCCGAGTCGCACATCAAGGCACGCTGGGTGACGCCTTCGCCATCGCGCTCGACGCGCAAGGCCAGCACTTCGTCGAAGAAGTAGGGCAGGCCTTGGGTCAGGCTCTTGCCTGGCATGCCAGGGTTATAGAGCATCTTGCCCATCTCGTCGGTGGACTTCTCCAGCTTGGCCGACATGAACACATGCTTGCCAGGCAAGTCACGGAAAGCGCGAATCAGCTCTTGCATGGTCGAGTTCATTTCACCGTAGGCAGCGCGGCCATCCTTGGACTTCTTCATTTCGTGGTGGAGCACCACCTCGGCCACTTCCGAGATGCTGTCCAGCGCCACCGACTGGAAGCCTTCGGCCTCCTTGCTGTCCTTGCACCAACTAAATGCCTCGCGCAGATCGTCCATTGAGGTGATCTCGATGTAAGGCAGGTCTGCGTCCTGAATGGACAGCAAGCCACCTTCGGCACTCAGAACAATCACATTGGGCAAGGTTTGCACCAGCGTGGTCTTGCCTGCACCCGCTGCGCCGTACACCAACAACTTCACTCCGTTGGCGGTCAGGCCTCCGGTCGATTTCAAATTGATAGCCATCTGGCTCTCCTTCTGTTTGCACCACTGTCAGGGAATCTGTTTGTGGTGTGCTTGCATCTTAAACCATTTTTTAGGGTAAGATATGCACATCGCAAAAATAATTTTGCACAAAGGAGAAAATTATGATGACCCTCGAACAAATACGCCATGCCCTTTATGATCGTATGCCCATGAAGGTGGCAGATGCGACAGGCATTCACTACAACACCATTCGCAAGGTGCGCGATGACCCCAAAGCCAACCCAACCCACAAAGTCTTGCTGGCCCTCTCCACGTATCTGGAAAGCCGCAAGGTGACACATGGCTGACCTAACCACCGTACTGAATGGCCCCTGGGCGCCACCACCAGAGAAACGGGTCGCTCCACCAGAGGCCCAGCTCATTGATGCAATGCGAGCTGCAGGCTTGGAGCCACCGGAGGAAATCCACTTTGACGGCAAGATTCACAGGTTCCGGTCAGGCACCAAAGGATCACCAGGCCACGGCGACAAGCCTGGCTGGTACTTGGTCTTCGGTGATGGCATTCCAGCAGGGCGCTTTGGCTGCTGGCGCGCAGGCATGGAGATAACCTGGCGCGCAGACGTTGGCCGCAAGCTCACCGAATTTGAGGAAATGGCCCACGCCAGGCGCATCAATGAATCCAAAGTCTTGCGCGAAGCAGCCCAAGAACGGCAGCATCAAATAGCGAGCGAGACCGTCGAGAAAATCTGGCTCAGTGGCGTGGCAGCTCACCCAGATCACCCATACCTAAAGCGCAAAGGCATCCAAACCCACGGCGTGCGCACTACAGGCGATGGACGGTTGATGGTGCCCCTTTATGACCAGGACGGAACACTCAGCACCCTGCAATATATTGACGAGCAAGGCGGCAAGCTCTACCACCCAGGTGGCCAGACTGGCGGCAAGTTCTGGATGCTGGGGACAATGGACGAGCCAGGCACTTTATTCGTGGCCGAGGGCTTTGCAACGGCAGCCACCATCCATGAGGCCACCGACAGGCCGGTCGTGGTGTCTTACAGCGCCAGCAACCTGGTGCCGGTGACTGGTACGCTGCGGGAAATGTACGGAGCAACCCAAGACCTCGTGATCGTCGCAGACAATGATGCTTCCGGTGTCGGCCAACGCTACGCCGAGCAGGCCAGCGCCAAGTTTGGCGCACGCATGGTTATGCCTCCGATTCTCGGTGATGCCAATGATTATGCCCAAGCCGGTCATAATCTTGTAGGCCTGCTAATCCAACAGACCGGCACAGCGGTGATCGACAAGTTAAAGGTGGTCTTTGGCGACCAGCTCGGCAGCGACTACGAAGCCCCCGACGAGCTGGTTGAAGGCCTGATGACCATCGGCAGCTCTGTGGTGGTGTACGGTGACAGCAACTCAGGCAAGACATTCTGGGCGCTCTCGGTGGCCACAGCCATTGCAACCGGCACCGACTGCTACGGCAGGAAGACCGACTCAGGCCTGGTGGTTTATCTGGCCAGCGAAGCCCCTGCCAGCATCCGATCACGCATGCAAGCAATCAAAAAATACCACGGCTGCAACTTAGAGAACCTGGCAATGGTGCCAGTCCCCATGAACTTCTACAACGGAGACCAAGATGCCCACGACGTAATCGAGCTGGTCAGGGCCATTGAGCAGATCAAAGGCAAGCCGGTGCGCCTCATCATTGGCGACACCCTGGCCAGAATGAGCGCAGGCGCCAACGAAAACAGCGGTGAGGACATGGGGCCAGTCATGGCCCGATTCGACCAGGTAGCCACCGCAACAGGCGCGGCACTGATGATTATTCACCACAACGGCAAAGACGCAGCCAAAGGCGCACGCGGCTGGTCAGGCATCCGAGCGCACATTGATACCGAGATTGAGGTGATCGAAAAGGAAGGCATCCGCATGGTCAACGTGACCAAACAGCGCGAACTGCCAAGCAAAGGCGATGCGATTTACTTCAAACTGGAAGTGATCGAGATGGGAATATCGAAGTTCGGCGGCGCTGCAACAACCTGCGTGGCCATCCCAGATGAAGAATCAAATGCCACAAAACCCCACAAAAAACCCACAAAACATGACGAGAACAACCGGACGGTTGAGCGTGCCTGGTGGTCATCCGGTGCAGAAGAACGTAATGGTTTACCCTATGTCAGCCGGTCAGCATTGCGCGATCTTTTGGTCAAGGATGGCATGGCAGAACGCACCGCCAAGAACAAAACCGAGGCATCTAGACCAGAAGGAATCATCGCGCAACTGCTCAATGCAGGCGTTCTGGAGACCTTCGAGCATGGCTGGATTTTCATCAACGAAGCTCAAATCAGCGCCATGATGATGCAGAAAAATGGAGAAAAGAATCGCCCCTAATCGCCCCTGAGTGCCCCTAGGGGCTTTTAGGGATTAGGGGCAAAAGCCAGTTAAATCGCCCCGCCCCGCCCCTAAAACGTATACGTTAGGGGCAGTAGGGGCAACTGGATGCGGAAAAATTGGGACAAAGTTATCCACAGGCTGAAAAGGAAATGAACATGAATCAATTGCAGAATAAATTTTTTCACATACTTGATTTAGACGGAAAAATTGACAAGCAAGGAATGGTCGTACATCGCAATCACACCTCATGCCATGCAACCGTGCAATTTTTCTCTTGGATTGATGGACTTCCAAACGGACGCCAAACCTTTGCAGAGTCCGAAATGGAGAACTGGCGTTTTTATCAATCCAAGTCAGCATGGCTAAAAGCGGGTGACAAGGTGTTTGCATGACCAACCAACGAGAAACCCCAAACTTCGCAACCTGGCAGCATTCCAATTTGGCCAAGTTTGCGACTGAGGTCTACATCAGGCTGCAAGATGAGCAGGCCGCGAACGAGCAGCTCAGGCTCGATCTCAAGGACGCCATGAAGTTGGCGCGGAAACAATTTTTAGGAGACAATGCAGCATGACCACGAAAACACACAAAACCAAGCCAGGCAGTCCAGATCGGCGCAAGATCGCTGACATGGTGCTTGAAGGCATGCGTGGTGGTTTGAGTACGTTCAAGGCTTGCGCGGCTGTTGGCGTGCATCACAGCACCTTTGTTGGCTGGGTCGGGGAAGATGCGGAGCTGGCCAACAACTACGCACGCGCGAGGGAAGACCTGATTGAGCGCATTGCCAACGAGGTGATTGAGCTGAGCGATGTTGATGTTGGTCTGCAACCAGACGGCAAGAAAGACTGGGCGGCAGTGCAAAAGCACAAGCTCCAAGTGGACACCCGCAAGTGGCTGCTGTCCAAGCTGGCGCCTAAGAAGTACGGCGAAAAGCTGGAAGTATCGGGCGATCCTGCCAACCCATTGGTGCAGCGCATTGAGCGCATAGTGGTTAAATCTTGACAACCCTCCAGCTCCAGACCCCCGAATGGGCCGTTCCCCTGCTGGAGGCCAGCCGGTACAAAGGCGCTTGGGGTGGCCGAGGCTCGGGCAAGTCTCACATGTTTGCCGAGCTGATGATCGAGGCCCACATCATGGATCAGAAGCGGCGCAGCGTTTGCGTGCGTGAGATTCAGAAATCCTTGAATCAATCGGTGAAGCGGCTGCTCGAGACCAAGATTCAGGACATGAACGCTGGCGCGTATTTCGAGGTTCAGGATGCCGTCATCAAGTCCAAGAAGGCCGACGGCGCAATCATCTTCCAGGGTATGCAGAACCATACCGCCGACTCGATCAAGTCGCTGGAAGGCTACGACTGCGCCTGGGTGGAGGAGGCCCAAAGCCTGAGCCAGACCAGCCTGGACCTGCTGCGGCCAACAATCCGAAAGCCAGACAGTGAGTTGTGGTTTACGTGGAACCCTCGCCAGCAGTCCGACCCCGTGGACTTCCTGTTGCGTGGCCCGACACCTCCCAAGGATGCCACCGTTCTGAAGGTCAACTTCACCGATAACCCCTGGTTCCCGCAAGTCCTGCGCGACGAGATGGAGTACGACAAGCGGCGCGACTCCGACAAGTACACCCATGTTTGGATGGGCAGTTACCTGACCAACAGCAGCAGCCGCGTGTTTAAGAACTGGGTGATTGACGACTTCGAGGCACCGCCCGACGCAATCCACCGGCTGGGCGCTGACTGGGGCTTTGCGGTTGACCCGACCACCCTGGTGCGCTGCCACATCATCGGGCGCAAGCTATACATCGACCACGAGGCCTACATGGTTGGCTGCGAGATCGTCAACACCCCTGAGCTATTCATGCAGGTGCCCGAGGCCGAGAAATGGCCCATCGTGGCCGACTCAGCCAGGCCGGAGACGATCAGCCACATGCGCAAGAATGGTTTTCCCAAGATCATGACCGCCGTCAAAGGGCCAAAGTCGGTAGAGGAAGGCATTGAGTTTTTGAAGAACTACGACATCGTGGTTCACCCGCGCTGCACGCATACCATTGACGAGCTGACCCTGTACAGTTACAAGCAAGACCCGCTTACAGGCAAAATCCTGCCGGTGCTCGAGGACAAAAAGAACCACGTAATTGACGCGCTGCGCTACGCTTGCGAGGGCGTGCGGCGCGCGGTTCCCAAGGTTCAGGCCTTCACGCCATTGCCAAACGTCAAGAAATGGTGAGAAAATCACCCAAAATGAGGATATAACATGGCCCGACTCTCCACCGACCAACGCCTTGCCAACCTGCACTCCGAAGCGCTGGCCCAGTTCGACGACGTGCAAAGCGCCCTGCGCGACGAGCGCCTGCAATGCCTCCAAGACCGGCGCTTCTACTCCCTGGCAGGCAGCCAGTGGGAAGGCCCACTCTGGGATCAGTACGAGAACAAGCCCAAGTTTGAGGTCAACAAGATCATGTTGGCCGTCATCCGCGTGGTCAACGAGTACCGCAACAACCGCATCACGGTGGACTTCGTCTCCAAGGACGGCGTAGAGAATGACAAGTTAGCCGAGGTCTGCGATGGCTTGTACCGCGCCGACGAGCAGGCATCCGTGGCCGACGAGGCATACGACAACGCCTTCGAGGAGGCCGTAGGCGGCGGCATCGGCGCCTGGCGCTTGCGCACGGTCTACGAGGACGACGAAGACCCAGAGGACGACCGCCAGCGCATCCGCATCGAGCCCATCTTTGACGCCGACAGCTCGGTGTTCTTCGACCTGGGCGCCAAGCGCCAGGACAAGTCCGACGCGAAATTCTGCTTTGTGGTCACCAGCATGACGCGCCAAGCCTACAAAGACACCTGGGGCGATGACCCAACCGACTGGCCCAAGATCATCCACCAGTATGAATTCGACTGGTGTACACCCGACGTGGTCTACGTGGCCGAGTATTTCAAGGTCGAGGAAAAGACCGAGACCATCCGCATCTTCCAAAACATCACCGGCGAAGAGGAGCGCTACACCCAAGCCGATTTTGCCATTGACGAAACCCTAGAAGAAACCCTGGCAGCCATCGGCACGACCGAGATTCGCCAGAAACGTGTCAAGCGGCGCAAGGTGCGCAAGTACGTCATGTCCGGCGGCAGGGTGCTGGAAGACGCAGGCTACATCGCTGGCAAGTGCATTCCCATCGTGGTGGTTTACGGCAAACGCTGGTTTGTCGATAACGTTGAGCGTTGCATGGGCCACGTGCGCCTGGCCAAGGATGCCCAACGCCTCAAGAACATGCAGCTCAGCAAGCTGGGCGAGATCAGCGCCCTGTCCAGCGTTGAGAAGCCCATCCTGACCCCAGAGCAGGTCGCAGGCCATCAGGTCATGTGGGCCGAGGACAATCTCAAGGACTACCCGTACCTGCTGGTCAACCCGATCACAGGGCAAAACGGCGAGCAAACCATCAGCGGCCCAGTGGCCTACACCCGCAGCCCAGCAATCCCACCGGCAATGGCCGCGCTCTTGCAGATCACCGAGACCGACATGCAGGACATCTTGGGCAACCCAGCCGGTGCCGACAAGATGGTCAGCAACATCTCAGGCAAGGCCGTCGAGATGATTCAGGCCCGTGTCGATGGCCAGGCCTTTATCTACATGTCCAACTTCGCCAAAGGCATGAAGCGCTGCGGCGAAATCTGGCTCTCAATGGCCAAGGACATCTACACCGAGGACAAGCGCAAGATGAAGACCATTGCGCCCACTGGCGAGGCAGGCATGATCGAGCTCATGCAGCCCACCATCGACCAAGAAACCGGCGCAATGGTGATGGCCAACGACATGACCAGCGCTACCTTTGACGTGATCGCTGACGTTGGCCCGTCCAGCAGCAGCAAGAAGTCGGCCACCGTCCGCGCCATCACTGGCATGCTCCAGATCACCCAAGACCCAGAGACCGCCCAGGTGCTCACCGCCATGGCCATGATGAACATGGAAGGCGAAGGCCTCAGCGACACGAACGCCTACTTCCGCAAGAAGCTCCTGCGCATGGGCGTGGTCAAGCCCACCGACGACGAGGCGCAAGAACTCATGGCCGAGATGCAGGGCCAGCCGCAAGACCCGAATGCCATGTACCTGCAAGCCGCGGCAGAAGAAGCCACCGCCAAAGCAGCCCAGGCACGCGCCAGCACCGTCAAGACCGTGGCCGACGCAGAACTCAGCCGCGCCAAAACGCTGGAGACGCTGGGCAAGGTTGACGAGACCGCGCAGAACATGGCGCTCACGAATGCCGAGGCAGTCCAACAAATAATGCAGGGCCAGATAATTCAGCCCGTTGTAAGATAACTGAAAAAGAGCGAGAATGTAATCAACGGCATCCACCCAGCCGTCCTTTGGGTGAGTTTGATGGGGTCAGAAGATGAGCACAAAGGCAGAAGTACACGATAACGACGACGAAGACGTGATGGTCGAGGACGAAATCCAAGTTGAGGACGCGCCCAGCGCAGACTCAGCCGATGAATCAGACGAAAGCGACAACGACGAAGTGATCGTGAGCATTGGTGAGGAAGCGCCACCTCCCGAAGAACAGACTCACGCGCCAGAATGGGTACGCGAGCTGCGTAAGACGAATAGAGAACTGCAACGCCAAAACCGTGAGCTGCAGGGCAAGCTGCAAAGCACCGCACAGACTGAGACCAAGCCGGTCATGTTGGGCAAGAAGCCAAGCCTGGAAGATCACGACTACGACGCTGAGAAGTTCGAGGAAGCACTGACAACATGGTTCGAGCGCAAGCGACAAGCCGATGATGTCAACGCCAGGCAAGAAGCTGAAGTTATGAATCAGCAAAAGGCATGGCAGTCCAAGCTGGACGGCTACGGCAAGGCGAAAGCCGAGCTGCGAGTCAAAGACTTTGAAGATGCCGAGGCCGTGGCCCAGGAACTCTTCAGCGTCACCCAGCAAGGCGTGGTGCTCCAAGGTGCGGATAACCCCGCGCTCGTCATCTACGCACTTGGCAAGAATCCCAAGAAGGCAAAAGAGTTGTCCGATATCAAAGACCCCGTAAAGTTTGCCTTTGCGGTAGCGAAACTGGAGAAAGAATTGAAAGTTACAAACCGCAAGGCAGCCCCACCACCCGAGCGCGTCGTGTCAGGAACTGGCCGATCTTCTGGGGCGGTGGACTCAACCCTCGAACGGCTGCGAGAAGAAGCGGCTCGTACTGGCAACATGACCAAGGTCATTCAGTACAAAGCGCAGAAACGAACAGCATCCAAGTGATTTTTAATTTAGGAGTTAATCATGTCCAATAGTTTCTCAAAAGAAGAACGCGTCGCGTTTGAAGACATCCTCGAAGGTTTCCAAGACCTGCTGGTTCTGTCGCGTCACGTGTCGGTCTACAACACCAACCAGACCGAAATGGCCCGTACCAACGACACGATCTGGCGCCCACAGCCTTACATCGCCCAGTCGCAAAACAGCACCCCTGGCACCCCTGTGACGTATCAGAACATGACGCAGTTGTCGGTTCCTTCCACCATTGGCTTCAGCCAAACGGTGCCCTGGACCATGACCACCCTCGATCTGCGCGACGCGCTGCAAGAAGGTCGTCTGGGCGAAAGCGCCAAGCAGAAGCTGGCCTCCGACATCAACGTGGCGATCATGAACACCGCAGCCGCTCAAGGCACGCTGGTGGTTCCAATTGCTGCTGCTGCCGGTGACTACGATGACATTTCCCTGTGCGACACCATCATGAACGAGCAGGGCGTGCCTGACTATGATCGTTTCCTGGGCCTGTCCAGCCGCGACTACAACGGTCTGGCCGGTAACTTGTCTCAAGCCAGCCGTTCGTTTGGCAATCAGAAGTCTGACAAGGCCTATGAGCGCAATTTCGTTGGCATGGTTGCAGGTTTCGATACCTACAAGTTCGACTACGCAAACCGCATCGCTGTGGCAGCCGGTGGCACGACCACCATTGCAACCAATGGCGCGCAAGCTGACTACGTTCCTCAAGCCACTTCGACCTCGGTCGGCGGCCAGATCAACGTTGACAACCGCTACCAAACCGTTACCGTGTCCAACTCGGTCGGCGTGGTTGCTGGCGACGCGTTCACCATCGACGGCATTCAGGCAGTGCATCACATCACCAAAGAAACCACCGGCCAGCTCAAGACGTTCCGCGTCATCAGCGTCCCCGCTGGCGGCGTTACCTTGGTTATCAGCCCTCCCATCATCGGCGCAACCGGAGCTACTCCTACCGATGCTGAGTTGCAGTACAAGAACGTGGAAGTGGTCACCGAGTCGGCAACCGCAGCAATCAACTGGCTCAACACTGGTGCTTCGGCAATCAATGTGTTCTGGCAGAAAGATTCGCTGGAAATCTTGCCTGGCCGTTACGCAATCCCAGCCGATGCTGGCACCGCAGTGATGCGCGCCACCACCGACCAGGGCGTTGAGTTGGTCATGCAGAAGTTTTACGACATTGACAGCATGGTCATCAAGTACCGCTTGGACACGCTCTTCGGCGTGGTCAACAAGCAGCCCGAGATGTCCGGCATCCTGTTGTTCAACCAGTAAGCTGAACTGATTGAAGGGGCTTCGGCCCCTTCTTTCATTCCATCAAGGAGATCACCATGCCATTGGCAAAAGGTTATTCAAGCAAGTCCATCGGCAAGAACATTGCCAAAGAAATGAAATCCGGCAAGCCGCAAAAGCAGTCAGTGGCCATCGCGTTGTCCGTGGCTACCAAAGCAGCCAAAGCAGCAGGCAAGCCCAGCAAAGCACCAAAGAAGGCCATGAAATGAAGGCCGGTCTCTACGCTAACATCGCAGCCAAGCGCGAGCGCATTGCAGACCAGAAGGCCGCAGGCAAGACACCCGAGCGCATGCGCAAGCCTGGCACCAAAGGCGCACCCACAGCAGCCGCATTCAAAGCAGCCGCAAAGACAGCCAAGCCCATGAAAGCCAAGAAATGAGCGTGTTATTTCCCACCATGCTGTACCGCAGCCCAGGCCCACATACGAAGCCAGGCGGAGGCACGTACAGCTTTATTGGCGCGAAAACTCAGGAAGAATTTGACGAGAAGCTGGCCGTAGGCTGGTTCCCATCGTCCGCAGAGGCCATCGAGGCCGCAGGCGACAAGGCCACGCCGCCCAAGAAGATCGCAGACTGGCGCGTCAAACTCAAGGCCAAAAAGACCAAGAAGCGCAAGCCATCCAGGCCACTAGGCTGGAAGCAGCCAGCGCCAGCAATCGAGCCAGCCCCAGTGCCCGAGCCAGTCATCGACGACGCAGCGCCCACCCGCGCAGAGCTGGAGGCCAAGGCCAAAGAACTCGGAATCCGCTTTGATGGTCGCACAAAAGACAAAAAACTGGGACAATTGATCCAAGACAGACTCACCGACCCGACCACAGGAGAATGACATGGGATGGACAAAGCGCCAATTCGTCACGCAGGCCTTTGAAGAAATTGGCCTTGCCTCCTACGTCTTCGACCTGACACCAGAGCAGTTTCAATCCGCGCTGCGCAGGCTCGACACCATGATTGCAGCCTGGAACGCGCTCGGCATTCGCCTTGGCTACCCGCTGCCATCTAGCCCCCAAGACAGCGATCTGGACGAGCAGACCAACGTGCCCGACAGCTCCAACGAGGCCATCTACACCAACCTGGCCATCAAACTGGCGCCCAGCTACGGCAAGCAGGTCATGCCCGACACCAAGACCACGGCCAAGGAGTCCTACAACACCCTGCTATCGCTCGCGGCCATGCCGATGGAGCAGCAGATGCCAGGCACCATGCCCAGCGGTGCAGGCAACAAACCCTGGCGAATGTACGACAATCCATTCCTGCGCAGGCCCGTCGATCCAGTCCTTGCCGGTCAAGACGGCCCCATCGAATTCTATTAAGGAGCAACCATGCCAACCATCAACCAACTCGCAGGCATCAGCCAAGTTTCCGGCGGCGACCAGCTTCCGATTTACGTGCCGAACAACGGCGACGCTCGCAAAGTCTCGGTCACGCAACTGCTCACGTATTTCCAGACCGTCTTTGCCTCCCCGACCGTCTCGACCAACCTGTACGTCCCAGGCACCGGCTTCAACATTACCGTGCCCACGCCAGTCAGCGAGCAGCAGTGGATGCTGTTGCAACCCGCTGGCGCTCTGGCCTCTGGAACAATCACTCTCCCGCTGAACACCGGCACGCCAGACGGCACCCAGGTGCTCATCACCACGACGCAAGAGATCACTGCCTTCAACTTGGCGCTCAACGGCGCAGCCGCAGGCTTTGGCTTTCCTTCATTAATTTCCGCTGGCGCAGCCTTCACGGTGCGCTACTACCAGGCCACAAACTCTTGGTACAACATCAGCGCAGAATTTTCGGTCAACCTTACTAGCCTCACAGTTACCCCAGGCCTGACCACGCTGCAAGGCCTTGTCGTTGGCCGTGGCTCTGGAACCAACACCTCCAACGTGGTGATGGGCGATGGCTTGACAGCCAACACAACTGGCACCAACAACGTGGCCATCAACAATTCAGCCCTGCTGGTAAACACGACTGGCCTGAAGAACATTGCCATCGGCACCAACACCCTCAAGGCAAACATTGACGGGTTCTCCAATGTCGCCATCGGTTTTGACTCGCAGCAGGCTCGCACGACGGCACGCCAAAACGTCAGCATTGGCGACAGCACCCTTCGCCTCAACGTCAGCGGCCTATTCAATACGGCAATTGGCGGCTCTGCGCTGGCAACCACCACCGGAAACACCAATATCGGTATTGGCTACCTCTCGGGCTTCCAAATTACCACCGGCAGCAACAACGTAATTTTGGGAAATTTCCAAGGCAACACCCCTGGCGTGTTGGACATTCGCACTGCCACAACCGGCTATGTAGTTCTGAGTAATGGCAATGGTGACGTGGCTGCTTACTGGAATGGCGCAGACGCATCCTTTGTTGGATTGCTTGGCACTAACGCAGCAGCCACCACCATTGCAAGCGCAGCCACCATCGCGCCCACAAAAAGCATCACGTTTATCAGCGGCACGGCGGCAGTTGTCACGATCACTGCCTCGACCAGCTTCTCCACTGCCGGTGGAACCATCACCCTGATCCCCACAGGCGCATTCACTTGGACAACCGCAGGCAACATAGCGGTGGCCGGTACAGCCGTTGTCAACCGAGCGCTGACAATGACCTACGATTCAGGCACCAGCAAGTGGTATCCAAGTTACGTTTAAACCAAAGGAGTAAATTATGTTCATACAGCCCAGCCTAACAGCCAACCAAGTCGATGTGATTCTGCCTGTTGGTGAATACATCAGCATTGGTAATACCGGAAACGATCCAACTACCGTACAACTGCAAACCGCCTACCCAGGCCAGCAATGGATTTATTCCACTCTGGGAAGCCTGTTCAACACGGCGCAGACCTTCGGCCCCTACGGTGAAGAACGCACTATTCGCATTCAAAACCGCAATGCAACGGTTGAGTACAGCATTGGCACACAGCCCCAGTTGCGCAGCTTCCCAGCATTGGTGTTTGCAAACAATGGCCCAATTGGACTGGTTGAGCCTGCTGCCACATTCATTACCTTGACCTATGATGACAATGCTGGAAATGTTCGTCTAAACAGTGCTGGCGCTCACGGTCTTACCACTGCTGTGGCAGTTGGTGAAAATGTCTATGTGACATGGACTGGTGGTTCTGGTGTTACCGGTTTATATCCAGTCACTGCATTGGACACCGACACCACCGGAACATTAGTGACCATCAATCTGCCTTTCATTGACTCCACTGTGACGATCACTATCGCAGCGCCTGGTGTGGTGACATGGACAGATCATGGCCTATCTGCAAACAACCCAATCCGATTCTTGACCACTGGCGCATTGCCAACAGGCTTGGCGATTAACACGACCTACTACGTCAAAACCGTATTGTCTCCCAATACTTTCACCGTGTCTGCATCCGCAGGCGGCGCAGCCATCACAACAAGCGGAACGCAAAGTGGCGTGCAAGTTGCCTATGTTTGGTACGGCACTCCAGTGGTTGCTGTGGCTAACACCGCAGTCACTCTGGCATCTGTCACTGTGCCAGGCTGGTCAATTGGTACTGGTGGAGAGATAGAGATCGATGCACTTTTCAGTTTGACCAACAGCGCCAATGCCAAAAACCTTGGCATGACATTTGGTGGAAGCGCAATCTTCACATTACCCGCAGCCAACGTTGCAAGTGTGTCGGTTCAAAAGAACATCGTGAATCGTGGAGGTTCACAAATTGTTTCAAATGCAGTTAGTGCCACTGGACACGGTGCCTCAACAGGTGCTGTCGTTACGCTGTCCGTTAACACCAATGTAGATCAGACATTTGCAATCACCGCTCAACCGGCCACTGCAAACGAGTTGGTTCAGTTGGAATACTACAACATGCACCTCTTGTTCTAACATGGCCACCAAAGACACAAGACTTGCACGCGCTGGCGTAGAGGGCTATAACCAGCCCAAGCGCACGCCATCGCATCCAACCAAAAGCCACGTTGTCGTGGCCAAGGCTGGGGACGAAGTGAAGACAATTCGCTTCGGCCAGCAAGGTGTCAAAGGTTCACCCGAAGGCAGCAAGCGCAACGAATCATTCAAAGCCAGGCACGCTGAGAACATTGCCAAGGGCAAGATGAGCGCAGCGTATTGGGCCAACAAGGTCAAGTGGTAAGCCATGCAAATCCCTATCCTCAACGGCATTTACGCTGACAACACGCCAGAGCTGCGCACCGCATACCCCATCAACATGGTGCCGGTGCCAAAAAAGTCTGGCATCAGCAATGGCTTTCTGCGCCCAGGTGACGGCATCGTTGCCAACGGCACAGGCCCAGGCATCGACCGTGGCGGCATTGAGTGGAATGGCATCTGCTATCGCGTCATGGGCACCAGCCTGGTCCGCGTGTACAGCGACGGCACCGTTGCAATCTTGGGCGACGTTGGAGGCCCAACCACCCAACTGGTGACAATGGACTACAGCTTTGACCTCTTGGCCATCGCCTCCGGTGGCCGTCTGTACTACTGGAACCCGCTCACGTCCACCCTCGTTCAAGTCACCGACCCCGACCTTGGCATTGTGCTTGATGTGGTTTGGGTGGACGGCTACTTCATGACCACCGACGGCGAGTCCCTGATCGTCACCGAGCTGACAGACCCGACCCAAGTCAACCCGCTGAAATACGGCGCATCCGAGGCAGACCCTGACCCTGTGGTCGCCCTGCTCAAGCTGCGCAATGAGGTTTATGCCCTTAACCGCCATACCATTGAGGTATTCGACAACGTGGGCGGCGAGCTGTTCCCCTTCGCACGCGTCGAGGGCGCTCAAATCCAAAAGGGCGTTGTCGGCACTCAAGGGTGCTGCGTCTTTGTTGAGCGTATTGCTTTCCTTGGCGGTGGCCGCAACGAAGCGCCTGGCATCTACGTGGGCGCAGCAGCCACCACAGAGAAGGCCAGCACTCAGGAAATCGACAACCTGCTGCTGAACTACACCGAGCTGCAACTGGCCACCGTAAAGCTCGAAGCACGCAACGACAAAGCGCACGAACACCTCTACGTCCACCTTCCAGACCGCACCATCGTCTATGACGCATCGGCATCTCGGGAACTGGGTGAGCAGGTCTGGTTTACGCTCACCACCGCGGTGGTCGGCTTTGCCCAGTACCGCGCACGCAATTTTGTTTGGGTCTACGACAAGTGGCTCGTGGGCAACCCGCAGTCCACCTCCATCGGCTACTTTGTGCAAGGCACCGGCCACCACTGGGGCGAACAAGTGCGCTGGGAATTCGGCACGCTCATCGTCTACAACGAAAGCAACGGCGCCATCTTCAACGAGCTAGAGCTTGTCAGCCTCACCGGCAGCGTGGCCGTGGGCACCAACCCACAGATCAGCACCAGCTACAGCGTGGACGGCAAAGCCTGGAGCCAAGACCGCAGCATCACCGTCGGCACCACAGGCAGCAACAAGCGCCTGGCCTGGTTCCAGCAGGGTCACATGCGCAACTGGCGCATCCAGCGTTTCCGTGGCGATAGCGACGCGCACGTGTCCTTCATCCGACTTGAAGCCCAGATCGAAGCATTGGCGTTCTGATGGCCACGGCAGCCCCCTATTCCCGCAAGCTCAACCTGACGCGTGACCAGCTCGCGCAGTTCTTGACCGACCAGCAACAGATCAGGCAGTTCGAGCTGCTCTTTTCCGTTGCCGATGCGGCGCAGTACATCCCCGACGAAGTCAACGAGGCCAAGCTGGAGGCAGGCAGCGCCCAGGCCACCGCCAACGACGCGCTGGCGCAGCTCACCCGCCTAGCCCAGTCCTTGGAATTGCTGGCACTGGCACCAGTGCGCAACAATATTGAACTGGCGCATGATGTAAATGGCATCTTGCCTTATGCAAACCAAACCGCCTCAGTGCGATCAAATCAGGTGCTCACATGGCTTACGATGTAATTACACCAACCAAACTCGGACAGGCCGTCATCACCACTGGCGTGACAACGCTGTATACAGTGCCTGCCAGCACTCGCACATTCTTTAAAGAATTTACCATTGCCAACACTACGGCAGCGGCCATTAATGTGCGCTTGTTCTTAGTTCCATCCGCAGGTTCTGCTGGAACATCAAACGCATTTATTTACGACATTCCAGTACCAGCAAACAATGCTTTGCAATACGATGGCGTGCAGATCATCAACGCAGGCGATACCGTACAAATTCAGGCGGCATCGGCAGGCCTGACCATCACCGCCAGCGGTGCAGAAGCCACATAAGGAGCAAATAATGACCGTCACAGTCAAAGTCTTAATTCCTGCCAAGCAGGCCGAAAACACCAATACCGTCCAGTACACCGCCGTGAACTGCAAGGCGATCATCGACAAATTCACCGTTACCAACACCAGCGGAGGCAACGTCACATTCAGCGCCAATCTGGTCACTGGCGGCGGCAGCGTGGGTGCAGGCAACCTGATAATTGACACCCGCAGCATTGCCCCCGACGAAACCTACACTTGCCCCGAGCTGGTCGGTCAGGCGCTCGAGGCCGCTGGCGTCATCTCCACGATTGCCAGCGCAGCCACCTCGCTGACCATCCGAGCATCAGGCCGAGAAATCACTTAATCAAGGAGAAGAGCATGGACAAATTCATGATGATGCCCAAGGGCTTTATGGGCCTGCCGACGGAAGAAGAATTCATCACGGCAGCCGAGAACAAGAAGAACACCCAGACCGTGATCGACGACTGGATGCTCGGCCCCGAGAAACCGAGCAACGAGCCAACGGCCAACAAGGTCTACTGGGTCACAGTGGGCAAGGCCATGCAAGTGGACGAGAAAGAGGCCCGTCGCCGTCGCTGCTCGAATTGCGAGTATTACGACAACAGCACCATGACGCAGGCCAAGATGGAACGCATTCCCCGCAACGACTGGGACACCGACGCTGGATTCCGTGGCTACTGCGACAAATTCGACTTCATTTGCCACGACCTGCGCCTGTGCCAAGCCTGGGAAGAGCGCGAATGCGAGATGGATTGACGAAATGCTGAAATATGGGACAATGATGGCGCTGAGTCACCAAAGCCACCAGCAGCTTGCCCTAAAAAGGAGTTGTGCATGACTGGTATCGATTGGCTCAAAGAAAACCTGCAAAGGGTTCTTCTGCTGCCTGCGCCAGTCGTGGAATGGCTGGTGATGGTCTACGATGCCATTCAGGTGTTTGACGATATTGCCGACGGCGATACGGTTGAGCGCAAAGATCTGAATGCAGCCATCTGGAACTCGCTGGTAGGTATGCACCAAAACCAATTCTTTATCGTCAACAGCCACAACCTCGTGCCCTTGTTGGCAACCGCAATCATGAAGTGGCAAGCCTCGGACCAGGCAGAGCGTGCAGGCCAAGCAGATGCTAGATCGTTCGTCTGGCGTGCAGGCTATTACGACCTGGTCCTGATGGCCGTCTCAATCACGCATGGCCCAGGCTTTGCCACAAAGAATGCGCATCTGGTCATGGAGTTATATGGCGAGAAATTCGAAGATTACATGAAGGAGTTCGGCAATGCCTGATCCAATCACAGGCCTAGTTGTAGCTGGAAGCCAGCTCTTAGGCAGCTCAATGCAAGCCAAGGCAGCAGGCAGTGCTGCTGAAACGCAAGCAGGCGCAGCTCAGGCTGGCATTGAAGAACAACGTCGGCAATTTGATGCCATGCAGGCATTGCTAAAACCCTACACCGAAGCAGGCACTCCAGCACTTGAAGCGCAGCAAGCATTCCTTGGCCTCAGAGGCCCAGAGGCCGAGCGTGCGGCCATTGATCGCATCCGTGGGGGCGAGACCTTTAAGGCGCTATCCCAGCAAGGCGAGGAAGCAATGTTGCAACGTGCATCGGCCACTGGTGGCTTGCGTGGCGGCAACATCCAAGGCGCATTGGCTCAGTTTCGGCCACAGCTCCTGTCCAGCCTCATTGAAGAGCAATATGGCCGTCTCGGTGGAATGACGCAATTGGGCCAGCGTTCTGCTGCCGGTGTCGGCGCTGCTGGCATGGAGACAGGAACCAACGTCTCCAACCTGCTGGCCTCCCAAGGCGCAGCCAGAGCCGGTGGAGCACTTGGCGAGGCCAAGGCCTATGGCCAGGTTCTTAATCTTCCAGCCCAGTTCTTAGGAATGCAATATGGCGCAGGTGGTAAGGCTGGCATGGGCTTCGGGTTCTAAACGGAAAACAACATGGCAACCATCAATCCATTCCAAGGCCCAATCAACTACTCAGTTGATGTGCAAAGCCCATTTGAGGCAGCACTGGGCGGCTTCAAAATTGGCGCAGCCGGTGCAGAGGTGCAGGCTCAACGACAAGCGCAAGAAAAAGCTAAGACCTATCAAACAGGAATTGATGCTTTTTTTAGCAAACCAGCAGCACAGCGTACTTATTCCGATATTGAGCCTCTTTTGGTCGGAGCCAACAAGCAACAATTTGACGCATTGCAAGCCGTTGCAAAAAACATGAGTGACGAAAAGCTGAATTCATCTAAGCGCTTCACTGGTCAATTGCTTGTCGCATTGGAACAAAATCCAGAGACTGCAAAAACACTTTTAAATAATCGCATAGAAGCAGAGACAGACCCACAGCAAAAACTTGCATGGCAAGATACTTTAAAAGTTATAGACATTTCCCCAGCAAAAGCTGCAAATGATATTGAGTTACTTGGTGCTGGGGCTTTTGGAAAAGAGTGGTATGACGCTATTACAAATGTAAGGTCTGAGCGCAGAACGGCAGCAGCAGCCCCAGCCGAATTGCGTGAAAAACTTGCAAAAGCAGACAAAGCGGAAGCAGATGCTTTAATAGCTCAAGAGCAAGCAATCACCGAAGGAGAAAAGCAAACTGCCGCATTAAAACTAGCAAAAGCGCAAGCTGAAAGTGCAGCAATAAAAGCTGAATTTGCTAGAGCCAATGAGGTGTTGGATGTGCAACAGAAGGGCGCCCAACTTGGTTTGACAAAAGTTCAGATTGATTCAGCATTGGCACAAGGTCGAAAACTTGATGTAGAGACTTCAAAAATTTTGCTTGAGCTTGAAGCGTCTAAAGCCAATGGCGGTGTTGACCCAGCCAAAAAATTTGACTATGAAGAAAAGCTGCGTAAGGAATTCCAAGGCCGAACTAAAGTTTTTGGCGAACTCGGAGGCACATTCAGCAACATCAAGTCTTCGGCAGACGCCAAAACTGGCCCAGGCGACATTGCTTTGATTACGGGATTCATGAAGATGCTCGACCCAGGTTCAGTGGTGCGCGAGACTGAATTTGCAACAGCTAGGGACACTGCTGGCCTGTACACAAGACTTGAAAATAGTCTGAAAAAGGCAGAAAACGGCCAGTTCTTGCAGCCAAAACAACGAGAAGAATTCGTCAGCCTTGCCAAGCAATATCTAGACTCAGCACAGAAAAAGGCAGGTGAGGAAAAGAAGGCGCTTAACGTGGTGGTCAAGAATTACAAACTTAACCCTGAAAACGTGTTTGGTGAGACTGCGGCAGTCACAGGCGGCCGTGGCGTTATAAATGCCCCATTGCCAACTGGTACGCCAACCAACAGAAACGTTACGGTGGACTACTGAAATGGCCTATTCCATCACGACAAAAGATGGCATCACCATCAACAACATCCCAGATGATGTTTTGCCAGATTCTCCCGATTTAAAAGCTCGGGTTGCGGCAATTCGTTCAGGCGGTGGTGCGGCAGCATTGGAAGCAGCGGCAACACCAGCGCCAGCAGAAACAACTCTGCAAGGCCTCACAGGTGCAGTTACTCGTGGCCTTGCACCCATCGCAGCAGGCGCAACACTTGGAGCCGCTGCTGGCCTTCCATTGGCCGGTGTGGGCGCTATCCCAGGCGCAATTGCAGGCGCTGGCGCTGCTGGCTTGGCAATGACCGTTGGCGATCCAATTGTTGGCTCCATCAATAGTTTGCTTGGAACCAAGTACACGCTTCCAACTCAGGCAATGGAAGACCTACTGACACGCCTTGGCGTTGCCGAGCCAAAAACAGCAGCCGAACGCATTGTTCAAACTACATCGGCTGGTGCAGCCGGTGCTGGTGGCATGGCAGCCGCTGGCAAGGCCATTGAAATGGCCGCTGGCGTTGCCAAGCCCATTACGCAAGCCGTAGGTGCCCAACTGGCCGCAAAGCCAGTGGCTCAAATAGTAGGTGGAGCCGGTGCAGGTGTAGCAGGCCAAACAGCAAAGGAAATGGGCGCTGGCCCAGTTGGTCAAATTGCTGCAAGTCTTTTAGGAGGTGTTGCTGGTGCAAAGTTGGCCACCACCAAAATCCAACCAACAGCAGCGCAATTGCCATCTGACATTGCAGCCGCAGAGCGTGCAGGCGTTACCCTTATGACCACCGATGTGGTGCCTCCCCGCACCTTTGCATCAAAGTGGCTGCAAACCATTGGTGAACGTATTCCAGGCGCAGGCACTGGTGGCGTGCGTCAGGCTCAACAGACAGAGCGCATCGAGGCTGTGCGCAATGTGTTGCGCGATTTTGGAGCCGATGACGCTGCCAGAGCAACAGACGATGTAATGAAGGACTTGGCTACCAAGCGTGGCGCTGATCTTTCCAAGTATGCTGGCGCAAAGACAGAAGTTATTGAGCGTCTTGGGCAAGCTGGCACAGTGCCAATGACCAACACAGTGCAAGCCATTGACGATCAGATTACCAAACTGCAAGGACTCAAAACCCAAGAAGTTGCACCAATCATTGAACGTTTGACAGACTGGAAAGCAGCATTGCAAGGTCAGAATTTGGTCAACGTTGAAACACTACGAAAGCAAATTGGAGAAAGTTTCAAAGCTCCAGAGTTGGCATCTATTCGCGGCATTGGTGAAAAAGCCTTGTCTAGCATTTACAAGCCACTCAAGCAGGACATGGAATCGTTTATTACGCAAGTTGGTGAACGGCGTGATGTAACAAAATGGAAAGTGGCAGACAAGCGCCTGGCCGATCTAGCAGGCGAATTGGACATGAGCACATTGAAATCAGTGCTCAAACGTGGCGACGCAACGCCAGAGGTTATTGGCAACATGCTTTTTAGCAAAAAGCCAAGCGAAGTCAGTCAGCTTTATGCCAGCCTCACACCATCTGGACGTGAAAGCGCTAGGGCTGCAATCCTTGCGCGAGCGGCAGAAAAAGCAACCGCAGAGGTGGCAGAAGGAACGGTCATATCCCCAGATAAATTTGCCAATGAAGTAAAACGTCTTGGAACTTCAACTGGCGTGTTTTTTACTGGCGACGACCTGAAACAAGTCGAAGGCCTTACGCGAGTGCTGAACATCACCAAACGGGCATCTGAGGCGGCGGCAGCACCACCAACAGGCGTACAGGCCGCAATCCCCGTCAGTGCTGCGGCGCTATCTAGCTTCTTTGGTGGTGGCCTTCCAGGGTTCCTTGCAACGCTTGGCACTGCCGGTGGCGTTGGCGTGGCTGCTCGCATCTACGAATCAGCACCAATTCGCAACCTGCTGATTAAAATACCACAGACCATCTCGGGAAGCCCAGAGGAAGCTGCATTGCTTAAACGCCTTACGGCTACCATTCAGCAGCAACAACAGGCACAATCCACCCAGGAGAACCAATAAATGTCCGCACTCTCGATTCAACCGCCATTTCCAGCATTCGCTGGCACTGACGGCCTGCCGTTGGAGAATGGCTACATCTGGATTGGCACGGTCAACCTGAACCCCCAGGTCAACCCCATTGCGGTCTACTGGGACGCAGCCCTGACCATTCCAGCAGTGCAGCCTATCCGCACGCTCAACGGCTATCCTGGCTATCAAGGCACGCCGTCGCGCTTCTATGTGGGCAGCGACTACAGCATTCAAGTGCTGGACAGCAAAGGCAGCGTGGTCTACACCTCGCTGAATGGCAACGCTTTCCCAGGCTCGGCTGGCAATCTTTATGTCAACGCTACTGGCACAGGAACACAGACCATCTTTCAAGTTTCATTTGTGCCAAGCCTGATTTACATCAATGGTGTGTATCAGAACCAAAGCAGCTACACCATTGCCGGTGGGAATGTCACGTTCTCCGAAGCGCCACCTATCACTTCGGTGATCGAATTCGTGTTTTAAGGAGATCACAATGCTCAAGACAGTATCAACAGCCAACGGGCTTGTCAGCCCTACATTTAGCGGTAACGTGACCCTATCCAATGGGAACCTAGTCCAAGGTACTGCTGGAACAGGCGTTAACTTTACCGCCAACACCCCAACAGCGGGAATGACAAGCCAGTTGCTAAACTGGTATGAAGAAGGTACGTTTACACCCGTGTTAAGAGATGCTGCCAGCGGAAACGCAGCCACCGCCACAACAATTGGTCGATACACCAGAATTGGACGATCTGTTGAAATTCAAATAGAATTGACATCTATAAATACCACTGGACTTACCCCTACAAATACAATATATATAACTGGACTTCCATTTACTTGTTCTTCAATTTATACGCCAGTTCATGTTTTTAATGACACCGTAACAAGCACAACAGGAGCAATTCAAGGTCTTATTTATGTAGGTCAAACCTATATGGTTTTATACAATAATACAATTACTGGACACAGTTCATCAATAGTATCTCAATTAACAAGTGGATCATCAGGTTTCTTTATGCAAGCTAATTACATAACGTCGTAAGGTTGCACCATGTTAACAAAAGTATCTTACTCAATGATTAAAGGCGCTCCAGTCAATGTACTGGATTTTGGCGCTGTTGGTGATGGGGTTACAAATAACACAACAGCAATTAATTTGGCTTTGGCAAGCGCGGCTAATATTCAATTATATTTTCCACCTGGCGTTTATAACCATACTGGAATTTCATGCACTACCGCAACCACAGTTTCTATTGTTGGTGAAGGTGCTACGTTATTTTTAGCTAATAGTTCCAATACCAAATGTGTATACATTGAAAATGCCAACTCGTTTACTATGACGGGAATGACTGTAGACGGCAATCAAGCAAATCAAACGATAACTGGAACTCGCCTTAATGGTTGCGGTGTTCAGACTCAAGCCGTTTTAAACGTAACAATACAAAACAACACGATCAAAAACGTATCTACAGGCGCTTCTATTGCTATCGGTAGTGCCGACCCATTCTTGCCAAGTACAACTACTGAGACAGCTTTGGTAAGCAATAATGTTATTCGAAACTCTGGATTTATTGGCGCTCCATTTACCTGTGATGGCATTTATTGCCAGTTAGACAACGCAAAGATTTCAGACAACATCATATTTACCGGTACAGACTTTGGCGTTGCCCTTGAATACTCAAAAGGCAGTACGGTATGCCGTAACACAGTCTACGCCACAGAAGTTGGGCTTGGCGGTGTAGGCGTAGACTCGTGCGTGTTTAGCGACAACACAATTAATTCTTGTTTATTCCGAGGTTTATTTTTTGATACAGCTAATCAGCCAGTAACAGCGCCTTGGATTTCTCGCCGCACTGTAATATCAGGTAATGTAATTAATGGTGTAGGTGGAAGCGCGTTAGGCGGCGACAAAATGTGTATTCAAGTTAGCTACGCAGCTACTGATGTTAATTTTGTTATAAGCAACAATTGCACTACAGGTGGAGATTATGGTCTAAATCTTGGTGCTAATAACATTACAGTTACTGGCAACGTATTTAAAGATGCTGCAATTAGAGGGATTATTTCTGATGGAAATTCATCTATTAACTTTTTTAATAACGTAAGTACCAATGCTGCTGCGCCAGATTACATAAATAACGTATTTGGACAAGTTGTTAATTTAGCTCAGTCTAACATTCAAAGAAGAATTGCTACCGTTACCACAGTCGCATCAACGATAACAGGGCGACCGTTTTTTATTAAAACTAGCAATGTAACAACTTCGCAAGAATGCGTAATAAATGTTTACGCTACTACAGTGCATCCCGTTAGTGGCCCACTTTGTACGTTTAGACAGTATTCCGTTAAATCTACCGCTGGAGTTATTACAACAACAAATATGCTGCCTTATAGTGGAGATACCGCAACTCTTGAGATAATTTGCGCCCAAAATGCACCTGGAATTGCTGAGATACTTGTTGGGTCTTCAACAGCCAGTGTAACGGTTCAGGTTTATGTTGAACTTATTTCAATGCAACCAGTTACTCCGTTTTTTCTTCAAGAAGCATAACCCCCCGTCTTACGATGTTTTAAAGGAACTATCATGCAATTCAAATGGACAGTTAACAAAGTGCAAGTCGTTGAAAACAATCTGGTTACTCGGGTTGATTTAACAGTTACCGCCACTGATGGTGACAATAATGCTTCCGCTGTTTACACTTGCAACTTAGTCCGTGGGGATTCGTTTATCCCCTATGACCAACTTACCGAGCAGCAAGTGCTTGATTGGTGTTTTGAGCCTGTTGTTGAGACTTGGCTTGACATAAACAATGTTGAGCAATCAACCACCCGTCTTCTCAAAGGCAATGGTGAAACACAAGTAGCTGGACAGATTGCTCGTCAGGTGGCACAAGCTGCTGCTGAACCTGCTCTGCCTTGGGTGACAATTTAAATTTGAAGGAAACCATCATGTCCACCAACTCACAAATTGCATTCACCCCCACCGGCAAGACCATTGTGGTGGCATCCACAACTTCGGCACCCACTGGCATCCAGGCGCCTGTATATGCCAAGTTTGACCCGCAGAACGCAGGCCAGTACCGATTCATTAACAATGGCACTGCAACCGTGTTTCTGGGCACTGGGAACACCGCAGCAGAGGCTACGGCCAACGCCGTGGCCCCAACGGCTGGATCGCCTACAGCGGCCATTGTGCTCGTGCCTGGCGCCGTTGAAATCCTGCGCTTCAACAAAGACACCTTCTTCAGCGGCCTGTCGTCCAGCGCGGCCACCGTCTACATCACCCCTGGCCAAGGCCTGTAATGCTGGAGACTGATTTAATGGCAGAAGGAACTGAGATCGACCTCGTTAAATATGGCGTGCTTTGGCAGAAGGTCCAGGACATGGACAAGAAGGTTGACAAGATGGAGCGCAACGTCGAGGAGCTGCTCGCCCTGGCTAACAAAGGCAAAGGCGGTCTGTGGTTCGGCATGACTGTCGTTTCCGGTGTTTCTGTCGTGGTCGGTTATTTCATCAGCATCTGGAAGCACTGAGATGAGCACGCTCGGCGAGAAGCAAACAAAATGATCGACCCAATCACCGCTTTTGCGGCTGCGCAGGCAGCTATCAAAGGAGTTCAAGCCGCCATCAAAATGGGCAAGGACTTACAGGGCATAAGCGGTGACTTGATGAAGTTCTTTGAGGCCAAGGACGTTGTAGCCAAGGCGGCAGCAGACCCCAAGAAGAGCACGTTCGGCCAGTCCGACACAGCCAAGGCGTTTGAGACGGTGATGCACGCTAAGCAGTTGCAGGACGCCGAGAACGAGTTGAAGCAGCACATGATCTGGACAGGCAATGCTGATGTCTGGCAGGCGATAATGATCGAGCGCAACGCCCTTGTTGCTAAACGCAAAGCCGAGGAGATCGCAGTGGAGAAAGCCAAGGCAAAGCGCAAGAAAGAGATTGAAGAGGTCATCGAGCTGGTGCTGCTGCTGATAGCTATTGCTGGCCTGCTTACCCTAGTCGCGTGGGGAACTGCGCAATATGTTGATTTCATGCGGAGGTAATCATGCTACTTGACTCAATCCTTGGCATCGGCAACAAGCTGATCGACAAGCTCATTCCAGACCCAGAGGCCAAGGCCAAAGCCCAGATGGACCTGGCCAAGATGGCCCAAGACGGCGAGCTGGCCAAGATGGCCAACGAGACCAAACTCTACGAAGTAGAGCAGACGGCCATCACAGAGCGCTGGACAGCCGACATGGGGTCAGACTCTTGGCTATCCAAAAACATCCGGCCAATGGCCCTTATAGCCATTTTCGTAGCTTATTTTGTGTTCACCATGATGTCAGCCTTTGGCTACAACGCCCAAGAATCCTACGTCCAGCTTCTCGGCCAGTGGGGGCAGATCATTTTCTTGGCGTATTTTGGTGGCCGCACAGTTGAGAAACTGGCCGATATGCGAAGTAGAAAATGAGCAAAGAGCAATTGTCAAACTGGGTGACAATGGTTGCTTGCTTCACGCTGGCGGCTACAGTGATGGCAATGGTGTCGGTTTTTGTGCTTGGGTTCTTCGACGAAAAGGTTGACAACAACAAATTGTTTGAAATTGTTGGCCCAGCCTTTCAGACAATCATCGGCGGCTTTATCGGGCTAATTACCGGCATCAAGATTGGAAGCAATAATGACTCATCTAAGTGAACACTTCACCCTTGAAGAACTGACCCACACCAACCACCGGACGCTGGACAATACACCCAATGAAGCAGAGCAGGCAAACCTTCAACGCTTGGCTGAGTTCTTGGAGCAGGTCAAGTCTGCCCTCGGAGGTAAGCCCATCATGGTCAACTCTGCGTTCCGATCTAAGCAGGTCAATGACGCCGTTGGTTCCAAGGACACCTCTCAGCACCGCCTTGGCTGCGCGGCAGACCTCCGAGTGCCAGGCATGACCCCAGATGCCGTTGTCCGTGCTGTGATTGCTGCCAATCTGCCGTTTGATCAGATCATCCGTGAGTTCGACGCTTGGACTCACATCAGCGTACCCAACTCGCCAGACTTAAAGCCTAGGCGCCAAGCTCTTGTTATCGACAAAGCTGGCACTCGGGCGTTTGCGTAACTCAACCATAGCGTCTTTAAAGTCGCCTTGAAGCTGCTCAATGGCCTCTTGCTGGGCCTGCATCCGCAGGTAGGCATCCTTGGCAAACTTAGCCAAGTTTGCGTTAGACCAAGCGGCGAAGTTAGGTATGTCGCTCATCTTCTTTCTCCATGTTTCTTTTAGGCAGCGGCAACCAGCCAATGCACCATGTAGCGCCCCAGTACCCTACTGTGCAGATACCACCCTTGGATAGCAAAAGCACCTTGGTATTACTAGGCGGCTTGGGGTCACCCGCATGGGGGTACAGGAATTCCTGCCCACCGGAAAAGTAGCGCTGCTCGGTCATGCTTCACTTCCCCCAAAACATATAAAACGGGAAATCTCGCTCGGTGTGATCACGCTTTTCAAGACTAGGTGCATACTCCCATGCGTAAAAATCTGCCATGTGTAACCCTTTGTTGCTTGGTTGATATAACACCCTGCGGTAGCCAAGAAAATTCATAAAGTGCCACCAAATCCAATAGGTCATGCTTGTCCCCTTGCTCGGATGGCAGCAGCCATCGTTGTACCGCCCCATGAGTGGGGGCTTTCGCTGAGATAGCTTTCACAAACCTTTGCGCAAGCCTCGCGCTCGTCTGCGCGGATGAGGGCGGCAAAGGATTTGAGTTCTTCGGTGTAATCGCCATCTCGGTCAAAGCCGTGGATTTTTCCTTTAGTGATCATCGTTTCAAAGCCTGCTTCACAAGCCATGTCTGTTATGTCTCGCTCGTTCATGCGTTTTTACTCCTTAATGCGTCTTCATGGGCGCGGGCAAACTCCATCCAATCAAGCGACTCTTTGTACCAAAGGTCGGCCAGCTTATCATCCGTCAGCCCTACCAACGGGCGCTTTTTCTTTCCGTCGTAAAGCCCGCTCATGTAAGCAATGGTCAGCTCGTCCGGCTCCTGCGCTGGCTGTGCTTCTGCTCTGTTCGCTCTGTCTTGCCAGTAATGCACATCACACAAGTCACCTTGGTCAATATTTTCCATGTAAAGATTAAAGGCATGGCTACCGCATTTGATGCACTTTTTCATGTGTTCTCCTCTCAGGTTTAGGGCAATCTTCTGGTGGAACAACTACGCACCAGATAGCCTGATAGGGTCGGCTCTGACCCGCCTCAGTCCACCGATCTACATAGGTGTCTGGCATTACAGCAAGCGCAGCCGCAATGGAACTTTTTTGGGCTGCTAGGCGGTCGGAGAGTTCGGCAACGGTACAGCCGTCTTCTTCTTTACGAAGGATTGCGCGGATACGTTTAGGCCAAATCGAGTTCATGGCGTGTACCAGTAAAAGCCAAATGCAAAGCACACGACAACAATGGTGCCAATAATGGCGCACAGCGTAACCGTACCCTCCATTACGTCCCAGAACAGGTCACGCTCCTTCAGGCCGCAGGTACAGCGCCTGCCTTGGTCACAGTTCCCAGTGCAGGCGTTCATGATGACCACCATGCGACGAGCAGCGCGGCCAGGCCAACGCCAATAGCAAATGCCAGGGCATAGCCAGGCCAGACAGAGGCCTTGCGGCCATAACTTTGCACCCAGGTGCAGTCGGCGTAATTGCGTGGCGTGGTGTAGTGTGAGGGCTTCATGCTGCCACCTCGGCATCCAGTACGGTCAGCAAGGCCTGGAACAACTCCTGCGCCTCGTCACGGGTAAGAGCCGCATGGTTTGTCCCCCTGGTGCTGGACAGGTGCAACCAAACTCCGTCCACGTCCCATTCCGAAACACTTATGCGGATTCCGTCCTCAGTGTGAATAATGATGTTTTCCATTTTGATCTCCTAAAAAGTGGGGCCGTGGCCCCGTGGGTTTTTATGCTGCGAAACGATCTGCGTATGCGCGTTTAGCTTCTGTACCTTGACCGATGTACTCATCAGAGCCATAAGCTGGATCAACTTCGTCCCAAAGAGCCAGATCAACACCTCGACCTGCTTTGATGGCGGCGTTAACACGGGCGGCCAGGCGCTCTGCTTTGGCTGTCGCTTCTTCGCGGCGATCTGCAAAATAAGTACCTCCTTCGTACTCGTCAACCAAAACTTCAACGCCGCTAAATGTGGCATCGTGACGGAAGCGGCGACCTGCTGCGTTTTCCATTACGACGTAAAAGATTTCAGCGATAAAAGGAGTACCGTCTTCGGTACGACCTGCGTCAAAAAGATCAGATGTGATGTAAGCGGTGTAGTTTTTCATTTCGGTCAGCTCCTAGCTGGTTGGTTGATGATGGCTCTACTATATCACGCATTCCCACAATGTCCCACTTATTTGCATAGGGACAAACCCCTAGAGCGATGTAATCTCCACGTCGTGCGGTTTGCGCTTGCCGTCGAGCAGCTCGTGCAGGCGCTTTTCGGTCAGGCGGTGACACCGAATCATTGTGCGCGCAGGCAGGACATCCAGCAAGTCGGCATAGTCGCTCAGGATGGCCCGTACAGCCTGAATTCCAGCCCCGTCCATGCGGATGGCACCACCGGCCATGTTTCGCTTGCCAGCGAGCGCCAGGGCGGTAATGGCGTCCATCAGCAGACCGCTGGAATCCTCGCAGACCTTCATCTCGGCCACCAAGGTTTCCATCAGGTTCACCGCGTCGCTGACCACCCGCCAATCGTCCGTGGTGGGCGCTGGCGCCTGCTCCATTGCGTGCAGGCCTTGGTACATCCGCGTGAGCTGGTAACGGCGGTACTCAAGCGGCAGCGGCTCGTTTGAGCTGGCCATCATCTCGTCCATGATGCTGTAGTTCTTGGGACGGGCTTGCGCCCGTCTTTTACTTTGCTTGCGACTCACTCGACAGGCCCAGCTTGACGTAGTGCAATATCTGAGCGGCCAGCGTGCGCGTGCTGTGCTCGGCCATCTTGCGCAGCTCACGCTCCACCTCGGCAGGCAGCCGGATGGTCATGTAGCGGTCTTTGATCTTCTCGTTCATAAATTTCCTTTGTGTTCGTCAAAAAAGGCCTGAAGTTTGCCCTTGGCATCTCCAGCACCTTTTCCCACTATACAACAGAATTTAACACTTTCAAGATACGCAATCCAGTCTTTCTGCTCGGCACTGAGGCTGCCACCTTTGGTGCGCTTCATCTCCACCCAAAGCCCCCAGGCAGGGATAAACAGGTCGGGCACGCCACTGCTTACCCCCTCGGCCTTCAGTCGGCCAGCGGTGGCCGGACTGCGAGCGCCACCGTTCGGAATGGCAAAGATGCGCACGCCTGGCCAGGTCTGGCGAAACCAGCGCACCAGCTCGCGCTGCTCTTCATGCTCGGTGGGTATGCGGTCGGCGGTCAAAATGGGATTACCCCTTCCCAGTCGGCGCACTCCCCTGGCGTGGCTGCAAAGTCTTCGGGCGGCTCCATAAAGAAAACAACGCACGTGCCCTTTACATCGTAGAACTCACAGGTATGGCAGCACTTCGGTGGCCCGAAGGCAATCAAGCGCTTGTAGTCCGTTATCAGATCAGGTTCGGCGTGTCTCATGTCCAGCTCCTTTTTATTACTCGAAAAAAATTCCCGTCCAGGCGGTACTCGATCGCCCTGGGCGGAATGGAATTGCTCATCTGCACGCTGATGTAGTCAAGCCCCTCCTCGCCCCCAATGTGCGACGCCTCGGACAGATCAGCCCCAGACGATGAGGCCATCGTAAACAGCTTCTGCATGGCCATCTGGCCTGCATAGCCGTCGTGCAGCACTGGCAAGTATTCAGTGATCGGCTTATCGCTCAGGCTGCCGTAATACGTCACCGACAGCATCATCTTGCCACTGGCCCTGCTGGTATGGATGCGCCAGTTCCAGCTCGTCACGTCCAGGTCTTTGCCTTCTAGGCCCATGATGTCATCATCTCGCAGCGACAGCTTCTTCTTGACCGGCTCGGGAAACGGCGCACCGCAGGCAGGGCAAAGCGTTGCCGAGATATGCACCAGCTCCCCACAGGAATCGCAGACCTTGACCGGCGCCTCGCCATTGCCATCGCCTCCCTTCTTGGGCGGCTGCACAGCGGTGATCGGCCCGTGGGTGGCAACCACTCCGGCAAAGTCCAGCACTAGGCAGTGATCTATGTGCGACTTCACCCGCATGCCTCGGCCAGCCATCTGCACGTACAGGCTGGCGCTCATGGTCGGGCGCAGCATGGCAATCACGTCGATGTCAGGGTAATCAAAGCCGGTGGTCAGCACATTGGCGTTTGTCAGCGCACGCAGGCGCCCAGCCTTGAAGTCGGCCAGCATTCGCTCGCGCTCTTTCTTTGGCGTCTCGCCCGTCACGCACTCAGCGGCCACCCCGTGCTGGCACAGAACCTCGGCAACGTGCTGAGCATGCTTCACGCCAGTACAGAAAACAAGCCATGCTTTTCTTTCTACAGAAAGATTTATCACTTCGCGCACAACTTTTTGGTTCTGGTCGTCGGTGTCTACGGCGGCCTGCAGCTCGGATTCGATAAACTCGCCCCCGCGCTTATGCACCCCCGAGGTGTCCAGCTTGGCCTTCGTCACCTTGGAGCGCAGCGTAGCCAGGTAGCCTTTGAATATCAGCTCTTCAATGCTGACCGGCTCCAGCAGGGCATCAAACAGCGCAGGCTTGTCAGTAATCAGGCCATGCCCTAAGCGGTACGGCGTAGCAGTCAGGCCCACCACCCGCAGGTTCTGATTGATGGCCAGCAGGTCGCCCAGCAGCTTGCGGTAGCCTCCCTCGTTCTGATGGTTGACCAGGTGGCACTCGTCAATAATGACCAGATCGACGTGGCCAAGGTCGCGCGCCTTGCTGCGCACCGACTGGATGCCTGCAAACGTGATCGGCTCGCCCAGGTCTTTGCGGCCAATGCTGGCGCTGTAGATACCAAGCGGCGCGCCAGGCCAATGCTGGCGCATCTTCTCAGCGTTCTGCTCGATCAGCTCCTTCACATGCGTCAGCATCAGCACCCGAGTTTCTGGCCAGTTCTGCAAGGCATCCTTGCACAGGGCAGCCACGATGTGCGACTTGCCGGAACCCGTGGGCAGCACCAGGCAGGGATTGCCTTGGTTGCCAGCCTCGAACCAGGCATAGAGCTGGTCGATGGTGCGCTGTTGATAGTCTCTCAGCATGGCAACTTCCCCCATTGATCTGCCATTGCCTGCGCAATGCCTGAAAACGTCTCGCTGCGCAGTTTCCAGCGGTCTGCGTTGGGTGGCATCTTGTGAATGCGTTGCTCTCGGCCTTCAACAATGTTGGTCGGCTTGAGCAATGGCAGGTTCTTGAGCCACAGACTGGTGGCCTTCGTCTCGCCATGCCCAAACTGCCAAGGCTGGATGATCTGGTCAGGCTTGCGCCATAGGCTCGACATGATGCAGATCGGATTCTCGATTGCAATGCGCGGAATGTCGCACTTTGCCAGCATCATAAAAAATGAGGCGCTGGCCTGCTGGCGACCGACCAAACGCTTGCCTTCAAAGTGTCGCGCACCGCTGACAGATAGGTCGGTGCATGGTGGATGCGCAATCATCAAGTCCCAAGGGTAATCCAGCACGTCGCGCACGTCGCCTTGGTAATGCGGTCCAGGCGCATCGGTAGGAAGAAAATCACAGCTCATGGCCTCCCCCCCCCCCCCCCCCAACCCCACCCCCCACCT
>Ga0164294_10000605_pt1 | contig 34159 bp, 32 predicted proteins | sample GEODES005metaG_FD_111479 | JGI IMG/M metagenome (GOLD analysis project Ga0164294, IMG submission 111479) | Oligotrophic lake water microbial communities from Sparkling Lake, Wisconsin, USA - GEODES005 metaG | ecosystem: Environmental > Aquatic > Freshwater > Lake | place: USA: Sparkling Lake... | reverse complement strand
CTTCCTGCGACCAGAGCTCGAAGCTCTTGCGCGGGGTCAGGCGCGGGCCGTTGGGGCCGAGCTGGGCGGGCTTGTGCGGATCCCCGGCCCATTTGACCGTGCGGATCTTCTCCTGGCGGAACAGCAGGACATAGTCGCGCGGGCGGCGCGAGATCGGAATCGCCAGCACGCCGGCGGCGACATCGTCATAGTCCGCCGCGGCGGGGAGGGTGTCGGCCAGCCGGTCGGTCGAGAAGATCTTGCCCGCGGCCATCGCGTTGAGCCGGCGGGTGATCGCCGAAAAGGCGTCGGCCGGCGGGGTCATGCCGGAGAACGCCACTTTACCGTCGAGCCAGATCGCGATGCCGTCGCACGGCACGGTCTCGCGCATCATCGTGCCGAGCCATTCGGGATTGTCGAGCAGCGTCGAATCGCCGGCGACCGCGGCGAGCAGCCGGTCGCTCGAGAAGCGCGCGGCCATCTCGTAAGCGGCCAGCTCCTTGCGCTCGCGGCTTTCGAGCTTGAGCGCGAACATCTGGCCGAACAGCTCGGCGATCGAGCGGCGCTCGAAGCTGGGGCAGCGCGCGGCATAATGGTGGCAGGCGAACAGGCCCCAGAGCTGGCCCTCGACGATGATCGAGATCGACAGCGAGGCGCCGACGCCCATGTTCTTGAGATATTCGATGTGGATCGGCGAGACCGAGCGCAGCACCGACAGCGACAGGTCGATCGGCGCGCCATTCTCGTCGAGCCGGGGCAGCACGGGCACCGGCTCGGCGTTCACATCGGCGATGATGCGGAACGGCGTGCGGACATAGAGCTTGCGCGCCTGTTGCGGGATGTCGCTGGCCGGATAGCGCAGGTCGAGGAAGCTGCCGATGCCCGAGCGCGCGGCCTCCGCCACCACCACGCCCGACCCGTCGCGATCGAAGCGATAGACCATGACCCGGTCGAAGCCGGTGAGCGCGCGGACCTGGCGGGCGCCTTCGCGGTAGAAGCCCGAGGCGTCGGCGGTCTCGTCGAGCCGGGCCATCATCGCGCGGATCGCCGAGCCGATATCGGTGGTCGGCTCGTCGCGGCAATCCTCGCCCTCTAGGATGATCGAGTCGCCGATCATGTGCAGCGCGAAATCGAAGCAGCGGCCACTGGCGATCTTCAGCCCGAAGACGCGCTCGACCGCGTCGTTGCCGCGCAACATCGCCAGGCGGTTGCGCAGCGTGTGGACGGCATGCTCGCCGAGGAGGTCGACGGCGGAGGTGCCGAGCAGGTCGTCGGCGGGCTTGTCGAGGAATTGCTCGGCATTGGCCGAGACGCGGCGAATCAGCCAGTCGATCGACAGCGCGAGCAGGAAGCCGAAGGGCTGGACGGCGCCCAGCTCGTGAATCGGCTCGCGATCGCAATTGGTGAGATCGACCTCGAAATCGCTATTGCTCGCCAACCTCTGCCTTTCGCCATTTTTCCGCCGAACGCTCGAATGCGGCGAAAGTCGCACGTGCCGCGGAAAGCGCGGTTTCCAATGCGGCGGGGTCGCGCAGGCGCTGATCGATAAGCCCTAGTAGTTGCTGCCACTTTTCGGCGCGCTGATCTGCATCAAGATAGGCGCGGGGAAATCCGGTGGGCAGGCTGCGGGCGAGGAACTTGCCGCCGAGGCGCGAGCCTTCGAGGACGTAGAGGGTGCCGGCGATGGCGGCCTCGTCACCGTTCGCCCTGAGCTTGTCGAAGGGCGGCTCTCCATCCTGGCCGTCGCCTGCGGCGGCGCGCCCTTCGACAAGCTCAGGGCGAACGGATTTGGGCAGGAACGCCAAATCCTCGCGCAGCAAATGCCCGCGCTTGCGGCTCTCCCAGTCGTCGACCACCCGCTCGCCGGGGAGCGCCGCTTCCAGCGGCCACACCACGTCGGCATGGGCGGCGAGGAAGCGGGCGTAGCTCGCCCGGTCGGTCAGGTCGAAATCGGCAAAGGCCGCGTCCACCCGGTCATGCGCTTCAGCTGTGCCGTCGCGCAGCGCCTGATGGACCGGATTCCTCAAGCGAAGACGCGATCGAAGATCGTGTCGACCTGCTTGAAGTGGTAGCCGAGGTCGAACTTGTCCTCGATCTCCTGGACCGAGAGCGCTGCGGTGACTTCCGCGTCGGCCTTGAGCAGTTCGAGCAGTGACAGCTCGCCGTCCGATTCCCACACCTTCATCGCGTTGCGCTGGACCAGCCGGTAGCTGTCCTCGCGGCTGACGCCGGCCTGGGTGAGGGCAAGAAGCACACGCTGCGAATGCACGAGGCCGCCCATTCGATCCAAATTCTTCTGCATGCGCGCCGGATAGACGAGCAGCTTATCCATCACGCCGGTGAGGCGGGCGAGGGCGAAGTCGAGCGTGATCGTCGCGTCGGGGCCGATATAGCGCTCGACCGAGGAGTGCGAGATGTCGCGCTCATGCCACAGCGCCACATTCTCCATCGCCGGGATCGTCGCGCTGCGCACCATGCGGGCGAGGCCGGTGAGGTTCTCGGTGAGCACCGGGTTGCGCTTGTGCGGCATCGCCGAAGAGCCCTTCTGGCCAGGCGAGAAATATTCCTCGGCTTCCAGAACTTCGGTGCGCTGGAGGTGGCGGACCTCGACGGCGAGGCGCTCGATCGACGAGGCGATCACGCCGAGCGTGGCGAAGAACATGGCGTGGCGATCGCGCGGTATCACCTGGGTCGAGACCGGCTCGACCGACAGGCCGAGCTTGGCGGCGACATGCGCTTCGACGCGCGGATCGATATTGGCGAAGGTGCCGACCGCGCCCGAGATCGCGCAGGTGGCGATGTCTGCGCGGGCGGCGAGCAGGCGCTCCTTGTTCCGCTTGAACTCGGCATAGGCCTCGGCGAGCTTGAGGCCGAAGGTGACCGGCTCGGCGTGGATGCCGTGGCTGCGGCCGATCGTCGGGGTGAGCTTGTGCTCATAGGCGCGGCGCTTGAGCACTTCGAGGAGTGCATCGAGATCGGCGAGCAGGATGTCGCTGGCGCGGGCGAGCTGGACCGCGAGGCAGGTGTCGAGCACGTCCGAGCTGGTCATGCCCTGGTGCATGAAACGCGCTTCGTCGCCGACCTGCTCGGCCACCCAGGTGAGGAAGGCGATGACGTCGTGCTTGGTCACGGCCTCGATCGCGTCGATCGCGGCGACGTCGATCGCCGGGTTGGTCGCCCACCAGTCCCACAGCGCCTTGGCGGCGCTCTTCGGCACCACGCCGAGTTCGGCCAGCGCCTCGGTGGCATGCGCCTCGATCTCGAACCAGATGCGGAAGCGCGCCTCGGGCGACCAGATGGCGGTCATTTCAGGGCGCGAATAACGGGGGACCATTGCAAGCCTTTCGCCGGAAGGGGAGTCGAGGCGCCCCTAGCAAGCGTGCCCTAGACTTTCCACCGAAAGCGGCCGGTGATCGGCCAATCGAGCAGCGCATCCTCCTCGCGGGCGCCCGAACCGATATTGTGGAGGATCAGCGGGGCGCGGGCGCCGGGCAGGTCCGAGACCAGCCCGATATGGGTGGCGGTGCCGCCTGCGCCGTTCGAGGGCGCGGAGGTGAAGATGTCGCCGGGCTGCCAGCCCTTGCCGTCCGCCGGCACCGGCAGCCGGGCGCCCGCACGGGTGAGGAACGCCGCGAGATTGGGCACGCGGCGATGGTCGATGCTCGGGTCGGGGCGGGCGAGGCCCCATTTGCGCGGATATGCGGCGAAGGCGCGCTTCATGTCGGTGTTGACCAGCGCCTGGAGGTCGATCCCGAAGGCATCGCGATAGGCGCGGATCACCACATCGGTGCAGACGCCGCGGGCGCGCGGCACGTCGCCATTGGGGAAGGGCAGGCTGGTATAGGCGCTGTCATAGCGCAGCGTGACGCCGAGCTGGGTGCGCGCCGCGGCGAGCAGGCTGGCGGCCTGGGGGCTGGCGCGGAGCCGGGGGCGGCCCGGCCTGTCCGGTGGCTCGACCTTGCCCGCAGCCTTGGGCGCGTTGCCGCAGCCGACCAGCCCGGCGGCCATTCCGAGCAGCAGGTTGCGGCGGTCCAGCATCACGACATCCTGCACCGGCCGTGGCCCTGGCGCCACAGGGCAAATGAAATGCGATGAGGTGATCCTGCTGCCCGACGGATTGAGGCTTTAGTGGATGAAACGGGGAACATCTTCCCCATCTGCAAGGTTGATACGGTGATTGCCACAAAGACAATCAGGCCAGAGATACAAGATAAGATCAAGATACGGCCTGAAAAGACATAGGAGATATATTCATGCTGAAGCCTATGCTTCTTGCGACGTCGATGCTCTTCGCGGTTCCTGCCTTTGCGCAGGAGACTCCCGCGCAGGATAATACGCAACCGGCGCAGACTGCGCCTGCCCAGGCCGCTCCGGCAACTGCGCCGGTCCAGGAGGCAACGCCGCCGGTGACCGACGACAAGGCGCCGGGCACGCAGGACCAGACCGCCGATGCGGCTCCGGTCGAGCCCGCGACGCAGCCGACTCAGCCGGCCCAGGGCGTGGCCCAGGATACGACCACGGCTACGCCGGCCCAGCCCGCCGAGGCTGTCGCAGCGGCGACGCCTGCGCCCGCCGCGGCGACTCCCGCCGCCACCCAGGAGCAGGTTGCCCAGGCAGTCGGCCGCGACTTTGGCGGCTATGACAAGAACGCCGACGGCAAGCTGGACGCGACCGAGTTCGCCGCCTGGATGGGCAATCTGCGCAAGGCCGCCGAGCCGGGCTTCCAGCCGGGCAGCGCCGAGGCGACGACCTGGAGCAACCAAGCCTTTGCCAGCGCCGATACCGACAAGAGCGCTTCGGTGAACAAGCAGGAGCTCACGGTCTTCCTGACCCCGAAGCAGCCGAGCTAAGAGTTTTCGTCGCGCCAAATTACGCATGGCGCACTCCCGAACGGTCGCCGGACTTGCCTCCGGCGGCCGTTTGGCTTGTCCGGGCTAGATCAACCCCTGCCCGCGGAGCGACGCATGCCCGTCCCGCCCGAGGATGATATGGTCGTGCACCCCGATCCCCAGCCCCTTGGCGGCGGCGGTGATCTGACGGGTGATCTCGATGTCTGCGCGGCTGGGGGAGGGATCGCCTGAGGGGTGGTTGTGGACCAGGATCAGTGCCGCCGACTTGAGCTCGAGTGCCCGCGCGACCACTTCGCGGACATAGACTGCGGCCTCATCGATCGTGCCTTCGCTCATCAGCTCGTCGCGGATCAGCATGTTCTTCGAATTGAGGTGGAGCACGCGGAAGCGCTCGGTGCTGTGGTGCGCCATGTCGGCGCGGAGATAATCGAGCAACGCCTGCCAGTTGGCGAGCACCGGGCGCTCGGCGACATCGGCGCGCAGCAGGCGGAGGGCGGCGGCATGCGCGGCCTTCAGGGCGGCGACGCTGGTCTCGCCCATGCCCTTCACCCGGGAAAGCGCCTCGGCATCGGCGGTGAGAAGTCCGGCGATGCCGCCGAACTCGTGGAGCAGCGCCTTGGCCAGCGGCTTGGTATCCTGGCGGGGAATCGCCAGGGCGAGGAGGTATTCGATCAACTCGTGATCGAGCAACGCGTCCGGCCCGCCCTCGAAAAGGCGGCGGCGCAGGCGCGCGCGGTGGCCGCTATTGTCGGGGGCCTCGGACATGCCTGATTTGTTTCTGCAAATGCCATTCTATTCAAGGCGAGGATTTCTCCGTTTTGGCGTTAGAGTTGACTCGCCCGGCGAGCGTTCCTAAAGCGCCCGAGCAACGCGGCTGAACGGCCGGCGATGCTCAAATGTCGCCGGCGCGTTCGGCGGCTTTTTTCATATCTGGAACGCCTTGACCGCCTTGACCCAAGACCGTGCTCCGAGCGACCTTGACCGCCGCATCGCCGATGCGAAGGCGGCTGGCGCTGCGCGCACCGGCGAGGGCATCAAGGCACCGGCCGACGCCAAGGGCTACAAGCAGGGCTCGCGCGTGCTGATGGACCTCATCGGCATGCCGCTGGGCGGCGGCGTTCTGGGCTATGCGCTGGACAGCTGGCTGGGCACGAGCCCGTGGCTGCTGCTGACCATGCTCGTGCTGTCGATCGCGGCGGCTTTTCGCAACATCTACAAGATCTCGAAGGAGCGCGTTGAGTGAGCGCCGGCGCAATCAATCCGATGGAGCAGTTCGAGGTCGGCAAGCTGATCAAGTTTGATCTGCTTGGCTATGATCTCTCCTTCACCAACTCGGCCCTGTTCATGTTCGTCGTGGCAGGCCTGCTGTTCGTGTTCATGCTGGGCGGCATGAAGCGCTCGCTGATCCCGGGCAAGTGGCAGCTGATGGCCGAAGGCGCGGTGGGCTTCATCGATTCGATGGTGACCAACAGCATCGGCAAGGGCGGCAAGAAGTTCGCCCCGTACATCTTCTCGCTGTTCTTCTTCATCCTGTTCGCCAACCTGGTCGGCATCCTGCCGCTGGCGGTGGTGCCGGGGCTGCACACCTTCGCGGTCACCAGCCACATCACCGTGACCGCGGTGCTGGCGTTCTTCTCGTTCGGCATCGTGCTGTTCGTCGGCCTGTTCAAGCACGGCTTCAAGTTCTTCGGCCTGTTCGTGCCGCACGGCGCGCCGCTGTGGCTGATGCCGGTGATCATCCCGGTCGAGTTCATCTCGTTCATGGTGCGTCCGTTCTCGCTGGGCCTGCGACTGTTCGTCGCTATGACTGCGGGGCACATCCTGCTCGAGGTGTTCGGCAGCTTCGCGGTGCAGGGCCTCAACGCCGGCGCCACCGGCAGCCCGATCGGCTTCGGCGTGTGGATCGCCTCGATGGCCATGATCATCGGCGTGAGCGCGCTCGAACTGCTGGTCTGCGCGATCCAGGCCTATGTGTTCGCGCTGCTGACCTCGCTTTATCTCCACGACGCGGTGCACCTGCACTAAGTCGCGCTGTTTGTTTGATTTGTTGGATTACGTAGGGAGCTTGAAATGACTGACGTTGGTGCAATGTACATCGGTGCCGGCCTCGCGGCGATCGGCATCGGCCTGGCCGCGCTCGGCGTGGGCAACGTGTTCGGTTCGTTCCTCGAGGGCGCGCTGCGCAATCCGGGTGCGGCTGACGGCCAGCAGGGCCGCCTGTTCATCGGCTTCGCCGGTGCCGAGCTTCTGGGTCTGATCGCGTTCGTCGTCGCGATCCTGATCCTGTTCGTCGTCAAGGGCTAAGGTTCAAGGACAGCCAAGATGCCGCAGCTATCCCAAATCCCTGAGATCTATGCGTCGCAGCTCTTCTGGCTCGCGATCGTGTTTGCGCTCATCTATTTCGGGATCGGCAAGGCGATGGTGCCGAAGATCGAGCGTACGGTCGAAGACCGTAACGAGCGCATCTCCGGCGACCTCGCCGCGGCTGAGGCTGCCCGAGACGCTGCCCATGCGTCGGATGCCGCGTATGAACTCGGGCTGGAAACGGCCCGGGCCAGCGCGCTCGCGACGCTGACCAAGGCCAAGGACAAGGCAACCGCCAAGTCCGAGGCCGAGGTGAAGAAGGGCGATGCGGAGTCCGAGGCGAAGATCGCCGAGGCCACGCAGCGCATCGAGACCAGCAAGACCCAGGCGCTGGGCGAGATCGAGTCCGAGACGGTGGACGCCGTCCAGGACATCGTCGCCAAGCTCTCGGGCGTGAAGGCCGACCGTGCGTCGGTGACCAAGCAAGTGAAGGCGGCGCTGGCCAATGGCTGAGGAACCCCATGGCATGAAGACGCAGACCGGCACCGTCGAGCTGCATCATGAGCCTTCGGCGTTCGGCATCACCGCGCCGGGCTTCGTCGCCATCGCCATGCTCGTCGTGGTCGGCATCATCCTGTGGAAGCGCGTGCCGGCGATGATCGGCAAGATGCTCGACACCAAGATCGCCTCGATCCGCGATCAGCTCGACCAGGCCACCGCGCTCCGCGCCGAAGCCGAAGCCGAGCTGGCCGCCGCCAAGGCGCGCAATGCCTCGAGCGCGGCGGATGCCGCCGCGATCGTCGAGCATGCCGAGGCCGAGGCCAAGGCGCTGCTCAAGAAGGCCGAGTCGGACGCCAAGGAACTGACCAAGCGCCGTGCCAAGATGGCCGAGGACAAGATCGCCGCTGCCGAGCGCACCGCGATCGCCGAAGTCCGCGCCAAGGCCGCCGAGGCTGCCGCTGCGGCCGCCGGCGCGATCATCGCCGAGAAGCACGGCGCCGACGCCGACAAGGCGCTGGTCGACCAGACGATCGCCGGGCTCGGCCGCCTGAACTGAGGTGGTAGCGGGGCGGGATAGCAGTTCGGCCCCGAACCCCAGCGCAGGCGGGCTCTCCGTGCCCGCCGCGCGCGATCCCGGGCATGTAGCCCTTCTCATTTCCTTCGCGCTGCTCGCCGCGGCGCTGGTGGGTGCGGTGTTCCTGGTGCGCGGGCAGCAGGAATCGCAGCGCTGGGTGGCGCATACCCTCGAGGTCGAAGAGCAGCTGAGCAGCGTGCTCTCCAGCGTGCAGCAGGCCGAGACCGGTCAGCGCGGCTACATGATCACCCGCAACCTCGACTATCTCGAACCCTATGTGCGGGGCACGCAGAGCATCGACGGCGAGCTCCGCGAGCTGCACCGGCTGGTCGCCGACAGCCCGTTGCAGGCGACGCGCGCCACGGCGCTCGACAAGCTCATCCGCGACCGGATTGCCCGGCTCGGCAAGTTCGTCGGGATGATCCGCCGCGGCGACGATGCCGCGGTCGCCAGCGGAATCCGATCGAATGTCGGCCTCAACCAGATGCGCGCGATCCGGGCACTCGTCGACGAGATGCGCACGCACGAAGCGGACCAGCTCGACGCGCGCAGCGCCAGCGCGGCGTGGCAGGCGAACCTGCTGCTGCTGTGGCTGGTGATCACCGCGATCGGCGTGGCGGTGGTGGCGTTCTTCGTAACCCGCACCGCGATGCGGCGCACCCATGCCGCGATGCTCGCCCGCGACGCGGCGGAGCTGGCCCATGCCCATTTGCTCGCCGAGACCGCACAGCGTGAACTGGCAGAGGCGCAGGTGCGCGAGCTCGGCAAGATGGAGTCGATCGGCCAGCTGACCGGCGGCATCGCGCACGACTTCAACAACATGCTGGCGATCGTGATCGGCTCGCTCGACATGGCGAAGCGCCGGATCGACAAGGACCCGACCAAGGCCGCGCAATCGATCGACAATGCGATGCAGGGCGCCGAGCGCGCCGCGCAGCTCACGTCGCGCCTGCTCGCCTTTGCCCGCCGCCAGCCGCTGGCACCCGGCGCGCTCGATGCCAACAAGCTGGTCGCCGGCATGTCCGAGCTGCTGCGCCGGACGATCGGCGAGACTATCCGCTTCGAGACGGTGGTTGCGGGCGGGCTATGGCCGGCCTTCATCGATGCCGGGCAGCTCGAGAACGCGCTGGTCAATCTCTGCGTCAACGCGCGCGATGCGATGCCCGAAGGCGGCCGGCTGACGATCGAGACGGCGAACACGCATCTCGACGACGCCTATGCCGCCACCCATGCCGAAGTGGTGCCCGGGCAATATGTGATGGTCTCGGTCACCGATACCGGCACCGGCATGCCCGAGGACGTGATCGAGCGCGCCTTCGATCCCTTCTTCTCGACCAAGGAAGTGGGCAAGGGCACCGGGCTTGGGCTCAGCCAGGTCTATGGCTTCGTCAAGCAGTCCGGCGGGCATGTGAAGATCTATTCGGAGCTCGGCGTCGGCACGATCGTCAAGCTCTACCTCCCGCGCCATTTCGGCGAGGAAGATCGCCGGCCGGTGCCTGCGCCCGAGGCCGAGCTGCCGCGGGGCAGGGGCGAGATCATCCTGGTCGTCGAGGACGAGGATCAGGTGCGGGTGATGTCGGTCGATGCGCTGCGTGACCTCGGCTATGTCGTGATCCACGCCTCGGGCCCGCTCCAGGCGCTGGCGCTGCTCGACGAGCATACAAGCATCGACCTGCTGTTCACCGATATCGTGATGCCCGACATGACCGGGCGGGCGCTGGCCGAGCAGGTGCAGGCGAAGCTGCCGCACGTGCCCGTGCTCTACACCACCGGCTATACCCGCAACGCGATCGTCCATAACGGCATGCTCGACCATGACGTCGACTTCCTGGCCAAGCCGTTCGGCATCGGCCAGCTCGCGGTGAAGGTGCGGCAGGTGCTGGACGGCCGCGACGGCTGACGCCGCGGCCGCCCGGCGGTCCTCAGAATTGTCCGGGTGCGTCCGTGAACGGGTTGGCGACCGCGGTGCCGCCCTTGCGCAGGCAGGCGAAGTCCATGATCGCCTGGTTGATGCTGTTGGGCTTGGGAGTCTTGACCTGGTTCAGCGTCTCGGAAGGCTCGGTGCGCAGGAATTTCCCGCCCGGCGCGTAGAAGCTGTATTCGAGCGTGCGGAAGTTGCGCGCCTGGCAATTGAACTCGGTACGGATCTTCGCGGCGATGATGCCCTCGCCGATCGGCTGGATGTAGACGCTCTCGACGTCGCCGATGATCTTGTCGCTGATCGGGCGCAGGCTGGCGAGGTCGACATAGCTGATCGTGTTGTCGTTGCCGCCGACCCGGTACCATTGCTGGGCAGCGGCGGGCGTGGCGAAGGGCAGCAGAGCGGCGGCGGCGATGAGCAGGCGCATGAGAAATTCCCCCGGATTTATGCAGGCCATCGTGCCATGACTCCATTTCGGTGGGAAGTGGCGTGACTGGCCGGAGCGGGTCAGTCCCGCTAGGAAGGCGGCATGACCACCCAACGCTGGCTCCAGCTCGCTACCGCGCTCACTGCCCTGCTACTCGTCTTCATGATCGTGGTCGCCTGGCGCAGCGCGGTCGAGGAACACCGCAAGGCGAACGACATCGGCGCACGCACCCAGGCGACGATGGAACGCATCGAGGCCCGGGCGGAGGCGCTGGAGAACGAAGCGGGGCGCTAGGCGGCCGGCTTGCGGAACTTGTAGATGAACTGGTCGGTCTTGCCGCGGACCTCGGGCGTGAAGACGTTCGCGGTGTGCGGATCGGCCGGGTTGCGCAGCAGCGGCAGCTCGCCTTCGAACTTGAAGCCGGCGCTCTCGATCTCGGCGCGGGCGGCGGCGGGATCGATGCGGTGGAGCGTCTGCGGCACCGCGAAGCCGGGATCGGCATTGGCGACATGGTCGATCACCAGCAGCACCCCGCCGGGCTTGAGCGAATCGTAGAGCTTGCGGGCGATCGCGGCGGCGGCACCGGGAGGCGCCATCTTCAGGTGCAGGTCGTGCCAGTTCTGCACCGTCATGATCGCGTCGAGCGGTTCGGCAAAGGCGAAGCTCTTCAGGCTGTCGCTGAGCGGCACGACATTGGCGCGGCCCTGCACCGCGGCCTTCTGCTCATCGGCATAGGCGGCGCGGAACTGGATGAACTCGGCGGGCTGATAGGCATAGACCTTGCCGTTGGCGCCGACGATGCCGCCCAGGATCCGTGTCCAGTAGCCGCCGCCCATGATGAAGTCGGCGACCTTCTGCCCCGGCGCGATGCCGGCAAAGGCGAGGATCTCGCCCGGGTGACGGGCGGCGTCGCGGTCCTTGTCCGCCTGGGGACGGCCGGCGTCGCTCAGCGCGGCGGCGATCGGGCCGGGGACTGTCTGGGCGTGAGCGATGGAAGGGACGGCGAGCGGCGTGGCCAGCGCGAGCAGCGCGGCGGAAACGAGCATTCTCATAGGTACTTCCTCTCCAGTACGGGCCTTTGCGGCGGCCGATCCCTCAGCGCGGAGTGCGCCAGGGGGCGAGCTTCTTTCCGTTCCAGCGCCATTGCCAATGACAGTCATATGCGCCCGCGCGGCCGCATTCGTCGCCGTGCACGGTGAATTCGACGACCGGTAGCTTGCCGTTCGCGATCGCTAGCGCCCGGCCCTGCAGCAGCTGCCGCCGGTAGCCGCCGGGCGCCGAGAGCGCGAAGCCATAGCCGCACCCGCCGGTGCCGCAGAACAGGGTGAGCGCGGTGTCGCAGACCAGGGCCGCGCGGTTCAGGACGTAATCCGGCTTGCCGTCGCCGTTCAGATCGATGCGGCGCACCGCCCAGACCGAGCGATCCAGCGACAGGCGGCCGCGCTGCGCCGGGGCGATCGTCCGGCACTCCGCCGCGGCGCTTTCGTAGAAGGGGCGTAGCGCCGCCGGGATGGCGCGCGGCACCGGGCGCGCATCGGCGGCGGGGACGGCGAGGGCGACCAGCAGGGCAGCGGAAAGCTTCATCGGGCGACTCTCTTCGCCAGGATCGCGCCGATCATCGCATATTGTGATGCCCGCGCAAGTTGCCCCCGCGGGAGCGCACGCCTAAATCCCGTTCGACGATGTCCGATCCCAATTCGCCCAACCGATTCAACGAAGAGACCGCCACCTTCGCCGTGCGCGGCACCGAGACGCCGGATCTGGACGCCGGCGTCGCGGCGATCCGCAATGTGTTGAAGACGCTGCCGGCGCGGCCCGGCGTCTACCGGATGCAGGATGCGCGCGGCGACGTGCTGTACGTGGGCAAGGCGCGTGCGCTGAAGAACCGGGTGACCAACTATACCCAGGTCATGCGCCTCTCGAAGCGGCTGCAGCGGATGGTGTCGCAGACCCGGTCGATGACGATCGTCACGACCAACAACGAGGCCGAGGCGCTGCTGCTCGAGGCGCAGCTGATCAAGCGCTTCCGCCCGCCCTACAACGTGCTGCTGCGCGACGACAAAAGCTTCCCGTTCATCCTGCTGCGGCGCGACCACGAATTCGCGCGCATCCAGCTCCACCGCGGCGCGCGCAAGGCGAAGGGCGATTATTTCGGCCCGTTCGCCGGGGCCGGGCAGGTGCGCAAGACCTTGAATGCGCTGCAGAAGCTGTTCCTGCTGCGCAGCTGCACCGACGGCTTCTTCAACACCCGCGACCGGCCGTGCCTGCTCTACCAGATCCGCCGTTGTTCGGCGCCGTGCGTCGACCGGATCACGCCCGACGCCTATGAGGAGCTGGTCGACGACGCGCGCGACTTCCTGATGGGCAAGAAGACCCAGGTCCAGGCCAAGCTCGGCGCGCAGATGCAGGCGGCGGCGGAGAATCTCGATTTCGAGCTGGCCGCGATCCTGCGCGACCGGCTGAAGGCGCTGACCTTCATCCAGGGCAGCCAGGCGATCAATGCCGAGGGCGTCGGCGATGCCGACATCTTCGCGCTCGCCAGCAAGTCGGGCGTGATGGGCATCCAGGCCTTCTTCATCCGCGGCGGCCAGAATTGGGGGCATCGCAGCTTCTTCCCGGCGCACACCAGCGAGGTGAGCGAGGACGAAGTGCTCAGCGCCTTCCTGATGCAGTTCTACGAGGAAGTGCCGCCGCCGAAGATCGTCTTCGTCGATCGCAACCTCGAGGAAGCAGCGCTGCTTGCCGAGGCGCTTCGGGAGCGTGCCGGGCACAAGGTCGCGCTCGGCGTGCCGCAGCGCGGGCCGCGCCGGCGGCTGCTCGACCAGGCCAAGCGCAACGCGGTGGAAGCGCTCGACCGGCGGCTGGCCGAGGGGACGACCCAGGCCAAGCTGCTCGCCGAAGTCGCCGATATCTTCGAGCTGCCCGAGCCGCCCGAGCGGATCGAAGTGTACGACAACTCGCATATCCAGGGCACCAATGCGCTGGGCGCGATGGTCGTGGCGGGGCCGGAGGGCTTCCAGAAGAACCAGTATCGTAAGTTCAACATCAAGCAGGCGGCGACCGACGACGATTATGCGATGATGCGCGAAGTGCTCAGCCGGCGCTTCGCCCGCGCGGTGGAAGAGGATCCCGATCGCCAGGGCGGCAACTGGCCCGACCTGGTGCTGCTCGACGGTGGGCGCGGGCAGCTCAATGCAGCCAAGGCGGTGCTTGAGGATCTCGGTATCGAGGACGTCTGCATGGTCGGTGTCGCCAAGGGGCCGCATCACGGACGCGACGGGCGCGAGGTGTTCCACCTGATGGACGGGCGCGAGCTGATGCTGCCGGTCAATTCGCCGACGCTCTTCTACCTCCAGCGGCTGCGCGACGAGGTGCACCGTTTTGCCATTGGCGCGCACCGCGAGAAGCGGGCCAAGGCGATCGGCGCGAGCCCGCTCGACGAGGTTCCGGGGATCGGTCCCGCACGCAAGAAGGCGCTGCTGATGCATTTCGGCACGGCACGGGCGGTGCGCGCGGCGAGCCTGGAGGACCTGCAAAAGGCGCCGGGCGTCAGCGCCGGCGTGGCGCAGCAGGTCTATGACTATTTCCACGCCCGATAAGGCACCAAAACTGCACAGATAATCCTCCCGCGCCGCTTGCTGCGGGGCGGCGACACGTTAGGTTCGCTGCCGAAACGGGGGATTTTGATGGTTCGCAGTATGTTGGCGTCGTTCGTGGTTCTCGGTGCGGCGGGCGTTGCCCATGCCGGCGAGAAGCCGCTCTACCAGCCGGCGCCCGCCTGGGTGACGCCGGCGCCGGTGCCCGATGCCGCCAAGCTGACCGATGCCGATCCCGCGCTGGTGCTGAGCGACGTGCAGCAGCGGGTGAATGCCGGACAGGTCTGGGCCTATGCCGACCAGGCGACGCGGATCATCTCGCCCCAGATGATGACGCAGCTCGGCACCGTGCAGCTGCCCTGGCAGCCCGACGAAGGCGACCTGATCGTCCATAAGGCCGAGATCATCCGCGGCGGCGAACGCATCGACCTGCTCGCTACCGGCCAGGGCTTCCAGGTGCTGCGGCGCGAGGAGCAGCTCGAGCAGTTCCAGGTCAACGGCACGCTGACCGCGACGATGACGGTGCAGGGGCTGCGCGTCGGCGACGTGCTGCACCTCGCCTATTCGGTGACCAGCCGCGACAAGGCGCTGGGCGGCAATGCCCAGACGATCGTGCCGCTGCTCGTCGCGCCGGTGCGCGCCGGGTTCGCGCGGGCGCGGATCTCCTGGCCGTCGAGCGCGCCGCTGCGCTGGCGCAGCTATGCCGATGGCGCGGCGCCCAAGGTGACCAGGCGCGACGGCTTCGAGGAAGTGGAAGTGACGCTGCCGCTCGCCAAGCCGGCCGAGCTGCCCTCCGACGCGCCGATGCGCTTCCAGAAGCCGGCGATCCTCGAGGCGACCAGCTTCACTGACTGGAAGTCGGTCTCGGCTGCGATGGGCCCGCTCTACGCCACCGAAGGCCTGATCGCGCCGGGCAGCCCGCTCGCCGCCGAGGTCGCGAAGATCAAGGCCAAGTCCACCGATCCGCGCACCCGCGCGGCGCTGGCGCTACGGCTGGTACAGGACGAGATCCGCTACCTGTTCGAGGGGATGGATGGCGGCAATTACGTGCCCCAGAAGCCCGGCGACACCTGGTCGCGCCGCTATGGCGACTGCAAGGCCAAGACGCTGCTGCTGCTCGCGCTGCTCCGCGAGCTGGGGATCGAGGCGGAAGCGGTAGCGGCGAACCTGAACATGGGCGACCTGGTCGCGCAGCGGCTGCCGAGCGCGGCGGCGTTCAACCATGTGCTGGTGCGCGCGACGATCGACGGCCAGTCGTTGTGGCTCGACGGCACCGGATCGGGATCGCGGCTGGCCGATATCGGCGACACGCCCGCGCTGCGCAGCGTGCTGCCGCTGCGTCCCGCCGGGGCCGAGCTGATGGCGCTGCCGATGCGCGCGCCGGCGCGGCCGATGCTGGAGACCGACATCGCGTTCGACCAGCGCGCCGGCCTGAGCCTGCCGACGCCCTATACCGTGACGCTCACCATGCGCGGCCAGATGGCCGAGATGGTGCGGGCGATGTCGAGCCAGGCCAACAAGGACCAGCTTTCCGAAATGGCGGACGGCATGGTCTCCGGCCTGCTCGGCGAGTCGCTCGTCGTCGAGCGCAAGCTTGCCTATGACGCGGATACCGCATCGGCGACGCTGACCGCGAGCGGGATCATCGGTTCGCCCTGGTCGCTGAGCGAGCGGCGCTGGCGCACCCAGCTCGATCGCAGCGTATCGAGCGCGGAGTTCTCGCCGGACCGGGCGCGCCCGGTGTGGAAGGACATTCCGGTGATGAGCGCGCCGATGCCGTTGAGCGCGATCCTCCGCACCCGGGTGCGGCTGCCGCGCCAGGGCAGCGGCTTCACTCTGGAGGGCGACCAGGTGCTGCCCGCGCGGCTGGGCGGCGTGCCGGTCACGCGCAAGGTCACCTTTGGCGGCGGCGACGTGGTGGTCGAAGACCGGTTGATGGCCGACGCCGCGGAGGTTGCACCGGCCGAGCTGCCGGCGGTGCGCGCGCAGCTTGCGCTCGCCAAGACCCGGCTGCTCGAAGTGCTGGCGCCGGCCGACTATCCGCCACGCTGGAAGATCGTCGCCGATGCCGGCAAGGCGGGCTTCCCGGCGATCATGGAGGTCTATGCCAAGGGCATCGCCGATGCCGCACCCGACGAGACGCAGGGCTACACCAACCGCGCCAGCTTCCTGGCGGGCGTGTGGGACTGGAAGGGCGCCGAGGCCGATCTGGGCAAGGCGATCGCGATCGAGCCGAGCGTCGACCTGTACATGAGCCGCGCGCGGATGCGGAACGCGATGCGCGACCTCAAGGGCGCGCGCGCCGATGCCGAGGCGGCGCTGGCGCTCGACCCGAGCTCGTCCGCCGCGATCAACATGATCGCCTCGCTCCGCTTCGAGGCGGGCGAGCGCGACGCTGCGCTGGCGATGATCGACGAGCGCATCGCCGCCGGCGGCAAGGACAAGCGCGGCTTCGTCACGCTCAAGGCCGAGCTGCTCGGCGATGCCGGCCGGGTCGACGAGGGCGTGAAGCTGCTCGACGAGGAAATCCGCGTGACGCCGGGCAATGAGAACCTGCTCAACTCGCGCTGCTGGCTGAAGGGCACGCGCAACGTCGCGCTCGACACCGCGCTGAAGGACTGCACCCGCGCGATCGAGATCGCCGAGAATCCGGCCTCGATCTATGACAGCCGGGCGATGATCTATTTCCGCATGGGCCGGATGGAAGAGGCGCTCGCCGATCTCGATGCCGCGCTCGAAGTCGCGCCGATGCAGGGCGCCAGCCTGTTCCTGCGCGGCGTGGTCAAGCGGCGGACCGGCGACGTGAAGGGGGCGGAGGCCGATCTGGCCGCAGCCCGGCTGATGTGGCCGCGGATCGACGAGGACTATGCCCGCTACGGGATCAAGCCCTGAGCCGCTCCGCCGCAACGCCGCGGAAACACGATTTCATCTTCGCGCGGCGATTTGGCGCTTGCCTGAGAAGCCGCGACTTCTGAAACATTAGTGCCTGCGTTCCGGGGAGGATCTTGATGGTACGGCGTTTGTTTGTTGCGGCCCTGCTGTGCGGCACGGCCGGGGTGGCCCATGCCGGCGACAAGCCGCTGTACCAGCCCGTCCCCGCCTGGGTGGTGCCGGCGCCCGAGCCGGCCACCGCGAACCTGGGCAGCGACGCGCCGGCGATCATGGTCAGCGACGTCCAGGCGCGCCTCGCCGACGGGCAGAGCTGGACCTATTATGAGCGCGCGATGCGGCTCGCCTCGATCCAGGCGGTCTCGCAGCTCGGCACGGTGAAGGTCGAGTGGCAGCCCTCGCATGGCGACCTGATCCTGCACGGCATCGACATCCTGCGCGGCGGCAAGCGTATCGACGCGCTCAAGGCCGCCAAGGTCACCGTGCTCCAGCGCGAGCAGGGGCTGGAGCAGATGATGCTCGACGGCCGGCTGACCGCGACGCTGGCGGTGGAGGGTCTCCAGGTCGGCGACGTGCTCGACCTGCGCTATTCGATCACCTCGAAGGACCCGACGCTCAAGGGCAATGCCGTGGCGATCGGGCCGGTCTTCGCCGAGCCGATGAAGCTCGGCTATGCGCGCACCCGGCTGCTCTGGCCCACCGGCACCGACGTGAAGTGGAAGGCCTATTTCACCGGCGTGACCCCCGAGCTGCGCAACGCCAATGGCTGGCAGGAAGCGGTGTTCAAGCTGCCGGTGGCGCGCCAGCCGGACATGGCGGCGCGCACGCCCGGCCGCTTCACCCGGCCGCCGATCGTCGAGGCGACGACCTTTGCCGACTGGCAGTCGGTCTCGAAGGTGATGGAGCCGCTCTACCGCACCGACGGGCTGATCGCCCCGGGCAGCCCGCTCGCCGCCGAAGTCGCGAAGATCGCTGCCGCGGAGAAGGACCCGCTGCGCCGCACCGCCGCCGCGCTGGTGCTGGTCCAGGGCAAGGTGCGCTATCTGTTCAAGGGCATGGAGAACGGCAACTATGTGCCCCAGTCTCCGGCCGAGACGTGGGACGCCAAGTATGGCGACTGCAAGGCCAAGACGCTGCTGCTGCTCGCCATCCTGCACGAGTTGGGCGTCGAGGCCGAGCCGACGCTCGCCAATCTCGGCAATGGCGACCTGGTTGCGGCGCGGCTGCCTTCGCCGGGCGCGTTCAACCATATCTTCGTCGTTGCACGGGTGAACGGGCAGAGCCTGTGGCTCGACGGCACCGGCAGCGGCACCTATTTCGAGGACATCACCGACGTGCCGATCTCCGGCTGGGTGCTGCCGCTGCGCGCGACCGGCGCGACGATCGAGGAAGCGCCCCGCCGCGTGCCGGCGCGGCCGAGCCAGCTCGGCACGCTCGATATCGACCTGCGCGGCGGGATCAGCGTGCCCGCACCGTTCGAGGCGGAGGCGGTGCTGCGCGGCGGCGCGGCCGATTCGATGCGCAACCTGAGCGCGGCGATCGACAAGAAGGAGCTGCGCCAGATCCTGCAGAACTTCGTGCCGGCCGGCGGCGCCGACACGATCGTGACTGCCAGCGAGCTGCGCTTCGACGAAGCTTCGGGCACCGCCACGATCAAGCTGAGCGGCATCACCAATCCGCGCTGGACCTATGCCGATACCCGCTATCGCTACGAGATCGGGCCGGTGGTGAACTTCTCGATGCCCGATCGCTCGCGCGCGATCTGGAAGGAAATCCCGGTCGCCACCGGCAATGCCAGCCGCAACAAGCGGACGGTGCGCATGCAGCTGCCCGATGGCGGCACCGGCTTCGCGTTCGACGGCAATCCGCTGCTCGACGCCTCGCTGCCCGGCGGGATGAAGATGGTGCGCAAGGCGGCGCTGGCCGGCGGCGTGCTGACGATCGACATCGACGAGACCCAGACCGGCACCGAGATCGCCCCGGGCGACTTCATTACCGCGCGCGCGCAGTTCGCCGAGGCGAAGAACCGCCGGCTGGGCGCCCGCACCGTCGCCGGCTATCCGGGCCCGTGGCTCGCCGTGCCCGCCGCGAAGAAGGCGCACCGCTACGATACGGTGCTGGCGCGCTATGCCAGCTACATCGCCGACAAGCCCGAGGAAGCCGGCCGCTATGTGACGCGCGCGATCTTCTACGGCGCGATCTTCGAGCGGGAAAAGGCGATCGCCGATTTCGACAAGGCGATCGCGATCCAGGCCGATGCCGCCACCTATCGCCGCCGCGCCTGGCTCTATCAGGAGCTGGGCGACAAGAAGGCGGCGATCGCCGATTATCGCGCGGCGCTCGATCAGGACCCGGGCGACCTCGCCACGATGGGGCCGCTGACCAGCCTGCTCGCCGAGACCGGCGCGCGGGACGAGGCGATCGTGATGCTCGACGAGAAGATCGCCGATGAAGGCGAGGACATGCCCTCGCTGCTCTCGCTCAAGGCGACGGCGCTGTCGCGGGTGAACGATGCCGCCGGCGCGCTTTCGGCAATGGACGCGGCGATCGAGAAGAAGCCGGGCAACGGCCAGCTGCTCAACAATCGCTGCTGGATCAAGGGCACGCTCAACACCCAGCTCGACAGCGCGCTGGCCGACTGCACCCGGGCGATCCAGCTCAGCGACAACACCGCCGCCGCGCTCGACAGCCGGGCGATGGTCTATTTCCGCATGGGCAAGCTGGCCGAGGCGCTGGCCGATCTCGACGCGGCGCTGGAGCAGCGGCCCTCGGCGGCGTCGAGCCTGTTCCTGCGCGGGATCGTCAAGGCGAAGCTGGGCAAGGCAAAGGACGGCGAGGCCGATCTCGCCGGCGCCCGGCTGCTCTCGCCCAAGGTCGACGCGGAATATGCGCGGTGGGGGATCAAGGCGTAGCTGATAGCCCTCTCTCCGAGGGGGAGAGCGAGAAGATGCCTCCGCATTCGCCTTTTCTTCACGCCCCTGCGTTAGAGGGGCGCAATGGCTACCCGGGTCTTCATCACGATCGACACCGAGATCATGTGGCGACACCATGTCGCCGGTCTCGATGTCGATACGATCGTCCAGCGCTCGCTGGAGCCCGCCAATGTCGGCGTGGCGTGGCAGCTCGAGCAGCTTGCGAGACATGGGCTGAAGGCCTGCTTCTTCGTCGATCCGATGCCGGCGCTGGTCTACGGGCTCGACCCGATCAAGCGCGTCGTCGGCGCGATCCTCGAGGCGGGGCAGGAAGTGCAGCTGCACCTCCACCCGAACTGGACCGGCGCGCATGCCGGCGACAAGGGCACGACCTATGGCGCGTTCGAGCTGATCGACTACAGCTTCGAGGAGCAGGTCGAGCTGCTCGCCGGCGCATCGGACATGCTGGTCGCCTGTGGCGCAGCCGAGCCGGTCGCCTTCCGCTCGGGCAGCTATTCGGCGAGCGACGACACGCTGGGCGCGCTCGCGCAGCTCGGCTTCGAATATGATTCGAGCCACAACGGCTCCGAGCATCCCTGGCCGAGCGCGATCGGCCTTGGCGAGCGCCAGATCGCGCCGATCGCGCATCGCGGGATCATTGAAGTGCCGGTCACGCTGATCGAGGATCGCGCCGGGCATCTCCGCCATTTCCAGATCTGCGCGCTGTCGGCGGGGGAGATGCGCGCGGCGCTCGACCATGCCGTGCTGCGCAGCCACGCGGCGGTGACGATTGTCAGCCACGGCTTCGAGCTTGCAAATCGTGCCGGGACGCGGCCTAACGCAGTCCATGTACGGCGCTTCGCGGCGCTGTGCCGCATGTTGGCCAGCCGCCGGGGGGTTCTGGTGACCGAACATTTTGCCGACAGGCCGAAGATGGCGCTCGGGCAGGACGATGCGCCGCTCGGGCCGAGCCTGTTGCGCACGCGCTGGCGCCAGGCCGAGCAGCTCTGGTCCAATCTGGTCGAGGAGCGCGCCGCGTGAACGCGATGAGCGAAGTCACTGCCGAAGCGCCGCAGGCGAAGCCGACCAGCCTGAAGTTCGAGATCGGTGCGCGGACCCTCGCCACGGTCCAGCGCTTCCTGGTGCGCATTCCGCTGACGCTCGACGAAGCGCGGGCCGACCGGCTGCCGGTGCTGGCGCCGCTGCCGCGCGAGGCGCACGGCTATGTCGTCACCTCGCTGCCCGAGCATCTGGTGCCGGGGCTGGTCAAGGCATCGGGCGACATGCTGCCCTTCATCCGCCAGCGCTACACCCGCTATTTCACCGATTTCGGAATGGGGTTCGAGGGCTGGTGGAACGGCCTGTCGTCCAACGCCCGCCAGGGGATCAAGCGCAAGGCCAAGAAGATCGCGGCCGAGAGCGGCGGCGAGCTCGACGTCCGCGCCTTTCGCGGGCCGCAGGAGCTGGAGGCGTTCCACGACGTCGCCCGGCGGATCTCGCTCAGGACTTACCAAGAACGCCTGCTCGGCTCGGGCCTGCCCGACAGCCCCGAGTTCATCGCGACGATGCTGGCACAGGGCGCCGCCGACCAGGTGCGCGCCTGGCTGCTCTACATCGCCGGCGAGCCTGCGGCCTATCTCTACTGCCCGGTGATCGAGGGCGGCGTGGTGATCTACGCCTATGTCGGCCACGACCCGGCGTTCAACGACCTGTCGCCGGGCGCGGTGCTCCAGCTCGAGGCGATGCGCGACCTGTTCGACGAGGGGAAATTCTCGCGTTTCGACTTCACGGAAGGGGAAGGGCAGCACAAGCGCCAGTTCGCCACCGGCGGGGTGGACTGCGTCGACCTGTTCCTGCTGCGCCCTTCGCTGGCCAATCGCGTGACGATGGCGGCGCTGGGCGGGTTCAACCGCGGCGTGGCCGAGGTGAAGGGGCTGGTGCAGCGCGCCGGCCTCGAGAAATTCGCGAAGAAGGTGCGGCGGGGCTGATCTCCCCCTCTCCGGAACGGGGAGGGGGCCGGGGGGAGGGGGACTCTCCTTCAGCGTTCCGGCCCGCTGAGACTCCCCCTCCCCAACCCCTCCCCTGAAGGGGAGGGGCAGGCTATAGTCTTCCCATGCATCTCCGCGCCGAAGCCATCATCCTCTCCGTTCGCGCGCATGGCGAGCATGGGGCGATCGTGCGGGCGTTCACCGAAGCCGATGGCGTGCAGCCCGGCTATGTCCGCGGCGGGCATGGCCGGACGCTGCGGCCGGTGCTCCAGCCCGCCAATCTCGTCCACGGCGAATGGCGCTCGCGGACCGAGGATGCGCTGGCCGGGCTGACGGTGGAGCTGCTCCACAGCCGCGCGGCGATGTTCTCCGAAGCCTTGCCCGCTGCTGCCTTTCAATGGGCGACCGCGCTCACCGCCTTCTCGCTGCCCGAGGGGTTGCCCTATCCGCGGCTCTATACCGCGCTCGACGGCGTGCTGGCGGCGATCGAGGCTGCGCCGGCGGCGCGCGGCTGGGCGGTGGCGATGGTCCGCTACGAATTGCTGCTGCTCGCCGAGCTCGGCTTCGGGCTCGATCTCGAGCATTGCGCCGCCACCGGCCGCAACGACGACCTCGCCTATGTCAGCCCCAAGAGCGGCATCGCGGTGAGCCGGCTGGGCGCCGAGGGCTATGAGAACCGCCTGCTCCGCCTGCCGCGCTTCCTGGTCGAGGGCGGGGAGGCGGGGTGGGACGATATCCTCGATGGACTCAAGCTCACCGGGCATTTCCTCGAGCGCGATCTGCTGATCGGAAAGGGCGCCGAATTGCTCGCGGCACGGGCCCGGCTGGTCGATCGGTTGAAGCGCGCTGTTGCGTGACAGACACAAGCGCGTCAAAGCAGGCCGCGAAGACGTGGGGAGCTTGAATTGCCGCTGATTGCTGTTCTTCCCGGTGACGGGATCGGGCCGGAGGTTACGCGCGAGGCGCGCCGGATTCTGGAAGCCCTGGCCCTTGGCCTGGATTTCGAGGAGGCGCCCGTCGGTGGCGCGGCCTATCTGCAGACCGGGCGACCGCTGCCCGAAGAGACGCTGGCGCTGGCCAAGAAGGCCAATGCCGTGCTGTTCGGCGCGATCGGCGATCCGCGCTTCGAGGCGCTCGAGCGCCGGCTGCGCCCCGAGGCGGCGCTGCTCGGCCTGCGCCGCGAGCTGCAGCTCTTCGCCAATATCCGCCCGGCGACGCTGTTCCCGGCGCTCGCCGATGCCTCGTCGCTCAAGCCCGAAGTGGTGGCGGGGCTCGACATCGTCGTGGTCCGCGAGCTGGTCGGCGATGTCTATTTCGGCGAGAAGGGCCGGCGCCACACGGCGGAGGGCCTGCGCCAGGGCTTCGACGTGATGAGCTACAACGAAGTCGAGGTCGAGCGCATCGCCCGCGTCGGCTTCGAGATGGCCAGGCGCCGCAAGAAGAAGCTCTGCTCGGTCGACAAGGCCAATGTGCTCGAGACCTCGCAGCTGTGGCGCGATGTCGTCAACGAGCTGTCGACCGAATATCCCGACGTGCAGCTGACCCATATGTATGTCGACAATGCCGCGATGCAGCTCGTCCGCGCGCCGACGGCGTTCGACGTGATCGTCACCGGCAACCTGTTCGGCGACATCCTCTCCGACCAGGCGAGCATGTGCGCCGGCTCGATCGGCATGCTGCCCTCGGCTTCGCTGCGCGCGTGGAGCGGGGACAATGGCATGTACGAGCCGATCCACGGCTCGGCGCCCGACATCGCCGGCACCGGCAAGGCCAATCCCTGCGCGGCGATCCTCTCGGCGGCGATGCTGCTGCGGCATTCGCTGGGCAATGAGGAAGCGGCGCTGAAGGTGGAGGCGGCCGTCGCGGCGGCGCTCGCCGGCGGTGCCCGAACGGCGGATCTTGGCGGGTCGATGTCGACCACCGAGATGGGCGACGCGGTGCTCAAGGCGCTCGCGTGATCCCGGACCAGCTCGAACTGGCGGTCGTCATCCCGACGTTCAACGAGCGGGCGAACGTGCCGCTGTTGATCGAGAAGCTGGATGCGGCGCTGGACGGGCGGAACTGGGAAGCGATCTTCGTCGACGACAACAGCCCGGACGGGACGGCGGATGCCGCCCGCGAACTGGGCCGGCGCGACAGCCGCGTCCGGGTGATCCAGCGGATCGGCCGGCGCGGGCTGTCCTCGGCGTGCATCGAGGGGATGTGCGCCACCGCCGCGCCGTTCGTCGCGGTGATCGACGGCGATTTGCAGCATGACGAGACGCTGCTGCCGAAGATGCTCGACGCGCTGGAGGCGAGCGCGGGCCTCGACGTGGTGATCGGATCGCGCTTCGTCGATGGCGGCGGCACCGGCGAATGGGACGACGACCGCGTCGCCAAGTCGGCCTTCGCGACCAAGCTTTCCCGCAAAGTGCTCAAGGCCGATCTCTCCGATCCGATGAGCGGTTTCTTCATGATCCGCACCCAGATCGTCCGCGACCTGGTGCCGACCCTGTCGGCAATCGGCTTCAAGATCCTGCTCGACATCATGACCGCCTCGCCGCGGCCGCTGAACTTCCTCGAGCTGCCTTACGTGTTCCGCACCCGGGCGCTGGGCGAGTCGAAGCTCGATTACGTCGTGGCGATGGAATATCTGATCGCGCTGTACGACCGGATGTTCGGCAAGGTCGTGCCGGTGCGCTTCGTGATGTTCTCCGGCATCGGCGCGCTCGGCGCCGGGGTGCATTTCCTGATCCTGGCGCTGTTCTTCCGCACGCTAAACTGGCCGTTCGTCGCCGCGACGATCCTCGCCACGGCGGTGGCGATGACCTTCAACTATTTCCTCAACAACGCGCTGACCTATCGCGAGCAAAGGCTGAAGGGCTTCGGCCCGATGCTGGGCGGCTGGGTGTCGTTCTGCCTGGTGTGCAGCGTCGGCGCGGCCGCCAATGTCGGCGTCGCGGCGTTCCTCCACAACGTCCAGCATGGCGACTGGCGCTTCGCGGCGCTGGCCGGGATCGCGGTGGCCGCGGTGTGGAACTTCGCGCTGTCCTCGCGCTTCGTCTGGGGGCGCTACTGACGGTGGCCATCCCGGCGAAGGCCGGGATAGCAGGCCGTTATTTCCAGCTGCCCATCCACATCCAGTGGAGATAGCCCATGCTGTCCGCCAGCGGCGCACCCGAGAGGATCGGGTAGAAATAGCCGAACATCAGCAGCGAGAGCGCGGTGAACCATTCTTCCCAGCCGCGATTGCGGCCCTTGTCGAAGTGCAGGAAGGCGACCGGCAGCACCATGCACAGGAAGATGCTGCTCGGGTGATAGTAATAATAGAAGCCGATCGACTTGGGGATCACGACATAGATCGCCAGGCTGGCGGTCCATAGCAACGCCACCGCCAGCGGCCTGATCGCCTTGTCCCTGAACCAGGCCCAGTAGCAGGCGGCGACCGCGACCAGCCCGCCCCACATGATCAGCGGGTTGCCGATCAGCAGCACGCCGCGCTGGGCGCCGCGGTCCCACTCATAGAAATACCAGATCGGCCGCAGCATCAGCGGCCAGCTCCACCAGCTCGACTGATAGGTGTGGTGCGGCAGGATCTGGGTCTGCATCTGCCACATGTGGAGCTGCTGGGCGAACAGCCCGGAGAGCGAGGTCAGCGGGTCGGTGGTGTAGAAGAAGGCCGGGGCGAAGGTGATGAAATAGGTCACCACGCTCACCACGCCGAGCGCCAGGATCGCCGGGATCGCGGGCAGGCCGGGCCAGTGCGGCTGGTCCTTGCCCGAAAGCGCGGCGAGGATCGGCTTCTTCGCGCGCCGGGCATCGCGGATGCGGATGACGAGGAAGGCGAGGGTGGCGAGGATGATATAGGGCACGCCCGCCCATTTGACCGCGGTGACCAGGCCCATCAGCACGCTCGCCGCGATCCAGCGCATCCATACCGCCCTGCTGCTGCGGCCCTGCATCGCCCAGAGGAACAGCACCAGCGCCCAGACCAGCAGCGCGCCCAGGAACACGTCGAGCATGCCGGTGCGCGCCTGGACATAGACGGTCTGGTTGAGCACCGTCAGCACGCCGCCGATTGCTGCCGCGCGCATCCGGCCGGTGAGCAGCCAGAGGAAGGCGAACACGCCGAGCACGGTCGCGGTGCCCGCCAGCGTCGCCGAGATGCGCCAGCCGATCGGATTGTCGCCGAGCAGCGCCATGCCCGCCGCGATCAGCTCCTTGCCGAACATCGGATGTTCGATGTTGCGCGGCCCCGACAGGTCGAGCAGCGCCTGGGCCGCCGGCAGATAGTGGATCTCGTCGAACATGATCACGCTGGGCTGATCGAGATGGATCAGGAACAGCGCCTGCGTGACGATGGCGAGGAGCAGGGCGACGGTCCAGGGGCGGTCCTGCAGGGCCTTGAGGCGTTCGAGCATGGCGCGTTGATTAGCCCAGCGTTTCGGGTCCGTCATGCTGAACTTGGTTTCCGAAAGTTGCGCGGCCCCAAGGCCAGATTGGGCCGCTGAAACAAGTTCAGGCGGGCGGGGTGTTGACGCCCCGTCCCCCCAGCCGCAAAGCGTTTCCACTATGAAGCGTCACACCGGCCAGGATCGCAGCGTCACCCGCAACTGGAAACCCGCCACCCAGGCAGTGCGCGGAGGTACTGCGCGTTCGGAATGGGGCGAGACGAGCGAAGCGCTCTTCCTCACCTCGGGCTATGCCTATGACTGCGCCGGCGACGCCGCCGCGCGGTTCGCGGGCGAGCAGGACGGCATGACCTATTCGCGCCTGCAGAACCCGACGGTGCAGATGCTCGAGGAGCGCATCGCGCTGCTCGAAGGCGCCGAGGCGTGCCGCACCATGGCATCGGGCATGGCGGCGATGACCGCGGCGATCCTCTGCCAGGTGAGCGCCGGCGACCATATCGTCCAGGGCCGCGCCGCCTTCGGCTCGTGCCGCTGGCTGACCGACAGCCTGCTCCCGCGCTTCGGCGTGGAGACGACGGTGGTCGATGCGCGCGATCCCCAGCAGTTCGAGGATGCGATCCGCCCGAACACCAAGGTGTTCTTCTTCGAGACCCCGGCCAACCCGACGATGGACGTGGTCGATCTCGAAGCGGTGTGCGCGATCGCGAAGAAGCACGGCATCACCACCGTGGTCGACAATGCCTTCGCCACGCCGGCGCTCCAGCGCCCGCTCGATTTCGGCGCGGACGTGGTGGCCTATTCGGCGACCAAGATGATGGACGGGCAGGGCCGCGTGCTCGCCGGCGCCGTCACCGGCTCCGCTGCCTTCATCAACGACGTGCTGCTGCCCTTCCATCGCAACACCGGCCCGACGCTGTCGCCGTTCAACGCCTGGGTGGTGCTGAAGGGGCTGGAGACGCTCGACCTGCGCATCCGCCGCCAGAGCGAGAACGCGCTCAAGGTCGGCAGCTTCCTCGAGCAGCGCGTGCCCAAGGTGAACTTCCCGGCGCTGCCCAGCCATCCGCAGCACAATCTGTTCATGCGCCAGATGGACGCGGCCGGCCCGATCTTCTCGTTCGAGCTCGACGGCGGCCGCAAGCAGGCGCACGCGCTGCTCGACGCGCTGACGCTCGTCGACATCTCGAACAATATCGGCGACTCGCGCTCGCTGATGACGCACCCCAGCTCGACTACCCATTCTGGCGTTGCCGAGGAGAAGCGCTTGGAGATGGGCGTGACCGAGGGCATGCTGCGGCTCAATGTTGGGCTGGAGGACCCCGAGGACGTGATCGCCGATCTCGACCAGGCGCTGAGGGCCGCCGGATTGTGATGGACGCATTGTTCACCGATGCGACGGAGACGCGCGGGATCACCGTGCGCGTGTCGGTGAGCTATCTGCCCGAGCAGAGCGAGCCCGACCGCGGCCGCTGGTTCTGGGCCTATCACATCCGCATCGAGAACAGCTCCGCCGTGACGGTGCAGCTGCTCACGCGGCACTGGATCATCACCGACGGGCGCGGCGCCCGCCATACGGTGGAAGGCGAAGGGGTGGTCGGCGAGCAGCCGATGATCGCGCCGGGGGCAAGCTTCGACTATGTCTCGGGCTGCCCGCTCGCCACGCCCACCGGCAACATGCAGGGCAGTTATCACATGATCGGCGAGGACGGTTCGGCGTTCGACGTCGCCATCCCCAAGTTCGCGCTCACGGCGCCGGCGGTGGCGGAATGAAGCGTACCCATCTCCCTCTCAACGGCCTGCGCGTGCTCGATGCCGCGGCGCGCCATCTCAGCTTCACCCGCGCGGCGGACGAGCTGGCGGTGACGCCGGCCGCGGTCGGCCAGCAGATCCGCGCGCTCGAGGACACGCTGGGCGTCGTCCTGTTCCGCCGCACCACCAAGGGGCTGGAGCTTACGCCTGAAGCAGAGGCCGGCCTGTCCGCGCTGCGTGCCGGCTTCCTCCAGTTCGAGGAAAGCGTGCGCGCGATGCAGGCGGGGCAGTCGTCCAAGTCGCTGACCATCGCCGCGCCGCGCGACCTGACCGCCAAGTGGCTGATGCCGCGCCTGGCCGAGATCGCGCGCGAGGACAGCGAGATCCGCTTCATGCTCGTCCCCGCCGACGACGCGATCGACTTCACCGAGGCCAATCTCGACCTCGCCATCCGCTGGGGCGAGGGCCCGGGCGAGCATGAGGGCGAGGCGCTGGAGAGCGACGGGATGGTCACGGTCGAGCGGGCGGGCGGCAGCATCGACGTGCGCATCTCCTGGCCCGGCTGCATGGCCGAGGATGCCGGCTCGCTGGTCCGCGTCGCCGATGCCGGGCTGGCGCTGGAAGCCGCAGCCGAGGGGCTGGGCCGGGCGACCGTGCCCGAGCTGCTCGCGCGCGCCGACATCGCCTCGGGCCGGGTCGTCGTGGTCGGCGAGCCCAAGAGCTCGAAGCTCGGCTACTGGCTGGTCGCGCCGCTGCCCCAGTGGCGGCAGAAGAAGGTCAAGGCACTGGTGGATGCGCTGGCTTCGTAGCCGGCTTGCTGCCCGGGCGGGCCGTTCCATCCCGGTTCTGACCACCGAGCGGCTCCGGCTGCGGCCGGGCGTGTTCGAGGATGCGGAGTCGCTGCACCGCGCCTTTTCCGATGCGCCGAGCATGCAATGGTGGACCGAGGCGGCGCATACCAGCCTGGAGCAGACGCAGATCCATCTCGCGCGGCCGTCGCCCGGTTGGCGGCGCTGGATCATCACCGTGCACGGATCGAACCTGGCGATCGGCTTCGTCGCGGCGGGCGAGAAGCGGCAGGGCAATGTCACCGAGGTCGGCTATATGCTCGTGCCCGACCGGCGCGGCCATGGCTATGCGCGCGAGGCGCTGGCGGCGGTGCTCGACCAGCTGTTTGTTGCCGAGGGCCAGCGCAAGGCAGTGGCGGACACCGATCCGGAAAATCTCGCCTCGCGCGGCCTGCTCGAGCGGATGGGCTTCCGGCTCGAAGGTATGCTGCGCGCCGAATGGGAGACGCATATCGGCGTGCGCGACACCGCGCTCTACGGGCTGCTCGCGACGGAGTGGCGCGCCCGGGCCTAGCGGCCCTTGTTGGCGGTAGGATCGGCCGGCTCGATCGTCAGGTCGAGCGATGTGATCCGGCCATTGCCGCTACGCGCGGGCAGGCGGGTACCGGTAAGGCCGCCGGCGTCGAAGACATAGGAGAAACGCTCGATGCGGGTCAGCCCGGTCTCGCCCTGAACCAGTTCCAGCGGCGCGTAGCGGCGCTTGGTCACGCCCTGGACGACCGCATCGGACCAGCGCCCGGCGGCATTGTCCGAACGGTGCAGCACCTCGACATCCTGCACCGTGCCATCGGCATCGATCCGGAAGCGGACATCGATCCATTGCGGATCGCTGTTGATGTTGCGCGGATCGACCGAGCGCGCCTCGTTCAACTTGATCGTCGGCGTGTAGAGCAGCACCGGCCGGCGCATGCGCATGCCGCCCAGTTCGCCGATGACCTTGGAGAAATCTCCCTTCTCGTTCCATTTGGCCGCGAGGCGCGCGCGCAGGATCCTGGCGGCGGCGCGATACTCGGCGAGTTCGGGCTCGGTCGTCGCCTCCAGCCGGCGGATCTTCGCGCGGGCATCGGTGCGATAGGGGTAATAGTCGGTGGCGATCGCGCTCATCACGGCCGCCTGGCGCAGCATCGCGAAACCGGCGATCTGGATCTGGCCGCTTTCGCGCGCCTGCTTCTCCACCCGGCGATAGACTTCGTCGGCGGCATCGAGCCGGCCCAGCATCACATATTCGTCGCCGGTCGCGATACGCTGGACAAGTACCCGCGCATCCTCCGAGCCCAGGCCGGCCTTGAGCGTATCGAGCGCGCCGATCTGGATGATGCGACCGCGCTCGGGATAGCCATTGAGATTGGTCAGCCGGCCATAGGCGCGGTCGAGATTGGCGACCTCCACCGGATATTGCTTGCCATATTGCTGGTTGCGGATGTGCGCGGCGCGGAGCGTCGCCCGCGACCCGGTATAGTCGCCCGCGATGAACTGGTTCTCGGCATGGGCGAGGCTGGCGGCGATGTCTTCCCTGGGCGGGCATTTGCGCGCCAGGCAGGCCGCCAGCCGGCCCGCCGTCTCGGAGAGAGGCGTGCCGGTGACGACGATCGCCGTCGGGTCTTCGGCATCGCCCTGCTGCGCCAGCGCGGGCGTGGCGAGGAGCAGCGGGGCGAGCAGGAGCAGATGGCGAATCATCATCAGGGCCTCCGGATACCGAGCGGCTTGCCTACTACAGGCGCTCGCTGCTGACGACGGGCGGCGGCTCGAGCGTCAGATCGAGCGACGTCGTCCGGCCGGCATCGGCACGGCGCGGAATGCGCGAGCGGGTGACCGAGGCGACGTCGTAGACGAAGGAGAAGCGCTCGACGCGGACCATGCCCTCGCTGCCCTTCGCGAGCGCGAGCGGAGCATAGCGCCGCTTGCCGACCGACTTGACCACCGAGTTCGCCCAGGCGTCATCGGCATGGTCCGAATGGCGCAGCACATCGACGTCGGAGACGGTGCCGTTGGCGGCGATGCGATATTGCACGTCGATCCATTCGGGCCCGGCATTGATGCTGCGCCCGCCATTCTCGTCGACCGCGAGCAGCGTCGGCGCGCGGCGCGCAACGGTGGCGCCCGATACAGTGTCGGCGTCGACCGGCGTGTCATAGACCAGCACCGGCCGGGTCAGCCGGTCGCCGCGCAGGTCGGCCATCGCATCGGTGAAGCCCTTGCCGTTGCCGCTCTGCGCGGCGAGTCGGGCGCGCAGCACGCGGGCGGCGGCGCGATATTCGGCGAGCTCGGGCTCGGTCGTCGCCTCGAGCCGGGCGACGCGCGCCGCGGCCTCCTGCTGATAGCCCTGGCGGACGCGCGAGACGGCGCTGAACATCGTCGCCTGGCGCAGCATCGCCATGCCCATCACGTGCGGCAGCCCGGCCTTGCGCGCCTGCTTCTCGACTTTGCGATAGACGTCGTCGCCGGCTTCGACCCGGCCCATCTGGACATATTCGTCGCCGGTCATCAGCTGCTGGGCGAGCACGCGCGCGTCGTCGGCGCCGAGCCCGTCGCGCAGCGTCTCGAGCGAGTTGATCTGCAGGATGCGGCCGCGCTCGGGATAGCCGTTGAGATTGGTCAGCCGGCCATAGGCGCGGTCGAGATTGGCGACCTCTACCGGATATTGGCCGGTATTGGCCTGGTTGCGGATGTGCGCGGCGCGCAGCGTGGCGCGCGAGCCTTCATAGTCGCCGGCGATGAACTGGTTCTCGGCATGGGCGAGCGCGGCGGCGATGTCTTCCTTCGGCGCGCAGTGGCGGGCGAGGCAGGAGTCGAGGCGCCGGGCGGTCTCGGCCAGCGGCGTGCCGGTGACGACGATCGCGGGTGCGTCGTCCTGCGCCTTTTCCTGGGCGAAGGCGGGCGCGGCAACAGCGAGCGGAAGGAGGACAAGGAATCGACGCATCTGGGCTATCTCCCTGCTTTGGAACGTGCAGGATACCGCAGGTGCGGCGCTTTACCATGCGCGGATCTGGCAACAACAACGGGGATGGTGCAAATTTCTGGCACGCCGCCGTCCGCGATTGTCGCGGGCCGGGGCGATTGGCTATGGCTGGCATATCCCAACCCGGAGTGCCGAGCATGCCCGAAAGTCCCTGGCGCCAACATAGCCGCAATCCCGGCCTGGCCGACGACATCGATTTCGAGATCAAGGGGCAGGAGCTCCAGTTCGTCGAGATCGAGCTCGATCCGGGCGAAAGCGCGGTGGCCGAGGCCGGCGCGATGGTGTGGAAGGATGCCTCGGTGGGGATGACCACCGTGTTCGGCGACGGCAGCGGCCAGCAGGGCGGCGGCTTCATGGGGGCGCTGCTCGGTGCCGGCAAAAGGCTGGTCACGGGCGAGAGCCTGTTCACCACCGTCTTCACCCATAACGGCGCGGGCAAGGCGCGCGTGGCGTTCGCCGCGCCGGTGCCGGGCGCGATCGTTCCGATGAAGCTCGACAGCCTGGGCGGCACGCTGATCTGCCAGAAGGACGCGTTCCTCTGCGCCGCCAAGGGCGTGTCGATGGGCATCGCCTTCCAGCGCCGGATCATGACCGGCCTGTTCGGCGGTGAGGGCTTCATCATGCAGAAGCTCGACGGCGATGGCTGGGTGTTCGTCCAGTTCGGCGGCATGGTCGTCGAGCGCGAGCTGCGCTCGGGCGAGGAGCTGCATGTCGACACCGGCTGCGTCGCCGCCTTTACGCCCTCGGTGGAGTTCGACCTGGTCGGCGCCGGCGGCGTGCGCAGCGCGATCTTCGGCGGCGAGGGCCTGTTCTTCGCCCGCCTGCGCGGCCCCGGCAAGGTGTGGATCCAGTCGCTGCCCTTCTCGCGCCTCGCCGGCCGGATGATGGCGGCGGCGAGCAGCTATGGCGGGCAGAACCGCGGCGAAGGCTCGGTGCTGGGCGGGCTCGGCGACCTGATCGGAGGCAATCGTTGAGCCGTCCGATCCCCGATCTGAAGGACCCGGCCGAGCGCAAGGCCTATCGCCGCGAGCTGATGCAAGTCGCCCAGGGCCTGCGCCGCACCGGCGTCGCGCTGGCGATGCTCGGGTCGGCGCTGATCCTGCTCAACGCCTATTGGACGCCGATCCCGAACCTCTTCACGCTCGCGGCGATCGTCGCCGGCTTCACGCTGATGCTGATGGGGATCGGCGCGCGGACCAAGTACCACAAGCGCCGGATGCGCGGGGAGATCTAGGGCGCGCTAAGCTCCACCGCCTTGTTGAGCAGCGCGACGAAGCGGCTTTCATCGACGTCCTTGCGGGTGTCGTTCCAGCTCGCGGTGACGACGTACCAGTCGCCATTCGTCGCCTGGAGCAGGTAGGTCAGGTTCATCACACCGGGTTCGGACCCGCCCTTGTAGCCCGCCCATTGCCACTTGCCGCGGACGTCCGGCCGCAGGCCGGGGTTCCTCGAGAGGATCGCACGCGCCTCGGCGCCGGCCGGGCCCTCGGTGTTGCGGCGCAGCCAGTCCATCACCCGGACCAGGTCGTTCGGGCTCTCGAACCATTCGAGCGTGTCGATCATCCTGGGCGTCTTGGTCTGGAAGCTGGTGACATCGATCAGGATCGGCGGGATGCCCGCCACTTCGCCGTCGAGCATCGTGCGGCGCCCGGCTTCGTCCAGCTTCAGATAGCGATCGGCGAGCCCCGTCACGCCCTTCAGCCGGAACATGTCGAGCGCGGCCATGAAGGGGCGATTGCGCGCCGGATCGGCGATGCCGAGCACCGGCATCATCGCCTCCACCTTCTGGCGGCCGAGATGGCGCAGCAGGATGTCGGTCGCGCTGTTGTCGCTGATCGAGATCATCTGGGTGGCCAGCTCGCGCAGCGACACCTGCGTGCCCTTGGGCTTGGTCATGTAGCCGCCGCCGGGCAGCATGCCGCCGTCGAGCGTGACCAGATCGTCCCACTTGCGCTCGCCCTTGTTGGTCAGGCGCACCAGCTCGGCGAGGATCACCAGCTTGAAGGCGGAGCCGATCGCATAGGGCTTGTCGGGATTGCGCCCGGCGAGCAGCTGCGGCTTGCCGGCGCCGAGCCGCGCGATCGCATAGCCGGTCTCGCCGTGGAGCTGGCCGAGCGCGGCCTCGACTTCGGGCAGCGTCTTCTCCGCCGCTTCGAAGCCGGTGACGAGCAGCCCGGTCACCGCGTGCGGCGCCGCGGGGGCGACCTCGAACGCGAGCCTCGCCACGTCCGTGCCGAACTGCACGCGGACGATGGCCTGCCAGGGGGACCTCTG
>Ga0164294_10000604_pt1 | contig 34181 bp, 26 predicted proteins | sample GEODES005metaG_FD_111479 | JGI IMG/M metagenome (GOLD analysis project Ga0164294, IMG submission 111479) | Oligotrophic lake water microbial communities from Sparkling Lake, Wisconsin, USA - GEODES005 metaG | ecosystem: Environmental > Aquatic > Freshwater > Lake | place: USA: Sparkling Lake... | reverse complement strand
GGCACCGTCATGGATCAACACGCCCCAACTGGTCATGGGCTCTTGAATGCCCAAGCCCAAAAAGGACAGTACCGATTCGGTCAAGATCACGCTGGGCACGGTCACGGTGGCGTACACCAGCACAAGTCCCATGAGGTTGGGCACGATGTGTTCGAACACAATGCGCGGCGTTGTGACGCCCATGGCGCGTGCGGCCTCCACAAACTCCATCTGTCGCAGAGACAGGGTTTGGCCCCGCACCAGCCGGGCGGTGTCCATCCATGAAAAAGCCGTGATGGCCAGCACCACGAGGTAAAAGTCTCGGCCCAACACGGTGACCAGCAAAATGGCAATCAACAGATAGGGCACGGCGTACATGATGTCCACGATGCGCATCATCACCTGATCGACCACCCCGCCCAGATAGCCTGCTGTGGCACCCCACACCACGCCCAGAGCAATGGATGTCAGGGTGGTCAGGATGCCCACCATGAGCGATATACGCCCACCCATGAGGCAACGCACCAACAGGTCGCGTCCTGATTCATCGGTGCCCCACCAGTGGCTGTTGGTCAACGAAGGCGCAAGCTTGAGTGCGTCCCAGTCAGTGCTGTCGTATGCATGAGGCAGCAGCCACGGGCCGATGACACACAAGGCAGTCACACAGACCAAAAACACCAGGCTGGTGACGGCTGCCTTGTTGCGGCGAAAGCGCATCAGGGCATCGCGCCATGGGCTGCGCTCAGGCTCTGCTGCGGGGGTCAAGGAAGGCATACATCAGGTCCACACACAAATTGACCAGCACGACCATCGTGGTGATCAACACCACCAGGCCCAGCACCAGCGTGTAATCACGGTTGGCGGCACCGTTGACCACCAAAATGCCCAAGCCAGGGATTGAAAAAATACTTTCGGTGACCAAGGCCGATGTGATGGAAGACACGGCCAGAGGCCCCACGATGGTGACCACCGGGAGCAGAGAAGGGCGCAAAGCGTGCCTGAACACGATCAGGTGCATAGGCAGGCCTTTGGCCCGGGCCGTGCGGATGTAGTTGCTGTTCATCACCTCGACCATGCTGGCGCGCATGATGCGGGCCAGGGTTGAGACATTGATCAAGGTCAACAGGCTGACGGGCAACACCATGAATTTCCATGAGAAATGGTCCCAACCACCCGAAGGCAGCCACTGCAAGCCAATCGCAAAAGCCAGCACCAACAGTGGCCCCAGTACAAAAGAAGGCACCACGCTGCCCAAGCTGCCCAAGGCCATCACGAAGTAATCCACAAAGGAGTTGCGGTACAGCGCTGCAAGCGCCCCCAGCAACACGCCAATGACCAAAGACAGTGCAATCGCCAGGCCGCCGATGGCCAGTGACACCGGCAAGGCACTGCCCACCAGTTCATTGACGGACCAGTCGGCATAGCGGTAAGACACGCCCAGGTCGCCTTGCAGCAATTGCCAGATGTAGAGCAGGTATTGCTTCCAGTAGGGTTGATCCAAGTGGTACTTGCTCATCAATTGAGCCTGAATGGCTTCGGGTACGACCCGTTCGGAGTCGAAGGGGCCACCGGGGGCAGAAAACAACAAGATGTAAACAACCCCGATCACCACCAGCAAGGTGGGTATGGTGATGAGCAGTCGGCGAAAAGTGTATGCGAGCATGAGGCCTGAGTCTATCCGTCAGACCCCAAGGATTGAAAACATCATCAGACTCAGTGCTTGACGATGTAAAGGTCCTGCGTGCGGAACCGGTCCATCTGGTTGTCGGTGCTGTAGCCGCCTACATACGACTTGACCAGCCTGGGCAGGGAATATTGCAGCAGCGGAATGATCGGGTAGTCGTTCATGATCAAGCGGATGGCCTCGTTCAAGGCTGCTTTGCGCTTGGCCTGGTCGCTTTCTTTCAAACCCTTTTGGATCAGCTGTTCCGCATCTTTGTTGCAATGACGACTGTGGTTTTGGTCAGAGTCGCACTTGACCAAGGCTACGAATGTGGTCGCATCGTTGTAGTCGGCGTTCCATCCGTCACGCGCCATTTCAAATTGTCCATCATGGCGTTTTTTGATCAGGACTTTGAACTCCATGGCCTCGAGCTCCACCGCCAGTCCAAGCTTGGTCTTCCATTCAGAGGCTGCAAAGATGGCCATCTTTTTGTGGTATTCGCTGGTGTTGTAGGAGAAGGTGAACTTGGCACCCGGTTTCACGCCCGCCTGCGCCATCAGAGCCTTGGCGGTTTCCACCTTTTTAGCCATGGGCCAGTTGGCCCATTCGTAATCGACGCGGTCAGCTCCTTCCACACCTTTGACGATCAGGCCATAGGCGGGCAGCTGGCCGTCTGCGGTGACTTTTTGGGCCAGGATGTCGCGGTCCAGCACCATCGACAGGGCTTGGCGAACACGCACGTCCTTGAAGAAGGGCGATTGGGTCTGAATCGAGTAGAAACGCAAGGCCAGCAAGGGGGTGTTGCGCGTGTCTTTGGGGTACTTTTTCAAGTACGAGTCATAACTGCCCGGGGGCAGCATGTAAACCCAGTCGTTTTGACCGGACTCGAAGAGCTTGACGTCCACATGTCCGTCTTCCACGGGCAGGTAGGTGACACGGGTGATTTTGACTTGGTCTGCGTCCCAGTAGCCCGGTGATTTTTCGAGCACAATTTTGCTGTTGACCTGCCAGCTCTTGAGCGCATAGGCCCCATTGCCCATCAGGTTGCCGGGCTTGGTCCACTCGCGGCCCAGCTTTTCGATTGACACGGCATGCAAGGGACTCAGGTTGGGGTTGCTGACCAGTTCGGGTAAAAACTTCACGGGGTGTGCTGTTTTGACCTCTAGCGTGGTTTTGTCGATGGCACGCACGCCCAGATCTTGCGGTGGTTTTTGGCCGGTCGAAACTTCTTTGCCGTTCAGAAAGAAATCCCCAAAGGTGCGTGCGTATTTGGAGCCTGTTTTGGGGTCGACCAAGCGGCGGAATGAATACACAAAGTCCTGTGCAGTCACGGGATCGCCGTTTTGCCATTTGGCTTGTGGCCGCAACTGGAACGTCCAGGTCAAGGGGTCGACTTGCCGCCACTTTTCGGCAACGCCTGGCACGATTTTGCCTTGGGCGTCGATTGAGGTCAGGCCTTCGAAAAGATCACGCGTGAGGTTGGCGGCACCCACCGATTCAATCAGTGACGGGTCCAGCGTTTCTGGCTCGGAGCCGTTGTTGCGAGTCAGGGTTTGCTCGGCATGCAGTTGAATCCCTGCGGGTACAGTGGCCGCCCAAGTGAACAGCGATGAAAGTGCGAGCACGCCAGAAAGCGAGGCGGCTAGAAAGGTTTGGGACATATTGCGCATCAGGGTTTGGTTGATTTTTGCAAGTCGGTATCGATGTCGATGTATTTCCAGAAGTCACGTGCGATCGGATTGCGCACATAACCTTGCACCCAGGGGTGTGTCAGATCGGTGCCAAAGCGGTGGGTGCTGAATTTGTAGGGCATGTAGGCCACCAGAATTTTGACCGCTTGATCTATCAGCAGTTTGCGCTCAGGGCCGTCGGGCATGCGGTTGATTTTTTTGTAGATTTCATCGTATTCGGGCAGGCTGAACCGGGCATGGTTTTGCTGACCTTTCGACTCGCTGTAGCCCAATGCCAAGACCCCGGCACCATCGGGTGATCCACCGCCCAAGCCCAGACCCCACATCATCAGTTTGCCATTGCGTGAAGCCTTCAGCAACTCTGGCCATTGCCCGTATTTGAACACCACGCGGATACCGATGGCATCCATGTTCTTTTTCCAGATTTCGTTGAGTTCTCGGTAATCCGCTGATGACGTGGTGGCGTACTCAAGGGCCAGGGGCTTGCCATCAGGCAGATCGCGCCACCCGTCGCCATCCTTGTCGGTGTAAGCAAACAAGTCGAGCAAAGCCATGGCTTTGGGTCGGTCAAAAACCCCCATCTCTGAACGCATATTGGGGTCGTATGCGGCAGTCAAGGGCATGACCGGCCCCTGCGCAACAATGGCTTGACCTCGGCGAGGCAAGCGAACCTCTTCCGCTGTGTTTTGTCCCATGCCAATGGCCCGTCGCAGGGCGATTTTTTCGGGTGTGTAACCACCGACGATGGGGTTTTCCATGCCGAAGTAAGTGAAGGTGACATCGCCCAGCAGATTGCGTTGCATTTGGATCCCGCGTTTTTGCAGGTTGGGCGCCAATTTGTTTTGGGGAATGGCCACGTTCACATAAGCGGCGGGCAGGCGCTCCATCAAATCATGCTCGTTACCCAAAAACGCCAGCCATCGTGGTTGAGATTCTTCAATGATGGAGACCTCAATCTTGTCGATTTGCGGCAACTTTCGGCCCTTCATCTGCGCGTACACCTGCTGCGCCAAAGGCGAGTCGGCAGGCGGTGTGGCTTCGAAATAGTCCTCGCGGTAATTCGGGTTGCGCACCAAGGTGATTTTGGACGACCTGCGCCATTCGCTCAGCTTGAAAGGCCCTGTTCCCACGGGGTGCTCCATGATGCGGTCGCCATAGGCTTCAACCACTTCCCGGGCCACAATGCCGAAGATGCCCGGATCGGTCAGGCCTTCTAGAAAGCGGGGGCGCAACTCGCCCAATTTGAATTGCACCGTGTACTTGTCCAGCGCGCGCAAGCCCTCAATCTCGCGGTCGTAATCGAACTTGCCCGACTTGCTGGCCTGCTCGCGCAACTCTTCCATGCCGATGATCTTTTCTTCCCGCAAACCGCTCACGCTGGGGCTTTTGTTTTTGGGGTCAAAAATACGTTTGTAGGTATAGACCACGTCGCTGGCGACCAGTTCACGCTTGTTGCCCTTGAAGGCGGGATCGTCCGAAAAATAAGTCCCCGGCTTGAGTTTGATGGTGTAAGTTTTGAAATCAGCCGACACCTCGGGCATGCCTGCAGCCAGGTTGGGTCGAATGGCCAACGGCCGGGCCAGGTAGTCGTAGGTGTAAAGCGCATCGAACATGTTGGCGGTGAGGATCCGCGAATACAAATCCGAAAGTTGGGCCGGGTCAAACCCTGTTTCTGCTGCAGCGAAGGCATATCGGAAAACTTTTTCAGGCGGCTTGGCCGTCTGTGCAGCTGCCGACAGGAATGAAAGGCCACACAACAGTGTGATGACAGTGGGGAGAGTGCGAAAGAAAATCAAGGCAAACACTTAGAAAGATGAACAACATTACCGCCAATAATAGTGCCTTAGCAATTTAAATCGGTCAATCGAGCACTTTCCCGATCATGTTGAATTTTTTAGTCAGACGCATCTTGCAAATGATTCCTACCTTGTTAGGCGTTGTGCTGCTGGTTTTCCTGCTGTTTCATTATTTTGGGGGCGATCCAGCCGAAATTTTGGCCGGCATGAACGCTTCGCAAGAACAGATTGACTCCATCCGTCAGCAGTTAGGCCTTGACTTGCCGCTGTGGCAGCAGGTTTGGCAGTTCTTGCTCAAAGTGGCCACTTTTGAGTGGGGCAACAGTTGGGCGACCAATGAGTCGGTGGCCAAAATCTTTCAAACCCGCTTGCCCGCCACTTTGACAGTGATGACGCCGATTCTGGTGATCGAGGTGTTGCTGGGGACCTTGGCAGGCCTGGCTGTGGCTTATGTGCGTGGCACTTTGACCGACAAAGTCGTCATGGTCATTTGCACCCTGGCGATGTCCATTAGCTTTTTGGTGTACATCATTTTTGGCCAGTACCTGTTCGCTTTTGTGCTGGGCTGGTTCCCGGTGCAGGGCTGGAGCAACAGCATGTGGACCAATCTGAGTGTCTTCACACCTTTGCCCGTGCTGCTGGCGGTCATCGTGAGCCTAGGCCCGCACACCCGGCTTTACCGCAGCTTTTTTCTGGATGAAATCAACCAAGATTATGTTCGCACTGCGCGCTCCAAAGGCCTGTCTGAAGAGGCCGTGCTGTTTCGGCATGTGTTGCCCAACGCATTGATTCCAATATTGACCAATGTGGCGACGCATTTGCCCAGCATTTTCATCGGCTCCTTCCTCATTGAAGTTTTTTTCTCTATCCCCGGATTGGGGCGTGAGGTCTATACCGCGGTCAACCGCAGTGATTACCCGGTGATTCAGGCGGCCACCATTTATCTGGCGGCACTCACCATGGTCATCAATTTGCTGACCGATGTTCTTTACCAGTGGGTTGATCCCCGCGTGAAACTCAAATGAGCGCAGTCCTGGCTTCTCATCGTCAATCCAACTCGCTCTGGGGCCAAGTGGTGGCGCGTTTTCGCAGCGACAAAACGGGCATGGCTGCGTTGTTCGTTGTGGGCTTGTTTTTTGTGTTGGTGGTGTCCGCCCAATTCGGTTGGGTGGGCAGTGACTGGCAGGCAGAAGTTGGCCAGCCTTTTGCGCCGCCGCACCTTGTGGGTGCTCAAGCCGATGTCAAGACAGCGCAAGAAGCGCAAGTGCCTGTGCGGCAACTTGATATTTCAGACATCGATCCTTTGGCGCCTTACTATGACAAATGGCAGCAAAAAGCCTCAGGGGTAGCGGTTACCCAGCAGATCAAACAAGACACCCTGCCTTGGGGCGGCGACCGCATTGGCCGTGACGTTTTGCAAAAAGCGATCAAAGGCGCACAAATATCCATTCTGGTCGGCTTGACCGCTGCTGTGATGGCCACGCTCATTGGCACCGTGCTGGGGGCTGTCGGTGGTTATTTTGGTGGTGCGGTGGATGATGCGCTGGAGTGGTTGTACAACGTGTTCAACGCTATTCCCTATGTGCTGCTCATCTTTGCACTCGCGGCGGTGTTCAAGTCCGGGCCGCTGGCCAAGGTTTTTTCTAACGGCATCATGAATGTGGTCGTGATTTTGAGTCTGGTGGGGTGGACAGGCATCTACAGATTGGTGCGTGCCGAGTACATCAAACACCGATCGCGCGACTATGTGCGTGCGGCCGAGGCGATTGGTGCAAGCCATTTCTCGCGCCTGTTTGTTCACATCTTGCCTAACGTCAGCCATGTGGTTTTGGTTCAGCTGAGTCTGCATGTGGTGGGCTTCATCAAGGCCGAGGTGATCTTGTCTTTCTTGGGCTTGGGCGTGTCCATCGACATGGTCAGCTGGGGCACGATGCTTTCGGAGTCTCAGACCGAGTTGATTTTGGGCATCTGGTGGCAGTTCCTTGCAGCCACCTGCATGATGGCCATCTTTGTGACCGCTTTCGCCTTGTTTACCGATGCCTTGCGCGATGCGCTGGACCCCAAGATCCGCTGAAGGCTTTGCAAATGACCTCCACACTTCAAGTCAAAAATCTCAAAGTCTCCTTCGACATGGGGCGTGCTGGCATTCAGCATGCGTTGCATGGCGTCAGTTTTGAGGTGCCCGATCAGCGCACGCTGGCCCTGGTGGGTGAATCAGGCAGTGGCAAGAGCGTCAGTGCATTGAGCATTTCGCGCTTGCTGCCAGACAACGCCTTGATTGATCCAGCCAGCCAGATCTTCAGCGGCGGCGTCGATTTACTCAAGCTTTCGGAGCCTGCGCTGCGCAGGTTGCGGGGTAAAGAGATCACCACGGTCTTCCAGGACCCGATGAATTCGCTCAACCCTGTGAAAACCATAGGCCATCAACTTGCGGAAGTGCTGATTCTGCATGCGGGCCTGAGCCCCAAACAGGCTTGGGAGCAGGCCAAGGCGGTGCTCGACGAAGTGGGCATACCGGATGCGACCAACCGCATCAACGCTTATCCGCACGAACTGTCTGGCGGACAACAGCAGCGCGTGATGATCGCCATCGCCATCGCTTGTCAGCCCCGTTTGTTGATTGCCGATGAGCCCACCACCGCGCTCGATGTGACCGTGCAGCGGCAGATCATCGAGTTGCTGGTGCGCTTGCAGGACAAACACAAGATGAGCATGCTCTTCATCAGCCACGATTTGGGGTTGGTGGCTGAACTGGCCCACGAAGTGGTAGTCATGCGCCACGGCGAAGTGCGCGAAGCGGGGTCGGTAGAGGCCATCTTTAACCGACCCCAGGATGCCTACACGCAAGCGCTGTTGGCCTGTCGTCCGCGCTTGAACCAAGCCTATGAACGGCTGCCGGTCATTGAAGACTTCATCAATCCGGCAGGCCGCATCTTGACGCCCAGGGCCCCACCAGCGAGCGGTGGCGAGGTGCTTATGACTGTGGACAACTTGGCCAAAGACTATGTGATCAAGACGGGCTTGTTTTCGCGCAAGACCGTGCATGCGGTGAAAGATGCGAGTTTTTCTTTGCGCCGAGGCGAGACGCTGGGCGTGGTGGGTGAGTCGGGTTCGGGCAAGTCCACGCTGGGCTTGATGCTCGCCCAATTGCTGCAAGTCTCGCGCGGCAAGGTGACGCTGGCTGGGCATTCCCTGACGGGGCAAAGCGCGGCACAAATTCGAGCCATGCGCAAAAAAGTGCAGATCATTTTTCAAAACCCCTTTGCGAGTTTGAATCCACGTTTCACCGTGGGGCGGGTTCTGGAAGAGCCCTTGAAGATTCATGGGCTGGGTGGCAATGAGGTGGGGCGGCAAGCTTTGGTGCTGGAGTGGCTTGAGCGCGTAGGTTTGGGTGCCGATGCATTGCTCAAGTACCCGCATGAATTCTCTGGAGGACAACGCCAGCGCATTTCGATCGCGCGCAGCTTGATCCTGCAGCCCGAAATCGTGGTCTGTGACGAATCCGTCAGCGCACTCGATGTGAGCGTGCAGGCCACCATCTTGAACCTGCTCAAGGACCTGCAAAAGGAATTTTCGCTCGCTTACCTGTTCATCTCGCACGATCTGGATGTGGTGCGTTTCATGTCGGATCAGATGATCGTCATGAAGCAGGGTGACATTGTGGAGCGGGGCTCAGCTGCAGACATTTACGCCAACCCACAGCACCCTTATACCCAGGAGTTGCTGGGATCGATTCCCAAAGGCTGGACGGCTGAGCGCGCTGCTGCCTTGGCTTGATCAGGGGATGTCGGGCGCTTGGGGCAGCACGCGCAAGTGCCTCAAGGGTGTCACGACCCAGCCCACGCCAGCAGTGAGTATCGCGCCCACGCCCGCCAGGAGCAGGGGTGTTGACATCAAGGTGTGTTCTCCCAGCCAGCCGCCGAGCAAGGCGCCAGGGCCTGCAGGCAGCATGATCAGCCAACGCATGTTCGTTGTCATGCGGCCCAGCATAGGCGAAGGCGTAACCGATTGCCGTATCGCCAGAAAATTGATAAACAGCAATGTGGCGCCTGAAGCAAAACCTATCAGCATCAAGGCAAATCCAATGACGGCTGGAACCTGGTCTTTGAAAAGTGCCATCTGAATCCAGCCTAAACCCGTTAGACCGACCCCCAAAAGCAAGGCCGGGCCCGGTCCTATGGCTTTTGACAGGCGTGGTCCCGCCAGACCCACGGCAATCGAACCCATGCCCAAAGCCACATAGCTCATGGACAGGTGCTCTTCACTCATGCCGAGCTCCCGTATGGCGTAGATCACTTGGATCGATAAAGCCATTTGTGCGAAGAATTGCCATACACCCACCACCAGAGCGCTTTGAATCAGCAAAGGTTGGCTGCGCACAAAGGCCAGCCCAGCCTTGAGTTGGCGCCAGAAATGGGTGTTCTTTGGGGCGGTCACTGTTTCTTGAATTCGCAGACCCTTGAGCATGATCGCAGAGCAAAGCACTAAAAAGCAATCTGCCAGCAAGGTCAGTGGCCCACCCAGCACTTTGATCAAGAGGCCGGCAATGCCTGGACCAATGACTTCGGCGGCGGATCCGGCAATGGCATTCTGAGCATGGGCCTTGACCAATTGATCGCGGCTGACCAGTTGAATGAGCACGATTTGTGAGGCTGAGCCTGCCACCGTGTAGACCACGCCGGCACCAAATCCCACCACATAAAGCCAAGCCATGTTCAGCAGATTGAAGTGCCAGGCCAAGGGCACTGAGACCAGCAGCGAGGCCATTAACAACTCACCTGCAATGTAGACCGGCAGTTTACGGATTCGGTCCAGGTAGACGCCTGCGGGCAACGAGAGCAGAACGAAGGGCAGCAACTCCATCGCACCCAGCAGGCCCATCTGGGTAGGGCTTGCATGCAGCAGCACCACAGCTGTCAAGGGCAGCACGATCATGGTGATCTGGCCCCCCAAATTGCTCAGCAGGATCGATCCCCACAGCCGTGCGTAACCCGGAATATGGAACAGACTGTCAGGTTTCATAACCAGTAAGCTGGCGATTGAAATTTTTCAGTGATGAGTATTGCGACCGTGGCATGCGACAGACAAAAAAAACCCCAAACCAATGGGCTTGGGGCTGCGTTGTGGCGGAACAGGCGGGATTCGAACCCGCGGTGGGCTATGAACCCACACACGCTTTCCAGGCGTGCGACTTAAACCACTCATCCACCGTTCCTAAGCCTTTGATTATAGCAGTCACAAAGTGCACATCAGGCTTCACGCCTTGGTGATGGTGACCATCTTCATGGCCGATGCAATCAAGCCAGAGACTTCGGTCAAATTGCCAGGGATGATGAGGGTGGTCTTGGCGTCAGAGGCGACTTTGCCGTAGGCCAGAACCGCTTGTTCAGCTACTTTGAGTTGTACGGCTTGCTCACCACCTGGCTGCCTGATGGCCAATGCGATACGCTCGATGGCATGGGCTGTGGCATCGGCCATGGCGGTGATGGCCGCAGCATCACCTTCCGCCTTGTTGATGGCAGCTTGCTTTTCACCTTCTGATCTTGCAATAAAGGCTTCACGCTCGCCTGTCGCAATATTGATCTGTTCTTGACGGCGGCCTTCAGAGGCAGCGATCAAGGCGCGTTTTTCCCGTTCAGCCGTGATTTGCGACTGCATGGCAAGTAAAATTTCCTTGGGTGGTGTCAAGTCCTTGATTTCGTAGCGTAAGACTTTGACGCCCCAATTCAAGGCCGCTTCGTCAATGGCCGCCACCACTTGCGCGTTGATGATGTCGCGCTCTTCAAAGGTTTTGTCGAGCTCCAATTTGCCGATCACACTGCGCAAACTGGTTTGTGCGAGTTGGGTGACAGCGACAATGTAGTTAGACGAACCGTAACTGGCCAGTTTGGGGTCGGTGACCTGGAAATACAAAATACCATCCACCTGCAACTGTGTGTTGTCGCGTGTGATGCAAATCTGGCTGGGCACATCCAGCGGGATTTCTTTCAGGCTGTGTTTTTGAATCACTTTGTCGACAAAAGGCACCACGAAATTCAAACCCGGCGTCAGACTGGCGTAGTACTTGCCCAATCGCTCGACCACCCAGGCATTTTGCTGTGGCACCACTTTGACTGTTTTGATGATGAACAGGGTGATGATGACCAAGAACAGAAGTGCGATTTCCATGATTTTCCTAGAGGTTAAATTTTTTCGACAATCAGGCGGATACCCGCCATCTCGGTGATCCGGTAAGCCCCAGCGTCAGGTATTTGCCCGGGGGCGAGTTGTGCAGTCCACTGCGCGCCGCGGTGTTTGACTTGTGCAAGTCCTTGTTCATCCCAAACCTGTACCTGAACGACTTCGCCCAAATCCAGATGCACATCTTGATTTCGCGAAGACTCCATAGGTTGATGTGTGCGTGCTTTTTTCAAATGCCAAAGCGTGACAGAAAGCCCTCCGACAAAAGCACCGGCCACGATTTGCCAGGTCAAGGACAGGTCGGCGTGCGCGGCCAATGCGGAAGCTGCGGCGCCCGCTGACAACATCAGTAAATAGAAGGTCCCGGTGATCAATTCAAGAGCAATCAAGCCACCGGTCACAAGCCACCAAACCGTTGATAGAGCCATTTGGAATCCTTGGAAAATGAATTCTTTGCAAGTCAGTGCCATTGTGCCGATTTTTAGACACAAATAGTCCTTACACTTCGCCCTTGTTTCTTTTTTTGCCCCTTATTTGGAGCCGTGCATGAAATTCAGATTTCCGATTGTCATCATCGATGAAGACTACCGCTCCGAAAACACGTCGGGTCTGGGTATTCGTGCATTGGCCGAGGCCATTGTGTCCGAAGGCTTTGAGGTTTTAGGGGTTACCAGTTACGGTGATTTGTCGCAGTTTGCACAGCAGCAAAGCCGGGCCAGCGCATTCATCTTATCGATCGATGACGAAGAGTTTACTCCCGGGCCGGACCTTGATCCCGTTGTTCTAAGCTTGCGTGCTTTCATACAAGAAGTGCGCCGCAAAAACGCGGATGTGCCGATTTATGTCTACGGCGAAACCAAAACTTCGCGCCATTTGCCCAATGATATTTTGCGGGAATTGCATGGATTCATCCACATGTTTGAGGATACGCCCGAGTTTGTGGCGCGTCACATCATTCGGGAAGCCAAAAGTTACCTGGAAGGCGTGCAACCCCCATTCTTCAAGGCTTTGCTGGACTATGCCGAGGACGGCTCGTATTCGTGGCACTGCCCTGGTCACTCGGGTGGTGTGGCCTTTTTAAAGAGCCCTGTGGGTCAGATGTACCATCAGTTTTATGGCGAAAACATGCTGCGTGCTGACGTTTGCAATGCGGTGGAAGAGTTGGGTCAATTGCTTGACCATAACGGCGCTATCGGTGAGAGTGAACGCAATGCGGCGCGTATTTTCAATGCCGATCATTGCTTTTTTGTGACCAACGGTACCAGCACCTCCAACAAAATGGTTTGGCACCATACCGTTGCGCCGAATGACGTGGTGGTGGTGGACCGCAATTGCCACAAATCTATTTTGCATTCCATCATCATGACCGGTGCTATCCCGGTCTTTCTGAAGCCCACACGCAACCACTTTGGCATCATTGGCCCGATTCCCCAAAGCGAGTTTGAAGTCGCTACCATTCAGGCCAAGATCAAAGCCAACCCTCTGCTCAAAGGTGTAGACCCCAAAAAAGTCAAACCTCGCGTGATGACACTGACCCAGTCCACCTACGACGGGGTGTTGTACAACACAGAGACCATCAAGGGCATGCTGGACGGCTACGTGGACAACCTGCACTTTGACGAAGCGTGGTTGCCGCACGCGGCTTTTCATCCGTTTTATGGTCCCTACCATGCCATGGGTAAAAAACGGGCACGTCCAAAGACCTCGGTGGTGTATTCAACGCAGTCCATCCATAAATTGCTTGCCGGCATCAGCCAGGCCAGCCACGTCTTGGTACAGGACTCGCAAACCATCAAGTTGGATCGTCACTTGTTCAATGAAGCCTACCTGATGCACACCAGCACCAGCCCGCAGTACAGCATCATTGCCAGTTGCGACGTGGCAGCGGCCATGATGGAGCCACCCGGCGGCACCGCTTTGGTGGAAGAAAGCATTGCCGAAGCATTGGACTTCAGACGTGCCATGCGCAAGGTGGACGCCGAATATGGCAAAGACTGGTGGTTCAAGGTCTGGGGGCCAGAAAAACTCGTTGACGAAGGCATTGGCCGCGCTGAAGACTGGATCATTCGCAGCGATGCCCGCAAAAAGGTCAGCAAGTGGCATGGCTTTGGCCAGTTGGCAGACGGCTTCAATATGCTGGACCCCATCAAGTCGACCATCGTGACACCCGGCTTGAACCTAGACGGCAAGTTTGACAAGACAGGTATTCCGGCGTCCATCGTGACCAAGTTCTTAACGGCCAACGGTGTGGTGGTGGAAAAAACGGGCTTGTACAGCTTCTTCATTATGTTCACCATCGGCATCACCAAAGGCCGTTGGAACTCCTTGCTCACGGCCTTACAGCAGTTCAAAGACGATTACGACCGCAATCAGCCGATGTCGCGCATCATGCCGGAGTTCTGCCAAAAGCATCGCAAATACGAGCGCATGGGGCTTCGCGACCTGTGTCAACACATCCACACCTTGTATGCCAAATATGACATCGCGCGCTTGACCACAGAGATGTATTTGTCCGACCTTACGCCTGCCATGAAGCCTGCAGATGCCTATGCCTATATTGCGCACCGCAAAACCGAACGTGTGGAAATTGACCAATTGGAAGGGCGCATTACCGTGGGCCTGGTGACACCCTATCCGCCCGGCATCCCGCTGTTGATTCCGGGTGAAGTGTTCAACAAAAAGATTGTCGATTACCTCAAATTCTCACGTGAATTCAATGCGCAGTGCCCTGGCTTTGAGACCGATATTCATGGCTTGGTTGAAGAGCTTGGTGACGATGGCGTGAAACGGTATTTTGCGGATTGTGTGAGGTACTGAATTCATTGACACATCCTTGAAAGAATGAGTACGATGGATCTTTATTCATCGTTACCAGGATCGATCATGCGTTTTTTTGTATTGGCCTTTGCCGGATTGAGTTTGGTATTTCAAGGGGCAATTGCAGTGCAACCAACTGCAAATGCCATCCCTCTTGAGGATTATTTTCAACTACCCAAACTTGCTAACGTCGTGCTTTCGCCTAACGGTCAATACCTCGCGGCAACAACGCGTCTTAACGACAGAATGAATATTGCTGTTATTGATTTGGAGTCCCAGAAAGCACAAGCCTTGACCAATTTCACGGACATTGATGCCGTGAGTGTGCGGTGGGTAGGCAACCATCGAATTTTGTTCTCACTTGGTAATTATGGTGACCCCAGTATGTCCCGCGAATTCGTGACGGGTGGCGGACTGTTTGTCGTCAATCGTGATGGATCGGGCTACAGAACGCTGGCAGACAGTGTGCAGCAAGCCATGGCCAAGGGCGACATGAATTACCGCTCACTGACGTTCGTCAAAACTATTCCTGACAATGACGACGAAATAATTGCCACTGGTAACTTAACCGTCAGAGATGCTTCTGATTTATACAGAGTGAACTTGAATACGGGAAAAAGTACGCTTCTTTCTCTTGGCAGGCCGTCTATCCAGGCAGATTCATGGATTTTGGACAAACAGTTGGTGCCTCGCGTGGTGATTGGTGAGATCAAAAATACCAACACCGTACAGGTTTTTTACCGTGAAAGTGCAAACAGCCCCTGGACGAAAATTGCAGAATTCAATGCCATCAAAGGGCCCACTTTTGTGCCCTTGGCTTTGCAAGAGCTTGACCAAACCTTGTTGGTTGCTTCGAATCATGGTCGCGACACGATGGCCATTTACAAGTTTGACCCAGTCACTAAACAATTTTTAGAGCAGATTGCACAACACCCCCAATTTGACATGGGCGCCACGGCCATGGGTGCGCCAGTGGATGGGTTGGTTTTCAACTCCAAAAGCCAAGAAGTTGTGGGCCTGAAGGTGAATGCAAACAAGCCTCAAAAGGCTTGGTTTTCAGAAGCGCATGCTTCTGTACAAGCGCAGGTCGACAAAGCTTTGCCTGACAGAATCAATGATTTTGTGCTCAATGAACAAACCAGCAAAGTGTTGATTTCCAGTTATTCGGATGTACATCCTGCAAGATGGTACGTGTTCGATGTTGTTAAGAAAACGCTCGAAGAGGTAGGCAACTCCAAGCCCCAACTCGATGGCAAGTTGGTCAAACAAATGCCTTTCACATTTGAGTCCAGGGATGGTTTGAAATTCAGCGGCTATTATTTTTTGCCCAAAGATTACCAAAAGGGCCAACAACTGCCCACCATTGTTCACATCCATGGCGGGCCGTTTGCGCGTGCCGATTATTTTGGCCGTGGTTTCGGCTACAGCGAAGCGCAATTGTTTGCTTCATGGGGTTACGCGGTGATCGTACCTAACTTCAGGATCACCCCTGGGTTGGGCGGGAAAAACTATTACGCTGGTTTTGGTAGTTATGGCAAAGAAATGCTTTTTGACCACGAAGACGCGGTCAATTGGGGTGTGCAGCAAGGCTTTGTCAACCCAGCGAAAGTTTGTATTTCAGGGGCCAGTTATGGTGGTTATGCCGCGTTGATGGGACCCGCCATCAACCCGTCTTTTTACAAATGCGCCATTTCAGGTTTGGCACCAACGGACATGAAGTACCAACTCACCACCATGGACGGAGACACTGCATTGTCAATCAATGGACAAAATTTTTGGCTGCAAGTGATTGGCGCCAAAAATTTAGATGACCCGATTCTGAATCAGGTTTCGCCTCTGTCATGGGTCAAGAACATCAAGGTCCCTGTTTTTCTGTATGCCGGTAAGTTTGATTTCCGGGTGCCCTATCCTCAAATTGAAAAAATGGCCAAGGCATTGACAGAGGCTGGGAATCCACCTCGTGAATTTGTCGCCATTGCTGGCGAAGGCCATGGCTTTACAAAACCCGCTAACAACATCTTGCTTTACAGCAAGATTCAAAAATTCCTCATTGAGCAATTTTCTAATTAGTGGTTAATAAGATTATTTTAGTATTACTAAAAGTGTGTCTTTTTTTAAACACACCGAATAAACCCCCTTCACAATTTTGACATTTTTGTTGAGAATTTCATTGAGATGTAACTTTTATCAGTTTTCTCAATGTAGTTGTCTCAAAAAAAGGATGTTTATGTTTGTGCGTTCAAAATTGAACATTGCAGTGCTCACTGCAATGGCTGGAGGGGTTGGTTTCATCCCCGTTGCTTTTTCCCAAGATGCTGATCGGATGGAGATCACCGGTTCTCGACTCAAGCGGGTTGACGCTGAGACTGCAGCCCCAGTGCAGATCATCACGCGTGCAGACATTGAGTCGACTGGCAAATTGACGCTTTCCGAGGTCTTACAGGCTTTGCCTATTAACAACAATGGCAGCGTGCCAACGAGCTTTGGCAATGGTTTTGCTGCAGGCGGTTCGGGCGTGTCATTGCGTGGCTTGTCGGTTAACTCCACACTGGTTTTGGTCAATGGTCGACGTATGGCGCCTTATGGTTTAGCAGACGACGGACAGCGTAATTTTGTCGACTTGAGCTCGATTCCCTTGGACTTGGTCGACCGTGTCGAAATATTAAAAGACGGCGCTTCGGCTGTTTACGGATCTGACGCGATTGCCGGTGTGGTCAACATTATTTTGCGGAAAGACTTCAAAGGATTTATTGGCAGTGCCAGTGCAGGGACATCCAGGTATGGCGACTCCAATTCGACACGTGCCTCTTTGACCAAAGGCTTTGGTGATTTGGCTTCAGACAATTACAACGCATTTGTCAATTTGGAAGTCAGTCACCAAAATGCCTTGAACATGAATGACCGCGCGGGTAAGCGTGACTTCGTTGGTTTGCCCAACCCCTATAACGACATATACATGACCATGGTTCGGGGATATGCCGCAAACGCCACCCCAACCAGCGTTTCCGCCAGCCCCACGGGCTGGGCGCGTGCTGTGAACGGTCCTTTTTCTACGAGTGCTGTTGCGGGATCGAAATACATTCAATTAGGAAGCGGTTGCGTGGCCAATCCTGGCACACAGACTTTGAGCTATAACGCTTTTCCTGGATGCCTCTGGAATATCAACGATTACCAAATGATGCAGCCCAAAGAAGACAAGGTCAACATGTTTGCCCGGGGCACCTACAACCTCAATGCGAACACGCAGGTGTACGGTGAAGCGGGTGTGTTCAACTCTAAAGTCAATACCATTTACACCCCCACCTCCGTTTCAGGGATTTGGGCGAATCCATCGACCAACAAGGTCATGGACAACACCTACATCACGATGGGCCCCAACCATCCTGACAACCCAACACCCGGCTCCTATTCGCGCCTTCGCTATGTCACAGCCGATTTGGGCGGCCGCAACAGCAATTACGACACCACTGTGGCCCGTGTTCTGGGCGGCATCAAGGGCACTATGGCCGGTTGGGACTATGACAGCGGTTTTCTGTACACCCAAAGCGAAACCAAAATTGAACGCAATGGCTATGTGGTCAACAGCGCATTGCAGGCACTGCTCAATGGCACAACTTACAACGGTGTGAACTATGGCTATTACCGTTTAGGAACCAATGCGGGTTTGAACTCTGCCGCATTGCGTTCAGCCATCTCTCCAGCCCTGAACAATTCCACCAAAAACTCGGTGACATCCGTTGATTTCAGAGCATCTAGGGAGTTGATGGCTTTGCCAGGGGGGGCCATGCAAGTGGCGGTTGGTGCTGAAGTTCGCCAAGAAAAACTGAGCAGCCCACCGACACCTTACACTTCGATCGGCGATATCGTTGGCTTGGGTTACTCGACTTTCAACCAGTCACGCAATGTGACTGCGGCCTACGCCGAATTGAATGCACCTGTGACCAAAGCGCTCGAGTTGAGCGCTGCCTTGCGTAACGACCGTTACTCCGATTGGGGAACTGCGATCACACCTAAAGTCGGTGCCAAGTTTAAAGCCGCTGATTCTGTTGTCTTCCGTGGGTCCTATGCGGAAGGCTTCCGAGCCCCTGGCGCTGGTGAAAGCGGTAAGAGCCAAGTTTCTGCTTACACGCTGGTGACAGATCCTGTACGTTGCCCTGCAGGCGCTGTTTTGCCAGGCGGTTTGGCCACGGATTGCGCTACGGGACAAGCAATTGCGTTTACATCAGGTAATCCCAATATCAAGCCTGAAACCTCCAAGAGCTGGAATTTGGGCGTGGTGTTAGAGCCAACCAAGAGCCTGAACGTTTCCATTGATTTCTGGCGCATTGAGCGAAACAACGAAATCTTGGGTGTGGATCCTCAATTGGTTTTGAATAATGTGGCTGGCTACCCATCAGCCCAAGTTGTTCGTGACCTCAACAACGGCATTCCAGGGGTTGCCAATTCTGGGACTATTTTGGCCGTTATGGCGCCTTATGCCAATGGCCAAAGCACCAAAACCAACGGGGTAGACATTGACATGCGCTACCGTTTTCCAACCTTGGACAATGGCATCAAACTGTCTGGCCGTTTGGATATTTCACACATCAGTTCTTTTGACCGTGTGAACGAAGATGGTTCAGTTTCGCGTTACGCTGGTACCTACGGTCCTACTGCGCTTTCGAGCTCTGCGGGTATGCCAAAGAATCGTGCCGTTATGGACCTGACAGCCCAAAGCGGGAACTGGTCAACTACAGGTCGTATCAATTACACAGGCCCCATCAAACAATTTGAAAATTTGGACGATACAACCTGTTTGCAGACATACGCCAATGGTGAATCTTTTTATCCCACTTGCACTGTGCCTTCGTTCATTACATTTGATGTCTTTGGGCGATACCAGTACAACAAGAACTTGGAATTCAGTGCCTCTGTTCAAAACTTATTTGACAAACTGCCCGCCTATGATCATGTAGCCTCTTACGGTGCAACGGGTTACAACCCAAGCTACTCTGCAATAGGTGCCATCGGCCGTTACTTCCGTGCAGGTGTGAAATACAAGTTCGATTGATTTCGTTCATACCCAAAAAACCCGCAAATTGCGGGTTTTTTTTCAAATGAATCTTTGTATGAGTTTGGTATTCAATCAGCCGATATCCCGCCCACAACCTGACTAAAACCCCCATCCACGTACACGATTTCAGCACTCACACCGCCAGCCAGATCACTCAGCAAAAATGCAGCCACATTGCCTACATCCTCAGTGGTCACGTTGCGGCGGATCGGAGCTTTTTGTGCAACTGCACTCAAAATTTTCCCAAAATCCTTGATACCACTGGCGGCCAAGGTTTTGATGGGGCCTGCGCTGATGCCATTGACGCGTATTTTTTTGGGGCCTAAGGACTCTGCAAGGTAGCGAACAGAGGCTTCCAGGCTGGCTTTGGCCAAGCCCATGGTGTTGTAGTTGGGCACGACCTTCAAAGCGCCCAGATACGACAGCGTCAGCAGAGCCGCGTTATCTCGCAAGAAGGGCAGTGCAGCCTTGGCCATGGCAGGAAAGCTGTAGGCGCTGATGTCGTGCGCTATTTTGTAACCTTCACGACTCAGGCCCTCCAGGAAATCGCCTGAGATGGCATCGCGAGGTGCAAAACCAATGGCGTGGACAAAGCCATCAAATTGAGGCCAATGGGCAGAAAGTCCTGCAAACAACTGCTCAATCTGGCTATCTTCGCCGACATCGCAGTCAAAGATCAATTTGGAGTCAAAGTCCGCCGCAAACTCTGTGATGCGGTCTTTGAACCTTTCGCCCACATAGCTGAAGGCTAACTCTGCGCCTTGCGCGTGACAGGCCTTGGCAATCCCATAAGCAATGGAACGGTTTGACAGAACGCCGGTGATGAGTAATTTTTTACCAGAAAGAAAGCCCATGGTGTCTCTTTAAAGGGTTGTAAGCCCCCTATTTTGACATGGCAATTTTTTCTTTCTGATTTGAGCCTGTGCATACTGCTGGCATTGTGACGAGTAGAGTGGGCGGAGATTTTTATGATTTAAATGACTTGTTTTCTAGGCGCAAGGGGATGCAAAACCCTTCCAAATCAAGCATTTATAGACTATAATGCGTGCTTCACGACCAAACGGGCGGGTTTTCACCGCCCGTTTTTTTTGGTCGATACATTGTCGAACCCTTCAGAAAAGACCCGATTCGCGTGGCATTACAGCAGATTGTTGAAGAAACCGTAACAGGATTAGGCTATGACCTGGTCGAGATTGAGCGCTCGGCTGGCGGCCTTTTGCGGATCACGATCGACTGGCCATGGGAAAAGGGTGTGGAGCCTTCCATCACGGTAGAAGACTGTGAAAAGGTCAATCGACAGTTGCAGTTTTCTCTTGAAGTGGATGGCGTCGAATACACCCGGTTAGAGATCTCATCTCCCGGAATAGACCGGCCTTTGCGCAATGACACTGATTTCAAGCGTTTTGTCGGCCATTTGATCGACATCACGCTCAAGGCCCCCATGGGAGAGGCCGCGGCAGGCTTGGTGAATGCCAGTCGCAAAAAGTTTCGGGGTACCTTGGAGTATTTGGAAGGGACTTCACAAAATGAAGTTCAATCTGATGCGCCTGTGCAATGGCAAATCGTATGGAGTGATGCGCCTGAAGTTAAACCGGGGCAGCGCGTGAGCAAAAAGCGAGTGTTGCCGCCGTTGCAGGCTTTGGGTTTTACGCGTGAAGAATTGCGTGAGGCACGTTTGGCCCCCGTTGTTGACTTCAAAGGGCGTAAGCCCAAGCTGCCGGGTGAATCGCCGGCACAAGAATGATGAATTCGGCCTGCAGCATGATGCTGCAGACCCTGTAAACAGTTATAGGAGAGTAGTGGCATGAATCGCGAAATGTTGATGCTTGTAGAAGCTATTTCACGTGAGAAAAACGTGGAGAGAGATGTTGTGTTTGGCGCCGTGGAATCTGCCCTGGCTCAAGCGACCAAAAAACTTCACGAAGGTGATGTGGACATCCGCGTGGCCATTGACCGTGACAGCGGTAACTACGAAACTTTTCGCCGCTGGCACGTTGTGCCCGATGAGGCTGGATTGCAATTGCCTGATCAGGAAATTTTGCTTTTCGAAGCGATAGAACAAATTCCGGATATCGAGGTAGACGAGTACATCGAGGAAACGGTGGAGTCCTTGCCTATTGGCCGGATTGGTGCAATGGTGGCCAAGCAAGTGATCTTGCAAAAAATTCGTGATGCTGAACGTGAAATGCTCTTGAATGACTTCATGTCCCGCGGTGAAAAGATTTTGGTCGGCACTGTAAAGCGCATGGACAAAGGTGACATCATTGTTGAAGCCGGACGTGTGGAAGGTCGCCTGCGCCGAAGCGAGATGATCCCTAAAGAAAACTTGCGCAATGGTGATCGCGTTCGCGCCATGATCATGGAAGTGGATTTAACCTTGCGTGGCGCCCCAATTGTGTTGTCTCGCTCTTCCCCTGAATTCATGATTGAGCTGTTTCGCGCAGAAGTTCCGGAAATTGAACAAGGTCTGCTGGAGATCAAGTCCTGTGCTCGTGATGCGGGTTCCCGCGCCAAAATTGCAGTGCTGTCACACGACAAGCGCGTTGACCCCATAGGCACCTGTGTTGGCGTGCGGGGCACGCGAGTGAACAGCGTGACCAATGAATTGGCCGGTGAACGCGTAGACATTGTGCTTTGGAGTGAAGATCCTGCCCAGTTTGTGATTGGGGCCTTGGCGCCTGCCAACGTCCAGTCCATTGTTGTCGACGAAGAAAAGCATGCGATGGACGTGGTTGTTGACGAAGAAAATCTGGCCATTGCAATCGGTCGCGGCGGGCAAAACGTTCGCCTGGCTTCTGACTTGACGGGTTGGAAAATCAACATCATGGATGCTGCAGAGTCGGCGCAAAAACAAGCCGAAGAGACCACTGGAATTCGTGAGTTGTTCATGGAGAAGCTGGATGTTGACCAAGAGATTGCAGACATTTTGATTGAAGAAGGTTTTACAAGCCTCGAAGAAGTGGCTTACGTTCCTCTGCAGGAAATGCTTGAAATTGAAAGCTTTGACGAAGATACCGTCAATGAGTTGCGTACCCGCGCCAAGGATGTTTTGTTGACCATGGAAATTGTTCGTGAAGAAAATGTCGAAGGTGTGTCGCAAGACTTGCGAGACCTTGAGGGCTTGAATGCAGAACTTATAGCCAAGCTGGCCGAGGCGGGAATCCACACCCGTGACGATCTGGCCGACTTGGCCACTGATGAACTCACCGATATCACCGGCCAAACGACCGAAGATGCCACCACCTTGATCATGAACGCCCGCGAACATTGGTTCACTGGCGAAGCTTCAAACTGATGGAGGTATGAACACAATATGTCCATGAATACAGTCGCCGAGTTCGCCAACGAGCTCAAGAAATCAATCGATACCGTGTTGGAGCATTTGCGCTCTGCAGGTGTTGAAAAATCCAATCCTTCGGACGCTTTGTCTGAGGCCGACAAGCAAAAGTTGCTGACTTATTTGCAGGCCAGTCACGGTACTGTGTCTGGTGAGCGTAAAAAAATCACACTGGTTAAAAAATCCACCAGTGAAATCAAACAAGCAGATTCGACGGGCAAGGCACGAACGATTCAAGTTGAAGTGCGTAAAAAACGCACTTTCATCAAACGCGAGGATGAGCTTGCTGCTTCCGATGTCCCAGAGCAGGAACCGCAAGAGCAGCTTATCGATCACTCTGAATTGGCAAAACGAGAAGAAGAGGCTCGACGTCAGATCGAGTTGTTGCGTGTTCAAGAAGAAGAATTAGCTGAAAAGCGTCGCCAACGTGAAGCACAAGAAGCCAAAGAGGCGCGCGCGCGCGCCGAGGCTGAGGCCGAAGAGCTGAGACTTAAAGAAAAACAAGCCGCACTTCCTCCAGTCAAGAGTGCTTCAGCCATCAATCCAGAAGACGCAGCTGCATTGCGTTCTGCCAAAGCAGCCGCCGCAGCCTCTGAAGCCGCTGCCATCAATAAAGCAGCACGCCCTGTTGATCCCTCCATTGCTCGGAATGCAGCGGCCGCAGCCGAGCAAGAGGCGAAGGCCAAAGTTCAGGCAGAAGCTGATCGCATCGCATCTGTTGAGGCAGCCAAAAAAGCAGCCAAGCAAGCCATCGTTGACCAAGCGGCTGCCGAATCCAAAATTAAGTCTGATGACGAAGCCGCACGAGCTCTGGATTTGAACGACCGTCGCAGCAAAGCCATGGCTGAAGCTGAGGCGATACGGGCCATGATGAGTGCGCCTAAAAAAGTGCTTGTGGCTAAAAAACCCGAGCCCAAAGTCGAAGTCAAGGCTGTGACCAAAGGCACTCTGCACAAACCTGCAAATACACCCGCTGCAGGAACAAAGCCGGCCCCTAAGCCAGCGCCAGCACCAAGCACTTCCGCGCCCAGTGCCAACAAAGAAGTTAAATCCGCCAAGCTGTCCTCTAGTTGGGCGGGGGATCCGGCTAAAAAGAAAGCCATTCCTACCCGGGGCGATACGAGCGGTGGTGTGGGCCGCAATAACTGGCGCGGAGGTCCTAAAAACCGTCGCGGCAATGAACGTGACCGTGAAGAAAATGTATCGGCCGCACCCGTTGAAGCACGCGTGCTTGAGGTGCATGTGCCAGAAACCATTACGGTTGCCGAGTTGGCCCACAAAATGGCCATCAAAGCCGGTGAGGTGATCAAGCACTTGATGAAGTTAGGCCAGATGGTCACGATGAACCAGCCGCTGGATCAAGACACCGCGATGATTGTGGTCGAAGAGATGGGGCACACTGCTGTGGTTGCCGCTCTGGACGATCCTGAAGCATTCACAGACGACGAAGTCTCATTACAAGATGCGCCTTTGTTACCGCGTGCGCCTGTAGTCACTGTCATGGGCCACGTCGATCACGGTAAAACATCCTTGCTGGACTTCATCCGACGCGCCAAAGTAGCTTCAGGCGAGGCTGGCGGCATTACGCAACACATTGGTGCTTACCACGTCGAAACCGCTCGCGGCATGATTTCGTTCCTGGACACGCCTGGACATGAGGCCTTTACAGCCATGCGCGCCCGAGGCGCACAAGCTACCGATATCGTTATCTTGGTCGTGGCTGGGGATGACGGCGTGATGCCGCAAACCAAAGAAGCGATCAAACACGCCAAAGCAGCGGGTGTACCCATTGTTGTAGCAATCAACAAAATGGACAAACCTGATGCCAATATCGAACGGGTTCGTGCTGAACTGATTTCAGAAGAAGTGGTGCCTGAAGAGTTCGGTGGAGAGTCACCGTTTGTTTCCGTCTCTGCCAAAACCGGTATGGGCATAGATACTCTTTTAGAGCAAGTTCTTTTGCAAGCGGAAGTGCTGGAGTTGAAAGCGCCGATTACTTCGGCAGCCAAAGGCTTGGTCATTGAAGCGCGTTTGGACAAAGGTCGTGGACCTGTGGCCACCATTCTGGTTCAGTCGGGCACTTTGTCGACTGGCGATGTGGTTTTGGCCGGACAAACATTCGGTCGCGTTCGTGCCATGTTGGATGAAAACGGCAAGACCATCAAAACAGCAGGTCCGTCGATTCCTGTTGAAATCCAGGGTCTCACTGAAGTTCCGCAAGCAGGTGACGAGTTCATGGTGCTCAATGACGAACGTCGCGCCCGCGAAATTGCAACTTACCGCGCAGGTAAATTCCGTAATACCAAACTGGCCAAGCAACAAGCCGCGAAATTGGAGAACATGTTCTCGGATATTTCAGCTGGCGAAGTCAAAAACTTGCCCATCATCATCAAAGCCGACGTTCAGGGCTCTCAGGAAGCCTTGGCCGCCTCGTTGCTCAAGTTGTCGACAGACGAAGTCAAAGTTCAGTTGGTGTACGTCGCTGTGGGTGCCATCAGCGAGTCTGACATCAACTTGGCCATCGCCTCAAAAGCCATCGTCATCGGATTCAACGTCCGTGCTGATGCCGGTGCTCGAAAACTGGCCGAAGGCAATGGTGTTGATATCCATTACTACAACATCATTTATGACGCTGTAGATGAACTCAAAGCAGCGATGTCTGGCATGTTGGCGCCAGAGCAAAAAGAAGAAATCACAGGTACGGCAGAAATCCGCACCGTGTTTGTGGCGTCGAAGATCGGTACGGTTGCGGGCTCCATGATCACCTCGGGTTTTGTGACGCGTTCTTCGCGCTTCCGTTTGTTGCGCGAAAACATTGTTATTTACACCGGCGATATCGACTCGCTCAAACGCCTCAAAGATGATGTGCGCGAAGTCAAAGAAGGCTTTGAGTGCGGTATCAAGCTCAAAAATTACAACGATATTGCCATTGGCGATCAGTTGGAATTCTTCGAAGTCAAAGAAGTGGCGCGAACGCTGTAAACCATGGTCCGCAAAGCTTCCAGCATGCCCCATCGCGGTTTCCGCGTGGCCGACCAGATCCAGCGAGATCTGGCCGAGTTGATCGCGCGGGAGTTGAAAGACCCCCGTGTAGGCATGATCACCCTCAGTGGCGTTGAGGTCACGCCAGACTATGCCCATGCCAAAGTGCATTTCAGCATCATCACAGGTGATCCGCTAGAGACCACGACAGGCTTGAATGCTGCTGCTGGGTTTTTGCGGAATGGCTTGTTCAAGCGACTTCATATTCACACGGTACCGACACTGCATTTTATTTTTGACCGCACCACTGAACGTGCTTCTGACATGAATGCTTTGATATCCAAGGCCGTGGCTTCACGCTCACAGAACGAGGACTGAAATGAACGTGCCGCGCACAAGGGTGCAACGGCGCCCTGTGCATGGGGTGCTGTTGCTCGATAAACCGCTGGGTTTGTCCAGTAACCAGGCTTTGCAAAAAGCCAAGTGGTTGTTGCGCGCTGAAAAAGCGGGTCATACCGGTACGCTAGACCCTTTAGCAACCGGTGTGCTTCCTTTGTGTTTTGGTGCGGCTACCAAGTTCAGTCAGCAGCATTTGGATGCCGACAAGACGTATGAAACCACTTTGCGTTTAGGGCAAAAAACGTCCACTGCTGACGCAGAAGGCGATGTGATTCAAGAGCGGGATGTGACTTGCACACCTGAGCGTGTCAGCGCGGTTTTGAAGCTGTTCACTGGCCCCATCAGTCAAGTTCCGCCCATGCACAGTGCTTTGAAAATTGACGGAAAAGCCTTGTATGAATATGCCCGACAGGGCATCACTGTCGAGCGGGAAGCTCGTCAGATTGTGATCTACAGCCTGATCCTGATCGGGATGCAGTTGACAGGCGATATTCCATCTTTAACTCTGAAGGTGCACTGCTCCAAAGGGACGTACATTCGTACTTTGGGTGAGGACATTGGCGAAGCCTTGGGCTGTGGCGCTCATTTAAGTGCCTTGCGCCGCATCAACACAGGCCCTTTCGAAGCCGCTGAATGCATCAGCTTGGCAGCATTGGAGTCCGTGCCAGAGGCAGACAGAGGCGTGCATTTGAAATCGGTGGATTGTTTATTGCATTCTCATACTGTTGTCATGTTAAAGCCTGATGATGCAGGACGATTCTTGAGTGGTGTCAGACGCATGGGCCAATGGCCAGATCTTGAACATGTCGCTGTGTATGGCGAATCGCCTCGCGCCTTGCTGGGCTCAGCGCACGTCAAGGCAGGTGAGTTAATTCCCGGGCGATTGTTGAGCCCAATTGAAATTCAACAGATTTTAGAAGCAGAGCCTGCTGCCGCGCCCATCCGGGCTGGCCAGGTATGAAGGAAAAAAGCATGAGTAAGCAAATTCGCAACATCGCCATCATCGCCCACGTTGACCATGGCAAAACCACCATGGTTGACCAGTTACTGCGTCAGTCGGGCACTTTCGCTGACCACGAAAAAATCGTAGACACAGTGATGGACAACAATGCCATCGAACGCGAACGTGGTATCACAATTTTGGCCAAAAATTGCGCCGTGAGTTGGGAAGGCACCCACATTAACATTGTCGACACCCCAGGACACGCTGACTTTGGCGGTGAAGTAGAGCGCGCATTGTCCATGGTGGACGGTGTGGTGTTGCTGATTGATGCCCAAGAAGGCCCCATGCCGCAAACCCGCTTTGTCACCAAAAAGGCTTTGGCCTTGGGCCTGCGCCCGATTCTGGTGGTGAACAAAGTGGACAAGCCAGGCTCCAACCCTGACAAAGTAGTGAATGCCGCTTTTGATTTGTTTGACAAACTCGGTGCCACCGATGAGCAATTGGACTTCCCCGTGGTGTATGCCTCCGGCATCAACGGCTGGACTTCCATGGTCGAAGGTGAGCCAGGTGAGCAGTGGGGCCCTGACATGTCGGCTCTTTTCAATACTGTGCTGAACCATGTCAAACCCAACGCGGGCGATCCTGCTGCACCATTGCAGTTGCAAATTTCCGCGCTCGACTTTTCCACTTTTGTGGGCCGTATCGGCGTCGGTCGTATCAGTCAAGGCACCATCAAGCCCAACATGGAAGTGATGGTCATGGAGGGTCCAGATGGCAAAACATCCAAAGGTCGCGTCAACCAAGTGTTGACCTTCCATGGTCTGGACCGCGTGCAAGTGACCGAAGCCGGTCCTGGCGACATCGTCTTGATCAACGGCATTCCCGACTTGAACATCGGCGTGACGGTCACAGACCCTATCAGACCCGCACCGTTGCCAATGCTCAAGGTGGATGAGCCCACTTTGACCATGAACTTTTGCGTCAATACCAGCCCCTTGGCCGGCCGCGAAGGCAAGTACGTCACTAGCCGTCAAATCTGGGACCGTCTGCAAAAAGAATTGCAACACAACGTAGCCTTGCGCGTCAATGAAACCGACGAAGAAGGCATCTTTGAAGTCATGGGCCGTGGCGAATTGCACTTGACTATTTTGTTGGAAAACATGCGCCGTGAAGGTTATGAGTTAGCCGTTTCCAAACCGCGTGTTCTCTTCCGGGACGTGAATGGCGAGCGCCATGAGCCGATAGAAATGGTCACGGCAGACATTGAAGAAACCCATCAAGGCGGTGTGATGCAGGCTTTGGGTGAGCGCAAGGGTGAGCTTGTGAACATGGACCCAGATGGCCGTGGTCGTGTCCGTTTGGAGTACCGAATTCCTGCACGTGGTTTGATTGGTTTTACCAACGAGTTTCTGAACTTAACACGCGGCTCTGGTTTGATTTCCAATATTTTTGACGGTTATGAGCACCACAAAGGTGATATCGGTGGCCGCAAAAATGGTGTCTTGATCTCCATGGACGATGGTGAAATTTTCACCTACGCGTTGGGCAAGTTGGACGACCGCGGCCGTATGTTTGTCAGAGCAAACGATCCTGTTTACGAAGGCATGATTGTGGGCATCCACAGCCGCGACAACGATTTGGTGGTTAACGCGACCCGAACCAAACAATTGACCAACTTTCGCGTATCCGGCAAGGAAGACGCGATCAAGATCACGCCGCCTATTGATTTGACTTTGGAGTACGGTGTCGAGTTCATCGAGGACGATGAGTTGGTCGAAATCACCCCCAAAAGTGTTCGACTGCGCAAGCGTTACTTGAAAGAAGGCGACCGCAAGCGCAATAAGTGATCTGATTGAAGGGGGCATGAAATGAAACTCAGTCACAGCCAGGCAGTCTGGGTCATGGTTGCTGTGACTGCCTTGTGGGCAACTGCAGGTGTTGTGACTCGGCAGTTGGAGAGCGCTCGGAGTTTTGAGATTACTTTTTGGCGGAGCTTTTTTACCGTGGTATCGCTGCTGATTATTTTGCCCTTGTGGCAAGGTCATTCCGTTTTCAAGCGCATGCCATGGCGAAGTCATTATTTTTGGCTCTCCGGCGTCTGCTGGAGCATCATGTTCACCGCGTTCATGGTGGCTTTGACGCTGACCGCAGTAGCCAATGTTCTGATCACCTTGGCTTTGGGGCCTTTGATAACCGCCTTGTTTTCTTGGTTCATCACGGGTCAACGCTTACCCCTTCGCACATGGTGTGCTGTCTGGTTGGCAGGTTTTGGCATCGGTTGGATGTTTGCCAGTCAAATTGATGTGGCTGTGACCGGCTTTTGGCTCGGTGTGACTGTGGCTGTTGCCGTGCCCATTGCCGGCGCTGTTCAATGGAACTTGGTTCAACGCAGTCAGTCGCAAGGACTCGCGTTGGATTTGGTGCCCTCTGTGTTGTTAGGCGCCGTTTTTTCCAGCCTTTTTACCTTGCCTTGGTCTGTCCCATTTCAGGCCACTGCAGTCGACATTCAATGGTTGGCCCTGCTGGGTCTGTTTCAGTTGGCCATACCTTGTGTACTGTCAGTGGTGTGCGCCAAGGTATTGAAAGCCGCCGAGGTTTCTCTGCTGGCCTTATTGGAAGTCATTTTTGGTATTGCTTTGGCATGGTTTGGTGCCGATGAAAAACCAGCAGTCCAGGCGCTTTTGGGCGGTTCTTTGGTGCTGTTTGCCTTGTTGTTGAATGAATTGCTTGCTTGGAGACAGCGTAATGTCTGAACAAATAATGACTGATGTTTTAACCGAAGTTCATGGTCGCTTAGGGTGTATCACCTTGAATCGCCCCAAAGCCTTGAATGCCCTGTCTTTAGACATGGTCAAAACCTTAGCGCAAACTTTGTCCCGATGGCAATCAGATCCTGAAATTCTTGCTGTCGTGGTTCGGGGGCAAGGCAAAGAGGGCCCATTCGGTTCTTTTTGCGCGGGAGGTGATATCCGCTTTTTCCATCAAGCCGCGGTTGCGGGCGACAGTGCTTTGGGCGACTTTTTCACAGAAGAATATGCGCTTAACCACCTCATACACACTTACAGAAAACCTTACATTGCTTTCATGGACGGCATTGTCATGGGCGGTGGGATGGGTATTGCCCAAGGGGCCAGTTTGAGGGTCGTCACTGAACGGACCAAAATGGCCATGCCAGAGACCCATATCGGTTTGTTTCCTGATGTGGGAGGCGGTTATTTTCTCAGCCGGTGCCCAGGCGCCATGGGCGAGTATTTAGGCCTGACAGGTCATGTTTTGATAGGATCTCAGTCTTTGGCTGCACAACTTGCGGATGGTTTTATCGAGTCAGGTCGATTGGCTAATATTTGGCAAACCTTGACATCGACACCCTTTGAAACGGGTCAAGCTGTTGAGCATTGGGTGAAGAGTCAGTTTGCCCGCATAGAGGTTCCCATCTTTCCTTCTCGCACGCCGATGAATGCTGTTTTTGGCAAGTCCAGTGTTCTCGAGATGATTCAAAGCTTGGAGGCTTCTTCGGATGAGTGGTCTCAAGCAACTGCCAAAGTATTGCGTCACCGATCACCATTGATGCTGCATGTGGTACTGGCACAAATTCGCAAGGCTCGGCATATGGGCTTGGCCGATGATTTACGGATGGAGCGGGATATGGTGCACCATTGTTTCAATTTGCGACCGATCTCTGAATGCGAAACCGTCGAGGGGATTCGCGCACTGGCCATAGACAAGGACCACACGCCAAGTTGGAAGCCCGAGAAAATTGAAGACGTCAGCATGGACGAAGTTCAGGCATTCTTTGTTTCACCTTGGTCTGCACAGGACCATCCACTGGCCAAACTGAGCTGAGGTTGACTCAGCGGTTGTGAACCTTCATCGCGCGCTCCACCTCGCGCTTACCTTCCCTGTCCTTGATGGTGTCCCGTTTGTCGTGCTCGGCTTTGCCCTTGCCTAAACCAATTTCACATTTGACACGCCCATTTTTCCAGTGCAAATTGATCGGGACCAAAGTAAAACCTTTTTGCTCAATCTTGCCGGTGAGTCTTTTGATCTCATCTTTTTTGAGCAAGAGCTTGCGAGTCCGGCCCGTTTCTGGGTTGATATGGGTAGAGGCGGTTCGAAGTGCATTGATTAAAACGCCGATGATGAACATTTCGCCGCTGCGTATCACCACATAACCATCAGTGAGCTGGACTTTGCCCTCGCGCACGGACTTGACTTCCCAGCCTTCCAGCACCATGCCCGCTTCGTATCGTTCTTCAAAAAAATAATTGAAAAAAGCCTTCTTGTTCTCCGCAATGATGGGCGATTTTCCGTCTGGTGTTTTTTTATTTTTTGTGGCCATGAAGGGCATGTATAGGCTTAAAGCCAAAAATCAAATGAAAAAAGCAAGCCATGACACACATGGAAATTACAATGGAAGCAATAGAGCATTGTATGAAGAATATTCAAAAGTCCGTCCTGATCTGGTATTCACCTGAAGAAATGTTCCGTCTTGTGACAGACGTTGCAAGTTACCCCGCATTTTTGCCTTGGTGCAACATGGCACAAGTTCTTGAACAAGATGAAAACGGCATGCTGGCTGAGGTCGGCATCAGCATGACCGGGGTCAAACAAGTTTTCACCACGCGCAATGTCTATATACCTGGGCGCGAAGTGCGGATGAAACTCGTCAAGGGGCCCTTCTCTAAATTGGACGGTATGTGGCGAGTAAGTCCAGTTGGAGACGGCTCTCAACGTGCTTGTAAAGTGGAACTTTCACTTGATTATGGTTTTTCAAGCGCAACACTGGCCTCCTTGGTGGGACCCATTTTCGACAGAATCGCAGCCACACTGGTGGATGCCTTTGTCAAACGGGCTGAAGAGGTTTATGGGGTTGATGAGTAGATGTCAGACAGGATTCACATCACCTTTTGCTACAGCCCACAAGTTGGGCAAGTGTTGGAATTTCCTTTTGAATTTGATGACGGCACCTGCATCCGAGATGCGCTTCATTTAATCCAGCATCAACTCCATTTGTCACCTGCTCAAATAGAGCATTTCGGTGTCTGGGGTCGCAAGACGAAGTCCACCGACTGCCTGAGACCCCGTGATCGATTGGAATGTTATCGCCCCCTTTTGGTGGACCCCAAAGTGGCAAGAAGAAAACGTTTCAAACGTCAAGGTGCAAAGCGTTCTGGTTTGTTTGCCAATCGCAGGCCAGGATCGGTTCCCGGGTATTGATTTTACGGATGTTCATGCGGGTACAATCGTTTTTTTGGAGCGATACCCCATGCGCCTACTCGGAAAAGCGCTCACCTTCGACGACGTTTTGTTGGTGCCCGCGTACTCTCAGGTCCTGCCCAAGGACGCCTTACTTTCCACCCAACTGACCCGCAACATCCGTTTAAACCTGCCCCTGGTCTCTGCTGCCATGGACACGGTCACAGAGGCGCGTCTGGCCATTGCGATCGCCCAAGAAGGTGGTATGGGCATTGTGCATAAAAACCTCACCGCCCAGGAACAAGCGGCGCAAGTGGCCAAAGTCAAGCGCTATGAATCGGGGGTACTGCGCGACCCGGTCGTGATCACCCCTGACACCACGGTGCGTCAGGTTATGGCCTTGTCGGACGAGTTGGGTGTTTCTGGTTTTCCGGTCTGCGATGGCCGTCAAGTCGTTGGCATCGTGACTGGCCGCGATCTTCGTTTTGAAACGCGTTACGACCAAAAGGTCAGCGAAATCATGACGCCGCGTGAGCGCCTGATCACGGTGCCTGAAGGCACCACGCCAGAACAAGCCAAGCACCTGTTGAACAAACACAAGCTTGAACGGTTGCTGGTTATCAATGAGAATTTTGAATTAAAAGGTTTGATCACCGTCAAGGACATTACCAAACAACTGAACTTCCCCAACGCAGCGCGAGATGGCGCTGGTAAATTGCGTGTGGGTGCTGCCGTGGGCGTGGGTGACGGTACAGAAGAACGGGTCGAAGCTTTGTCTCGTGCAGGTGTTGACGCCATCGTCGTCGATACAGCACATGGCCACAGCAAGGGCGTGATAGACCGCGTACGTTGGGTCAAGCAAAACTATCCGCACATTGAGGTTATCGGCGGCAACATCGCCACCGGCGCTGCCGCTCTGGCCCTGGTCGAAGCGGGTGCTGACGGCGTGAAAGTTGGCATTGGCCCTGGCTCCATCTGCACCACCCGCATCGTGGCCGGTGTGGGGGTTCCGCAGATCATGGCCATTGACAATGTCGCCACAGCCCTCATGGGCACAGGCATACCGCTGATCGCCGATGGTGGCATTCGTTACAGCGGCGACATTGCCAAGGCCATTGCTGCCGGGGCAAGTTCAGTCATGATGGGCGGCATGTTTGCGGGCACCGAAGAATCCCCCGGAGAAATTGTGCTGTTTCAAGGCCGCAGCTACAAGAGTTACCGCGGTATGGGCTCCATCGGGGCCATGCAACAAGGGAGTGCTGACCGCTATTTTCAAGAGTCGAGCACCGGCAATCCCAATGCTGACAAACTGGTGCCGGAAGGCGTTGAAGGCCGTGTGCCTTACAAAGGCTCGGTGGTCTCCATCATTTACCAAATGGCGGGGGGTTTGCGAGCCAGCATGGGTTACTGTGGATGCGCCACGATTGAAGACATGCAAAGCCAGGCGGAGTTTGTAGAAATCACCACTGCAGGCATCCGCGAAAGCCATGTGCACGACGTACAAATCACCAAAGAAGCGCCGAATTACCGGGCGGATTGATGCTTGCGCTCATTTCATGCTTTGCGCCAAAATTCTGAGTCCTTTAGGGAGCCACCATGTTGCTTGACCAATTGCGCCAGATGAATACCAGCCTGAACAGCATCGTTGCGCAGTTTGGCGCCAAACGTCTGCGTGTGTTTGGTTCGGTGGCGCGTGGCGAGGAAACCTCTGACAGTGATGTGGACTTTTTGGTTGAACTCCCTCGTGGCTATGACTTACTCACCCAACGCATGCCCTTGGCACAAGGCTTGGGAGATTTGCTGCCTCGTAAAGTCGATCTGGTTCCTGAGCACGAGTTGAACCCCCATGTCAGAGCTCAAGTTCTGCTGAAGCTGTTCCGCTATGAGCAAATCATGTCATGCATATGTGAACCACATTCTGGACTTGGCCGCCAGAATCGAGCGCAATCAGGCGCGTGGTGATCAGCACTTACCGCCTTGGTCGCCAGCGTGCAGTTCATGCTGGCTGCCGATGAATCTTCCAACACTTAACGCATTCCTTTTCGCATGTCTCATTCCAAGATCCTGATCCTCGACTTCGGCTCTCAAGTCACCCAGTTGATTGCCCGCCGTGTCCGCGAAGCCCACGTGTTTTGCGAAGTGCAT
>Ga0164294_10000601_pt1 | contig 34285 bp, 25 predicted proteins | sample GEODES005metaG_FD_111479 | JGI IMG/M metagenome (GOLD analysis project Ga0164294, IMG submission 111479) | Oligotrophic lake water microbial communities from Sparkling Lake, Wisconsin, USA - GEODES005 metaG | ecosystem: Environmental > Aquatic > Freshwater > Lake | place: USA: Sparkling Lake... | reverse complement strand
GCCGTTGTCTATGGCCGAATTGGCCTGTGCAACCAGGAGTTCGGGAGTCTGGCCAGCTGGCTGGTCGACGTGGTCAACATCCTCACCGGTCACTTCGATACGCCCGGCGGTGCGATGTTTCCACGCCCGGCGGTCTGGACCGTCACGGCGCAACCGCAGCCGGGGTTGGAAGGTGGCCTGCCGGAGTTCGGTCGATGGCAGACCCGGGTGCGTGGTGCCAAGGAGGTACTCGGCCAGGTACCGGTGTCCTGTCTGGTCGAAGAAATTGCCACTCCGGGTGAGGGTCAGATCAAAGCCTTGATCACCGTCGCCGGCAATCCTGTGCTGTCCACTCCGGGCGGGCATCGCCTCGACGAGGTGTTGCCGCAACTCGACGCCATGATCGCAGTGGACCTTTGGCTGAACGAGACCACCCGGCACGCTGACGTCATCCTGCCGGGACCCTCGCCATTGGAGGTGCCGCACCACGATGACCTGATCCTGGCCTTCGCGATCAATTCGATCGCCAACTACTCCGAGCCGGTCTTCTTCCCGCCGGATCGCGATCGACCCGAGGAGTGGGAAATCCTGATCCGGCTGACGGGATTATGCGCGGGCACTCCGGCCGAGGATGTCGATGTGGCAGCGATCGACGACGGGTTCTTCGACTATCTGTGTTTCACGCAGGGTTTGGACGGAGCACAGATCCGCAGTCACTACAGCCACGGCGGACCTGAACGCATTCTCGACCTGACGTTGCGCACCGGTCCGTTCGGAGATTTCTATGGCGAGGTGCCCGATGGACTCACCCTGGCCAAACTCAAGGAGCAGCCAAATGGAATCAACTTCGGACCGATGATCCCGCAGGTGCCCGAGGTCCTCGGCACCACCGATAAGAGGATCCGATTGGCCCCGCAGTACCTGCTCGACGACCTGCCGCGCCTAGCGGCCCGATTGACCCGCGAACCCGATGATCTGGTTCTGGTGAGCCGACGGCACCTGCGTTCGAATAATTCTTGGCTGCACAATGTTCCGGCATTGATGAAGGGCCGTGACCGTTGCACGTTACTGATGCACCCTGATGATGCGGCTAAGCGTGGCGTGACGGCCACGGACATCGTCATCGTCACGTCTGCCGCGGGTCAGATCGAGGTCCCGGTTGAGCTCACCGACGCGATCAAGCCCGGGGTGGTGTCGATGCCACATGGCTGGGGGCACGGCAAGTCGGGCACCCGCATGGCCGTGGCCAATGGCTCGCCCGGGGTGAACACCAACATCTTGTCGCCGCCCACCTTCCTCGACGAGCCCTCAGGCAACGGGGCGCTCAACGGTATCCCCGTCGCCGTTGCACCTGTTGTCAGTGAGTAGCGTCGAATCCTGATACCCAACCAATCCTGAGGAGCGGTCAGATGAGCCATGCCAAGTTCGACCAGTCCGTCCATGATGCCGGCGCCGCCATCGGTGAGGCCATCGGGGTCTTCATGCTTCACCCGGAGACGTTTGCCGGCAGTATCGCCGCCGGTTACGAGAACCCCTTCGCCGGCTATGTCGCCGGGCGTGGCGGTGTCCTGGGGGAGGCCACCGGGACGACGGTGAGTGCGGTGTTCGCGATCTTCGAGCCGAACTTCATCAACGCGTGCTGGGAGGAAGGCATCGCGGTGCGCGGGGCTGCCGGTGCCGCGAAGGTCTACTGGGATCAGTTGGCGGACTTCGGCCGCAAGTACCTTGCCGGGGCCGAGGGGCCGGCCCGAATTGCGGAGTTGGGCGAGAAGATCATCGCCGCGACATCCGCACTCGGCCTGCCCATGTTTGCCGGATGGCGCCACATGCCATTGGCCGATGACGATGCGGCGCGAGCACTTCAGGTGATGTTCGTGCTGCGTGAATTGCGCGGCGATGTGCACTTCCACGCCCTTGGGCTATCGGATATCACACCCGTCGAAGCGCACATGCTGCACGGCGGGCACGACTACACAATGATGTTCGGCTGGCCCGAGCCGTTCGCCGATGGGGCCCACAAGGCCAAGCGCTATGCCGAGGTGGAGGAGGCGACCAACCGCAGGATGGCCGACATCTTCGATGCCGCCCTTGACCACGATGAGGCCGATGAACTCGCCCGGCTCAGTGTCGGGGCCCTTGCGACGCTGAAGGCCAACGTCCCGGGGTGAGCGGACCGACACCGGCTTTGACTCCAGTGCTCACCCCAGTGCTGCCTTCATGCCGTTAGCGGACGGCCAGATCTTCGCCGGCTACACCATCGGGCGGATTCTTGGCACCGGAGGCATGGGCGAGGTCTATCTGGCTCAGCATCCGCGACTGCCCCGTCTCGATGCCCTCAAGGTGCTCGGCACTGGTGTCAGCCACGATGAGGAGTATCGGCAGCGATTCAACCAGGAAGCCGAGATGGTGGCGACGCTGCGCCACCCGAACATCGTCACCATTTACGACCGTGGTGATGCTGACGGCCAGTTGTGGATCGCGATGGAATTCGTCGACGGTACCGATGCTGCTCGGCTGTTGACCGACAGGTACCCGAACGGCATTCCGACCGCCGATGTGGTGCGCATTGTCACCGCCGTCGCGGATGCCCTCGACTACGCCCATGGCCGTCAGTTGCTGCACCGCGATATCAAGCCGGCCAACATCCTGTTGGGCTTGCCGGAGTCCGGTGACGAGCGGGTCAAATTGGTTGATTTCGGCGTTGCCCGGTGGATCGGCCAGTCCAGTGATCTGACCGGTGCCGATATGACGGTCGGCACGGTGAACTACGCGGCACCTGAGCAACTCCGGGGCGATCCGATCGACGGTCGCTCCGATCAGTACGGATTGGCCGCGACGGCCTACCATATGCTCACTGGCACAGCACCTTTCGCGAATAGTAATCCAGCTGTCGTCATCAGCAAGCACCTCAGCGCGCAGCCGCCGTCGATCGGCGCCGGACATCCCGATCTGGCGCGGCTCGGACCCGTTTTCGCCAAGGCACTGGCGAAAGATCCGGCAGATCGTTTCCCATGCTGCAGAGACTTTGCGGCGGCGATGCAGGGTGCGCTCGAGTCGGCGGGCGGGATGGCGGCCCGCCACCGCAGACCCCAGGAGAGTCCGGGCAGGAGGCGCTGGATCCTGGCCGCGGTGAGTGTTGCGCTCATCGCCGGAGCGGTGGGCGCGACAGTCGCGCTGTTGTCGGGACATCGCGATATCGACGGCGGGCAGGCGCCCACCACGCCACCACCGCCGGCGATCTCAGCGCGGATGGACCTGCCCGTGGTGGTCATCGGCGCGGACTGCGCTGTGCTGGGTGCGGCCGCCGTCGATGAGACCGGAACTGCCGCCTACTGTGCGCGGGCGGACTCCCAGAGCCAGGAGACGGTGTGGTCACCGCAGCCGGAACGTTTGCGGGCGGTAGTGACCGGAGCACCACCGGTGCCCTGAACCTGGTGGCTGCGCAACCAATCCGGTCCTGCGAGAGCCGTTGCGCCGATACCATCGGCTCACCTCGGTCGGGCCTGGCCGGAGGCGCTTCGCGGAGGGTTGGGACCAGACATGAGTTCGAGTACAGCTGCAGACATCGTCAACAAGCTCGGCGGTGCGGCCAACATCGAGAGCCTCTCGCACTGCGCGACCCGCTTACGCTTCCAGCTCCGCGACGCCGCGGGCGTCACTCAGTCCGATCTCGAGTCCGTGTCAGGCGTGCTCGGTGCGGTGCCTCAGGCGGGCAACCGCTACCAGGTGGTCATCGGCGGGGGAGTGCAGACGGTCTATAACCAGATCAAGGCGCTGCCGGGCATGGACGGTGGTGCCGGCGCCGACGATGCCGCCGCGATCAAGGCCGCCGCCCGTGCCAAGGGCCCGCGCGGCAAGTTCGCCTGGCTGGACTCATTCTTCGAATTTCTGTCCGACTCGTTCCGTCCGATCCTCGGTGCGCTGCTGGGGGCTTCGCTGTTCATCACCTTCATGGCATTGATGAGCACGCTCAAGGTCATCCCGAACTGGGCCGATCCGCGGACGGCGGCCGAACTCTCGCCGTCTTGGCAGTTCATCAACCTCTGCTGGCAGAGCGTGTTCGTCTTTCTGCCCCTGATGGTGGCCTATAACGCGGCAAAGAAACTCAACGCCGATCCGTGGGTCGGATTCGCCATCATGGCCGTCGTGATGCTGCCGGGCTTCGCCGCTCTGAAGGACTTCACCGAACCCAGCAACATCTTCGGCTCACAGGTCGACATCGTGCAGATCTTCGGGCTTCCGTTGACGATCTTCAACTACAGCTCGCAGGTGTTCCCGCCGCTTCTGATGGCCGCTGTGCTCGGACCGCTCTACAAGTTACTGAAGAGGATGATCCCGGAGAACGTCCAGCTGATCTTCGTTCCGTTCCTGTCGATGCTGATCATGATCCCGCTGACGGCATTCCTGATCGGTCCTATCGGCGTCTACACCGGCGCCGGCCTGGCCAACATCCTGAAGTCCATCAACGACTTCTCACCGTTGATCTTCGCCATCCTTATTCCCCTCGCCTACCCGTTCATGGTGCCGCTGGGTCTGCACTGGCCGATCAACGCCATCATGCTGCTCAACATCCAGACTCTCGGTTTCGACTTCATCCAAGGCCCAATGGGCGCATGGAACTTCGCCTGCTTCGGTGCTACCGCAGGCGTGCTCTTCCTGGCCTGGCGGGAGCGCGACGCCCAGATGCGCCAGACCGCGATCGGCGGACTGGCCGCCGGTCTACTCGGAGGTATCTCCGAGCCGTCGCTGTACGGAATCCATCTGCGCTTCAAACGGATTTATCCACGAATGCTGGTGGGCTGTCTGGTGGGCGGTCTCATCATCGGTCTCGGCGGCGGCGTCAAGACGAGCGCATTCGTCTTCACCTCACTGCTGACGATCCCGGCATTCGACAACATGGCGTTGTATGCGTTCGCCATCACCGCAGCGTTCATCACCTCGATGGTTCTGGTCATCTTCTCCGGATACCGCTCACCGGAGCAGGCCGCAGAACTGGCCGCCGCGGGAGTCCCGGTCGCTGATCTGGAAGGCCCGATGTCGCAGGCCAGCACCGGCACGTTGATCGCCGCCGCACAGACCAAGTCCGCCGGCGAAGCGGGTGTGGTGACCGAGATCCAGTCGCCACTGGCGGGCACGGTCGTTGCCCTCGGTGATGTACCTGATCCGGTGTTCAGCAGGGGAACCCTCGGGCCGGGCATCGCGGTCGTCCCGTCGGGCAACACCGTCTACGCGCCCGGCTCAGGTGTCATCGTGGCCGCCCAGCCGTCTGGCCATGCCTTCGGACTCCTTCTTGACACTGGAGTCGAGGTCCTCATCCATGTCGGTATCGACACGGTGAAGCTCAAGGGTGAGGGTTTCGACGTGCATGTCGCCAAGGGTCAGAGGGTCACTGCCGGGACCCCGCTGGTGACCTTCGACCGTCAGATCATTGGGAATGCCGGCTATCCGCTGGTCACCCCGATCATCATTCTCAACGCGAAGAAGTTCGGCTCAGTGGAGCCTACGACCGTCAGTGAAATCACCGTTGGCGCAACAATTCTCACGGTTACCCCCGCTCCAGTGCCCGCGGAGGCTGGCCTGTAAGCAGCCGGAGAGCGCCTAGGGGGCCGGAATCTCTGGCTGCAACGCCGCACGGGCCGCTTGCTCGAGGCCTTGGCTGCTTCGATAGATGGCGTCGTCATCGGTTGCCATGGAGACGGCGTCATGAATGCATCGCATCATGGTCGCGCGCTCGATCTTGATCTGGTGTTCACTAGTGAAGAGGTCGGTCCGACGTTGGGCCGCGCTCAGCACCGTTTCGTAAGCCGGCAGAAGACACATGAGACTGGCAATGCGATAGCCGGTCGCCCGTTGCGGTACGTCGAGTACATAGGATGTGGCGCCACGTAGTTCATCCAGAATATCGCCGATCAGATCCTGGATCCAATCGTTTGGGGCGCCCGCCAGATGCAGTGGCGTATGGCCGATCGTGCTCAGCCACTCGTTGGGCAGGTAGCAGATCCCGCGGGCGAGGTCGTCGGCAAAATCCTTCAGAACGTTGGTCTTCTGCAGAGCACGGCCGCACGCTTCGCTGCCGGCCAAGAGATTTTTCGCCACGTCACCCGATAGCCCGTAGTGATCGATGACGAGTTCGGTGCCCATGCCCCCGACGGTTCCGGCCACCGAGTAGCAGTAGTCGTTGTAGGCGTCCGGAGTAGCCAACACTCGTACGTTCCCGTGGACCACCACCCTCTGGGATTGCGTCGGGTCCAGTGCCGACTCCATCCCATCGGCCATGAGTGAGATCCAGTTACGGAGGATTGATCTGACCCGGGGTGGGAATGTCGCGTAGATCATCCAAAGAGGCAGTCCGCCCTCCACCGTCATCAGGGAGCGTTCGTCCTCGGATATCCCCGGCCACTGCAGGGCTTCCCATTCGGCCAGCTGTGTGGCCGCGGCGGTGGGTTCGGCAAGTAAATGGGCGAACTCGGCGAATCGCTCTTGCTGCCAACTCAACGGTTGCGAACAGTCCTCGATATTGTCCAGTTGGCGGCACAGCAGGTACGCCGTCGTCACATAGTTCTGCAGCGGATCCTCGAGCCACGGAACGACCAAAGCGAACGAACGCGAAACCCGGCCCATCGCGATCGTGAGGTAGGTCCGCTGTAGCGGCAGGAGCGTGTAGATGTCGAAAGTCATGGACGGCTATTCCGCAGAGCCTTCGGCTGCGGGCCGGACCCGCAGCATCAGAGATTGACAGCGGTTCACACCGGGACCGATTCTGATTTCCGACCCCGAACCGCGCCTTCGCCGGTCCGATGTGGGTACATGGTCCCAATCTACGCGGGGCCGTATGCCGGCCAAGATCGGCTAGGCCTTGATCCTGATCCGCCCTGGTTTCCACAGACCACTGCGGGTCGCAGTCCCCAACTCGAGCTGGGCCGGTTCGGCATCGATAATCGTGTCGAACCTGCGCAGCGAGCCCCAGTCGCGGCCCCAGTCTTCTGAGAGGTACGTCGCCATGACGTGCGCCCGAAGCAGGACGTCACTGATTCCGAGCAGACCGCCGTTGCGGCCGTCTTCCCACGTGTCGGTGTCCTGCTTTTTGGCGGTGTAGTCGGGCGTGATCCGGAACTTCGGCACCTGGGTGACACCGTTGACATGCAACATGGGTTGCTGGCACGGGAACGCCAGCCCCACCGCCCAGTCCATCAGGACTGGCTGGCTGGAGCCGACGTATTCCTGGAGCGTGCGCACCTGTGGGATCCGAGGCGGGGTGAGGGCTATCCAGTCGCCCAATGACAGCGAGCGATCCTCGGCGACGACTCGTACCGCGGTGGCGTCCGAGGGAATCTGGGAACGCGGGTAGCGAAGATTGCGCCATGACGGCGCCGGGCCCAGGTCATAGGGCCGTACCCGTCCTACGGGCACCGGTGCGCCGTCGGGACCCGCCGTGCCGTATTCCAATTCGACGGTCTGACCGTCGGTGTCGCCATTGAGCACACTATTCCCGGCGATGGTTCCGGCGGCGGTCACGACAACCAAAGGATGGTCGGCATCAGCCTGTGGGAGTTGATACCAGGCTGATGTCAGCAGGCTCTCCTGCTGGGCTGTGTCGACGTAGCTTCCCGCCAGCGGCACGCGCTGCGGGTCCAAGCCATAGGGCAGCGGAACGGTGGAGCCGTTGACACCGGGCTTGTCGAGACTGACCGGCGCCTCCCAGTCGTAGTCGATCCCCGGTGTCGGGTTGAGGACCCGAATCGCCTCGGCCACAATATGTTCGGGTACCCCGTTGGGTGTGAAGCCGATCGGTTTAGACCCACCGAGCGGACCCAGCGGACCATAATCGCCGGCCAGTGGGGTCATGAATCCGGCGTTTGTGTCGGGTTCGACGAGAACATCGTCGGCAAGTCCGCACCCCCCCGAGAGGGCGCGCAGGTTTGCCACCGCATTGGAATAGGTCGGGTACTGGCGTACCACACCTGCCGTCATGGAGGCCAGGAATACCAGCACCATGAATCCGGCGGCCACGGGTATCGGCGCAGCGGTCAACATCCGGGTGATGCGGCCCTCCCCGTGAGACCGGGAGACGAAGTGCAGCCAGACGGTGTAGAGCGCCGATACGGCGAACAGGGCGAAGAACATGGCGCTGACGCTGATACCGGCGATCCGTGGCATGTCGTTGTTGAACGGCACGCCATAACTCGACACGTACCACCAGCCGTTGGTGGTGGCGAAGCAGAGTGCGAGTACGAACAGCACCGCCGTCACGACGACCATCCTGTTACGGGACCACCTTAGGACTTTGCGGGACACCAGAACGGTGGCAAGGGCCGCCACCGCCGCGCCGACGGCGGCGAAAAGACCGAAGTGATGGACCCATTTGGTCGGGGTGAACATCAAGGTGAACATGGTTGCGAAGATCACGCCCATCAGGCGCCAGGCTGGACCCCGCGCGACACCGGGAACCTGCTTGCGACGCAACATGATGAACATCGAGATGAAAAGCGATAGTGCGGTGATCAGGAATCCGAACCGTCGTGAGAGCGAACCGTCGACAGTTGGCAGGATCAGATAGTAGTAACGCAGGTTTTCGGTGTACCACGCCTGACTCGGACCGATGTCGGTCCGAATCCGTGTCGCCTCCAGCACGGTCGCCAGCGTTTGATCGGCGAAGACCACGGTCAGCACGATCGTGCCCGCGGCCAACAATGGAGCCAGTAATGGCCAGGTGCCCACCACTGCGCGACGGCGCGCCAGGATTCGCAGGATGGGCCTGCCGCCGGCGATCAGTGCGGCGACCGCGATCAGGCCGGTCGGCTGAATTCCCAAGGTGAACGCCGCCGTGAGGATTGCCAGGGCCGCAGGTGTGAGCCGTCCGGAACTGATCGCCCGTTCGATGAGCACGTAGGTGATCAGTGCGCCGGTGGCGATCTGGCCTTCCGGGCGCAGACCGTTGTTAAACGGCATCCACGCGGCTAACAACACCAGACCCGCGGCCCACAACGCGGGTCGGCTACCGACTACGGCCGGACCCAGTCGGGGCAGCACCTCGCGTGACAGCAGCAGCCAGCAGACCAGCGCGCACACCAGATCAGGCAACCGGATCCAGATGCTGGCGTCGCTGACATGCGTCATCAGTGCCAGCACGTTGTAATACCAGCCGAATGGATCCTCGGGACTGCCGAACCAGCGGAAGTAGTTCGACATGTAGCCGGCATGGTCGGCGACGCGCGCCATGCCGAGGATGTAACCGTCGTCAGATGAGTTGGCGCCCAGCACATGCCACACCAGGAAGCTGGTCACCACGGTGACGTCGACAGCGGTGAATGTCCGCCAGCGTTGCGGGATGAGCCGGTGCATGTGTCGACCGTCGAGTCGATCGAGCCGCCACAGGGCCGCCAGTGCCACCGCCGTCGCGGCCATGGCCAGCAGCATCGCCGCCAGCTTCAGTGCCGTGGGCCTGGTGGAAAATCGGGTATCGATCGTGGCCGAGACTTTCAACCCGGGTGGTGCGGGTCCGGTCAGGTCGGTGAACACCCCGACGATGGCCGGGCGCAGGTTGGGATCTTTGAAACCGCTGCGCAGGTCCGGGTAGCCGGTCTGGGCGGAGTCTTCGCCCTGGTCCTGCGCGGCAATACTCGGCGGCAGGCCCACGAACGTGGCGAACGTTCCGGCCTCTGTGGACGTGATCTCGATGCGTTGGCAGCCGCTGAGCTGGGTGCGCGAAATACTGGCGATCACCACGTTACGGTCGGTGATGTCCACCCGTTGAGTGGTGACCGTGACGAACAGCGAATTCAGCGCGGCGTCTTTGCCTTTCGGTGGAGCCAGACCGAGAACCAACCCGCCCTTCGGTGGCATCGACCGGATCGCCTCGCACGGCACCGTGATGGACAGCGACACCGGTGCCTGCGAGATCAGGGGTGCTGTGACGTTGCTCAGCTGCCCGCTCTGCGGCCAGTTCAGTGTTGCGGTGGTCTGCACCACCGGCAGCAATGGGGTCAGCACCGACAGCACGAACGCCAACAGGCCGGCGATCGTGGCCACCCGCCGGATGACATTCACCTCGGCGGCAGAACCGCCTTTACCGGTTTCGCGAGTCTGGATCATGGGAGCGCCCTGATCGGACCATTACGGTTCCAGCCGGATACCCGCTTGGAGCCTTCCTCGATGATCGCATCGGGTGACTGCACCGCGGGAACGACTCGGATGTAGCGCTCCAGCGCGCCCCAATCGCGATACCAGTCATCGCGCAGATAGGTCGGCACGGTCGCGGTCGTCAGCAATGCCTGGATGAACAGGAAAGGCCCACCCGCGCGTGCCGACTGCCACATATTGGATGACACCACCACCTGCTTGAGGTTGGGCAGGATCCGGTACTGCGGAAGCTCCGCCACCCCCAAATGCTCCGAAAAAGGCCGTTGGCATGGGAAGTTCGCCGCGGTGGCGATATCCATCAGCACCGGTGTCTGTGCGCCCAGGAACTCCTGCGCGGTCTGCAACGGCGGTACTCGCGGCGGAGTGAATCCGAACCACTGATCAGTGCTCAAATTCGGATCGTCAGCTACGATCCTTGCAACATTCGCCTCCGGCGGTGCCCACGCCAGGGGGAAACGAAGGTTTCGCCAGGCTTTCTGTTCGATGGTGTCAATGGGTTTCACCTTCTCGAGCGCCTGGAAGCTGCCATCGGAGCGGCGAATTCCCCACTGCAGCTTGAGTGATTGGCCGTAGTGGAACTCGCCCTCGTCGTCGTCGTACCAGATCGCACCCGCGGCAGCGACGGTCACCAGTGGTCGATTGGGCGACCGGGGCGGTAGTTCGTACCACGCTGAGGTCACGCTGGCAGCCAGCGTGTTCTCCTTGTAACTTCCCATCACCGGTGTGGTCTGAGGGTCGAGTCCGAACGGTAGGAACACCTTGGACCCGTTCACGCCGACGGGCCCGTACCCGCCACCGGTGCCGCCGGAGAATGCGATCCCGAAACTCGGCTTGTTCGGGGAACCGTCGGAATTGACTGTTCCTGGGTTGGCGATGAACGGGGAGTACGGATCGAGGTTCTCGCTGATCCCATTCGGTGTGAAGCCGACCGGACTTTCCCCGCCTAACGGCCCGTACTGCCCCCACTTCTGACCGGGGACGGGTTTCAGCATCCCGGCATTGGTATCGGCCTCGACGAGGACGTCGTCGGCCATAGCGCAACTCGTGGCGGATAACCCGGAGGCCAACGCCGCCAGGTTCGCCTTCCCTGTGGTGTAAGCCGGATAGCGCTGCGCGAGGCCCTTGGCCATGGAGCCGACTGCAAGCAGCACCATGATGAGCGCGAGTGCCAATAGTGGAGTCGAGGCGAACAGGCGGTTGCGCCGGGTGTTTTTGACCTCGGTATGCCCGGCGTAGTCCAACCGGAAGTGCAGCCAGCCCGCGACCAACGCGCTCACCAAGGTCAACGCAAGGAACATCGTCGTCACCGGTTGGTGAAATAGCACCGGAGCGCGGTCGTACCAGGGCACCCCGTAGTTGCCCACGTAGAACCAGCCGTTGATACCTGAGGTGGCCCAGGCCACCACGAACAGCAGTGCAGTGATGTAAACCGCGAGATTGCGGCGGCTCTGTAAGCCCACCCTGGCGAATGTGAATGCGGTCACCGCGCCCAGTGCGGCCGTGAGTCCGGCGAATGCACCGAACTGAACCGCCCACTTGGTGGGGGTGAAGGTCAGCAACAGCAGGCCCAGGGCGGTAGTACCGATCAGGCGCCAGAGCGGTCCGCGGGCTAAGCCCGGCACACCACCGCGGCGCAGCAGCACGGTGAGCATTCCGAATAGACACAGCAGCATCACAAGCACCGCGAAGCGCCGCGTCAATGAGCTTTCCACGTGCTCTTCGACAGTGAGGAAGTAGTACCGAAGGAAGTCCTGGTACCACGAAATCGTAGGTCCGACAACGTATTTGATTCTTGTCGACTCGGCAACGGTAGCCAGGGTCTGGTCGCGGAACACGATGACGAAGATCACCGACAAGGCCGCGGCCAGCGCAGCAAGCGGTGCAAGGACACTGTCTGTTGCACGGCGCCGACCGATGATCCGGGCGATCGCCCGCGCGCCGACCAAAAGTGGAGCTGCCGCCACCAGTCCCTGCGGCGCCAGGGTCGCGCTGAACACCGCGACCACGATCGCTGCCGCAGTCGGAACCAGTCGCCGGGTTGCGATGGTGCGCTCGACCAGCGTCCATACCGCCAAAGCACTGAAAGCTATCAGCGGTTCGGGGCGAAGACCGTTGTTGAACGGCAGCCAGGCAGCCAGGAAAACCACTCCGCCGGTGGCGACCGCGACGCTGTTGCGCGATAGTCCGCCGATTCCCGAGCCAAGGCGGGGCAGTACCCGGTGGCTCAGAATGAGCCAGCTTGCGACCGCGGCCGCTGTGGCGGGAAGCCGCATCCACACCCCGGCGGTACTTACCGACGCCAACTGCGCCAGCACCGACTGGTACCAGTCGAACGGGGCTTCGGTGGTTCCGAAGTATCGGTAGTAGTTGGCCGCGTAGCCGGCCTCGTCTGAGATGCGCGCAATCGTGAGGTTATAGCCGTCGTCGGAGGACGTCGCACCGATGATGTGCCACAGCAGTAACGTGCCGATCACACCGATGTCGATCGGCCAGTGCCGAAGTATCCTGTGCCGTGCGCCCGGTAACCGTCGTCCGGCCCAGCGACGATCCAGGACCGACAGTGCGGCGATCGAGGCGATGACGCAGATGATGCCGACCGTCATCACTACCAGCTTGAGCTCAGTAGGTTTGGTGATGAAGCGGGTATCGATATCGATTCGAGCCGAAAGACCCTGCTGGACAGGAACCTTCAGTTCGGTAAACACCCCGGTAACCTGTGGCTTCTTGTCCGGCGCGAGCGAGCCGGTCGCACCGGGGATGCCGACGAAATCCGCCCCGACCGCGCCGGGGTTGGCCCACGCCCTCACTGTGGTGCACGAGCCCGCCGCGACTGCCGCACGGGATGCGACCGCTGCGACCTTGTCGCGGAAAGCCACGGTGACCGAATCTGCGGTGGCCCGCACGAAGAGACCGTTGCGCGATGCGTCGATCCCATCAGGGGGATTGGTGGCGAAAACCAATCCTCCGGTCGCGGGCAGGGTGGCAATCGCCGAGCAGGGGATCGAAACGTCGAGCGCCTCAGGTGCGCCGGAGACCAGTGGTGCGGTGATGTTTCCCACCGGAGCGCCCGGTCCCGCGCTCTGGGGCCACAGGATGGTGGCGGTCGTTTGCCGGACGGGCAGCAGCGGAGTCAACGCACACAACGCCACGCCCGCAACGCCCGCGAGGACTGCGATAAGCCTCGCGATCCGGACTGAGCGGGTGCCCTGCCGGGCGATCCGGCCGGATTCCACTTTGTCGCGGGGCACGAGCGTCGATGGTAGGCGACGCGCCCACTAATCCCGGTGTGAGCAGACGCAAAGTGTCGCTCGGGAGCGGCGTGTCGGGCGTGCTCGACGATCCGGTGCCGGGTGTCAGGTCGGGCGCAGCGGTGCCGGGCTCCACAGCCCACTTCGGGTGGCGGTGCCGAGTTCCAGGCGGGCCGGGGTGGCGTCCGGGTAGAACGGGTCCAACTTCTGCAGTGCACCCCAGTCACGGAACCAGTCGCCCTGCAGATACGTGGGCACTGTGGTCGCGCGGAACAGTAATTCGCTGATACCGAGTGGACCACCGCCGATGTTATCCATGACCGGGGAGTTGGCGTCGGCTCCGAACCGGTCGGGCAGGATCCGCCACCTGGGCACCTCGGTCACACCGTTGGCATGGCCGAACGGACGCTGGCACGGAAAAGCCAGACCGACCAGCCAATCGAGCAGCACCGGATCCTGGGATCCGACCACCTGCTGCAGGGTGCGCAGGATGGGAATGCGGGGCGGGGTGACAGCGATCCAATGCTGTGGCGCCAGATCGTCGTCCTTGACGACCACCCGGACCACGGTCGCGGTGGACGGTATCGCCGCCAGTGGCGCGCGCAGGTTGCGCCAGGCCGGGGTGGGGCCGATATCGGCGAAGCCCAGTGATCCGCCCGCTTTACCGGCGGCCGCTTGCTCGTCGGTGGCCCACTGCACCTGCACTTCACCCTGGTCAAAGCGGCCTGCTGCCGACACCACCAGCAGTGGCGCGGAGTCAGCGCCGGCGCTCTGCCGCGGGGGCAGCCGGTACCACGCCGAACGCAGCAGTGCGGGTTGCTGAACACCGGCCCGCCAACTGCCCAGCACCGGGGTGCTGGCCGGGTCGAGGCCGTAGGGGAGTCGGGCCTGTGAACCGTTGATGCCCGGCGCGGCGGCCGAGGCGTCCTCGGTGCCGAGTTCGCCGGCGGTCACACTCTTGTCGGCGGCATCGACGAAGTTACCGCCTCCGGGTGGCTCTTTGACCGGGTCGGCTGAGATATCAGCGGGAACACCGTTGGGGGAGAAGCCTTCTAAGGTAACCGAGCCCAGAGCCTCAGCGACGGCGACTCCGACGGGGGTCAGCATGCCGGCGTTGGGATCCTGCTCGACCATGACATCGTCGGCGAGACCGCAGGTCTTGCCGGTGAGAGCTTCCAGGTTGGAGCGGCCCACCGACCAGGACGGGTACTGGTTGACCATACCCAGCGTCAATGAGGTCACCTCAAAAACCACGAGCAGCCAGGCCAGGACCGCCAGTGGTGAGCCGGTGGACCGTGACCACCAACGATCGGATCTGTGCCCGTCCCCATCGGCGTCCGTGAAGTGGAAATACGCCGCCACCAGAAGTGCGACGACCGTCAGGCCGAGGAGCACGGTGGTGAAGCCCAACCGCCACTCCGGGAATTGGTTTGACCACGGCACACCGAAACTGGAGACGTACCACCAACCATTGACACTGGCGAACGACAGGGCGGTGATGAACAGCACCGCGGAGGTGAAGACCGCCCGGTTGCGGCGAGACCGGAGCACATGGGGGGTGACGGCGACAGCGGCCAAGGCGCCGAGGGAGCCGGCCAAGCCGGCGAAAACACCGAAATGATGCGTCCATTTGGTCGGGGTGAACATCATCGCCAGGAACGAGATGGTGGTGATGCCGATGATCCGTCGACTGGGTCCGGCCGCGGTGCCCGGAATATGGCCGCGACGCAACATCATTGCCACCGACACGGCAAGTGCGATCACCAGTGCCAGCACAGCGAACCGCCGGGCGATCGATCCATCCGGCGTCGCCATGAATAACCGCTCATACCGCAGGTGCTCGTCAAACCAGCTCAAGCTGGGTCCGACTGCACGCTTGAGCGCGTTGGCCTGGACCTCGCCGGCCAGGGTTTGGTCACGGAATATCAGAATGATCGGAACTGTGACCGCCGCCAGAATGGGTGCCAGCAGCGGTGCCCGGCCGAACCACCGTGCGCGGCGGTGCAGGATCGTGCGTAGCGGTCCGATCGCCACCAGCAGCGCGCCGATCGATGCGATTCCGGTGGGTCCGGAGAACAGAGTCAGCGCTCCAATGATGCAGGCGACCGCCACCGGCAGCAGACGACTGGTGGCAACCCCGCGTTCCACCGAGCACCAGGTCGCCAGGATGCCCAGGGCAATGATGGGTTCGGGGCGCAGACCATTGTTCAGCGGCAGCCAGAAGGCCAGGAACATCCCCGCTGCGGTCCACGCGGCCGCTCGGCTGGTTTTGACCGCGTGACCGAGTCGGGGGATGACCTCCCGGCTGATCAGCCACCAGCAGGCAAGCGCCATGACCAGCGTCGGCAGCCGCATCCAGATACTGGTGGTCGAGACGTGCGCCCACAGGGCCAGCAGGTCGTAATACCAGCCGAAGGGCGCCTCCGGGGTACCGAACCAGCGGTAGTAGTTGGCCATGTAGCCGGCGTTCTCCGACACCCGCGCCATGGTGAGGATGTAGCCATCGTCGGAGGTATTGGCGCCGACGAAGTGCCACCACACCAGAACGGCGATGACGACTCCGTCCAACCCGCCAACCGACCACCACCGCCGGGGCAGGAACCGCCGGTGCCGAGCTCCGTCGGCGGTGTCCAACACATGAAGGGCGATCAGCGCGACGAGGGTGAGCGCCACGCCGAGCACCATCGCCGCCATCTTCCACACGGTCGGAGCACTGCTGTAGCGGGTGTCGATCGTGGCTGACAACTTCAGGCCCGGTGGTGCGGGCCCGGACAGATCGGTGAAGACGCCGACGATCTGCGGCCGGAAGTCGTAGCCGCCGCGCTCGCCGCGAAGTGGTGCGCCGGGATCGTCGCTGTCGAGACCCTTGGTCAGACCGACGAACTCGGCGGTGACCTTGTCGGCATGAGCGGTGAACGTCAGCTGCCGGCATGCCGGGCTGAGCACTTGGCTCATCGGGGCCACCACAACCGGGGTGTTGCGCACCACGACGACAAGCGCGCCGTTCGCCCGCTGGATGAGCAGACCACGGTCGACGGCTTTGGGGGCCTGCTTGGGCACCGTGGACAGCAGGACGGTCTTGTCGGCATTTCCCGGTCCGGCCAGGCCGGCAGCCGCGCTACAGGGGATAGTGATGGTCAAATCTGTTGCCACATAACCGATCAGGGGTGCGGTGACACTGTCCAGGGAGCCGTTCTGCGGCCAGATCAGTTGCGCGGTGGTCTGCTTCACCGGAAGAAAGGGTGTCAGTATCGCCATCGTTGCACCGAGCAGTCCGGCGATGACGGCCACGAGGCGGGCGGTTCGGTAGGGTTTCCGATTCCGGATCGCGGGATCGGATGCGTTCATGAGCGATTCCGGATGGCGAGCACGAACGGGCCAATGTTCATGACGGTGAAGTACGGTTCGGCGAAAAGTTTTGCATCCAACTCGACGGTGTACCGCCGTACGTTCGGCTGGTTGGGATAGACATCCTCGGCCAGTCGCAACGTGTAGGTGTTTGACGAGCCGGCCGCGCCACTGCGGCGCATCAGGAAGACCGTCGGCGGACTCCAGGGCATCGCATCCAGCGCCCGGGCGAACTCCTCGGCGTTGCGCAACGTGCCCCACGATTCGATGGCGGCCGCTCGTTTGTCGAATTCCGCGAGTGGGTTGGCGTAGTGCGACGTCAAACCTTGGAAACCGAAATACGGGTAGTAGGACAAAAAGCTGTAGTCCGCCGTCATCACAACCGTCTCGTCACGCGGCTTCCCGGTGGCCTCGCGGATCGCAGCGTCGATTTGGGCGTAGTACTTCTCCGCTCCGGGCGGTCTGCGGTCGCCGCGCTGGCCGTTGCCGTCAGTATCGGTGTAGGCGACGGTGATATCGGGCCGCAACACATGGGGAATGTCCTGACTGAAGCCGATGGCGCCGATCAAGCCGATCGCCACAGCTAGCGGAATCACCCGTCGACTCCACCGCTCCGCCGCCGCCAGTGCGATCTCGATGAAACCGAATACCCCCGCCGCCGCGAGTAGCACGGTCAAGGTGGGCTGGAGCCGGAACGAAAGCAGAGTGGTGCCCGCCAGCGTGGTCAGCATTGACAACAGTGACCAGGCGTACAGCGCCAGCACGCCGATCCCCAGTGCCGCGGCACGCACCGAACTCCATCCCCGCCATACCAGCCACAGTGTGCCCAGCAGACACAGCGCGCCAAGCAGTGAGAACTGCAACATCGGGAAGGTCAGCACCGCACCATCGGCGGGCAGGTAGTGCTGGGCGGTTCCGGTGTCACCGAGCGGACTGCGGGCCGCGCGGATCAGGAACGGCAGCCAGGTGATCGCCGCGATGGCCGCCGCGATCACCGCGATCACCGCCACCCGTAACAGCGGACCGGCACTTCGCCGCGCGATCGCCGCCAGCACCGCCATGACGGTGACGGTGAAGGCGGTGTAGCCGAGTAGAAGGGTGTAGAAGGTCGCGGTGAAGCCGAGGAACAGACCGACGCCGATGACGGCGGCCCAGCCGCCATGTCGCTGGCCTCCCCGCAGGCCCGACCACGCCAGCACCAGCACGGGCGGAATAAGCACGGTGATGATGGCGCTGTATGGCTCCGTCGAGTTGTAGGCCAGTGTGACCGCGGCGGTGGCGGTGGTGACAGCAAGTGCGTACTCGAAGCGAATCAGCTTCGACCACAGGGCACCCGCCACTGCGACGGCGATCGCGATGGAGATGATGGACCACGGCTTGTACATCTCCCAGGCCGGGGTCCCGGTCAGCGCGGCCGCCCGTCCGCCCACCCAGAACCAGCCGGGTGGATAAAACGGTGGCAGTCCGGCGTAGGTCATATCGTGCAGGGCCGGGCTGTCGGTCAGCCGGGTGAGGTATTCGGTGCGGAACTGCTGGTCGACGGAGATGCCGAACAGATAGAGCTTCGTGGCGCCCAGGGGCATACCCAGGGTCACCACCGTGAATGCAGCCAGGAATACTGCGGCACCGATCCGGGAAAGTATCCGCCATCCCCGGCGCCACAGCACGCCGACGGCGAGAAGTCCGATGAGACAACCAACTTGACCAACGGTGGTCAGCGCGTGCAATTGGTTCGATGATGGGTAGGCCGGCCATTCCACCCGGGAGATCGCGGCCAGTGCCACCACCGAGACGATGATCGCGATGAGTGCGGCCGCCGCCATAGTGGCGACGGTGGTGACAGCCTTATGCATTTCTCGGATCGATCAGATGGGCAGCTTGCGGAAGATGGGCCGCGGAATGTGGCGCAGCACCATCATGACGTAGCGGAAGGTTCCGGGTGCCCAGACCAGATCCTTACCCTTGGCCGAGGCGGTTACCGCCAGATCGGCGACGTACTCCTTGTCAACAGTCAGCGGTGCTTCCTTGACGTGGGCGCTCATCCGGGTCCGTACCTGGCCGGGCCGGATCACCAGGACCCGAACACCGAACTCCCGCAACGCCTCACCTAGTCCGAGGTAGAAACCGTCAAGACCGGCTTTGGTCGATCCGTAGACGAAGTTGGAGCGACGAACCCGCTCACCGGCAGCCGAGCTCATCGCGATGATCTGGCCGTAACCCTGGCTCCGCATCTTCTCACCGACCAGCACACCGACGGAAACCGCTGCGGTGTAGTTGATCTCGGCGATCTGCACTGCCTTGCGCTGGTTCTGCCACAGCTCCTCGGCGTCACCGAGCAGCCCGAAGGCGACGATCGCCACGTCGACATCGCCGCCCGAGAAGCATTCGTCGATCACCTCGGGATGGCTCTTGGTGTCCACCGCGTCAAAGTCCACCACGGTTACCGACTTGGCGCCGGCACGGGTCATCTGGGCGACGGCCGCCTCGCGACCAGGGTCATCCGGCAACGCCGCCAGGATGATTCGGGCCGGGGAGTCGCGCAGGTAGCGCTCGCATATCGCCAGCCCGATCTCGGACGTGCCGCCGAGCAGGAGGATGCTCTGCGGGTTACCAACGGCGTTCAGCACCATCTACAGCAACTCCAGGCGACGGGCCATGTCCGAGGCGAAGACGCCGTGCGGATCGGCGCTGCGGCGCACCGCGATCCACTCGTCGATCCGCGGATACATGGCGTGGAAGGTCTCGGCGGTGGTCCGCGAGTCTTTGGCGGTATAGAGCCGTCCGCCGAACTGCAGCACCCGGCGGTCGAGTTCGGTGACGAAATCACCGAGCCCGGGCTTGATCGGGAAGTCCACGCAGACATTCCATCCCGGGATGGGGAAGCTCAGCGGGGCCTGGTTACCCGGGCCGAACAGCTTGAACACGTTGAGGAACGTGTAGAAGCCCGAGCGTTGAATATCGATGATGATCGCCTTGAACTCGTTGACGGCTTCCATCGGAACCACGAACTGGTATTGCAGGAAGCCGGCCGGGCCGTAGGCGCGGTTCCACTCGCCGAACATGTCAAGCGGGTGATAAAACTGCGTCAGATTCTGGACCTTGCCGCGGTAGGTGCCGGACTTGCGGTACCAGAGTTCCCCGATCGGCCCGAAGGTGTACTTGTTGGCCAACCCATTGGGAAAGATGTCGGGGAAGGTGAGCAGTTGCGGCGCATCGAATTTCAGCGGGTTCCGCTGCAGCTTCTCCGGCAACTGATCCAGCCGGGCGAGTGATCCGCGGGAGATCGCGGCGCGGCCGAGCTTGGGTGGCGCGCTGATCGCGTCGAACCACGCACTCGAATAGGTGTAGTTGGCCTCGCTGCCGTCGCTGTGGAAGGCGATGGTCTCGTCGAGGCTCGCGGTCACGTCACCGTCGGCGATGAAGTACGCGGTTTCGGTCGGCGTCATCTCGATGGTCGCCCGCAGGATGATCCCAGTCAGGCCGTTACCGCCCACGGTGGCCCAGAACAGGTCCGAGCCTGCGCCATCCGGAGTGACGGTGTGCACCTGACCGTCACCGGTCAGTAGGTCCATCGAGCGCACGTGGTTACCGAAGCTACCGGCGCTGTGGTGATTCTTGCCGTGGATATCGCAGCTGATAGCGCCGCCGATAGTGACCTGACGGGTACCTGGCAACACCGGGACCCACAATCCCATCGGCAGCGCCGCTTTCATCAACGCGTCAAGACTGACACCGCCGTCGACATCGACCATTCGCGTCGCTGGCTCGACCGAGTGGATCCGATCCAGCGCGGTCATATCGATGACCAGTCCGCCACCGTTCTGAGCGTTATCGCCATAGGAACGGCCAAGGCCGCGGGCGATCACCCCGCGGTGGCGACCGTCGGCGGCCTCGGTGGCCACCCGGGCCACAGCTTTGACGATCTCCTCGGGATCCGGGGTGCGGAGAACCTCGGCGACACTGGGTGAGGTGCGGCCCCACCCGGTCAGCCTCTGAAGATTCGTTCCGGACATCGTGACGAGGGTACCGTGCGGCACCCCCTGCTCAGTGGAGCCGGAAGATCCACACTCTCTGCACGATGAAGTTGATGATCGTGGCGGTGCCCTGGGCAATGATGAACGCGACCGGTATCCGCCAGGACTGATCCTCGAAAATCTGGAGAAAAACATGGTTGATTCCGACCTGGACCGAGAAAGTCAGGGCATACAGCACCATCACGGCGAGGAAGCGGGCTCGGCTTGGTGAGGCTTGGAAGGTCCATCGGCGGTTGATCAGGTAGGCGGTCAGAGTGCCGGCGACAAAGCTGATGGCCTTCGCGGGATCCAGCGGCATACCGAGTGCGTGCAGAACCGAGTACAGCCCGTAATCCACCACGGCGGAGAATCCGCCGGTCACGATGAACCGCACCACCTGTGTTTTCAGGCTCAGTGGGGGCGGCGCAGGGATTTCGGCCATCGCAGGGAGCTTACGTGCGCGAGCCCGCACGACCGTGCACCATAGGTCCCGCACGACCGTGCACCATAGGTCCCGCACGACCGTGCACCATAGGTGGAGTGCGGGACTTGGTGGAATCGTGGTCGGGATTGATCAGCCGACATTCCGCCGATCCGGCTGCGCTGGGGGTCGGCAGGCGATTGCTGGCCGACTGGTCCGAACCGCACCGGCGCTACCACGGTGTGAACCACCTGCGCGACATCCTCGCCCGCGTGGAGGAACTCGCGGCCCATGCCGATGACGCCGATACCGTCCGGCTGGCGGCGTGGTATCACGACGCGGTCTATCAGGGTCTTCCCGATGACGAGGAACGCAGCGCCCGGCGGGCCGAGGACGAGCTCTCGCGGTTGAACGTCGCGCAGGATGTGGTCGCTGAGGTAGCCCGGCTGGTGCGGATGACGATCACCCACGACCCGGTGCTCGGGGACCGCAACGGTGAGGTGCTCTCCGATGCCGACTTGTCGGCGCTGGCGGTGGCCCCCGATCGATATCAGAAGAACACCGCGGCGATCCGCGCGGAATATGCCCATATCCCCGAAGAGGTCTTCCGCAAGGGTCGTTTCCAGGTGTTGGTCGCACTTCTGGAGGGGCCGGGGGTGTTCCGTACCGACTACGGGCGGAGCGCCTGGGAGGCCGCAGCCCGGGAGAATATGCGGGCCGAACTTGCGGGCCTGACCGACTAACCGGGCGGGCAAGGGCCGTTCGGCCCTTGCGTCTCGGTGGTGGTCCGGATAACCATCTGGCGCATGCCAAACGAACAGGACGCTGTGCGCGTACTCAATGACGAGGAGGCGTGGGATCTGTTGGCCAGCGTCTCGCTGGGCCGGCTGGTCACCAACGTCGGCGGTCAGGTGGAGATTTTCCCGGTTAACTTCGCCACTCAGGACAACACCATTCTCTTCCGCACTGCCGAGGGAACGAAGCTGTTCGGCACCGTGATGAACGAACAGGTGTTGTTCGAGGCCGACGATCACACTATTGCCGAGGGATGGAGCGTGGTCATCCGTGGTACCGCTCGGGTGCTCACCACTACCGGCGAGGTACACGAGGCTGACCGCGCCGAACTCATCCCCTGGGTTCCCAGTGAGAAACTGCGTTACGTGCGGATCACTGTGGATCAGATGAGTGGCCGGCATTTCCGGTTCGGTTCAGAGCCCGAACACGGCAGCTTGCCTGGCTGAGCGGTTAGACCCAGTAGGGCACCCGCGCCCGGTATTGCCGCAGCGCGAGCGCCGCTGCGCACCAGCCCAAGACGGTGAGGACGCCGACGACCACCCAATGCCGAGGCTCTTGATCCGCGCCTAGTAGCGGTGCCCGCAGGATGTCGAGGTAATGCAGCAACGGGTTGAGTTCGATGATCCTTGACCAGCGGCCGGCACCCTGCTGCTCGAGGGTGCTGGCGTTCCAGATGATCGGTGTCATGAAGAACAGCAGTTGCACCAGCGATGCCAGCAGGGGCCCGATGTCGCGGTAGCGCGTGGACAGAATCCCGAAACAGAACGACACCCAGACGCAGTTGATCATGATCAGAAGAAGTGCCGGAATCACCGTCAGATCAGCCCACGACCACGGTTTGGGGTAGATGATCGCGATCACCACGAAGATCACGATGTTGTGCGCGAACAGGATCATCTGTCGCCACACCAGCCGGTAGACGTGCACACTCAACGGAGTTGGCAGTTGTTTGATCAGACCCTCGTTGGCGATGAAGACCTCGGCGCCCTCCAGGATTGACGCGTTGATCATGTTCCAGATGATCAATCCCAATGTCACATAGGGCAGGTGCTCGGAGAGTTCCAACTTGAACAGCTTTGAGTAGAGCGCACCCATGGCGATCGCCGTGGTGCCGGTGGCGATGGTGATCCAGAACGGTCCCAGTACCGAGCGCCGGTATTTCTGCTTGATGTCCTGCCAGCCGAGGTGTAGCCATAGTTCGCGCTTGCGGAATCCCTCGGTCAGGTCAGCCCAGGCGCGTTTGAACGTCTTGGATTGACTCGCCGCGTCGATAAAGGTCACGGTTTCCCCCCGGGCTTCGATACGGGCGGTCCGAAATGCTCACGGCGGCCCAGGCGCCTCAAACGGATCCACTCGCGCAGGCCGGCTGGATCGTGACGGGTCACCAGGAAGTACCAACCGAACCGCAGCCACTCCTGCGGCAGTAACCTCCGCATGCCGGGCTGGGCGAGAACATACCCGCGGTTGCGGTAGGTGAAGAAACGCTTGGTCGGGTCGTCGGGGTATTGGGTGTGCATGCGCCCGCCGAGGATGGGTTTGAACTCGTCGCTGCCATACGGGTGCAGGTACACGGTGTCCAGGCAGGTACCGAATGGCAGGCCGCTGCGCACTAATCGCCGGTGCAGTTCCACCTCGTCGCCCCGGACGAATAGGCGGATATCCGGAACCCCCACCGCGGCAATGGTTTCAGCGCTGAAAAGTGCGCCGTTGAACAACGACGCGATACCGGGTAGCAGATCCTGGCCGGAGCCCTCGGCTCGCAGCTCATCGACTCGCCTCCGCCAGACCAGACCTCGCCGCAGTGGGAATGCCAGCCGGTCGGGATGATCGATCGAGCACACCATCGGCGACACCTCGGCGAGTCGGTGTTTGTGGGCGCAGGCGAGCAAGGTGCCCAGCACATCGTGGTCCCGCGGTCGGCCGTCATCATCAGCCAGCCACACCCAATCCGCACCCAGTGCCAGTGCGTGCAACATACCGAGCGCGAATCCGCCTGCACCGCCGAGGTTTCGACGGGAGCCGAGGTAGGTGGTCGGGACTGATTGACTCTCCACCAGATTCCGGACCCGGTCGTCATGGTCGTTGTCGACCACGATGAGATGGTCGATCATCTGATTCTGGTTTGTCACTGCGTCAAGTGATTGCCGCAACTCGTCGAGCCGCCGGTGAGTGACGACGACCGCGCACACCATCTCAGTCATGTCGGTGACCAGTCATTCTTGTGTTCCGCCAGCACCTCGCGGACGTGACGTGCGGCATCCTCACCCTCGTAGCCGCGCACTACCTCTTCGATGCTGCCGCTGAGCTTCACGGTGCCGTGATCGATCCACATCGCTGTCTTGCACAGCCGCGCCAGGAACTCGTTGGAATGACTGGCGAAGACCAGTATTCCGGAGCGCTCGACGAGGGCCTGAAGCCGGGACTGTGCTTTTTTGAGGAATTCGGCATCGACTGCGCCGATACCTTCGTCCAGCAGCAGGATCTCCGGGTCGATGCTGGTGACCACACCCATCGCCAGTCGTACTCGCATACCCGTGGAGTAGGTGCGAAGCGGCATGGATAGGTATTCACCGAGTTCGGTGAAGTCGGCGATCTCATCGACTTTCGCAGCCATCTGTTTGCGGGTCTGTCCCAGGAACAGTCCGCGAATGATGATGTTTTCGTAGCCGGTGATCTCCGGATCCATTCCGACGCCGAGGTCGAAAACCGGTGCGACCCTGCCGCGCACGACGGTCCGCCCGCGGGTGGGTTCGTAGATTCCCGACAGCAGCCGCAGCAATGTCGATTTGCCGGCGCCATTATGGCCAACCAGACCCACCCGATCGCCCATCCGCAATGTCATGGTGATGTCGCGCAGCGCTTCGATGACGACGACGTTGTCACTGTTGCGCCCGATGGTTCCGCCGGCCTTGCCCAGGAAAGCCTTCTTCAGCGACCGAGCCTTCGCGTCGAAGATCGGGAATTCAACCCAGGCGTCGCGGGTTTCGATGTACGGCTCGGTTGCCAATGTGACCGTCTGCTCCTACAGGTACTGCCCGGTGCCGTGACCCGCCGGTCCACCGGGCGGGGTCATACCGGGCGGCAAAGCTCCTTGGCGCATGTGTTCCAACTGGGCCCTGGCCGCCATCTGCTGAGCGAACAGAGCGGTCTGAATCCCGTGGAACAGACCCTCAAGCCAACCGACCAGCTGGGCCTGCGCGATCCGCAGCTCGGCATCGGTGGGCACGGTGTCCTCGGAGAACGGCAGGGCCAGTCGCTGGAGTTCGTCCCGCAACTCCGGGGCCAGGCCGTCCTCTAACTCACGGATGCTGGTCGAATGGATTTCACGAAGCCTGCTGCGACTGGCCTCGTCCAGGGGCGCTGCCCGTACCTCCTCGAGCAGTTGCTTGATCATGGTGCCGATTCGCATCACTTTGGCTGGTTGCTGGACCAGGTCGGTGACCGAGCCCTGCTCGTCGCCGCCCATCGGCATCTCGGCCTCGGGGCCGGTGATGACCTCGATGTTGTCGTCGTCGGTGTTCGCCGTCATCCGCTGAGCATTCCCTCGTATCCCGTCGGAACTGGGTCCGTCATCGGGGCCCTGGTGGTGATGACCCGCGCCATTCGTAGATGCGGGCCCCGCCGTTGTCGTAAATCCTCGCCCACGACTTGGACTTGTCTAGTGACACTAGGCCATCAGGCATCACGAAGCCCCGGACCACGGGGCTACTGGTCATCACGTATTTGATGTTCAGCGCCCGCACCGCCTCGGCAACCCGGGGGTCGCGGTCGGCGTCGTCGGCATAGGCCCAGAAAACAAACCGGTTATAGCCCGGTCCCTGTTGAACGGGGTAGTCGTAATGCGTCCATAGCGGATGCAGATCGGCGACGGCGTACATCCAGGCGGTGCCATCGACGTTCGCGTCCCCGATCACGCTGTCGCGGGCACCCGGCAGCGTGGCCAGGTAGGCGAATGCTTGCAGGTCTTTGTCGTTGACGATCACCTGATCGTATTTCTCACCCATCAGGTATCGGTGCCGCGGGAAATAGTGCCACGCCAGTCCCAAGCTGACGATGACCAGCGACGTCGCGGTCGCCCCGATCCAGAATCCGCGGCCGGGCTCATGCTCGGGCGCCAAGCGCCGGGTGAGAGTTCGAGCCCAGGCCATCACCAGCAATGCCGCGCAGAACAGTGCGAGTCCGGCCATCGGTTCCAGCAGAAGTGTGACCACACCGGAGAGTCGGCGCGGATCGCTGTAGAAGAGATCGCTGTACTTGCCGGTGAGGGCGCCTATCGGGCCGCCGAAGGGTGCCGAGGAATGCACGATCGACACGACCAGTAGCAGCCACACTGCGGCGGGCCACCAAATTCTTTTGAAGAGCAGCAGCAGGAAGCCTGCGGCGGCCAGTGCGATGAGGATGTTCTGGATCGGAAAGTCGTTGAGGTGTCGGGTGTGCTGAACGACCGCATCGAACAGGGCACTCTTCTTGCCCTCGTGGGTGACGAATTCGTGGCCGCTGATGATCTCGGCTTGCTGCAGCACGCCGAGGAACTGCGGCAGCAGCACCGCCAGCGTCGGTATGGCGATCGCCAGCAGCGTCATGAAGTCGCGGGCCCGACCCAGTACCGGGTTGCGCAATGCATCCAGAAGCCACCATGCGGCCAGGAAGGTAACCACCACTACCCCGCCGGTGAGGTGTACGGAGAACACCCCGACCAACGCCAGAACTGCCAGCGGTATCCGCTCCCTCCTACCGAGTGTGGAGGTGATCAGTACGAATGCCGGGACCGCGATGCCGAACGCCGCCATATTGGGCATTGAGGCGGTGTCGAATTCCACATACGGAACCGCGGTGAACGATGCCGATAATGCGGCAGCGGTCGCAGCGGCGCCCGCCGTGCGCCATCGACTGATCCGGCCGATCAGCAGGTGCCAGGTCAGCAAGCCGGCACTGAGCGGGAACAGCCACACCGCCGCGGCGACGGAACTGAGTGTGTAGGCGGTGGTCGGGGCGGCACCGGTGAGCTGCGCGAGTACAGCCGCCAGTGCGTGGAACGTCGTGGGGTAGTAAAGCGCGGCCTTCGTCTCGACGTTGCGCAATTCGCCCATGTGGGTGGGTGAGGCCTGACCGGTGTCCAAGATCCATCGGATGGTGTTGGCGTGCCATACGGCATCCCAATTACTGGGAATCGACTGCCAGTGCGGCATTCCACGCCATGCGGCGAATCCGATCGCGATCGCGCCGAACACCACGCCGGCGGCGGCGGTGTACTGGGCCCATCGTGGGTGAGTCCGATCCGAAGGCGGTCTCGGCGGTTCGGGCGTTGCGGCCCCGCGCCTCGCCAGCACAGACCGGTAGACGGCGATCAGCGCTGTCACCGCGACGAAGGTGATCAGCGCGCTGAGGGCGTTCCACGTGATCCCGATGGCTCCGAAGGGGACGGTCGCGAGACCGACGACGCCGTACGTCAGTGCCGGTCCGACAGCGAACGCGAGCGGCCAGCGCACACCTCCGGCGCGGGCCACCACAGCACCTGGAATGGCCAGGAGTAGGACCGCGATTAGCACTCCGGAGCCGAAGTTCACTGCCCTATTATGGTGAGGCGGTCCGGATCGCCGACGGGCGGGTAAAACGACGTCGTCGGGGCTGCCGCGGCTCGGCGAACTGCTCGAAGGTTGGTGGCATGGCATACGACGTCGCCAGGGTGCGGGGCTTGCACCCCGTGCTCGGCGACGGGTGGATCCGATTCGATGCTCAGGCCGGCATGGTGATTCCGGAGGCGGTCGCAACCACTGTCTCAACGGCATTCCGCGGAACCTTGGCCAATATCGCGAGCCCGCATCCGGCTGCCCAGCGCAGCATCGCACTGCTCGACGCGGCACGCCGCGCCGTCGCCGACCTCGTCAATGCGGACCCGGCCGGGGTCGTCCTCGGGGCCGACCGCGCTGTTCTGCTCACCGCCCTCGCCGACGCGTCCTGGGGTCGCGCGGGCTTGGGTAATGAGGTGCTGGTCAGCCGACTCGACGACGAGGCCAATATTGCACCGTGGCTGCGCGCGGCTAACCGGTACGGCGCCAAAGTGAAATGGTCCGAGGTCGATATTGAGACCGGGGAACTGCCGATGTGGCAGTGGGAGGACCTGCTCACCGCCGACACCCGGTTGGTGGCGATCCCGTCGGCGTCGTCGACCCTGGGAACGGTCACCGACGTCCTGGGGATCACCAAGGCGGTGCACGACGTCGGTGGTTTGGTGGTGGTGGACCACTCGGTCGCCGCGCCCTACCGTCTGCTCGACATCGGTGAGGTGCAGGCCGATGTTGTGGCGCTCAACGCCGCGGCCTGGGGTGGACCACCGATCGGTGCGCTGATCTTCCGCAACCCCGCACTGATCGACACCTTCGGATCGGTTTCGACCAATCCCTACGCCAGTGGGCCGGCACGCTTGGAAGTCGGCGCGCACCAGTACGGTCTGCTGGCCGGTGTCGTCGCCAGTATCGAACACTTGGCTGCACTGGATGAACAGGCCGAAGGCAACAGGCGTGAAAGACTCACGCAGTCAATGCAATCCGCACGTGACTATCTTGATGAACTTTTCGATTATCTGATGTCATCGCTTCGGTCGCTGCCACTGGTCACAGTGATCGGTGATCCGAAGACACAGATCCCGGTGGTGAGCTTCGTGGTCACCGGTGTGCCCGCTGAGCGGGTCGTCCAGCGGCTTGCCGATAACGGAGTGCTTGCCATCGCCAACGCCACATCACGAGTCCTCGACCTACTCGGTGTCAACGAGATCGGGGGCGCGGTCACTCTCGGGCTGGCCCCCTACTCCACGTTGGCCGAGGTGGATCACCTCGTCCGAACCCTGGCATCGTTGGGTTGATCCTCACCGGCAGCTATTCCGCAACGATGAGCAGAATCTTTCCGAATGTCTCACCGGACGCCAACACACGATGTGCCTCGGCAGCATCGTCGATCGGGTAGCGGGCACCGATCACCGGCCTGACAGCACCTGCGGCGATCATCGGCCACACCGACGCCACGGTGGCGTCAACGATGGCGCGCTTACCGTGCTGCCCCTCGACCGGTCTTGCCCGCAGTGCAGTGCCGATCACCTGTAACCGCTTGCCGATCAGGGTGCCGATACTCAGCTCGGCGTTGACCCCGCCCTGCATACCGATGATCACCAACCGCCCGTCGGCATTCAGGGCTTGGAGATTTCGGTCCAGATAGGACGCCCCCATGATGTCGAGGATGACGTCGGCGCCCTTCCCGCCGGAGGCCGAACGTACCCGTTCGACGAAATCCTCATCGCAGTGCGAGATGACCACCTCTGCGCCCAACTCGGCGCACAGGGCCAACTTCGTAGGCGAACCCGCTGTGGCGGCGACGGTGGCTCCCAGTGCGCGGGCCACCTGAATTGCGTGGGTACCGATCCCACTGGCACCTCCATGCACGAGCAGCAGCTCACCGGGTGTCAGGCGGGCGTTCAACACCAGATTCGACCAGACCGTACAGGCCACCTCGGGCAGTCCGGCCGCATCGACGAGGCTGACCCCGGCCGGGACCGGCATCACCTGCGCCGCCGGCACCGCGACGTATTGCGCGTAGCCTCCGCCGGCAAGTAAGGCACAAACCTGTTGTCCAACTCCGAAATCGGAGACGTCATCGCTGACAGCCGCGATCACCCCGGAGACCTCAAGGCCGAGGGTTGCGCTGGCTCCCTGCGGTGGCGGGTACAGGCCGGCGGCCTGAAGCAGATCGGCACGGTTGACCCCGGCGGCGGCGACCTTGATCAGAACCTCGCCTGGACCGGCAGCGGCATCTGGCACGACGAGCCATGACAACTGGCCGGGCCCCTCGGCGACGATTGCGTGCACGGCCACACGCTACTCCGGGGCCGTGACCGGGCATTTTTCGGACGAATCCCGCCGCAGATTTAGAATTGGCCCATGGGCGGGAGTGGTGCGGCGCGATCCGCACAGGAGTTGAACGGGTTAGACGACGACGAGCAGGCGGCTTGGTCGAATTATCTCGACGCGGCATTGCGGCTGTACGCAACTCTGAACCGAAGGCTTACCGACGGGCACCGACTGAGCCTCCATGACGTGCGTCTGTTGGCGATCCTCGATCACAGCGAATCGGGGTCGGCACGCATGGGCGACCTCGCCGAGCAGTTGCTGTCATTACCCAGTCGGGTGACTCGGCAGATCCGCAGACTGGAAACGGCCGGGCTGGTTCGCCGGGAGGCCAGCCCTGATGACCGGCGGGGCGTATTGGCTTCGATCACCGGTGCTGGTCGCGCCGCAGTCGCTGACGCGATGGCGACCTATGTCGACGGCGTGCGCGAGGGCTTCCTGCGACCGCTGACTCGTCCGCAAGTTGCGTCGATGGGAGAGAATTCCCGCCGGCTCAGCGCCGCAATGAAGGCCAGTGGCCCGGCTGCGAAGTTCGGCCGTCCCTGATGCTCTCCCCGCCCGCTACGCTGTTCGGTGGTGGCGTGGCAGAGCGGCCTAATGCACTCGCCTTGAAAGCGAGAGTCGGCTAAAACCGACCGGGGGTTCAAATCCCTCCGCCACCGCTGTCAAAACCGTTGCTCTGCAACAGAGGTCATTCGCCGGTGAAGTTCGGTGTGCGCTTGGAAAACATTGCAGAGATGCCTTCCTTGAGGTCTCTGGACGGCAGAAATGCGGAGTTCCACGCCGCGACGTAGCGCAGACTGGCTGCCACATCGGCGGTCCGTTGTTCGTCAAGGACATCTTTGATCCCACGAGTCACCAGCGGGGAGTTTGCGGCAATCTCGGCGGCGGTGGCATGTGCCGCGGCCAGTGCGGACTGGGCGTCGGGCAGGACATCGTTGACGAGGCCGATCCTCTCGGCCCTGGCCGCGTCGATGTCCTTGCCAGTCAGCGCCAATTCGCGGAGGTGGCCATCGGAGAGGATGTAAGGCAGCCGGGCGAGACTGCCCACGTCGGCGACGATCGACAGCTTCACCTCGCGTACCGAGAACTTCGCATCCGCGCTTGCGTAGCGGATGTCCACGGCGCTGATCAGATCGACGCCGCCGCCGATGCACCAGCCGTGGATCGACGCGATCGTCGGGGTACGACAGTCGGCGACGGCCGAGATTGAGTGCTGCAGGTGCTTGAGGTGGGTGTGGAAATCGGTACGCGGCTTCGCCGAGACCTCGTTGGCCATGGTGTCTGACAGTGTGTTGCCCATGGTCAGCAGGTTCAGGCCGAAGCAGAAGTTGTTCCCCGAACCGGTCAGCACGATGGCGCGGACTTCCGGATCGGCATCCAACTCGGCGAAGACCACGGGCATCTCGGCCCAGAATTCCGGACCCATGGCGTTGCCTTTGCCGGGTCCGATCAGCGTGACCTGGGCGACGTTGTCCTTGACATCGACGGTGATTGATTCAAGCTGGGGGCTCATGAAAACAAGGCTACGACGCGGGGTCCATCCGAATGACGTCAGGGCTCAGATGTACATCGCAGGATCGATGTAGGTGGTCGGATCGACCAGCGGCTCTCGCTGCTTCTCGGTGCGCGGCCGCACGACCGCGGGAATTCCGGTCGCAATGGAATCGGGTGGCACATCATGAGTGACAACGGCATTGGCGCCGATCGAACTGTCATCGCCGACACTCAGTGGACCGAGGATCTTCGCTCCGGCGCCGACAGTGACCCGATTACCCAGGGTGGGGTGTCGTTTGCCCTGCTGCATGGTTCGTCCGCCGAGGGTCACTCCGTGATAGAGCATCACGTCGTCGCCGATCTCGGCCGTCTCCCCGATCACCACACCCATGCCGTGGTCGATGAAGAACCGACGACCGATGCTCGCGCCTGGGTGGATCTCGATACCCGTGAGGGATCTGGTGAGCTGGCTCAGTATTCGTGCAGCCCCACGCAGCGCGAGCACCGACCACATGCGGTGGGCAAGGCGATACGACCAGATGGCGTGCAGGCCGGAATAGACGAGGGCGTTCTCCACGTCGCCGCGTGCGGCCGGATCATGGCTCCGCGCGTTGTTCAAGTCCTCCCGAAGCGTCGACAGCAGAGTCACAGCACGATCAATCCCTGATGTCGTCAAACAGCACGGTGGAGATGTACCGCTCGCCGTAATCGCAGACGATCGCGACAATGAGCTTGCCGGCGTTCTCCGGGCGTTTGGCTAGTTCCAGCGCACCCCAGACGATCGCACCGGACGAGATCCCGCCGAGGATGCCCTCCTGGGTTCCGAGATCCCGTGCCACCCTGATCGAGTCGTCAAGGCCGACATCGATGATCTCGTCGTAGATACCCCGATCGAGTATCTCGGGGATGAAGTTGGCGCCGATGCCCTGGATCTTGTGTGGCCCGGCTTGACCCTCCGTGAGCAGCGGCGAGTCAATCGGTTCGATTCCGACGATCTGCACGCTCGGCTTGCGGCCTTTCAGGACGTGCCCGACCCCGGTGACCGTTCCGCCGGTGCCTATTCCGGCGACGAAGATGTCGACCTGGCCGTCGGTGTCCGCCCAGACCTCCTCGGCGGTGGTCTTTTCATGGATCGCTGGGTTGGCAGGGTTGGCGAACTGATCGGCCGAGACGGCATTCTTGGTCTCGGCGATGATCTGCTTCGCTCGAGCCACCGCACCCGCCATGCCCTCGGATCCGGGGGTCAGGACGATCTCCGCGCCATAGGCGCGCAGCATCACCCGGCGCTCGGTGGACATCGTCTCCGGCATCGTCAGGATCACCTTGTACCCACGGGCGGCACCTACCATCGCCAAAGCGATACCGGTGTTACCGCTGGTGGCCTCGACGATGGTCCCACCGGGTTTCAACTCACCGGAGCGCTCCGCGGCGTCAATAATCGCCACACCGATACGGTCCTTCACGCTATTGGCGGGGTTGTAGAACTCGAGCTTGACGGCAACCTGGGCGCCGAGTCCCTCAGTCAGCCGGTTGAGCCGGACCAGCGGGGTGTTGCCGACCAAAGCGGTGACGTTGTCGTAGATCTTGCCCATGGCTGATCCTTCCTTGTGGGACCGTGCGGTGATAATTCGACGCTACCCGTGGTTAGAGCACTCATTGATCGCCGGATGCCAGATTTCCTCTCAACGGCTGATCCACTCTCCGGCGAACCGCAGGAACGCATCGTTTTCTGCCAGAGCGCCGATCGTGACCCGAACGCCATCGTTGCCATAAGGCCGGACCAGTACCCGGGACTCGGCCGCCTGCTGAGCAAATTCCGTGGTCCGTTCGGCCAGCGGCAGCCATACGAAATTGGCCTGTGACGGGGGAAAGCTGTATCCGAGGCCGGCCAGCTCGGCGGTGACCCGCTGGCGTTCGGTGACCACCGCATCGGTCCGTGCCAGCAGCTCATCGACGGCCTGCAGGGAGGCGATCGCGGCGGCCTGGGAGATGGTGCTCGCTGTGAATGGCACATAGACCTTGCCCAGGGCGGTAATCACCTCGGGATTACCAATGGCATAGCCCACCCGCAACCCTGCCAAACCGTAGGCCTTCGAAAAGGTACGCAGTACAACGACATTGGGATGAGTACGGGCTAGACCCACACTGTCGGGCAGCAGGCCGTCGCGGACGTACTCGACGTAGGCCTCGTCGATGACCACGAGGATGTCCGCGGGAACCGCCGCCACGAAGCGGGCGAGTTCGTCCGGGTCCACCACGGTGGAGGTCGGGTTGTTGGGGTTGCAGACGAAGATCAGCCGCGTTCGGTCGGTGATGGCGGCCAGCATCGCGTCGAGATCGAAGGTCTCTGCACGCAGCGGCACCTGAACCGGGGTTGCTCCGGCTACCCGCACCTGTAGCGGATACACCTCGAAACTGCGCCAGCCGAACACCACTTCGTCGCCGACCGAGGAGGTGATTTGAATCAGCTGCTGACACAGGCTCACCGAGCCGCACCCGACGGCGATGTGTTCGGGCGGGAAACCCACGTGCGCGGCCAGGTGCTCCTTGAGCTCCACATGGCCGTTATCTGGGTAGCGATTGATGGTGTCGGCGGCGGCTGAGATGGCCTCGAGAACGCCGGGCAGCGGGCGCTGCACGGTTTCGTTGCTCGCCAGCTTGATGGCGCCCAGCACGGTCTTGCCGGGCGTATAGGCCGGTAGATCGGCCAGTTCAGGGCGCAGACGGGCGGTCATTGCGCCAAGTCTAAGGGTGGCCCCGGATGGCTTTGCTATCCGCTCTTCGCGCTGTGTACTCTCATCCACCGGCGGTTCCGGTGCTGTGTTTAGCTCCGGTACGCTCATGTGGTTCGGGAGGCGTGCCAGAGCGGCCGAATGGGACTCACTGCTAATGAGTTGTCCCCCTTAAAGGGGACCGGAGGTTCAAATCCTCTCGCCTCCGCCGCGG
>Ga0164294_10000600_pt1 | contig 34302 bp, 31 predicted proteins | sample GEODES005metaG_FD_111479 | JGI IMG/M metagenome (GOLD analysis project Ga0164294, IMG submission 111479) | Oligotrophic lake water microbial communities from Sparkling Lake, Wisconsin, USA - GEODES005 metaG | ecosystem: Environmental > Aquatic > Freshwater > Lake | place: USA: Sparkling Lake... | reverse complement strand
GTCCGGATCGAAGGCGTTCATTTCGGGTGCCGGCGTCAACGATGTGTATGTGACGATGGTGCGCACTGGCGTGGATGGGCCGAAGGGCATTTCCTGCCTGGTGATCGAGCGCGACATGAAGGGCGTCAGCTTTGGCGCGCCGGAACGCAAGATGGGCTGGCGTTCGCAACCCACCGCGCAGGTGAATTTCGACGAAGTGCGGGTGCCGGTGGAAAATCTGGTCGGCGCCGAAGGCCAGGGCTTCAGCATCGCCATGGCCGGGCTTGATGGCGGGCGGCTCAACATCGGCGCGTGCAGTCTGGGCGGCGGGCAGCGCGCGCTGGACGAGGCGCTGGCCTACACGCGGCAGCGCCAGCAGTTCGGCAAGGCCATCGCCGATTTCCAGGCCACCCAGTTTACCCTGGCCGATATGGCGACCGAACTCTCGGCGGCACGCGCGCTGCTCTATCAGGCGGCGGTGAAGGTGAGCGAGGCCGCGCCTGACAAGACGCAATTTGCCGCCATGGCGAAACGCTTTGCCACTGATACCGGCATGGCTGTCGCCGATCGCGCCCTGCAGCTGCACGGCGGTTATGGCTATCTGATGGATTATCCGGTGGAGCGCATCTTCCGCGATCTGCGCGTTCACCAGATTTTGGAAGGCACCAATCAGATCATGCGCATGATCACCGCGCGCGAACTTTATCGCTTGTCGAACTGATGGCTTTTCAACCGCCCTTCAACGCGCCAGTCTGCCAGGCATGAGCGAACCCACCGCACCCGCCCGCCCGCGTTACCTGCCGGCTTTTGCCTGCCTGAACGCCGTGATCGCACTGGCCTTTGGCACCTTTGCCGCGCACGGCATCGATGATCCGCAGGCGAAAGACTGGATCATGACCGGGGTGACATTCCAGCTGCCGCATGTTGCCGCCGTGTTCGGCCTGCTGGCGTGGCGCAATTCGCCGTTCGTGCATTCGGGCGCGTGGGCGGTGCTGGGCGGGGCCTTCGTGTTCGCGATGGACCTGAACCTGCTGGCGATGGGCGCGCCGAAATGGGTGGCCGCGCTCGCCCCTGCGGGCGGCACCGCCATGATGTTCGGCTGGCTGTGGCTGGCGGTGATCGCCTTTGCCGGCGATGCGCTGAACCGCTTCGAGAGCTGACGCTCAATCCCGGAAGCTGGGATCAATCCGGTCCAGTTTGCGGAGCAGCGCCGGCCAGGCCAGCATGTTGCCCACCATTTTCAGCCCGGCGCGGCCCTGATCGGCGGCCTTTTCCGGGGTGCCCTGCGGCGGGTGGTTGATCAGGTCCTGGCCACCGGCCAGTGCCAGGCACTGGGCCTCGCAGGCGCGTTCGAGGAAATACATCTTGATGAAGGCCTCGGCCACGGTGGCGCCCACGGTGAGTGTGCCATGATTGCGCAGGATCATCGCGGTCTTGGTGGTGCCCAAATCTTCCACCAGCCGTTCGCGCTCATCCAGATCTGTCGCGACGCCTTCATAGTGGTGATAGGTCAGTTCGTCGCGGATCAGCATGGCTGTCTGCGTGATCGGCATCAGGCCTTCGCTGTGGGCCGAAACCGCCTGGCCGTGCGGCGTGTGCAGGTGGATGACGGCGTGGGCATCCTCGCGCGCCATGTGGATGGCCGAATGGATGGTGAAGCCGGCGGCGTTGGTGAGATAGGGCGTTTCCATCACCGGATGGCCTTCGACATCGATCTTGACCAGGCTGGACGCCGTGATTTCCTCGAACATCAGGTTGTAGGGGTTGATCAGGAAATGATGTTCCGGCCCCGGCACCCGCACCGAAAGATGGGTGAAGATCAGATCGTCCCAGCCATAATGCGCAACAAGGCGATAGGCGGCGGCGAGATCGACGCGCAGGGCCCACTCCTCGGCCGAAACCTGGTCCTTCACACTTGGCGTTTTCAGTTGAGTGGCCATGGCGATTCCTCCTTCGAAATTTGCATCATTCTGTCGTGCCGGCGCGCGCCCGTCCATAGGCACCGCTGCGACAGGCGTCGGAACAATATCGCACATTCTCCCAATCGCGCGCCCATTTCTTCCGCCAGCTGAACGGGCGGCCACAGGCGGCGCAATCCTTGCTGGGCAGATCGGCCTTTGCACGCATTTTGGCCATGGCGGCGGGCTCCCTCGAAATTGTCACAATATCCGGTTTAATGACGCCATCGTCTAAAGGGGAATCAGCCATGCGTCCTGCCATTGATCGTCGCGCCTTCCTGGGGGCCACTGCGGCCGGCCTGATCTTGCCGGTGCGTCCGGCCCTGGCTCGGCTGTGGCCGATCAGCGGCTTCACCCATGGCGTGGCGTCGGGCCATCCCGGCCCCGGCGCGGTCACGCTGTGGACGCGCTATGCCAGCGTCACCGGCACGGCGACCGCCCTGAAGCTGGAAGTGGCCGAAGACCAGGGCATGAGCCGCATCATCGCCCGCGCCGAAGCCAACGCAGGCCCGGAAAGCTGGGGCACGGCGCAGGCACGTGTGACCGGCCTGCCTGATGGCAAGTGGCTGTGGTATCGCTTCACCGCGCCCGATGGCTCGATGTCCACCGTGGGCCGCACCAAGACACTGCCAGCGGGCAAGCTGGATCAGCTGAAGCTGGCGGTGCTGTCCTGCTCCAACCGGCCGTTCGGGCATTTCAACGCCTATGCTCACGCCGCCGTGCGCGATGACATCGATGCGGTGATCCACCTGGGCGATTATATCTATGAATATCCGATGGGTTCGTACCCTGAGCAGGTGATGCCGGGCCGCGAGATCTTGCCGGTCGATGAAATCCTGATGATCGACGATTATCGCCAGCGTTACGCCAGCTATCGCACCGATCCCGGCCTGCAGGCGATCCACGCGCGCTTCCCGATGATCGCCATCTGGGACGATCATGAATTCGCCAACGATACGTGGAAGGGCGGCGCCCAGAACCACCAGGATGATGAAGGCGCTTGGAATTTGCGCCGCGACGCCGCTTTGAAGGCCCACCGCGAATGGCTGATGAGTCCGGAGGTGCCGTGGCATCGCTATGATTTCGGCGATCTGGTTTCGGTGCTGACGCTGGATACGCGGCAATCTGGCCGCGACAAGCAGCTGGATCTGAACGCCGCGTTGCGCGGCGGGCCGGACGGCATCAAGGCCTTTGCCGGCGGCGAATGGCAGAACCCAGCGCGCACCCTGTTGGGCGCCGAACAGGAAGCCTGGTTCGCCCGCGAAGTGGCGGCCAGCGTCAAATCCGGCCAGCGCTGGCAGCTGATCGCGCAGCAGGTGGTGATGGGTGACATCATGACCCCGAAGAACGCGCTGGAGTTCCTTGCCCCGGGCGCCGATCCCCGCGCCCAAGGCTATGTGAAGGGCGGCATTGCCGCGTCGCAGGCCGGCATTCCCGGCGCGCAGGACATGTGGTCAGGCTATCCGCAAGCGCGTCGCCGTTTGCTGAAGGCGATGGCCGATGCCGGTGCCGATCCGATCGTGATCGCGGGCGACAGCCACAATGCCTGGGCCTTCAACCACAGCCTGGATGGCAAGCCAGTGGCGGCCGAATTCGGCGTCCACTCCGTCACCTCGCCCGGTTACGAATCGGCGCTGAAGGCTGATCCGGCCCTGATCCGCGCCGCGCTGCTGCAAAGCTCGCCGGGGATGCAATGGTGCGATACCAGCCGGCGCGGCTATCTCACCTTGTCGTTCAACGCCGCTGAAACCCGCTGCGATTGGGTGTTCATGGACACGATCAAGACCGTTTCGATGGCCACCAGCGCGCCGCAGGCCGCCGTGGTGAAGCGCGGCAAGCGGAAGATGACGCTGGCCTGATGAGGGGTTAGGGTGGGCGCGTGAAAGCCGCGCTCACCTGCCTCGCCCTGCTGTTCGCTGCGCCCGTGGCGGCAACCATGTGCGATGCGGTGTGGCGCGATGGACCGCGTGGCCGCGATCTGCCGGTGCGGATCAACCTGCCCGATGGCAAGCAAAAGGCACCGGCGGTAATCTGGTCGCCCGGCTTGGGCGGCACGCGTGGCAATGCCGCGCGCTGGGTTGCGGCGTGGACCGCTGCCGGCATTGCGGTGATCCGCCTCGAACATCCCGGCAGCGATGCGGCTGTCTATCGCGGGCCCGCCAGCCCGCAGGAGCGCGATGCGAAAGTGCGGGCCGGCATCGCCCCGGAACAGCTGTTGGCCCGAATCGCCGATGTCGGTTTCGTTGCCGATGAACTGGCGCGGCGACCAAGCGAAGGCGGCTGTGACCTTGGCCGCATCGACAGCGATCACCTGGCGCTGGCCGGGCACAGCATGGGGGCCTGGGTGGTGCAGGCGATGGCCGGCCAGCGTCCGGACGGTGAGCACGCACCGCTGATCGACCGCCGCTTCCGGGCGTTCGTGGCGATGAGCAGCAGCGGTCCGGCCGATGCGGCCATGGCCAAAGCGCAATTTGGCGGCATCGGCCGGCCGCTGTTGGTGATCACCAGCAATGCCGATGGCGTGCCTGCCAACGCGTCGGCTGGTGTGGTTGCCGATCAACGCGTCCGCCGCCTCAGCCTGTTCACCGGCGCACCGGCCGATGGCCGCAAGGCGTTGCTGCAACTGGACGGCGGCGACCACCTGCTGTTTGCCGGCGACACCCGCAAGGCCCCCGACGATCTGGCCCGGCAGGACCGCGTGGCGCGCGTGACCAACCTGTGGTGGCGGCGCTGGTTGCTGGGCGATGCGAAAGCCGAAAAGGCGCTGGCCCGACCGCCGCTGGCCAAGGCGGACCAGTGGCAGCGCAAATAGCGTCGCGCTAGCGGGCTGCCATCACGCGCTTCAGCATTTGCAGCAGGACGATGGCCAGCACAGTGCCGCCGCCGATGGCCAGCGCCAGCGCCGGCGTTACGGGCGTGAAGCGCAGCAGGGCGGTAAGCGGGGGCACGAACTGCGTGGCTGCGAGCAGGCCGAGGACACTGGCAAGCACCAGCGCCAGCACACGCCCCGCACCGCCCACCAGCGTGGCCAAGCCGCTGCCCAAACGGCGGTTGACCAGCATCAGCACCAGCAGGCCGGCAACGAGAGCAAGAAAGGCAGCGGAGCGGACGGCGGCTTCGGGAAGGCCGGCCTGCCACAGCAGGAGCGCGAAACTGGCGACGAGGGCGAGCACGACGGCGCCCTCCAGGATCGCGGCGGCCAACTGGGCCCGGGTGAATAGCGGCGCATCAGGTGCGCGCGGCGGCCGGGTCATCGCGTCGGATTCGGCCTCCTCCGCCTCGAAGGCCAGGGCGCTGACGGGATCGATGATCATTTCCAGCAGCGCGATATGCACCGGCCCCAGCAGCAGCGGCAGGCCGAACAACAAAGGTAGCAGCGCCAGCCCGGCGATGGGGATGTGGACGGCGACGATGAAGCCCATCGCCTTTTTCAGATTGTCGTGAATGCGCCGGCCCAGCCGCATGGCGGTGACGATGGCGCCGAAATCATCATCGAGCAGCACAATGGCCGAGGCCTCGCGCGCCACATCGGTGCCGCGGCCGCCCATGGCGACGCCGATGTGCGCGGCTTTCAAGGCGGGCGCGTCGTTCACGCCGTCCCCGGTCATCGCCACCACCTGGCCGCCGGCTTTCAGGGCTTCGACGATACGCAACTTCTGGCGCGGCTGGATGCGGGCGCACACGCTCACCCCGGCCAATCGGTGGCTGAGTGCGGCGTCGTCCAGCATATCGAGTTCGGCGCCGGTGAGGGTTTCCAGCGGCGCGATGCCGGCCTGAGCCGCGATGGCGCGGGCGGTTTCGGGATAGTCGCCCGTGATCATCATCACCCGCACGCCGGCGGCCTGGCAGGCACGCACGGCATCCGGCACATCGGCGCGCAGGGGATCGGCGATGCCCACCAGCGCGCGGAATTCCAGCGGCAGTGCGGCCAATTCTTCGGGCAACGGGCCTTTGGGAAGGCCGCATTCGGCCAGTGCCAGCACGCGCAGACCCTTGGCGGCCATGGCGCCGGCGGCAGCCTCCATCCCGGCGAGCGCAGCGGCATCGAGCCGGCACAGCCGCGCCACGGCTTCGGGCGCGCCCTTGGCCGCAACCGTACCGCTGCCCCAGGCCTGCGCCATGACCGGCTGGCCGGGGGCGAGCGGGTAGAGGTGCAGCACGCCGCCGGCGGCTGGTGGCGCATCAAGATCGCTGGCGAGCGTATGGAAGGCGATGTCCATTGGATCGGTGGCGTTGGGCGGGCTGGCCAACCGGCCGAGCGCGGCGAGATCGGTGTGAGTGGCACGATCAGGTGCTGCGGCCGGCGTGCCGTCGGGCCGCCATAGCGCCACCACCGCCATGCGGTTCTGGGTGAGCGTGCCGGTCTTGTCGCTGCACAGCACGGTGGCGGCGCCCAGTGATTCGATGGCGGCGGCGCGGCGCACCAGCACGCGCTGGCGGGACAGGCGGGTGGCACCCATCGCCATGAACACGGTGAGCACTACCGGAAACTCCTCCGGCAGCATCGCCATGCCCAGCGCAATGCCGGCCAGCACCGCCTGCAGCCAGGCGCCGCGCAGAAGGCCGTAAAGCAGCACGGCGGCCAGGCTGGCCGCCAGCCCGAAGCCGGCGAACCACAGCACCAGCCGGCGCGTTTGCAGTGTCAGGCGTGGCACTTCGGTATCAACCGTGGCCAGCATGGTGCCGATCTGGCCCATGTGGGTGGTTGCGCCCGTGGCCGTGACCTGCGCCAGGCCGGCGCCGCGCACCACCAATGTACCGGCATGCAGGTGCGCCAGGCCATCGCCGCCCGGCGGTGCAGGCGGTGGCTTGGCATCGGCGGCCTGCTTGCCGACTGGCAGCGATTCGCCGGTGAGCAGCGATTCATCGACCAGCAGGCCCTCGCCCTGCAGCAGCCAGCCATCGGCCGGCACGCGATCGCCTTCGCCCAGCACCAGCACGTCGCCCACCACCACGTCGCGCCCGGCGATGCGCTGGCGCTGGCCATCGCGGATCACCAGCGCGCGCGGCGACGCCAGATCGCGCAGGGCGGCCAGCGCGCGTTCGGTGCGCTGTTCCTGCACCACGGTGATCAGGATCGACAGGCCGGCAAAAGCAACGAGCACCAGCGCCTCGGTGCGTTCACCCAGCAGCAAATAGACGAGGCCGCCGCCCAGCAGCAGCGCCAGCATCGGTTCCTTCAGCACATCGATGATGATGCGCGGCAGGCCCCGCGTGCCGGGGCGCGGCAGATCATTGGGGCCATGGGCGGCCAGCCGCGCCGCAGCTTCGGCGGAGGAGAGCCCGGTCGAGGCCATCAGACCAGGCCGCAGGAGCGAATCCTGAACATGTGCGCGCCGCTCATCCCTTAGCATCCTGTCGGCAGCATGCGTCAGCCGCGCCAGCGAGCCAATGCCGGGCTTTTACGGACAAGGGGCATCCGAACTTCCCCCGACTTGCGGCGCCGTCATCGCCGCCATGCAGCGCGTGCTGGACAGCTATGGGAAGGCCTGGCCGGCCAGCTGTTCGGCGAGGAAGGCTTCCACGTCGGCCAGTTCGACGTCGCGGGAGACGAAGCTTTGACCGATGCCGCGCGCCAGGATGAAGGCGAGGCGACCGGCGCTCATTTTCTTGTCCTGGCACATGTGCTCGACCAGCCGGGCGGCGGTGCAGGTGAGGCCCAGTGCCGACGGTTCGATGGTGAAGCCGAGGCCGGCGAGATGGTTGGCAACGCGGGCAGCGTCCGATTCCGGGCACAGGCTCAGCAGGGCGGAAAGCCGGAAGGCCTGCACCATACCCAGCGCCACCGCCTCGCCGTGCAGCAGCCGGCTGGAGAAGCCGGTTTCGGCCTCGAAGGCGTGGCCGAAGGTGTGGCCAAGGTTGAGCAGCGCGCGGATATCGTCCGTCTCGCGTTCGTCAGCCGCAACCACGGCGGCCTTGGCGCGGCAGCTGTGGGCGATGGCGTGGATCTGCGCCGTGGCATCGCCGTCCAGCAGGGCAGCGCCATTGGCCTCGCACCAGGCGAAAAAGGCGGCATCATTGATTAGGCCGTATTTCACCACCTCGGCATAACCGGCCATCAATTCGCGGCGCGGCAGGGTGGCGAGTACGGCCGGATCAATCAGCACGGCGACCGGCTGGTGGAAGGCGCCGACGAGATTCTTGCCGGCTTTCGCATTGATCGCCGTCTTGCCGCCGACAGAGGAATCGACCTGCGAAAGCAGCGTGGTCGGCACCTGCACGAAGCGGCAGCCGCGCTTCAGCATCGAACAAGCAAAGCCGACCAGATCGCCGATGACGCCGCCGCCCAGCGCGACGACCGCATCGCTGCGCTCGACGCCGAGCTCGAGCAGGCGTTCGACCACCAGTTGCAGATGCGCCCAATCCTTGGTGGCTTCGCCGGGTGGCAGCACGATAGGTTCTAGCCTGATGCCGGGCAGGCCGGTGGCAAGCGTTTGCAGATGCAGCGCCGCGACGCTTTCATCGGTGACGACCACCAAGCGCTGGTTGCGCGCAAACGGGCCGAGCACCGGGGCGGCCGCGCCAAGCAGGCCGGGCGCGATATGGATGGGGTAGGCGCGCATCCCCAGCGCGACATCAACGATCATCAGGCAGCCTCTTCGGCATTGGCGGCGGCGAGTGCAGCCACGATCGCATCCACCGTTTCATGATGCGGGCCGGGTCTGCTGGCCACACGGATGCGGGCCTGCGCATAGACGGGCCCGCGGATGGCGGCGAGCGCGGTGAGCACCGCGCCCGGATCTTTGCCCTTCAGCAGCGGCCGGCTGCCGCGCCGGCGTACGCGATCGACCAGCGTGGCGACATCGGCATCTAGCCATACTGAAAGCGTGCGTTCCAGAATCAGCGCGCGGGTTTCATCGTTCATGAAAGCGCCGCCGCCGGTGGCGATCACCTTGGGCGTGCCATCGATCAGGCGGGCGATCACCCTCCGTTCGCCGTCGCGGAAATGCGCTTCGCCAAAGCGTTCGAACATTTCCGAAATGGTCATGCCGGCGGCTTCCTCGATCGCGGTATCGGCATCGACGAAGGGCAGGTTCAACCGGGCCGCCAGCCGCTTGCCGATGCTGGACTTGCCGGAACCCATCAAGCCAACAAGCGTGACCGGCCGCTGCGCCGCCAACGCCAGCCGTTCAGGCTCTGCCAGGATTTTCGGGTCGCCGTCCATCGCAGTCATGGCTATACACCGGCACATGGGATGGGCAAGCAAACGCGCGGTGTTGGCAGGATCGGCCGGGGTGATCGCCTGTGGGCTGCTGCTGGCGGCGCCCGTGGTTGGGCAGGATGCCGGGCCGAACCGCGATGCGCCCAAATCGCTGCTGCCGCCCGGTTTCGATACGCCGGCCCCGGCACCTTCTGCCGCGCCGGCGCCGCTGTTGCCCGGTGCTGCCGCACCACCGGCCGAAGCGGCGACCGCCGAACAGGCGCCGTTGCTGACAGGGCAGCCGGGTGATGTCGCGCCGCCGGTGTTTGTGGAAACCCAAACAGCCGCCGCGCTGCCGCCGGGCGCGCCGATCGGCATCATCGATGCGGCCAGCGGCGCATTTGCCGCCGATGCGTTCACGGGCAGCAACGGGCGTTTTCTGGCCGGGCTCGCCAATCGCATCGCGGGTCCTGTCGCCTCGCGCTGGGTGGCGATCACCCTGGGCCGCGCGCTGGCATCGCGGGTGCCGGGGCCCGCGGGCATCGGCGATGGCGATTGGGTGGCGGCCCGCGCCGGACTGCTGGTGCGGATGGGCGCGGTCGATCCGGCGCGACGGCTGATCGATGTGCTCCCGCAGGAGCGCTATACGCCGGCCACCTATCGCGTGGCGGGCGAAGTGTCGCTGGCTGCAGCCGATCTGGCTGGCCTGTGCCCCATCGCTGCCACCGGGAGGGCGCTTTCCGATGATGTGATGTGGGATCTGGCCTGGGGCATGTGCGCCGCTATGGATGGCGATGATATCACTGCGGCCGGCGTGATCGATACCGTGCGCAGCCGACGCGGCGCGGTGCCGGCCTTTGATCTGCGCCTGGCCCAGCGCGTGGTGGTGCTGGCCGGCGGCGCCGGGCGCGCCGATGGCATCAACTGGGCTGAGGAAGAGGGGCTGACCCCCTATCGTTACGGCGTGGCCAGTGCGGCGGGCGTGACGGTGCCGGCCGATCGGCTGGCGGCACTGGGCCTGGCCCACGCCGGCTGGGCAGTGCGCAATGCCGCGCTGCCGACGGCCACGCGCTTTGCGCTGTTGCGCCAGGCGGCCGTGTTGGGCACGCTGTCGGCCGACGAGCTGGCCAGTGCGGTGGCGGCGCTGGCGCCGGCCGATGCCAGCGGCGGCTTTGCCGCCGACAGCCGCGCCGGCCGCCTGCGCGATGCCTTCACCGGCAGTGCGCAAGACCGGGCCGAGGCGATTGCTGCCATTGCAGGCGATGATGATTATGGCGGCTTGCTGGAAGCCGCGACGGCGGCGGCTGCGCTGAAGCCGGCGGCGGCGCTGGCTGGGCGATCCGATGTGATCATCGCGGCGTTGCTGGCTGCCGGCAACACGCGCGCTGCCCGGGCCTGGTGGCCGGTGGCGCAGGACGCCGATGATGATGTGCGGGTGCGGGCGCAGGCACTGCTGGCGGCGGGCGCCGGCGTGGCAATGGATTCGGGTGATGTGCGCGCGTGGCGCGATGCGGCCAAGGCCAGCCCGCGCCGGGAAGCGATGCTGGCGGCGGCGCTGTCGGGCCTGGGCCAGGCACGCGGCTTGGATCGTGATGGGTTCAAGGCCATCAGCAACCGCTGGACGGCGGCGCTGGCCAGTGCGGCGCGGCGGCGGGCGGCGGGCGAAGTGGCGCTGCTGGCGGCGACCGGCCTGCAGGGCGGCTGGGCTGATGTGCCGCCGGCCCATGTGGAGGCGATCGTGGCGGCGCTCATGGCCTGTGGCCGGGTGACGGAGGCTCGGCTGTTTGCCGCCGAAGCGATCACGCGCAGCGCATGATCACGGATCGTCAGGCCATCGCGCTGTTCCTCGACAGCCTGGCCAGCGAACGCGGGGCGGCGAAGAACACCATTCTCGCCTATGGCCGCGACCTCAGTCAGGCCAGCGAATGGCTGGGTGGCGGGCTGGCGGCAGCCGATGCGGCGGCATTGGCGCGGCTGGCCCGGCACTGGGCGCCGCTGGCGCGGGCGAGTGCGGCGCGCAAGGCGAGCGCGGTCCGGCAGTTCCTCAGCTTTCTGATGGCGGAACATCTGCGCACCGATGATCCCGGCCGCGATCTGGCGCTGCCGCAATCGGCGCGGCCGTTGCCGAAGACGCTGGCGGCAGGTGATGTTGAACGCTTGTTCAAGACGCTGGCGGAGAAACTGGCGGCCCGGCCCGACGACGCGATCACCCTGCGCACGGCGGCGCTGGTGGAATTGCTCTATGGCTCCGGCCTGCGCGCCAGCGAGTTGGTGGCGCTGCCTCGCCATGCCTGCAAGGCCGGGCGCGGCCACATGGTGGTGTTGGGCAAGGGCAACAAGGAACGGCTGGTGCCGATCAGCCGCCGCGCCGAAGCCGCCGTGCTGGCCTGGGAAGTGCATGTGCCGAAAGACGCCAAATTCCTCTTCCCGGCAGGGCGCGGCAAGGCGGGCTTCCTGTCGCGCCTTCGGCTGTGGCAATTGATCAAGGCGCTGGCCGCCGATGCCGGCATTCCGCCGGCCCGCATCTCCCCGCACGTGCTGCGCCACGCCTTTGCCACCCATCTGCTGGAAGGCGGCGCGGATCTGCGCATCGTGCAGACGTTGCTGGGCCACGCCGATATCGCGACAACGCAGATTTACACCCACGTCGCCTCGGCGGCGCTGGTGGAACTGGTCAATAAGCGCCATCCGCTTGCCGATGGGTCAGATTGACAGGTGACTTTGCAGGGCTCGCCCGGCTAGGCAGGCTGGCATGAGCAGCAATCCCCTCTTCCGTCCCTTCCCCTTGAAGGGCCTCACCCTCCCCAATCGCATCGTGATGGCGCCGATGACGCGCAGCTTCTCGCCTGCCGGCCAGCCGGGCGCGAATGTTGCCGAATATTACCGCAAGCGCGCCGCTGGCGGCGTGGGCCTGATTATCACCGAAGGCACCGCGGTGGAGCGCACCGGCGCCGCCAATGATCCCAATGTGCCGCATTTCTTTGGCTCCGCGCTCGATGGCTGGGGCCAGGTGGTCAAATCCGTGCACGGCGAGAGCGGGCTGATCGCGCCGCAATTGTGGCATGTCGGCGGCCTGCCCAACCGCCGCAATCCCAAGCAGGAAGAAGCCGAAAGCCCGTCGGGCGTTTACATGCCCGGCAAGACCAACGGCCGCGCCATGAGCGATGAAGATGTGGCCGATGCCGTCGCTGCCTTCGCCCGCGCCGCCGGTGATGCCAAGCGGCTGGGCTTCGACGCGGTCGAACTGCACGGCGCGCATGGCTATTTGATCGATCAATTCTTCTGGGGCGCCACCAATGCTCGCGATGATCGCTGGGGCGGTGACACGCTGCCGCTGCGCGCGCGGTTTGCGGTCGAACTGCTTAAGGCCGTCCGCGCCGCCGTCGGCCCGGATTTCCCGGTGATCATCCGCCTGTCGCAGTGGAAGCAGCAGGATTTCGCCTTCCGCCTGGCCCCGTCGCCGGACGAGCTGGCGGCTTGGCTGGGCCCGCTGGCCGATGCCGGGGCAGACGTGTTCCATTGTTCGCAGCGCCGTTTCTGGGAACCGGAATTCCCCGAACTCGATGGGCCGGAAGGGCTGAATTTCGCCGGCTGGGCCAAGAAACTCACCGGCAAGCCGACCATCACCGTTGGCAGCGTTGGCCTCACCGGTGAATTTGTGGCCGGCATGGGCGGCGAATCGTCGAAGCCCGCCAGCCTTGATGGCCTGCTTGCCCGGCTGGAGCGCGACGAATTCGATCTGGTGGGCGTTGGCCGCGCGCTGATCGTGGATCCGGATTGGGCACTGAAGGTGCGCGATGGCCGCCACGGTGAGTTGACCGATTACACCACCGAATCGCTGATGACCTTGGTGTGAGGCCACGGCTTGTGGCAGGAGAGGCCACATGCAGGTTGATGAAGACAATGTTCCGATCCTGAAAGGCCGCTCGCTGCGGCCCAAGGATGCCGCAACCGTGCTGGTGATCCGCCGCGACGGGCCCAGCCCCAACTCTGGCCCGCGCGTGCTGATGGGCCGGCGCGCGAAGGGCCATGTGTTCATGGCCAGCAAATGGGTGTTCCCCGGCGGGCGGCTGCACCCGGCTGATTTCCGCGTCGCGGCGGCGAGCGAATTGCATGATGACACGGCCAGCCGGCTGCACCTGACCGCGCCGCCGGCCCGCGCCCGCGCGCTGGCCGCCGCGGCCGTGCGCGAATTGTTCGAAGAAACCGGCCTGGTGCTGGGCGCGCCCGGAAGTGGCCGCACGAAATCGCCGGAATGGCGTGATTTCCTCGCCACTGGTCATCTGCCGCATCTGGAACCGCTGCGCTTCGTGGGGCGCGCCATCACGCCGCCGGTGCGGCCGCGCCGGTTTGATGCGCGCTTCTTCACGGTGGAGGCGCATCACCTGATCAGCCTCGATCCCGGCGCCGGCTGCGGCGAGCTCGATGAAATCGCCTGGTTCAACTGGGACGAGGCCGAGAAGCTTGATCTGCCCAGCATCACGCGCGCCATCCTCGCCGATGTGGCGGCACGGCTCGATGATCCGACGCGGCCCATTCCCTATCACCGTTTCGACAATGGCCGGCATCGGCTGCTGGCTCTGTGACGGCGATCAACCGCCTCAACCTTACCGATTTTCGCAGCCACGCCGCCCTCAGCATTGATGCCAGCATCAATGCCGGGCCGGGGTTGGTGGTGATCACCGGTGACAATGGGGCGGGCAAGACCAACATATTGGATGCGATTTCGTTGCTGGCGCCAGGGCGCGGCCTGCGCGGTGCGCCGCTGTCGGACGCGGCGCGGCAGGATGGCCCCGGCGGCTGGAGCGTGGCGGCCCATTTGATCTCGACTGAAGGCGAAGTGCAGATCGGAACCGGCACGGCTGCCGCAGCGCCCGAACGCCGGCTGGTGCGGGTAAACGGTGCCGCGGCGACGGTGACGGCGCTCAGCGATTGGCTGGCATTGGTGTGGCTCACCCCGGCGATGGACCGCTTGTTCAGCGAAAGCAGCGGCAGCCGGCGACGCTTCCTTGATCGGCTGGTGTTGGCGCTGCACCCCGGCCACGGCCAGCGCGTGAACCGCTATGAGGCGGCGATGCGCGAGCGCACGCGCCTGCTCACCGCCGATGGCCCAGCCGATCCGGTGTGGCTGGCCGGGCTGGAGGCCGACATGGCCGAGCATGGCGCCGCCATCGCGGATGCGCGCGCCGATGTGGTGGCCGCACTGGCGGCGGAACTGGGTGGCGCGCCGGACGGGCCATTTGCCCGGCCACTGATCGCACTGACCGGCAATGACACCGATGATCTGGCTGCGCGGCTGGCGAGGGGCCGGGCGCGCGATACCGCTGCGGCCCGCGCCCTTGAGGGCCCGCACCGCGCTGATCTGGTCGTCACGCACGCCGCCAAGGCGATGCCCGCGGCCAGCTGCTCCACTGGTGAGCAAAAGGCGCTGCTCATCGCCATCGTGCTGGCGCATGCGGCGCTGGTAGCGCAGCGCAGCGGCCGACCGCCGATCCTGCTGCTCGATGAAATCGCCGCGCATCTTGATGCCGGCCGCCGCGCCGCGCTGTACGAACGGTTGACGGCGATGGGCGTGCAGGCGTGGATGACCGGCACCGATCCGGCGCTGTTTGCCGATCTGGCCGGCGGCAGCCCTTCCACCTGCTGGCTGACCCTGGCGGCGGGGCGCGTCATGCCCGCATAAAGCCGCTCTGCGCCGCGCCGTTAGTCACAAGACGGTGCAGAGCGGGAGAAGGCGTGCATGTCGGAAAGCAGCTGGCCGGGCGGTGAACGCCTGCCCTTTCCGCTCCAGCCGGGGCGGGAACGGCCGCTGAGCCCGCGCCTGCTGTCGGCTGCCGAGCCCTTGCTGGCCGTGGCCGGCATCGGTGCCTGGTATTACAGCGCGGGCGGCCGGCTGTGGTGGAGTGCCGAAACCCGCCGCATCCTGGGCGTGGCCGAGGATTTTCAAACTCTTCTGAGCAATGCGCTGCGTTTCTATATCCGCGAACACCGCCCGATCCTGTTGGGCGCGGTGAACGAGGCGCTGCGCAGTGGCACGTCCTGGGATCTGGAATTGTGCATCCGCCGCCCTGATGGCGAGCGCCGCCAGGTGCGGGCGCGGGGCCGGCCGGCTGTCGCCAGCGTGGAAGGCGCAGCGTTGATCGGCACGTTCGAGGATATCACGGTTCGCCACGAAGCCGCCGCCCGCGCCGCCCGCGAGCTGGACCTGCGCACCCGCACCGAAACCCTGTTGCGCGATGTGATCACCGGCATCCCGGCGGCGCTTTCCGTTTATGACCGCGAAGAACGGCTGATCCTTGTCAACGATGTCTATCGCGACATCCTGCCCGATAACCGCCAGTATATGGTGAAGGGCGAGCGGCTGGCCGACATCATCACCCGGAAGGTGCTGGCCAATCACTACCGGCCGGAAGTCAGCGCCGATGATCCGCCCGAGAAGCGGCGGGCGTGGGTGGCCGATTATCTGCGCCGCCACCGTGAGCCCGGCTACAACCGGGTGTTCCACCTGCGCGACGGCAAGTTCATGCAGGCCAGCACCGCCGTTTCGGAAAGCGGCAACATCGTTTCGATCCGCACCGACGTGACGCCATTGCTGCGCGCCGAACGCGAATTGCGCCGCCGGGCCGAGGAAGACACGCTGACCGGGCTGGCCAACCGCGATGTGCTGATGCAGCAACTGGGGCGCCTGCCCGATACCGGCCCGGCAGGTATCCTCGTGCTGTTCGATGTCGATTTCTTCAAGGCGGTGAACGACAGCCTGGGCCATGCCGCCGGTGACATGCTGCTGCGCCTGGTCGGGCGGCGCCTGCAGCGCTGCATCCGGGCTGGCGACGTGGCGGCGCGGCTTTCGGGTGATGAGTTCGCGCTGATCGTGCATGGCGTGACCGCGCCAGACGAGGTTCACGCCTTTGCACTGCGCCTGCTCGCCCGCCTGCGCCGGCCGATGCGGCTGGGGGCCAGCCGCTATGGGCCGTCCTTTTCGGTGGGCATCGCGCCATTCCCGGCCAAGGGGTGCGGACCGCACGAACTGCTGGGCAATGCCGATGCCGCATTGCTGGATGCCAAGCGGCAGGGGCGGGGTCGCCATGTGCTGTTTGGCGCCGAACTGGCCAACCGGGTGGTGCGCCGCACGCGGCTGGCCGATGCGCTGCGCCAGGCCATATCCGGGCGGCAACTGATGGCCGCCCTGCAACCGCAACAGCGGCTGGCCGATGGCAGCGTGATGGGGTTCGAGGCCCTGGCGCGCTGGTGGCACGAGGGCGAATGGGTGCCGCCGGCCGAGTTCGTGCCGCTGGCCGAGGATGTGGGCCTCGCCCAGCCTTTGGGGTGCCAGGTGATGGATGTGGCCCTCGCCGGCTTTGCTGCCATGCTGGCGGCCGGGCTGGAGCCGGGGCATCTGGCGGTGAATGTTTCCACGGCGCAACTGCTGGCTGATGATTTTCTCGACACGGTAAAGCGCAGCCTTGCCCGCCATGCCGTGCCCGCGACGCGCCTTGAGATCGAGGTGACGGAAACCGTGTTGCTCGATCGTTCCATCGCGCGCATCGGCCACACGCTGGAGGCATTGCGGGCGATGGGCTGCACGCTGGCCATGGATGATTTCGGCACCGGCTACGCCTCGCTGTCCCACCTCACCGCCTTTCCGGTGGACCGCATCAAGATCGATCGCGGCTTCACCCGTGCCATCGATTCCGAGGGCGATCGCGGCCTGATCGCGCGCACGCTGATCGGGCTGGGGCGCGGGTTGGGGCTGGAGGTGATTGCCGAAGGGGTGGAGACGGAGAGCCAGCGCAGCTTCCTCGTTGTGCATGGCTGCACTGCCGTGCAGGGTTATCTGCTTGCCCGGCCGATGCTGGCGGAAGAGGCGCTGCCGTGGCTGCGCGGGCAACAGCAGCGCTGCGCATTTCCCCCTCGCCCGCGCGCGCGGGAGTCACTATAGCCGAGGGACATTTCTGCATCCCGAGGCTGCTGCGTTGACCGACAACAATCCGAATCCCGCCCAGATCAATGATTATGGCGCCGACAGCATCAAGGTGCTGCGCGGGCTGGATGCCGTGCGCAAGCGCCCCGGCATGTATATCGGTGATACGGACGATGGTTCGGGCCTGCACCACATGGTGTTCGAAGTTTCGGACAACGCCATCGACGAGGCGCTGGCCGGCTATTGCGACCGCATCGATATCACGATGAACGCCGATGGTTCGGTGAGCGTCACCGACAATGGTCGCGGCATCCCCACCGGCATCCATGCCGAAGAAGGCGTGTCGGCGGCCGAAGTGATCATGACCCAGCTGCACGCCGGCGGGAAATTCAACAACAGCGACGACAACGCCTATAAGGTGTCGGGCGGCCTGCACGGGGTGGGCGTGTCGGTGGTCAACGCGCTGTCTGAATGGCTGGAGCTGACGATCTGGCGCGACGGCGAAGAACATTGGATGCGCTTCCACCATGGCGACGCCCAGGCGCCGCTGGCGGTGCGCGGGCCATCGAATGGCAAGCGCGGCACCCGCGTCACCTTCTTCCCCAGCATCGGCACCTTCAAGTTCATCGATTTCGATTTCGCCAAGCTGGAACATCGCTTCCGCGAGCTGGCCTTCCTCAACAGCGGCGTGCGCCTGTTCCTCAACGATGCCCGCCATGCCGATGTAAAGCAGGTGGAGCTTTATTATGAAGGCGGCATCGCGGCCTTCGTGAAGTTCCTCGACAAATCCAAGACGCCGCTGATTCCCAATCCGATCGCCATCACCGGCCAGGCCAATGATATCGGCATTGATGTCGCGCTGGAATGGAACGACAGCTACTATGAACAGGTGTTGTGCTTCACCAACAACATCCCGCAGCGCGATGGCGGCACCCACCTCGCCGCCTTCCGCGCCGCGTTGACCCGCACGCTGAACCAGTATGCGGAAAGCTCGGGCCTGTTGAAGAAGGAGAAGGTCAACCTCACCGGCGACGACATGCGCGAAGGCTTGACGGCCATTGTTTCGGTGAAGCTGCCCGATCCGAAATTCTCGAGCCAGACCAAGGACAAGCTGGTTTCATCGGAAGTGCGCCAGCCGCTGGAAAGCCTGATGGCCGATCGACTGGACGTGTGGCTGCAGGAAAACCCCGCCCATTCGCGCACCATCGTGGCCAAGATCATCGATGCCGCCGCCGCGCGCGAAGCCGCGAAGAAGGCGCGTGACCTGACCCGGCGCAAGGGCGTGCTCGAAGTGTCGGGCCTGCCCGGCAAGCTGGCCGATTGCCAGGAGCGTGATCCGGTGAAATCGGAATTGTTCCTGGTCGAAGGCGATTCCGCCGGCGGCAGCGCCAAGAATGGCCGCAACCGCCAGAACCAGGCCATCTTGCCCCTGCGCGGCAAGATATTGAACGTGGAGCGCGCCCGGCTCGACCGCATGCTGGCCAGCCGCGAGATCGGCACGCTGATCCAGGCGCTGGGCACCAGCATTGGGCCGGAGTTCAACCTCGAAAAACTGCGCTATCACAAGGTCATCATCATGACCGATGCCGATGTGGACGGCGCCCACATCCGCACGCTGCTGCTCACCTTCTTCTTCCGCCACATGCCGACGCTGATCGACGGCGGCCATCTCTTCATCGCCCAGCCACCGCTGTACAAGGTCACGCGCGGCCGTTCGGAAGTCTATCTGAAGGACAATGCGGCGCTGGAGGATTATCTGGTCGAAGCCGGCGCTGGCAATCTGGTGCTCACCACGGCAGCCGGCCCGCGCAGCGGCGCCGATCTGGCGGCGCTGGTGGAACATGCCCGCCGTATGCGGGCGCTGATGGCCTATGTGCCGCGCCGCTATCCGGCGGCTGTGATCGACGCGCTGGCCCTGAATGGTGCGCTGGCCCGGCCCGATGCGGGCGCGGCGGCGACGACCGCAGCCTGGCTGAATGCCGCCGATACCGATGGCGGCCGCTGGACGGTGACAGTCACCGATGATGGTGGTTATCACGCCGCGCGCGAATGGCGCGGGGTGACTGATCACCATGTCATCGATGGCGCCTTCCTCTCTTCTCCCGAAGCGCCGCGCCTTGCCGCGTTGGCTGCGCAGGAAGCCGCCGCCTATGCCGCGCCATCGCAACTGGGCAATTTCCGCATCACCAGCCCGGCCGATTTGCTCGCCGCGGTGCTCGATGCCGGCCGCAAGGGCCTGGCCATCGCCCGCTACAAGGGCCTGGGCGAAATGAACGCCGACCAGTTGTGGGAAACCACGCTCGATCCGGCCGCCCGCACCTTGCTGCGCGTCGACGTGGATGAAGCGGCGGATGCAGACGACATCTTCGCCAAGTTGATGGGCGACGTGGTGGAAGAACGCCGCAACTTCATCCAGGAAAACGCGCTGAACGTGGCGAATCTGGACGTGTGATATGCATATCGGCTTGATCGGCGGCATTGGGCCGGCCGCGCAGGATTATTACACACGCCAATTGATCGGCCATTTTTCCCACGCCGGGGTGCGGCTGGATTTGACCACAGCGCATGGCGACGCGCCGACCCTGCTTGCCAATCTGGCCGCCGATCGCCGCGCCCAACAGGCGGCGATCTTCGTGCACCTGACTGAACGCCTTGCCCGAGCCGGCGCCGAATTCGTTGCGGTCACATCAATTGCCGGGCATTTCTGCCGGGCTGAATTTGCCGCCGCCTCCCCGCTGCCGGTGATCGACATGATCGATGTGGTGGCGCGCGACGTTGCGGCACGCGGCGTGCAGAAGCTGGGCATTCTGGGCACAAGAACCGTCATGGCGTCAGGCTTTTATGGTGGCATCACCACCGCGCGGGTTCTCGCCCCGACCGATCTTGACGCGGTACATGCTGCCTATGCGGCCATGGCCACTGCCGGCACGGTCAACGCCGGGCAGCGGCAGATTTTCGAGAACGCGGCCGAGGAGTTGATGGCGAAGGGCGCTGAGGCCATCCTGCTTGGCGGGACCGATCTGGCCCTGGTGTTCGATGCTGTCACGGCACCGTTTCCGGTGATCGACTGCGCGGCTCTCCACGCTGCGGTCATCGCGCGGCAGGCTATCGGGCAGGCTGGCCCGCCGTCGCCAGCAGCCGCCTGATCAACGCCTGGTCCAGCGCCACTGCCCGGCGGGTTTCGTCCGTCCCCGGTTCGCGGCTGGTGACGATTTCAGCGGCGAGCAGGCTATTCGCAATGGCTTCCTCGGTTGCGTCGGCGGCCGCGATGAACAGCGGCGTGGTCGCCTCGTTGCCCAGTTCCGGATAAGCGGTGCTCGCGGCCCGGCGGGCGGCGGTGCGGCGGACGCTGTTGGCGGTGGAAAAGGCGATGGCATAATCGCCGCTGCCGTTGGAGAAGGCCGATCCGGTGCGGGCGAGGCCGGCCATGGCGCGCGCCGCCAGCCGGGTGAGGTTGCGGTCGGACAGCGGCGCGTCGGTGGCCACCACGATCATGATCGAGCCGTCAGCCGAGACGCGCGCGGCTGTCTTGCCCGGCGGTGGTGGGATGGGGACGCCCGCGAGGATCAGCCGACCGCCATAATTGCTCTGCACCAGTACGCCGACGGTGAAGCCTTCGGGCGTGCGCCGTGACGAGGTGCCGATGCCGCCCTTGTAGCCAAAGGCGATCGTGCCGCGCCCGGCGCCGACGGCGCCTTCCTGCACGGGGCCGGGCCTGGCTTCGGCGATGGCGCGGCGGGCATCTGCGATGCTGAGGGCGCGGGCGCGGATATCGTTGAGCCCGCCATCGTTGGTTTCGCCGACCACGGCGTTGACCGAACGCACACCCTCGTTCCCTGGCTGGCTGAGCGTGTGTTCGATGATGGCGGCAGCAGCTTCCGGCACGTTCAGTGTGTTGGTGAGCAGGATCGGCGTTTCGATCTCGCCCAGTTCGCGCACCTGGCTCAAGCCCATCAACTTGCCGAACCCATTGGCGACAAAGATTCCGCCCGGCACCTTTTCGGCAAAGATATTGCCGGCATGGGGCAGGATGGCGGTGACGCCGGTGCGGATGGTGTCGCCGCGATCAAGCGTGACCTGGCCGACAGCCATGCCGGGCACATCGGTGATGGCGTTGAGCGGTCCGGTGGGCATTGGGCCGGGCGCGATGCCGAAGTCGCGGGCGCGGATGGCCGCAGCGGGGTGGGCGGTTATCAGGGCGAGGCTGAGGAGGAGAAGGCGCATGGCGCATCATGACGTGCCGCGCCCAAAAATAAAGTGCCGCCCGGCGTCGAGGGTGCAAGACGCCGGGCGGCACCGTCACGATGCGCCCCGAGAGGGGCAAGAGAGGCGCATCGGAGCTCTTGGAAGGAGCTGAAGATTGGGGGCTCTGTGGGCGGGGCGCACCCTGATGGGGGCTGCAGGGTGCGCCACCGGCCGGATCGGCGGGCAAGGACGGCCCCTGCCCCAATCCTCGAACGAAGTTCGAAGAAAGCGCCCGCCGTATTGTCAGGCGATCAGCCGGTCACCTTGTCGGCAGCGATGGCCGCCATGGTGGCGCTGCGGGTGGCCTTCAAGGTTTCCTGATAGCAGGCATATTCCTCGGCGACCGCCATGCTGCTGGCATCGGAACCATGGCACACCTGCTTGGCGGCGGTGCGCAGGCGGTTTTCGAGGCGGCTGCGGCCAGCTGGCGAACCCAGGTCGAGATCGGCATAGGCGACATAGGCGACCTTGTGGCCGGCTTCGTTCTTGCCATAGGCGATCTGGGCGTTGGCCGGGGTGGCGGTGGCACCGGCGATGCACAGGCCGGCGAAGAACAGGGTGCCGGCAGCGCCGACCAAGTTGCGGGAGAAGTTCTGGGCTGAAGTGAACATGGGGGACCTCTTGTCTGTTTCAGCTGCCGGACCATCCGGCTGCCGATGCCAACAGCTTTGCAAAGCCCATGCCAACTGCCCTGAAAAAATCACCTATAGTAATAACAACGGGTTATGCGGATATGCGTATTGCATATCCATGACAGCTCTGTCGAATGAACCAAAAAGTCAGTAAATTTTACTATTAATCAGCAATTCATTCCCGGCCATGTTACCGGCCTGGCACGGCCATTTGGCTTGGCAGCAATTCCTTCCTGGTGCATAGGATAAGGGGTTCATCATGCTCACCCAGCGCTCCCGCTATGCGCTTCGCGCGCTCATCTTCATCGCCCGTTCGGGCGGGGTTGCGCCTGTGCCGATTTCGGTGATCGCCGCCGATCAGCAGCTGCCGCGCAAGTTCCTCGAAGCCATATTGCTCGATCTGAAGAATGGCGGCGTGGTGAACAGCTATCGCGGCAAGATGGGCGGTTACTGCCTGGCCCGCCCGGCCAGCCAGATCAGTTTCGGCGAGATCATCCGCCTGATCGAAGGCCCGCTGGCCTTGGTGCCGTGCGTTTCGGTTTCGGCCTATCAGCGCTGCGACGATTGTTTCGAGGAAACCACCTGCGTGATCCGCAAGGTGATGCTGGTGGTGCGCGAACAGACCGCGGATATTCTCGACAACACCACGCTCGCCGACCTTTCGGTAGACCGCGTCGCGGCTTGATCAGGGCTGGGCTGCTTTGCGTAAGGTGAGTTTGCGGCCATCGGGGGTGGCCAGGATGGCGGCACCATCGGCCGTGTAGGTCACGCTGGTTGCCGCTTCCAGCAGCGCCAGCACCCGTTGTTCGATTTCCATGGCGGGCGGCGGGCAGGCCATCCGGGTGGCGGCCATCGGCCCAAGTTGCAGCGTAGCGCCATCCTGTTTCCAGTGGCCGCTGAAGCGGTTGCAACCGGCCGTGCCTGAAAGCCGGCTGGTGCCCTGATCGCCGGGATCGAACATCAGGCGGCTTTGCGCCACCGGCCCGCCGCCGTTCAGATCTGCAATCTGCCATTCGCCTTCCAGGCTGCCGGCGATCACCGGCGGCTTTCCCGATAGCGCCTGGCCCAGTTGCTGGCGCTGATCGCGGCAGCTGGCCAGGGCGAGGAGGGCGAAGGGGATGAGCAGGGCCATACGCATCGCATGATCCTGCCGCTAGCCGCCGGCCGGTGCAAGGCTGGCGACCAGCGCTTCCATCGCCGATTGATCGATCAGGATGGCGCCATCGGCCGGCCGGTCGAGATCGAGGATCAGCATGATGGTGAGGCCCATCAGCAGGAAAAGAATGCCCGACGCAAAGCGATGGCGATGGCCATGGGCATCGAGCACATAGCCGAGCAGGAAGCAGGCGACGCTGGCAAACACCACGAGCAGCAGCATCACCTCGCCGGGCACACGCGCCGCCACGGCCTTCTCGCGCTGCGTACCCGTGTCGAGCACGGCGTTGACGGCGCTGACCAGATTGGTGGCGCGCGGGCCGTCCAGCGTTGCCTGCGCCGTGGCCGTTATCGCCCACACGTGGTTGCGCAGGGCGGCGGCTCGGGCGAGCTTTTCGGTTTCGTGCGGCAGCGGGCTGGTCACCCGAATCCTTGCATAATCGGCCAGCGCGTTCTGCAATGCCGGCCCATGCGGCGCCGCCACCAGCCCGGCGCGCAGCCAGGCCGTGCCGATGTCGTTGGCTTCCTGCACCACCAGCTGGCGGCGCTCGTCATAACGGCTGAGCGCCATGGAGAAGGTGAAGCCCAGCAGCAGCGCCAGCACCAGCAAGGCGGTGGAGAGAACCTGGCTTTCATCCTCGGCCCCGCCATCACCGCCAAAGCGGCGGTGATAACGGAAACCCAGTTCGGCGGCGATGAAAAACAGCGCCAGCAGCACCGCCGGAATGGCGGGCAGCGGCACCAGATCAATCAGGCCTGCCAGATCAGAGATCAACCGCGGCCCTTCCGCAGTTCATCGCGGATTTCGGCGAGCAGCGCTTCAGACGGCGTCGGGCCGGCAGGTTCGGCCGGCTCGGCAGCCTTGGGCGCCATCGCCTTGTTGGCCGCCTTCACCATCAGGAAGATCACAAAGGCGATGATGACGAAGTTGATGAACGCGGTGACGAACTTGCCATAGCCGAACAGGGGCACACCGGCCTTTTTCAGCGCCTCGTAGTCGGTGGGGCTGCCGGTATAATCGGCTGGAATGTCACCCAGCACGACGAACAGGCTGGTGAAATCCGCTCCGCCCGATACCAGGCCGATGATCGGCATCACCATGTCTTCGGTGAAGCTGGTGACAACCGAACCGAAAGCGGCGCCGATGATCACGGCGACGGCCAGATCCAGCACATTGCCGCGCGCGATGAATGCCTTGAATTCTTGCAACATGATTTCTTCACCCCCCCCTGTTGAATTGCAGCAAGGCGCACTATCTTGTGGCGAGCAATGCGCGAACATATTTCACACTCTGCCATAAACTGCGGCCTGCGCAAGCCGCTGCTACGGGAGACTTTTTCCATGACCAAGGCCCTTCGTCGTCCCGCCGCGCTGGCCGCGCTGGCCGGCACCGCGCTGCTGCTGTCGGGCTGCGGCGTCAACACCATCCCCGCCAAGGAAGAGGCGGTGAAGGCCAAGTGGGCCGATGTGGAAAACCAGTATCAGCGCCGGGCCGATCTGATCCCCAATCTGGTGAGCACCGTGAAAGGCTATGCCGCCCAGGAAAAAGACGTGCTGGAAGCCGTGACCAAGGCCCGCGCCAGCGCCAGCCAGGTGACGGTGGACCCGACCAAGTTGTCGGATCCCAAGCAGCTTGCGGCGTTCGAACAGGCGCAGGGCGCGCTCGGCCAGTCGCTGGGCCGGCTGCTGGTGACGGTGGAGAAATACCCCGATCTGAAATCCAACGAGCTGTTCCTGCAGCTGCAAAGCCAGCTGGAAGGCACCGAGAACCGCATCACCGTGGCGCGCCGCGATTACAATATGGCCGTGCAGGATTATAACACCGAAATCCGCACCTTCCCGTCGCTGATCACCGCCAAGGTGGTTTATGGCGCTCAGCCGATTGCGCCGTTCAAGGCGACCACGGTGAATGCCGACAAGGCGCCCGAGGTGACGTTCTGAAACCCCGGTTCGGGGAGTGCGAGCAATGACGGCCCTGCGCCGGAGTTACCTGCCGGCCATTACCCTGCTGCTGGTGTTGCTGTGGACCTTGTTCACCGCGCTGCCGGCGGCGGCTGAGCCGACCTTCCCGAAACTCACCGGCCGCGTCACCGATGCGGCCGGCGTGTTGCCGGCCGAGACCGCGGCAGCGCTGGAGGCCAAGCTGAAGGCGCTGGAAGACACGACCGGCACCCAGCTGGTGGTGGCGACCGTGCCCGATCTGCAGGGCTATGAGATCGACGAATATGGCTATCAGCTCGGCCGGGCGTGGGGAATCGGCCAGAAAGGCACCAACAACGGCGCCATCCTGCTGATCGCGCCGGCCCAGCGCAAATTGCGCATCGAGGTTGGCTATGGCCTGGAAGGCGTGCTGACCGATGCAGTGTCGAGCCGCATCATCCGGCGAACCATCGTGCCGCGCTTCAAGGCCGGTGACGTGGCCGGCGGTGTTGCAGCCGGTGCCGATGACCTGATCGCACTGTTGCAGTTGCCGCCCGACCAGCAGGCGGCTTTTGCGGCTCAGGCCAAGGCGGCGAGCACCGACGCAGGCGACAGCCCCGGCTGGGGCGCGCTGGTCTGGCTGATCATCATCATCGTCTGGATCATCATCGCCTCGCGCCGCGGTTCGCGCGGGCGGCGCAGTGGCCCCGTGATCCTGTGGGGCCCCGGTATCGGCGGCAACTGGAGCGGTGGTGGCAGCTCAGGTGGCGGCGGCGGCTTTGGCGGCTTTTCGGGCGGCGGTGGCAGCTTCGGCGGCGGCGGCGCTTCGGGGGATTGGTGATGCTGTTCAACGACACCGATCGCGCCCGCATCGCCGCGGCCATCGCGCAGGCCGAAGCCAGCACGGCCGGCGAAATCGTGGTGATCATCAACACCCGCCCACACCGTTATGCCGCGACCATGCTGGCAACAGCGGTGCTGGCGGCCTTCATCCTGCCGTTCGTTGCGGTGCTGGCCGGGTGGACGCCATCGTTGCTGTTCCCCGATTGGGACACGATCGACGCGGGCACGCGGGAAACCCACGGCATCGAAGGCTTTGCCGCCGTGCAGGCGCTGGTGTTTGTCGTCACGCTGGCGCTGGTGGCCGGCCTGCGGCTGGACCGGGCGCTCACCCCGCGTGGCTTGCGGCGGGATCGGGTGCACCATGCCGCGATGATGCAGTTCCGGGCGCGCGGGTTGACCGCCACGCAAGGCCGCACCGGCGTGCTGCTCTATCTCGACGAGGCAGAACATGTGGCCGAGGTGATCGCCGATGAGGCTGTGTTCACCCGGGTGGCAGCCGACGAATGGGCCGAAACCATCGCGGCGCTGATCGCCGGCATCAAGGCCGGTCGCGCTGCCGATGGCCTGGTGACAGCAATCGGACGCGCCGGCGCCGTGCTGGCTGCGCATCTGCCGGTGCAGGCCGGCGATATGAACGAACTGCCCGACGCGCTCATCGAGATCTGACGCGCCGGGCGGCGTTCCTCAGGCAGCAGCAGAGGGCCTGGCGGCCACGCGCTTGTGCCACGCCGGCAGCCAGGTGAGGCCATCTGGCAGCGGCTGGCCCACTTGCGCGCCGAATTCGATGAAGCAGAACAGCAGGATATCGGCCAGGGTGAAGCGATCGCCGCAGACGAAATCGCCGCTCATCAGCGCATCCAGCCACTGAAGCTTCTTGGCCGCGATCGCCTTCAGCTCCGCGCCGGCAGCTTGCGAAACGATCGGGAAGCGCGGTTCGAACATTGGTCGGCCTTCGGTGGCGCGGAAGCCGTTGGCCATCGTCTCGCAATAGCCCAGATCGATGATGCGCACCCATTTGCGGGTTTCGGCGCGTTCTTCGGCGGTGGTGCCGATGATGGCAGGCGTGGGGTGAATCTCTTCCAGATATTCGGCGATCACGGTAATTTCGCTGATGATGCGGCCATCGTCCAGCTCCAGCGCCGGGGTGCCGCCAGCGGGCACCTTCTTGATGTAATCGCCGCTGCGATTGGCACCGGTCATGATGTCGATGGTCTCGGTGGGCAGGCTGATGCCCTTTTCGGCCATGGCCATGCGCACCACGTGCGGGTTGGGGCCGATGCTGTCATAGAACTTCATGGCGTCTACTCCCTGCTGAATGTCACCTGCCGTGCAGTTCGGCGATGATCCGGGCTTGCGCCGCGCGGTCAATGGTCCAGCCGCGCGCCAACCAGGCGGCACCCAGCGCGCTGATCACCGGCGGCACCAGGAACAGCAGCACCAGGCCATCGATAGCGGATTGCGTGTTGGCGCTGCCCAGCTTGGCATCAAAGCCCACCGCATCGAGCACGATATAGGCCAGGCCCACGGGGATGGCGTAACCGATCTTCTGCACCCCCACGAGCACGGCATAATAGAGCCCGGCATTGCTGCGCCCGGTGGCGAGTGTTTCGGCATCGGTGACATCGGCCAGCATGGCGCGCACCAAGAACGGCGGCGCCACCGCCGGGATGCCAGCCAGCAACATGCCCGCAGCCGCGACCCAGAAACCGGCATTGGGCGCCAGCACCAGGCCCATGTGCAGCACGGCATAGCTGCCAATGGCCCAGGCCACCGCCATGTGTTTCGAGGTGCGCCGCGCGACCCAGCCCCACAGCGGGGCGCCGATCAGGCCGGCGGCGAAATAAAACAGCAGCAGCAGCCGAGCTTCGTTCACCGAAAAGCCGCGTGCCGCTTCGAAGAAGAACACCAGCAGCGCGCCGCCAAAGCCGGGCGGCAGGCTGGCGAGCAGATCGATCAGCATCAGCCGGCGCAGATTGGGCTGTCTAAGCGCCTGCCAGATATCGCGCCAGCCGTGCGGATGCGCGCTGGCGGCACCGGCGGACTGGCGGTCGGGCACGCCCAACGCCACCGCGAGCAGGGCGGGCGTGAGCATCAGCGCCAGCACCAGCCCCATGGCATGGATGCCGAGCGACGCCGTGGCGGAAAAGCCCAGCTGCGGCCCCAGCCAGTTGGCCAGCGGCGGCACCGCCAGCAAGGTGAGCAAAGCGATCATGTTGGCGGTTTGCCACCAGCCAAAGATGCGACTGCGTTCGTGATAATCTGTGGACAGCGCCTGGCCCCAGCTGGTGTGGGCGACCTGTGCCATCGAAAAGCCGATGTAGATCACCAGCAGGCCCAAAAAGGCGCGCAGCGGCGACAGGCCGGGCTCGGCAAAAAAGCAGAGATACAGACCAAGCAGCATGATCAGGCCGCCCGCCACCATCCACGGCCGAAACCGGCCAAAGCGCGTGCTCGTGCGGTCGATGCCGTGCCCGAAGGCGATATCCAGCGGCAGATCGATCCAACGCACGGCCGAGAACAGGATGCCGGTGATGGCCAGATCAAGACCCAGCGTGCTGGCATAGTAAGGCGGCAGATAGATCACCATCGGCAGGCCGACGCCGGTAAGCGGCAGGCACGGCGCGGCAAAGGCGGCAAGCGTCCGGCGTTTCAACGGCATTGATCGGGATGCGTTGTCCATACCCCTCCCCGGGCTCAACTGTCACTGTGGGGTGCTCGGCAGAGCGGCGCAAGCCTGTGAATTCAGGCGGCAAGCCCCCGCCGGCGGGCGGCGAAAGCCTTGAGCGCATGATCAAGCCGCGCCAGCACTTCGCCGTGTAGCGCCGGCGTGGCGGCAGCAATGCCATGGATCACCGGTTGCGGCTGGTTGAAGGCCAATGCGGCGCCGTGGCGATCGGTCAGCACACCACCGGCTTCGGCCAGGATCAGGCTGGCGGCGGCCACATCCCATTCGGCGATGCTGCGCCCTTCCAGCCAGGCGTCGGCTTCGTCAGCCGCCAGCATCGCCATGCGCAGCGCCAGGCTGTTGGGTTTGGCCACGGCCGTGCCGGGCCAGGGTGACGGCCAGAAGGCGGCGGTGAGATTGGGCTGGTCGATCGGCAGGCGCACACCTTCCAGCGTGGCGAGGCCCGACACCGCGAGGCGCTTGCCATTCAAGGTCGCGCCGCGCCCGACACTGGCGGCATAAAGCCGATCCTGCGCCGGCGCGTTGAGCACGGCGGCAACCACGGTACCAGCTTCGACCAGCGCCACCGATACGGCCCAGCCCGTCCGCCCGCGCAGGAAATCGCGGGTGCCGTCGATGGGATCGATCACCCACACCCGGCGGCGTTCCAGCCGGGCCGCGCTGTCGGCGCTTTCTTCCGACAGCCAGCCGTCATCCGGTCGGGCGGCGGTGATCACACCCTTCAGATAATCATTTACCGCCATGTCAGCCGCGCACACCGGGCTGCCATCGGCCTTGTCCCACCTGGCCGGAGATTTGCCGAAATGCGCCATGGCGATGCGCCCGGCATTGGCAGCGATCTCGGCCGCCAGCGCCAGATCTGCGTCGCGCGCCGACGGGCTGTGCGGGGTCAACTGCCCGCCACCATCATGCCATCGATGCGCAGCGTTGGCGCGTTGCTGGCATGACGAAATTCAAGATCATTGCCGGCGATCATGTGCGCGAACATGTCGAGCAGATTGCCGGCGATGGTGATTTCCGCCACGGGGCGGGTGATCTCGCCATTCTCGATCAGATAGCCGCTGGCCCCCCGGCTGTAATCGCCGGTGAGGCCGTTGACGCCCATGCCGATCAGCTCGGTGACGAGAATGCCCTGCTTGATATCGGCCATCAGTTCGGCCGGGGTGGCGGTGCCGCCCTCCAGGTGCAGGTTGGTGGTGCCGGCGCCGGGCGGCCCGGAGGTGCCGCGGCTGGCATGACCGGTGGGGGCGAGGCCCAACTGCTTGGCGCTGGCCACGTCCATCAGCCAGCCGGTCAGCACGCCCTGTTCGATGATGGCGGTGCGCTGTGCGGCCAAACCTTCGCCATCAAAGGCGCGGCTGCGCAGGCCGCGGCGGCGCAGCGGATCATCGATGATCGACAGGCCGGCGGGCAGGATGGCCTGGCCAAGCTTGTCTTTCAGGAAGCTGGTGCCGCGCGCGATGGCGCTGCCGGTGATGGCGCCCACAAGGTGGCCAAGCAGCGTGGACGAAACCCGCGGATCGAACAGGATCGGCATCGGCCCACTGGCCAGCTTGATCGGGTGCAGGCGACTGATGGCGCGCTGGCCGGCGCGGGTGCCGATTGCCGCGGCCGATTCAACATCAGCCAGATATCGGGCGGCGTGCCAGGCGTAATCGCGCTGCATGTCGCTGCCGGTGCCGGCGACCACGCTGGCCGAAAGGCTGTGGCTGGTCGATTTCTTGCCGCCGCGAAAGCCCGTCGATGTGGCCAGTGCCATCATAACTGTCCCGGCTGCAGCGCCGGCGCCTTCGCTGTTGGTGATGCCTTCGATGGCGCGGGCAGCATCCTCGCATTCCAGCGCGCGTAACTTCAGGGCCGCGGCGCTGATCTCGGTGGGATCATCGACATCGAGTTCCGCAAACGGCCCGCGCGCCAGCCGATCTTCGGGGGCCAGGCCGGCATAAGGATCTTCGGGGGCCAGCCGCGCCATGGCAACGGCGCGCTCCGCCGCTTCGCGCAGGGCTGAAGGCGTCAGATCGGAAGAAGAGACGCTGGCCGAACGCTGGCCAACAAACACGCGGATACCGATTTCCTCGCCCTCGGCGCGGCCGATATCCTCCAGCTTGCCAAGGCGAACCGAAATGGAAGTGGCGCCATCGCCGACATACAGCGCGTCGGCGGCGTCGGCCCCCGCAGCGCGGGCGGCAGCAAGGGCGGCATCAAGGCGGGTGAGGGCATCATCAGGGGACAGCATGGCCCAGATGTAGGGTGGTGGGCTGCCGCTGTCACGGCCCAATCACTGCGTCTCTTTGTCGAATTCGTGCAATGAGACGACGGCGCGCCATGAGACACTTCGATCAGTTCGATACAGGTGATGGGTGGGCCAGCCTGATGTCGGCAAACAACAGGGCGCGCGGGCCTGTTCCAACCCAGGGGCAGGCCCGCAGCTGCGTTCAGGCCAGACCCACAGACGCACAGGCCGCCGCCCACAGTGCACCAGCCAGCCGATTGGAACGGAACAGCAGCAGTGCGTTGGCCGGCGCGGTATCGGCCAGTTTCACCACCTGCCAGCCCATTTGCGCGGCCAGCGGCAGCAACGCCAGCACAGCCAGTGCCTGCCCGGCGACAATCCACAGGGCGGCTGCCCACAAGGTTAGCGCCAGCACATAAAAGCCCGCTACGCCGGCGCGCGCTTTCGGCCCGAGCGCGCGGGCAGAGGATTTGATGCCGGCCAGTGCATCATCCTCGATATCCTGCAGGGCGTAGATGGTATCGTATCCCAGCGTCCAGGCGATGCCGCCGGCCCACAGCAGCCACATTTCTGGCGCGTCGAGGGGTGCTATCGCGGCCCAGCCAACCAGTGCCCCCCAGTTGAAGGTGAGGCCCAGCCAGGCCTGCGGCCACCAGGTGATGCGCTTCATGAAGGGATAGGCCGCCACCGGAATCAGGCTGGCCAGCGCGACGATCTGGGCCAGCCCGCGCAATTGCAGCAGCACGACGAGGCCGATCAGCGACAGCGCCACGGCAAAGGCCAGCGCCGCCTTCACCGAAATCCGGCCCGAGGCGACCGGGCGATCGCGGGTGCGCTCCACCTGGGCATCAAGATCGCGATCGACGATATCGTTCCACACGCAGCCGGCGCCGCGCATGGCGATGCTGCCAAGGCCAAACCACAGCACCAGCCACGGCGCGCGCTGGAGTCCGCCGGCCAGCGCCAGCCCGGCAATGCACGGCCACAATAACAGCCAGGTGCCCGCCGGCCTATCAAGCCGGGCAAGGCGGGCATAGGCTTGCGCACCCGCCGGCAGCAGATCGATCCAGCTCTTTACCGCGTCTGGCGTTGCGTTGGTGGGGGCAGGCGGCGTAACCACGGAGCCCATGAGCGAATTCGACCGCAGCTTGTCAACCACGCCGCGTCTGCATGTGCGCGATGCGCTCGGTGCTGGTGCGCTTATCACGCTGGATCAGCCGCAATCCCATTATCTCGGCAGAGTCATGCGCCGCCAGCCTGGGGACATGGTGCGGCTGTTCAATGGCCGCGACGGCGAATGGGCAGCGCGGGTGGCGAGCGTGGCGAAGAAAGCGGTCACACTGGCGGCAGAGCACCAAAGTGGCCGCCAAGAACAGGTGCCGGATTTGTGGCTGTGCGCGGCGCCCTTGAAGAAGGGCCGCATCGACTGGCTGGTGGAGAAGGCCTGCGAACTGGGTGTGGCGCGGCTGGTGCTGGTGACGACGCAGCGCACAGTGGTGGACAAGCCCAACCTGGAACGGCTGACGGCGCATCTGGTGGAGGCCGCCGAACAATCAGGGCGCACCGCCGTTCCGGATTTGCCCGAACCCGTCACCATCGACCGGCTGCTGCGCGACTGGCCGGCAGGGCGGGCGCTGATCTTTGCTGATGAAACCGGCGGCGAGGCGATGGCCAGCGCCCTTGCCCGCTGCCCGGCACCGGCCGCCATCCTGATCGGCCCGGAAGGCGGCTTCACCCCGCCAGAACGCGACGCCATTCGTGCCCATTCGGCGGCGGTGCCGATCAGCCTGGGCCCGCGCATCCTGCGCGCCGATACCGCTGCACTGGCGGCCGTCGCCGTCTGGCAGGCGATCAACGGCCAGGAGTGACGTTGATGATGTGTTCCGCCTCTTGCAAGACGCGCGGGCGGCTCCATACGAAGGGCACATAATTGCCTGTGGCCCAGCGCGCGAACAGATCGCGGTAGTGCGGGCTTGATGGATCGCCGGATTGGCCGGGCGTGTTGATCGCCATGCTGTTGTCCCACGCGCCCACATCCATCACCACGCGCACCGACGCGCCGGAAACAACGCGAAAATCGGGGCCTGTTCCCATCGCCATGGGGGTGGAACCGCTGCCGCCAATCGGCACCGGGCCCACGCGGCGTTCGGCATCGCGGCCGGCGATCGGCAGGGAAGGTTGGAAATCGGCGCGGTGCAGCGCGCCCCAGCGCCAGGTGGCGGGATCGGGGCCGAGCAGGCGGGCGGTTTCGGCAAAGGCGAGCCCGAGCGAGCCAAGCAATATCTCCGTCCGCAGCGCGGCAGAATCGGGGCCGAGCAGCCTACCGTCTTCCAGTACCGGCAGGATGTTGCCGATGCTGGTGCGGCCGAAGTTGCGGCGGGCCGTTTCCGGCACGATGGCCTTCACCGCGCTTGTGGCCAAATGGCGGGCGGCCCAGATCTCATAGAGGGCCGCTGCGGCCGAATCCGGCCCTTCATGGCCATTCCAGTTGCCGAGCAGCGCCAGCGCGCCACGCTCATTGGCGTCGCGGCCGGCAAGGCCCTGCAGCAGTGCCACGGCGCGGCGGGCCATGGGGGAAGTCGGGTCGTTCTGCAGTGCCATCGCATCGGTGAGGCCGAATTTCGGTTTCGATCCGATCACTTCGGAAATGCGGGTGATGCGGCTGCGGTCTGCCCATTCCAGGCCAAGCAGATGCGGATAACCGGCCGGAATGTTCATTTCGTTGGCGGTGGCGATCCAGCCATCGGCCGGGTTGTGCTTCACCGGCATCAGTTTCGCATCGAGCAGCCCGGTCCAGCGGTGGGCCTTGCCGGCGGGCACCGGCAGCAGGCCATCACCGGCCGCGCGCACCGGCACGAAGCCGCCCGGCGCCCAGCCGATATCGCCGGCGCGATTGGCAAACAGCAGATTGAGCGGCGGCGCCCCCCAATGATCGCGGGCGACAAGGAAATCATCCCAAGTCTTTGCCGTCCACGCCCAGCTGGCGTTGAAATAGGCGGATGCGCCGGGTTTGCTCCAGGTCGCGCGCAGGGCGAAACTGCGGCCCGACGTGGGGTCTTCGTGGATGATCGGGCCGTCGTCGGTGAACTTCAGCACCACCTCGCGCGGGGCTTCTCCCTTCACCTCGATGGTTTCGCGCACTTCGGTGAGTTTCGTCGCGTTGGGGTTCACCACCAGATCCTGCTGGTCGATGGCGAAGATGGTGATCGCCCAGGCCACATCCTCGTTGTGGCCAAAGCTGATCCCGGGCAGCGCCGGCTCGCCCGATCCGGCGATCTTCAGTTCCGGCGTGTCGATGTGGGATAGGTAACGCAGATTGGGCACGGCATGGGCGCGGTGCGGATCATTGGCCAATATCGGACGGCCGGTGGCAGACCTGGCGCCGCCGATTACCCAGTTGTTGCTGCCTTCCTGGATGTCGGGATCGAGGCTGGCCACCACGATCTTTTGGCCATCAAAGCGCACATCGCCGGTGCCGAGCGCATAATCATCGAGCGCGTCGGCCGGGATGCTGCACGGGTCGAGTCCCTTGGGGATACTCACCGTGTGCGCTGGCGCCAACTCGCGGCGCAGCGGTTCATATTTGATG
>Ga0164294_10000599_pt1 | contig 34307 bp, 47 predicted proteins | sample GEODES005metaG_FD_111479 | JGI IMG/M metagenome (GOLD analysis project Ga0164294, IMG submission 111479) | Oligotrophic lake water microbial communities from Sparkling Lake, Wisconsin, USA - GEODES005 metaG | ecosystem: Environmental > Aquatic > Freshwater > Lake | place: USA: Sparkling Lake... | reverse complement strand
TCCTGTGATGTCAAATCCACCGCCCAGAGTATTTGTGCCATTGAATGTGACTGTGCCATTGCCTGTGTATATAACTTTACCAGCAGTTGATAACCCTCCTTGTTTTAATTCTTTATTGAATGTGAATGCACCGTCTCCTGCTAGAGTTAATGTTCTGGATGTACTAGAAGAAGCAGTAGTAAGTGAAGCTACATTATTGAATACCAATGCTCCACCTGCAGTTTGAAACCAGGTATTACTATTGTTAGCATTTTCTAGCAATATGTTAAATGTTTGAGTAGCAGTAGAATTGTTGGTGATACCTCTGCTAGTTGATAATGTTTGAGAGCCATTAAAACTATTAAGAGCATATGCATTGGCATTTGTTAAGAATGTTATATTCTGCGCAGCTCTGGTAGAAGTTAAAATAACAGTATTATTATTTGCTCCAAAATTACCAAACTGAATTTCATCTGTTGTAGTACTAGAGCTAGTTGATGCAGGTTGTACTCCATTAGTCCAACTTGTTGGAGATGTCCAATTTGTTCCAGTATTATTCCACAAGAAAACAACCGCTTGTGAATTAGCAGTTAGTGTTATTGCTGTTAGTATTGTTAGTATTATTTTTTTCATAAATTAGTACACAATGGTAAGTGCGTTAAATTTTTTAGGGTTTATTCCACACGAATAGATATTCTTTGAGATCATGTCCACCATGTAAGCACCCGCTGTTACTGGTAGTGAGATTAAATCTAATGTTGTGGGTTCAGGGATTATCGAGACATTGTCCAAGCCTGGAGTGCCTCCAGTTGTCCAAAAAGCGATCTGAAGTAAGCTTCCAGATGCGACATTCAATGCTGTGAGCTCAAAGGTTCCAACACCGTTTTGAGGAACACCGTTAGCATCTGGGAACACATCCTGAATGCTACGATTCGCAAGTAGAGTGTTAAAATTGGGACCTTGAAAGATTGCAACACCAACATCATATCCACCGCCATTAATATTTGTTAAATCAAATTTTACAGTAACATCACCTGTATAATCTGTAGTTCCTACGCTTTGATAAAGAGCATAGAAATTAGGAGATGTAGAGGTGAGTTGAGAAATGTTGGCAACGTAATCATAAGTGCCATTAGTGATGCCAGTATACTTGACTGTGTAAATTGTGTTTGGAAAGTCAGTGTTCCAGCCACTGGGAATGCCATTATACCAGACGTCACCCACATAAGTATTGCCAGTCAGATCGCTAAAATCGCCATTGATTACGCTAAGTGCAGCTTTTGACTGACCGCTACTGAGCATTAAAAAAGCCGCAATTAATTTTGCGGCTGTGCTTTTTAGTACCTTTTTAAATAGGTTATTTTTCATATATAGTTACTCCTTTTTATCTTCATCTAAATGTATAGACACTTCATTGTAAATTTTGTTCATTTTATTTTTCTTTATTTTTTCAACGTATGTCCAATCATTTAGCATAAAGTCCTCTATCACCATTATAGGATAAGTTTTATTGATGTACAACTTTATTTTTTCTCTATATTGTCTTTTGTCTCCAATTTTACATATTGGCGATGTTCCCCAATTAGGATCATAAATCCATAAGTTATTCTTATATTCAAAAACACAAACTGCGTGACCAATTATGTTTTTTATATCATCTTTATAATAGAATGTAAAACCATAAATATTGTTCCATGTTTCACTATTTGTTGTTAAAAGAAGATTACATTGAGAAGCATAAATCATTGCATCAACAAAACAAGAGTTTGGAAGATTGGTTATATTGTTATATTTTTTAAGTTCAAAACCAATTTTTAAGCAAGCGACCCAAGATACGATTAATGCAACCCCAACAAGTAATGTTTTTGTTTTCCAGTTCCCGAGTTTACTTATTTTTTTTGTAGTCTTCAAGGCAAGATTTAAATTTAGATTTGTCATCACCTTTTTTTGTAGGAACACATTTTTTTAAGAACTCATTGAATTTTTGAGCTTCAATGGTTGTCATTTTTTTGTATTCTTCGTCTGCTTCTATTTGATATTTATCAGAAGCTTTTACTAGTTGAATTTCTGTTTTACCAAGCATATCCCCTTTTTTCCAAGTTGATCCATCGTTTGTGCATTCATACATTACTGCATATCCCATATCTTCTGGTAAGTCACGAATTTCTTTAACGATTCCTTCGCTACCATAGTGCTTACATTCTGCATTTACATTTTTAACTTTATCGCCAACTTTAAACATCATTGAAGCATTTGATTCTTCATTTTCTTTATTGAACATTACATAGTTGTGAATTGTAATCATATAGTCTTCTGCAAGAATTGCCATTTGTTGTAAGAATGGTTCTGTAAGATTTTCTTTTACCATTGGATCATTTAATTTTTCAATTACATTTTTTGAATGTTGATATATAGAGTTAATTGAACCAACTATCATACTATAAAAATCTTCTTTGTAATCTTCAAAGTCATCTTCTGCTTCTTCAACTTCTTCAACTTGAGCTAAAGATTTGTCTTCTAAAAATACAATTTGATCAAATTCTGTTTCGCCATCCCATTCGTATTGTTCGTTAGAGTAATCTTCTGCTTGAGCTTTTTTAAGTGCTTCTGGAGTTGGGCGATCTTTTGAACCAGGTTTGGCTGGTTTATAATTTTTGCCCATTCTCTTTTTCTTTTGCTGAATATTATACCAAAGACCTTTACTCTTGGCTTGAACATCAATCTCCAAAGTAATCTCTTCTTCACTTCCAGTAATTTTACTAACTGGTTTTGCACTCCACATTTTGCAACTCCAATAATTAGCTTTGTACTTTGGGCCAGGATTATCGCAACCATGTCTTGATCTATATGCTTTGCGTCTTTCTGGATTGTCTCTTTTTATCGACATGTTCGGATCACCGAAAGTAACTTTTACGATATTACCTTTATCGTTTTTGACATAAACACCAAATTTCTTTTTGCTTCCAGAAGGAAGACGAAATGGTTTATTAAGTGGTGCTTTGCCTTTTTTAGCTAAACTAGAACTAAAATCGATTTCTAGTCTTTTCATAAATTACTCAACGTAATAGAATAAAGAACATGCGTCGTTGCCTGATGAGAAAATATGATTATTTCCAGTTACTGCAATCGTTGCTGGAAAGTCAGAATTACCAGCTGCGATGTAAGCTATGATTGCTCCATTATTATTATTTTGTTTTAAAACTGTATTAGAGTGAGCATTTGCTCCTAGTAAATAAATTGTTGTATTTGGTCCTTGACCTGACAATACTACTCCAGATAATAGAGTATTGGCAACTTGAGCTACTCCTTCAAAACCTGCTTCTCTATAATATTTTGCCATGATATTGTTATTACACCTTTAAGAGTTATCTATGTAGTAAAAAAGAGTTACTCCAGTGTTTGCACTTGCCACAAGCCAAACTCCTTTATTTTCTGTTACTTTTATTGTAGATGGAAAATCAGACATTCCTCCACCTATATTTACTATATTTGCTCCAGAGCCATTTGTTTCATGCAGTCTGATATCATCAAAAGTAGAAGCTCCAAGTAAATATATACTTAATCCTGCTCCAGGTGCAGCTATAATTAATGATCCATTTATAGAAGAGCTTGCTGTTAATGCAACATTTTCAAATCCCACTTCTCTAAAATATTTAGCCATGATATTATAATTACACAAAATTAATGCTGATATGTTAAATACTTGGACCCGAAGAGAATTGAACTCTTGTCTTTTAAAAAGTCAAATTAAAATACTACAAGTTTATCTTATTCCGTTATTTCGCTATAGTGTCGAATAAGCAATTGAGCTATAGCTATTTATTTAAAAATGAATACAACCTTAGCCATATCCACCCTGAATAATATCTTTAAAAATTAAATAAAAAGGATTTAAAGACATACATCTAAATACCCATTATCCTATTAGATGTGTCATAGGTAACAGGTCGCAGATTTTTAGGCTGCGATTAGGTGCTTCTTATTGTGAGAAACTCTCAATGAGAAACTACCTTTTAGCTTAGCTGTTTTGGCAGTTAAGTGTTTTTGAAGCTGTTTAAAGAGTCTACTTCAACTCTACTTGCATTTCAATTCCATTTTTTAAAATCGAAACCATTACGGGCCCAATTAGAAAGAACTATAAACTACCTTACACGCATTATACTTTATCTATTAGTTTTTTGCAATCTTTTTTATAAGCGAAAACGAATTTCAATTTTAAACCATTAACATCTGAATTTATATATGATTGAACTAAGCAAGGAAACTCTTCGGGTTTGAAATTCTTATCAATATTATCCTCTGCTAGATTATAGCTTTTAGCTTTACTCTTTGTGAATTTCATCCATGAGTTTTGATTTTTAATGAGCTCCATGAAAAAATTATATAAAAACATTTGACAAATTTCCAAGTTCTTTGTATCATACCAATTGACATAGCCTTCTAATCATAGGCAATTTTGATAGTTTTATAGAAAATTATTTAGTATATAGTCCGAGAGATAGCAACGCTGTGAAGACTTGCGACTATGAAAACTTCCCTTGTGCATAATATGGCTCGGGAATTAATGTGTGGATGTATGGGACGGCAGCATGTACAGGAGTAAGCCACCTCGCTCCTATAAGTGCCGTAGTCTGTTTCCTCGAAAGAGGAAAATGGGAGTTAAAAGAAAAGTAGGGACTGTATACTAGACACAACCTTAATATGATATATATGAGGGAAAGTCTTCTATGGGATATTAAAGAAAAGTTAATAAATACAAGATTAGTACCAGATTTCAGTATTGATTGTTCTTAATACTTTAATCCAATTGTTAAGATGATAAGCTATCTTCTCTTTGTTTGAGTTCTCGTATCCTTGTTTAGCTATCATGTAGTAAGTCTTTTGATTAGGATAACACCTTCTTGGTCTTTCTAGCTTCTTGTGAAAGAATCCTAAGAATACAGTAAAGTACTGAGCAGTATCTTCATCTTTCTTTATATTAAAAATAAACTCATCTTCTAGCTTGTCTTTACTTATAACTGGATACTTTTTACTTATAGTATCACTTATGTATTCTTTTTCATTAAAATCATAATCTAAATCTTGGCTATATTTTAAAATAGATAGAACTGCAAAAAGCTTGAAACTGATGCCAACTACCTCTTCACCATGCAAGTCTTGCGCTGATGCTTTTGTTAGTATTACTTCTATGGCTTCTGGGTCATTTATTAAACAGAAGGTCTTCTCTTCTGACAATTCTAGTTTTTTAGAAAGATATTCAATATCTTTATGAGTTACGATCACTTAATCTATTACAGCTAAATTAGTTTTTATCGAAAAAATATTGTTGAATCAATTCAAAATTCCTATCAAGCTTGTCTTCAATCTTTTCCATAGCATTCTCTACAGTATCTTTCGTAGCATAAGTTGTGCTTACTTTTAAAGCTAGATCAGCAATATCTTGTTCGTTTTTTCTGCTCTCTGCTTCTAGCTCTTTTCTTAAAATTATAAAGTCACTGAAAGTTTTATCATTCAAATCTTTCATCAATTTTTCTTGCTTATCAAAAAGCGAAAATACTCTGGTAAATAGCCATCCTCCTAGGAAAGATAACGCTCCCAAAACTAAATTAAATAGTATGTTGATATCTAAATTCACATATATAATTACACATTATATATACTGTTATAGTTTTAAATTAGAGAAATCCTCATCAGAAATATCTGTTTTTCTAGCTCCTATTTTATAGGATGAAATTTCTGTTTCTTGTGGTGCAACTTGTACTTTACTACTGTCTAAATAGCTATCATGCCATCCAGCTATAGGATTATCCTTTTGATTAAAGATCTTCTTATAGCCTAAGCTTCTTAATCTGCTATCACAAAGCCACTTAGAGTAACCATCTAAAACCTCAGCATTTAATCCAAGTAAACTACCATTACTAAAGAGATATTGAGACCATTCACTTTCATTCTTTGCTGCTTGTTCGTAGAAAGCATAAATCTTGTCTTCATTTTTCTTTACAATAGATGTGAAACCTTCTTCATCTTCATCACGAAGTATCTTTAAAAGATTTTGAGATGTAGCAAAATGTAGAGCTTCATCTCTTTGAATGAATTTTATGATCTTAGAATTACCTTCCATCTTGCCACGATATCCAAAATAAAAGGAACAAGCAAAAGAAACATAAAACACAAGTCCTTCCATTACGTTAATAGAAAGAATAGCATCAAAAATCTTTTGTTTAGGATCTTTCTTTTCATCATCGCCAAGGATTTTATCAAAGTTATTTCTAATAAGTTCAGCGCGACTTGTGATCTCTTTATCTTGCATTATGCTATCAAAAAATTTAGTTGGATCTGGGTAGACATTATTAAGAAGATAGGAATAGCTATAACTATGAATGCCTTCAAATTGAGCCCAAGTATTCATACAAATTTCAAGTTCTGGATTGCTTACATAATCTTTAAGAGAATGAATGCTGCGAGAAAGCATACTATCACCAAGAGTTTGAAATCTTAAATTACTATCGAATACAAATCTTTCAGTATCAGTTAAGTTTTGATAGTCACTTCTATCTTTACCAAGAGCAATTTCGTGAGGCCACCAAAAGTTTTCATTCTGCTTTTTGAACAATTCAAAAAATATAGGATATTTAAAACGGTCATATCTTTGTAAATTTAAGTCTTCACCAAGAAACAAAGGTTGTTTAGTATAGTCTACGTTTTTTAAATTTAAAACTGTTTTCATAGGATTATAATTTACACGCTCCGCTAGCACAATCATCTTCTTTTTGAGTCATAGATTGTTCTTTATCACCATCATCTGTATTATTATAATACAAGCTTATTAACCCAAGACTATAAGCATACATTATTTCTTTCATGACTTTAGAATCTGGCAATATGTTATTCTCATAATGACTATAATTGTAGTATACATTAGTTGATATGGCCATGTCAATATATTTTTGAATAACAGCATTAATTTTCAATAGTCCAATGTTATCTTTAAGATCATAAGCTAGCTCATAGTTCTCTTCATATTTTCCTATTCCTGGAACCATGACTGGAAGTTTGCCCATTTTACTAGTCTTGTAAGTCATAAGACTACGAATTGGTTCAACACCATTTGTAGAGCATTGAATAACTGAACTACTTTCGCAAGGCATACAAGACGAAAGCGTAGAGTGTCTTAGTCCAAACTCTTTTATATCTTTTCTTAATTGTTCCCAATCTAAAGATAATTTTCTTTTAACAATTTCATCTAATTTATCTTTATATGTATCTATGGGCAATAGTCCTTGAGAATACTTTGTTCTATTAAATTTTTCACACTTGCCTTTTTCTTTAGCTATTTCAAGGCTAGACTTAAGAAGATAGTATTGAAAATGTTCCATCCATTCATCAAGGACTGTTAAAGATTTATCAGAACTATATTTTAATTCATTTTTAGCTAGATAAGCTGCAAGGTTTGTAATTCCAACTCCTAAACTTCTACGTTTTTTAGCAAAATTTTCAGCAGCAATATTAAAGTACTCTTGAATATCTATGATTTCATCAAGAAATCTCACGATTAGATCGCAGGTCTTTTCAAGATCTTGCCAATTTTTTATCTCTAGCATATTAACTGCTGAAAGGATACACATTCCAATTTCCCCATTTTTATCATTATAATCATTTAAAGGAATAGTAGGATGAATAACTTCTGTGCATAGATTGCTCATTGTTACTTTATCAAGCCAAGCTCCATGATCATTAGCATGATCAATATTAAGAATATAAATACGACCAGTTTCTACTCTTTCTTTAACTATAAGAGAAAACAATTTTCTAGCAGAAACTTTCTTTTTTATCTTTAATCTTTTAGATTCGCACTCTTTGTAAACTTTATCAAAGTCTTTTGTTCCCCAAGCTTCATAAAGTTCTGGAACTTCAGCATTATTGAACAAAGTAATATCTTCATCTTTAAGAACTCTATCATAGAATAGTTTACTCATACCAACTGTATAATCGAGCTTTCTAACTCTATTATCATCTGTGCCAGCATTATTTTTTAATACTACTACATCTTCAATTTCATAATGCCACCATTGAATATTACAAGTTGCACTTCCACCCCTTAATCCATTTTGTTGCCAAGCCTTTACGCTACTTTCATAAATTTTTAAGAATGGAATTAATCCAGTATGAACCACTTCTCCATTCTTGATTGGAGATCCAATAGCTCTGATTTTTGAAACATCAATACCAATTCCACATCTATTTGCTGTAGCCATACTAACTGCTGTAGCACTAGCAGTAATGCTTTCTCTTGTATCATCCACACCAATTAAACAACAGCTTGCATAATTTTTACTAGAAGTTCTTACTCCTGCCATAATTGGCGTTGGAAGATTAATTTTATGCTTGCTAATAGCATCATAGAATTTTCTTACATAATTGAGTCTTGTTTCAATTGGATAGTTAATAAAACTATAAGCTGCTATTAATAGATAAGCAAATTGAGGAGTTTCATAGATGACTCCAGTGGTTCTATTTTTAATTAAATATTTATCGCAAAGCTGTTTGATGCCAGCATAGGTAAATATGAAATCTCTTTCGTGGTCTATAAATTCTCCAATCTTATTGATCTCATCTGCTGTGTACTTCTCTAATATAATAGGATCATAAATTTTATTTTTTACATTGTTTTGTATAAATTCTATTAATCTTGGAGCGTGTTTGCCATTCCAAACTTCTTTTCTTAGTTGATAATTAAGAAGTCTACTTGCTACATATTGATAATTAGGACTAGATATAGATATAAGGTTAGCGGCACTTTCTATTAGTAGAGAATGAATTTCCTTTGATGAGATTCCATCTTTCATGCTAATTTTAGCATTGATTTCTATATCAGTTAAGCTAACATTTGAATAGCCGTCGATTGCCCATTTGATAACTTTATTTATTTTTTCTATATCGAATTTTTCTAAAGTATCATTTCTTTTTTTGATTAAAATTTGTTTACTCATAAGAGTTACTAGATCTTATATTACAGCATTATTAAACTATTTTAAAGCTAAAAAATTGGGTTTTGTGAATAAATTTTTATTCCTATTCTTTTGTGTGTACAATTTTAATTGTTTTAGGGCTACAATTATAGTAAGTTTTTTATGTGTAATATTAGGCATGCCAAGAATATTACAATTAGAAGGTATAAACTCGAGTTCAAGTATAGATTTACAAACTCTAAATACTAGTAGATTATTTATAAAAAACGATGGTAATGTTGGGATCGGGAGTACAAATCCGCAGGACGAGCTTGATCTTGGAAGTCCAACGGCAGGTAGAGGAATAACATGGGCTGGAACAAATGGAGCGTCAAGATATAACAGTATATTCTCATCATTTTCTGGAGCAGGATTAGTTTTTTCCGTTGGTTTTCATGGAAGCGTATCTGCTGATTCTTACATTTCATCTTTCACTGGAACACAGGGATTGGCTGGTATTCGTATTGACTCATTTGGAGGAGTTGCAGGAGCAATTAGATTCTTTACAGATGCAGCAGCTTCTCGAACAGCGGGAGGAGCAGTTGTTCCTACCGAACGCCTACGTATTACAGCTTCAGGAGGAATCAGTTTTGGAGACACTGGAACAAATTTTGGCACTTCTAGTCAAGTGTTAATTAGCGCAGGAAATTTACCTCCGAGTTGGGGACTTATTGCAAATGCAAATGTAAGTGCTAGTGCAGCTATAGCTTATTCTAAATTAGCTTTAACAACAAGCATAGTTAATAATGATATCAGCACTGGTGCTGCTATTGTTTACAGCAAACTTTCTCTTGGATCTAGCATAGTTAACACTGATATTAGCGCAAGTGCAGCTATAGCTGATACCAAACTAGGAACCATTAGTACCGCACTTAAAGTTTCTAATAGCGCCACGACTGCAACAAACGCTAATACTGCTCTTGCAATTGTTGCGCGAGATGCTAGTGGTAATTTTAGCGCTGGAACTATTACTGCTACATTAACTGGAAATGTCACTGGAAATACAAGTGGATCTTCTGGTTCGTGCACTGGAAATTCAGCAACAGCTACCTTAGCTACCACAGCCACAACAGCAAACGCTTTAAATACTGCGAATAATTATCAAGTAAACTCTCTTGGTATTGGTACAGCAGCAAGTACAACAGCTGGTGAAATTAGAGCTACAAATAATATTACAGCATATTATTCAGATGAACGTCTTAAAAATTTTATAGGCAAAATATCAAATTCATTAGAAAAGGTCAATTCTTTAAATGGCTATTATTATAAAGAAAACTCTACAGCAAAAGAACTTGGTTACAATAATGATTCAGTACAAGTTGGAATTAGTGCTCAAGAAGTAGAAAAAATATTACCAGAAATTGTTACCTTAGCTCCAATTGATTGCTCGACTGATTCAGAAGGTAAAACAATTTCTAAAACAGGACAAAACTATAAAACAGTTTATTACGAAAAATTAATACCTTTATTAATAGAAGCTATTAAAGAATTATCTTCAGAAATAGAAAAACTAAAACATAAATAAAATTTTATGGCGTTACAATCTTCTGGCCCAATTAGTTTTAGTAATGTTAATAGTGAGCTTGGATTAGCTGGTACAACAAGCATTAATTTAAATCAATCTACTGTAAGAGCTTTATTTAAAAAAACAACAGCTCTAAGCGCAATAGCTATGAGCGATGGCTACGGTAAAAGTAGAATGCCAAGCACTATAGAAGTTTTAATTGTTGCTGGAGGAGGCGCTTCAGGAGGTGAAGCAGGAGGTGGAGGAGGTGGTCTTATAGAATGGGTGAGCATCGTTCCAGTTGTGGCAACAAATTATTCTATTGTTATAGGAGCAGGAAGTACTACTGGGAGCAGAGGAGGAGACTCTAGTGGCTTTGGAAAAACAGCGCTAGGAGGTGGATATGGTGCGTCTTGGTTAGGATATGGAAGTCCTGGAGGCTCAGGAGGAGGAGGTGGACAGAGACATAGAGGAGGTAGTAATCCTGGTGGCACTGGATTCGAGGATGGGGTTACAATTGACGGTATAACATTTAGCTCCGCAACCCACGTTGCTAAACAAGGGAATGCAGGTGGAGGTGGATTCTCAAATAATAGTCAATATGCTGGAAGTCAAGGAGGAGGTTATACCTTTAGAGGTGCGAATGGTTATGAACTTGCTGGCGTTGGAGTGTATGACAATGGTTATGTAACTGATGCTTATCTACAGCAAGTTCCGCCATTTAATAGTTTTAATTCAGAAGTTGTAACTCGACTAAGTGCTGGTGGTGGATATAATACTGCATATAGTGGTAATTCTGCCACCCCTTTAGGAGCTGCTAAATGGTATGGAGGAGGCAATAATGCATTTGGAGGTGGAGCAAAGCAAGGAGTAGTAGTAGTAAGATATTCTGGTACTATAGTTGGTACTGGAGGAAATAATATTACTTATAATGTAAATGATGATAAAAGTTATCATGTATTTACTTCCTCTGGTACCTTACGTTTTGATTAAAATGAACTACGCCATTATAGATTTAAATAATAATATAATCAACACAATAGTAGTTGAAGATGAATCTTTTGTTAAAGATTACATTTTAAATTTTCCATCAGGATTTAAAATCTTACAATACAACTCAGATGATGATGCTGGCCCTGGAGGAACATATATGAATATTTCAAATAAAGATATTTTTATTGCTCCAAAACCATATCCATCATGGATATTAAACGAAGAATATAAATGGGTTGCACCTATTGATCCTCCACAAACGCAAGAGAATCATTTTATTTATTGGGATGAGTTACAAAAAAATTGGATAACAGTTTTTAGACCACCTCAACAAATATAAAATATATTATAAATTTTCTAAACTTTACTATTTCTTAATATTCCAGCAATATAAGAGTCTACTTGGTGATTCTCGGCAATTTCTAAAACTTCATTTATATTTTCTTTATTTTTATCTACTGGATTTTCAACATAACTTGCAGCAGTCTCTATCCATCCTGCAGAATCCTCATTTGATATAATCATTTTAGAAATATCATTGACTATAGTTTTTTGTTGTTTACTTAATTTCTTGATTTTAAATTTTTCTTTAATTAAATTTGATACATGATCTTCAAGTTTAGAAGCTAGTGCAAAATTTTCGCTTACTTTTGTAGCACTAAATTCTGCTTTTGATTGTTTGCCAGTTCCAATTGGACTAACATTTTTTGTAGTTTGTGGAGTTCCAGTTCCAGTTGGACGACCAGTTTGAGGTTGACTGCCACCAACAACAGGAACATAATATCCCTGATCTCTAAATTCTTTATATTTCTTTTGACTTTCTAAAGAGCTTTCTGGATCAGGTAAGCGACCAGTTTCAATAGCTAATAATCCTTCTTCTGGAGTCAATACTCCAAGCTCCATGAGACGATTATAAATTCTAGAATATTGAATATCATCCTTGAGATCAATGTCTTCAAAATAAGGAGTAGGATAATTCTTAAATCCTAAGCTCTTACTGATTCTTACTATTTCTGGAAAGAGGAATTCACGGATAAAAGCTTCTCTAGCTTGCTTTAATCTTTCAATAAATACTTGAACTTTGATGCTTTGATTAGCAAACTTTTCACTACCAATCAAAATGTTATTTAGACCAATTTGAATATCTCTATCAATGACTTCATATTTTTTAGGATCAAGTATATCAGCAATAGCTGGAATAACAAATTCAGCTTTGGTTGTATAGTCTGCTATTAGTACTCTACCAACGCTCTCATTTTGAAATAGGCTTTGCATAGCTTCTAAGTTCTTTTGATTTACTCCACCTTTTTCTGGATCATTTCCCATGGTAACTAGTAAGATAGCTTGTTGAGTTGTTCTTGTTACGGCCATATCCATTTTACGCATCTCAGCTTTAGCGTTAATATCTTCAAGAACTGGATAGCCCATTGGCACAGAAAATGGTTCATAATCTTGTTTCTTATAAAAAACTGCAACTAATCTTGCTGTGTCAAGAGGCATAATAGCCACGTTAGCTTTCTTTTGTATACTCTGCTTAACTTCTTCAGTTAAAGAATTATATACTTCCTTGTCTTCTTCTGTTCTTGGATTTCTAAGTCTTTCTAATTCATAGTCACTTAGAACTTTATAAAAAGAATTAGAAACGAAACTTATATTTCCACCAATTTGCACATCTGCAGGATTAATGATAATGTATCTAGCAGGAAGAATAGCGACACCAGCTTTGCTAATTCCAAATGTTTGAGTGATTTTAATTAAATCATCTTCTTTTATGCTAGTATCAAAGCGGTATATGAATACATTTCCTGATCTATAATACTCTCTAAAAAATTTATCTTGAAAGCTCCAAAGGTTAATCTTATCAAACAAGGCTTCAAAAAAATCACGACTTTTTTTACTTCCATTTTTAAAATAGATCTTACTTGAGCTAAACTCGGTCATTAAATCTATAGTATTTCTAAAGATAGCAAAATTATAATAGCACTTTTGGCATAATATAACAGCATCTCTAACATCCATATTAGAAGAACTATGAATATTAGTAGTTGATCTATTGAAAGGTATTAAACCATTAGATATATTAGCATACTTATCTGTACGTTCTATTGTAGCGGCTCTATTTCTTCGGCCTTTATCAGATGCTTTAGCTTCTTTTAAACCACCCAAAGCCATTAGAGGCTCTGCGTCTGTGGTTGTGAAGTTAGTTATTTTTTCGTCTTTTTTGATATTTTTAGCCATTTTTAGTGATTTTTAGATATTACACCTATTTTAACATTATAGGAGTAAATGTGTCGTTTTCTAATTTATTCTCTACTTTAACTAAATCAAAATATATCTTACTAGCCCAATTACCTAACATAAGAGCTGTATATCTATCTTTTCTTGCTCTAGTAGCGCTAGTATTTCTTTTTAAGTGTTGAGGTAAATCAAAAGATTGAAGTCCTCGACTTGTGCTTTTTATTTCTATTAAACTACATTCTTTCTTTGTGCCATATATCATGTCATCTTGGTTCTCAACAAAATCAATTAGATTATCAAATCCAGTATTTTCTATATTAATATTATGACCAGTTACTCTTCCAAATGCATCTCCATTTGCAGATATACGACTAGCAAACCATATTTTCTTATGATCTATACTTGCTTGAAGATATTCATTACCTTTACGAATGAATTCAATAGTAAATACTTGTTTGAAACATATTCTTTTAGTTTCTTTATTAAACTGTCTTTTTGCATCTTTCAACATTAGATCATATTCTGTTCCTTCTGCATCAGAATTAACATCAAAAAATTTAAGATCAATGTTTGATTTTTTAAATAATTCATTTTCATTTGCTGAGTCGATAAATTGATATCCAGCATTATCAATAATAACCATTTCCACATTAAAATTAGTCATTAAATAATGAAAATATAAAATATGATCCTTAAGATCTCCACCAGCTACTGCATAAGAATGGACTATAGTTGCATCTTTTTTCTCTTCGTCTAGTTCAAGTACGCTCATAGCAAAATAATCAGAGCTTGGACTATTGCTAAAACTCGGATCAATAGCTATTATATATTTTTTATCTTTGTCTCCATATATTTTAGAAGTAGGAGATTCACCATCAGGGATAGTGCATTCATGCATTTTCTTTGCTGAAAAATAACTGTCACTGCCATCTGTAAATTGAGCACAGTATTCCCTTAAAAATCCACTATGACTTAATCCACCAGCTTGGGCTTCTTCTATAATAGTCTTATCTATCATTTCTTCTGGCAATGAATCATATCCCATTTGGCTTACAAAATATGTAGCATCTTTTACTTTATCTTCAGAATAAATATTAGATATCCATTCTTTATAAGTTTTATATAAATTTTCAAATGTATAGCTTGCAGAAGATAAGGCTATCATTTTAGATTTATTTGGAAAAACCATTCTGTCTTCATGCTTCATCAATCCTTCAGATATAAGCTTATCCTCCATCTCTCTTATTTGAATTCTTTCTTTCATATTCTGTGGGGCGACTAAGAACGGCATAAGTACATTCTTAATTATGTCTTCTGGTATAAGTAGGAACTCATCCAACACAAGAACATTTGCTCTGAAACCTCGAACCTTTTCACCATTCAAAGGTATAGCCACTATGTTTCCACCATTAATCTGCCATTCAAATAAATCATTTCTTTTGCTTTTGACTCCAAAAGCTTGTTGTAATAATTGAGCTTCTTTACTATTTACTATTTTTTCAAGATTAGTAAATATATTTCTTGCTGTTCTGAATGTAGGCCCAGCTATTAAAATTTTAGAATTAGGTTCAAAAATGCACTGGAGAAAACAATACACACTAGCTATGAAACTTTTTCCACAACCTCGACCGAAGATGCACATATTGAAATTACGGTTAAAGAATGCCTTTAAAGTTATTTCTTGATATGGAGCAAGTTTAATTCCACTGATTAATTCAGTTGTGATTCCCAAATTTGTTCTTAAGAATTTTGCTAAACTTATTCTAGCTTCTTTGTCCATCATTGGACCTTCAATTTTTAGCAGCTCTTTATTAGTATCTACTAAATTAGGCCTATTATATTTATCTGGAGAATACCACATATTAAATTATACCTAAATCAACTAACAATTGTAAATCATATTTTTTTGAAAAACAATTACCAGTTAATATTTTGATAAGCAATTCTGAAGCTTTCTTTCTACCATCAGCAAATACAAATTGAATATTATCATACTTTTGAGACAATTCCCTTACTCTATGGAATATGAATTCTGGAGTCGCTTTTATCTTTTTAGATATATGAGGCAGATAATTAAATGAAAGTGCATCATTTATAGACTCCTCAATAAGTATAATTAAATAGTAATTAGCCTTTTTAGCTCTTTCTATCTCATTATTAAATCGATCATAACCAGCGCTCATAGTCCCAATAAAGTCCGAAAGATTCTTTCTTTCTACAGCGGTAAAACAGCATCTCTCTAAATCGTTTAGCGTATAATCTCCAAAATCTAGTTTCGCCACTTGTTGTTTATATTTAAGTCTAAGAGGATTCTGCTCTCTTGTATCTACCATTATTTGATGATCTTCTGATTCTTCAAATTTTAACTCTTCACCTTCGTAGTTAAAGAACTTATTTTTAAGTCCAATTTTATCACATATATTATAATAATTTAATTTATACTTATTAAAAGTGACTATTGATGGCATTATAGTAGAGCGTAGTTCAACTTGAGTAGGAGAGAATACTAGATTTTTAGACTCTTTTCTTTTAATTAGCATATTTGTTAAAAAGTTTTCCAGTCCATCAAGCTCTAGATTTTTAATATAAGCTTTAAGATTATTTTTATTATTAAAATCGTCAATGAAATACTGATCTTTATTTTTAAAATTTATCATTTCAGCAGTATAGAGATCATATCTGGGATGATGCTTTTGATAATATTCTGCTATACTTATTTTATGAGCCCTCAAATGCAGATGTAAAATTTTATCTGCAGAAAAAAGTTCATTACATACTTTACATTCTACTTGCATTTTATCCGTTCAAGACTTCATCTATAGATATACCCATAATCCTAGCTTTAATTTCATCTATCGTGCTGAGTCTTTCAATCTCTTTAGTTAATAATTCTTTTCTCATCTCTGCCATTTTCAGCATCTCTTTCCTACTCTCTTCTTCTTTCCATAGTTCTACAAGATTTAATATTGAAGCATTTTCTTTTACTTGCTTACTTAATCTATCACTTCTTTTGACTTTTAGATCTTGCAGTAATTTTTGTTGTCTACCAACAGATTGATTATATTCATTTCTGGAGGTACTAATAGCTTCCACCAATGACATAGATATCTTTTCTCCAGCTTGAACTGCTTCATCCATTTGAATTTGTAGCACGGCGATGGTTTCTTGTATATTAGAAGATATAATTACTTCAGTTGAAAGCACGATATATTGATCCACTTCTTCTTGAGTTAGGTCATTCTTATCATAAGTATATCTGATAAAACTACTTTCAAAAAGCTCTCGCTCTTGCTCATCTTGGTAAGTATTAATTTGATGTAAAAAACGATAAGTATGTAAATATCCTATTAGAGACTGTATATCTCTCTTTTGTTTACCAGTTAATTTACCTTCATCTATACCCTCATGAACATATCTATTGATTCTAGATAAACATCTATTAAATGTGGCTGGCGCTTTATAATTACCTTCTGGTACATTACTTGGATCAGCATATACAATTTTTGTATCTAAAGTCTTAATATGCTCTGCAACAGTTCTTGTTTCTTGATTTAAATTAGTTAATTGATTATTTTTAAAAATGATTCTTGCTATTTCCACAGAAGTCATAGTAGAGCAGCTATGGCTAATATATTCTTTTTGCTCTTCAGTTAATTCAATTAATCCCTTTGCTTCGTATTCATGACTTTTTTTAGGATTAATCTGTCTAGAAGCTAAATAAATTTTGATTGCTTTCCCCTGCTGACTTCTTCCATCAAGCCCTTCTCCAAAAATTAGTTTTGTTAGATCTGAAAGAGAAGGAGGATCATCTCGTCTAGAGTTCCACTCATCGAGTATTTGTTTTTTTTGCTCATCTGTTAGCTCTAAATTGTTCATGATATATCAATATCGTCACTATAAAGATATTTTTTGACTTTAATCATTATCGATTTCTTAATATTCTGTACTTGTTTATATCCTGGCGTACGATTTTTTTCATTTGTTTTATAACCCATGCTTGCAGCGACTTGCTCTTCATCACGATGGTCTATGTATAATAATTTATATACTTTCCATTCTGCAGGTTTTAAAACTTGTTCCATCTTTGTATGCAGATTCTTAGCGCTTTTTTCAATATCAATTTTTACATCCTGCATTTTATGAACTTCTTTTGTATGATTTTCTAAAGCTAATGGCAATTTAGTATCATGAGCATTTTTCTTGTTCTTTTCCCAAGCTGCATATAATGGACAAGCATTGCATTGTTTTCCATAGATCGAACAATGATCTTCGTCTTCAGCTGCTGCACACTTTAGACATGGCCTAGAGTAGTTACCATAATTATTTCTTATTAAATTCTTTATTTGATTACTGACAATTCTATTTATCCAAGGAGCCAATGGTTGATCAGCATCATACATGCTCCACTTTTTATGTATATGTATTCTTAATATTTGAGCGACATCATCAAAATCCATCCAAGCAAGAGACGTTAAATTCCATTTATGTTTTCTTTTGTAGATTTCTACATTAATTTCACTAAATCTTTCTTCAAATGTGGATTTTTTCACGAATCATCTTCATCATTATCGGTACTGTCATCGTTATCATCACTTTGAGTACCTCTTCTTAATGTGCCAGCTTCTTTTTGAAACTGTTTTAAAAAATCTTCTTTAGATTTAATCGATTCATCGCCATCTCGAGGATAGATATTTTCTTTCTCTCCTTTAGCTAAATCTTTAAGTTTACTACCCTTTGGTCTATTAATTTCTATATCCCAATTCAAACTAGAAATATTTGGTTTTTGTATAATTTCAATCTCTGGAACAACTGACTTTGGAGATTGATTTACTTTACCAGTACTTAAATTCACTCCACACTTATTACAGAAATTAGGTTTAACCTCCAAATACTGTATGGAATTTCCACATGAACTACAATATGTTTTCAGCATATTTCAATTATATGCTTTAAATATATTTTTTTCTAAATATTAATGAACCTCTTCGAACTTCTCAATTATATAAGCAAGAATATCATTTCTCATAATATCATCTGTTCCAAATTTAAAAGTCACTATCCCCTTGCTTTTGCTTTTTTCATCATCAAAAAGCTGATATATTCTTTCAAATCCACTATTCTTAATATCTGATTGACGAATATCTCCAATAAATATTAATTTACTAAATTTACCCATTCTAGTGCTAACCAACAAAAGATCATGAATACTTAAATTTTGAGCTTCATCACATATAATATAACTAGCATTAATACTAAGTCCTCTTAAGAATCCTAATGGAAGACCTTTGACTCTCTCTTGTTTTAATAATAGCTCTGCTTGACCTTTAGGTAGCAATTCATGAAGCTTGTCCATTAAAGGTTGTAAATATGGATCTAATTTTTCATGAAGATCACCTTTTAAAAATCCTAGATTATGAGTGCTACTTTCAACAGGGTTACGAATATAGAATATTTCTCCTACCTTCTTATTATTAATTGCATGAAGAGCGCAATAAACGCTTAACAAGCTTTTAGCTGTTCCTGCTGGCCCTTTGCAGAAGACCATCTTAGTAGATTTATCTTGTAGAGTTTGGATGAACTTTTTTTGATTCTCAGTCCAATTAAGATCTCTAATATTCAGTGGTTGTTGAATTTTATCTCTTTGAGGAACTACTGGCGACTTGTCCTCTTTTTGTTCTTTTCTATGCTTTTTAGACATGAGGTTTCCATAACTATTTACACCATATTTTAAATTAAGTGTAAATAAATTAGCCGTGGCTTACTTAAACGCTAATATACCTCCTATCGAATGTTTTGTTAGAGGAAACTATTTAAGAAATCAAGAAGATAGTTTTGAAAAAAGATACAAGTGCTTAATCTTTGGTGTTACTAGTTTGCCTAGTCAAGTTCCACTTTTTAATTTTCTTATGGAAGATGGTGGTATTTGGTGGCATGCACCTATTAGCGCCTTCTGCTCTAAAGAAGATGCTCCAGATATGGAATTAAACGAATTAGAGCTTTGGGATAGCTTCAGTTATCATATATCTGTAACTACTTTTTATTTATTAGAAAATAAAGTCATTAAATATACTGGGAGGTCTGGAGAACAATATAGTGGTCGTTATCTTTTCACATTAGATTGGGCTCATAGCGATTATAATGAAATGAATTTTGGATTTAGTCAAAAACCTGATCAGCATAAAGCTGGGCATGTTATAGAATTATATAATGGTAATTTCGCAATACAACCCAATAATAGAATAAAAGTATTCGATCCAAGCTTCGCAACAAAACCAAATGAATTATTGTTGCAAAGAAAAATAAATAGTCATATATATACTGCTGAAAATAGTCCCAAATGGATTACAGAAGACAATAATAACTATGATTATAAAGTAAAGGAAACGCAAAATGAAGAAAGAGATCAAAGTAACAAATAAAAATATTCAAGAAGGGTCACTAGCTGACCCTCAAGGATGCGCTATAGCAAAGTCATTGAAGGCTAGTATTAGGAATTTAGATGGAGTTTCTGTATTAGCTGATCAGATTAAGATATTCTTAAAGAATGGTAAATCTTATTCCGCTGTAATGCCAACAGAAGGAACGAAATTTATAAAAAGATTCGATAGAGGTCAACCAGTCAATCCACTAAAACTTAAATTAGAATTCGTTTAATTTGAAATAAACGTTTTTAATTAGTCTTTGAACATCTCAGGATGTTTCTTCCCTTTTCGTTTCTTACTCCACTCTTTCCAATACTTCTGCTTTACTGGGTCTTTGCCACCATGAATTTTCTTACGAGCCTCTGATAGCTCTTTACTTTGATCGAATAGATCACCCATAGTACCTTTTTTATTGCCAGTCATTTCAGCGAATTTTCTAGAGTCCATAGAGCCATCCATTTTTGTATCAACTCCCATTTGAGGAACAGTATAAACCCTATTCCATTTAATCTTCTTTTTATCAATATACTCATGATCGTCATGAACACTTTGAATAATGCTAATAGTTTCTCCAGAAGATGGATGTTGATATAAATATTCTGGCATTATAGATAGGATAGAATTGAATCTACCATTTTTTCGTATGTGAATTTATCTTGTAATTTTATTCCAGCAGTATTTACTCTGCTCTTCTTAACTTTATCTATAGCAATATCACAAGCCTTAAGGAATTCATTATGATCAAAATCAAAGATATTGCCTTGATTATAGATGGTACCCTTCTTGAAGAAAGCCCCATCATAGGCTTCAGCTTTTCCACTAGGATTAACTAAAGTAGAATTCTCTTCGTTTGCCCAGCCTTTGTATGCGTGAGCATTTAATATAACCGAGTGTTTACCTAAACATAAGCTATTAAATTCTGGCAAACCCCAGCCTTCTGCACCACTCATACCAATAATTATATCTGAACTATTCAAATAATCATTATAAATACTATTAGTTGGCATAAAGCCCAAGAAGTTAATATTAAAATATTTCTTATTATCTAGAATATCTAAAATTAATTTTTGCTGATCTTCAGCTTTGATAAATGGATTATAAACTGAACAATTTAAATAATAGTCTTTGTTATTTCCATACTTCATTGCCCAAGCTTTAATAATCTTAGCATGATGCTTTCTTCTTTCCAGTTTACCAACAACATTAAAGGTAATTCTGTCATTTAAAACTTTTGAATTATTCTTAACGGAAAAGCTGTCGCTATCAAAAGCCAATGGCAAATACTCTACATTAGTTAAACCTACATCTTTAAATACGTTTTTTGAATATTCAGAAGATACAAGTACTTTATCATTATTCTTAATGATGTTAATTTCCTCTGAAGTTGGAGAGTCCAATTCATAAAACGTCAACAAGACTTGTTTATTGCTGTAGCTCTCTAAAGAACCATTTAAATGCCATAACTTAAATACAGGATTAGATCTGCTATGATACTTGATAGCTTTATCAGCACATGTTTGAATCCATTTGTTGAAATTTGTATCTGTATTATATACGCTAAGGTCTGCTTGAGAACCAATAAGAAATAGGCAGGGTTCCAGTTTTCTCTTATAGATTTCTCTTAAGATTCCAACTGAAACCTGCCCAAAGCTTACTGCATTAACAGGTAAATGTAATGCAAATTCTTTACTCACAGAATATCTTCGTCTTCAGATGCAGCAGCTACAACAGCTACTTTTTTAGCGGTTGCTACTGGAGCACTTTTAGTCGCAGCTACTGCTTTATTTTCACCAGCATTCTTTTGTTCAGAAAGATATACTCTGAAATCTGGAGCCTTTTCATTGTCTTTTTTGTTCTTATTAGAGAACACAACTACTTTGACCTCTTTTTGAGTACCGAGTTCATCAACCTTAATATATCCACTTAGATATGTTTGGGTTGCACTCTTCCTCTTCCAGAGAGCACCAAGCTCTAGCTTTGACCAATCAGTTTTATTATTTGTTTCACTCATTTTGTTTTTTAGTATCTCCTTATTTTTATATTTTATCAAACAAATCCTTACTTGTCAACTTATTTTTTAAAATTTGTACACCTTTATTATGTAGATTAATTGCATTCTGGGTACTCATATTCAATTTTTTAGCAATTTTAGTCCAAGTCTGACTAGAAGGATCTTGAAAGTATCTCATATTGAATATTTCATATATCCTTTGATCTTTAATCTGCTCTAATAAAGATACCATATAATCCTTTAAATCATCTAGTTTACTATTGACTTGAGAATGAGAGCTTCGATCTATTAAAAATGTTATATCTTTTTGATCTAAATATATTAGATCTTCTTTCTTGTTTATAGTATTTAAGCACTGATATCTAATCTGGTTGCCTAACCAAGTTGAAAATTTTACTTTTTTGCTTGGTTTAAAAGACATAGCAGTTCTATATACTGTATAATCTTTTTGTTGATATACTTCATTTAAATCAATATTCTTTACATTAAAAGACGGAGTATATTTTTTATATATCTTATAGCATAATGGAGTATGCCTTTTGATAAGGATAGATAAGCTTTCCTCACAATTGGTTTTTTGTACTCTCTTAATTAAGTACCCGTCAGGTTTACTTTCTAAATTTATCATAATATTTTATAAATCCTTTCACGATTTCGTTTAAATTTTCATCTTCTGATGCAATATGATTAGACTCTACAGTATTCCATTCGATAGAGTAATCTGCTTTGCTTCTTAACTTTTCATTGTTAATAGATTCTTCTTCATTAGCTGGAGGGATTTCATCATCACCAAACATTCTAGTGATATGAACCATTACTCCATTATTATCATTTTTAAGCCAATGAAACTCATCCTTTGGATAAATATCATATCTTACATCTGTGATAACTGGTATTTTATCAGATCTTAAAATTTCATTAATTTTCTTCTGAGCCAAGCAAGTCCAATATGCTCCCTCGGTTTGATGTCTTTTAATCTTACCATATTCCACCATTAAGCCACGGATCAAGCTCTTTTCTTTCGTGTCATCTGTAAATACGGATATACCGATTTTAGATTTAACAAAATCATCTAAATCCTTTTTCAATTCGAAAGCTAGAGCAACTTGTTCTACTTCTGGTATATATTTTTGAAGTATATTAAAAAAAGTATCTTTACCTGATCTAGCGCATCCTGCTACGCCAATTATTTTATTTTGCATTACGGAATTATAATTTATTTTAAATTAGAAGTCAAGAATCTTCTTTTTTAGGAGTTTTTAAACTAGCTAAAAATACCAAATTTCTTATATCTTTCTCAGAGATAAACTTAGCATCACAGTAATCTTTTTGATCTTTGATCTGGTCGCAGAAGTCGTTAATTACTTTAGCAATAAGGCTCGAAGTAAATCCGCTGATAGTGACATTTTGATCATAGGAGTTTAAAGGCTTTTTTAAAATATATACTTTTCTTTTACCTATCTGATGACTCTTTAGTAACTCGCTTTTTTCAAGATCATCTAAAGCTAAAATAAAGGCAATTTTAGTTGACTCTGGATTCTCAGATAAAATAATTAGATCTTGATAGTTCTCCTCAAATGAAAAGAAGGTTTTCTTTGAGAAATACTCTAATAGCTTATTGCTAGCCTCGGTAATAGTCACATGTTTATTATATAAAACAAAACTTGCTTTTTCTATAAATCTTATGTATAATTTAAATTATGACAATGAGCGTTATTTTAGGCATAATAATATTTATTTCAATGTCCATTAAGAAACAATGAATCGAATATCATTCGAAGATATGGCTATTAATATAGCTAATGTAGTTAAAGAAAGGTCTGAAGATCCATATAAAAAAGTCGGAGCATGTGTTCTAGATGATAATGGTAGAGTTTTAAGTGTTGGTTATAATGGAATCAAACCAAAGGCTCAAACAGATGATATCTTTTGGTCAGATAGAGATAATCGTAGAAAATACATAATTCATGCAGAAGCTAATGCTTTATCTTCAGTCTCTAGGCTTGACAATCCTACTATCTTAGCATCCACTCTTTTGCCCTGCGCGTGTTGTGCAATGAATATATCTTCGTATGGAATACAAAAAGTTTTATATATTGAAGACTATCCAAATGATCGATCAGCTTACGAAATACTAAAATTTCACGGAATAGAATTAATTAAATATGAATCCTAAAATCGTATTCACTTCTCTTCATAACAAGGGAATGAAACCCACAAACGAATATAAGAACGCTGTATATAGCATTTCTAGCGGAGAAAGATGTTATGTCCTTCCAGGAGAAAGAAAATTTATAAAAACTTTTATTGAAGTCGAAATTCCTGAAGGATACTTTGGGATAATCTACCCAAGAAAAGAAAATTACATAAGAAATGGACTATATCCATTCCAAGAAATTATCTTCCCACAAGAGAAGAAAGAGTTGCTATTAATGGTAACTAATGTTAATATACCTAAAGGTCCACTGATGATGACAGACAATGAAAGATTTTTGGGAGAAAGATCTAAGATCGATATTTATATAGGGGACAAAATCGCTAATATAATACTATCTCCGATCACATTCTTTTCTTTTGATGGTTAAAATTATGAAAATTATATTTATGTTAATGCTATTAAGTGTTTCGACTTGCTTTGCACAAAGGCAAGAAGCCACGATTACCAGAACATTCGGTACTAACAGCGTGTATCCAAGGCAATTTCCATCAATGACTGTAAGAAAGATGAATGACAATGAATATTGGCTATACGATAGTTTAAGTACCAACACAATTTTTCATAGAATATTTCCAACTTATATAGTGCGAAAACAAAACACTTATACTTCATCTCAAGGATGGGGAGTATATAGGACGACTTCTACGAACAGCGTATTTCCAACGCAATTTCCAGATAGATATATATCAAATCTAGATTGGAACTCTGAGAAGGGAAATAATATTGACGACAAACGAAACGATAGGAACATTATCAAACCAAAATTCGATCCAGACAATTTAAAGTTTAAGAGTGATAGCAATTTAAATCAAAGCTCAAGCTATACTTATAGCAAAAGTCTTAGGTCAGACAAGAAATCATCTTATTGTGCAGAGAGCCCAGAATGAAAGATGCATTTTTAATTTCATTTTTGAATACTCTTATTCTTTTGGTATGGTTTCAAACTAATGCATTTGCAGAGTATTTCAAAAACTTCTTCATTATCAAAAAGATAATTAGGTCTTACAATTCTTCTCTTAAAGCGGATTTAAAGACGAGTTTCATTAACTTTCTGAGTTTGAATTATGATTCCTTTTTCATTAGATTGATTACATGCCCATTTTGCTTGAATTTTTGGATATCCATTTTAACTAGTTTTTTTGTTGGATATGAATTTTTTCCTTTAATTTATGTATCAAGCATGATATACTATAAGGTAGTGAACATACTGACTAAATATGAGCGAATTTGATAAAGATAAAGACTTACTTTTAATAGAGCATCATTGGGAGCTAGTTGTTATAATTAGCTCTTATAATCTAAAAGGAAATGATGGACAACTACCTGTATACGCAGATATATACAAGAAGGTAGGTCAAGACCCACAATGCCCATGTAATAAAAACCATATAGCATATTTGAACAATATTAGAGACAACTTAAATAAGTTTTTGCTACCAGATGAGATTCAGAAGATAAAGAAAGAAGAAAACGCTAAGATAGTTCATGTTAAGAAGACAGATGGTTCACTTTTAGAATTCTGATATGAAGATACAAATTGATGCTGGGCTTGGATATGATGATATCTGCTTGCTCCCAAATTTCTCTGATATTTCTTCTAGAAAAGAAGTTAGTACAATAACTAAGATATCAAAAAATAAATATATAGATATTCCATTAGTATTATCTCCAATGGATACTGTATCTTCGGTAAAATCCTGCATAAAAATTAATAAAATTGGTGGAGCAGGAGTCCTTCATAGATTTATGAGCGTAGAAGATCAGATGTTAAAAGCTCGTAAAATTAAAAATGAGAGTGGATTTTGTATTTGTGCAATAGGATTAAAAGACTCAGAATATAGGATAAGTTTATTAGATAAATATACGGATATCTTTTTTCTAGATACGGCTAATGGTCTAGCTAAAAGCGTAGAAGACTTCTTAATTTGGTACAAGCAATCTCAATATAAGCAAGATATTATAGTAGGCAATACATTAACCAAGTCTAGCGTTTATAGATTAGCTAATTTGAAAGCAGATGGATTTAGACATTTAATTGGTCCAGGAAGCATGTGCTTAACTCAAATTAAGACTGGAATTGGATGCCCGAGTGTTACTGGCTTGTCTTATGCTTGGGAAGCTATTAGAAATTATCAATTAGCTAATGCGGATCATTTTCGTCAAGAAAATCCTAAAGAAGAAGATCGTCCAAGTATTCTTGCTGATGGTGGAATAAGAAATCCAAGAGACCTAGTCAAAGCTATTGCTAGTGGAGCAGACGCAGTAATTTGTGGTAGAATTTTTGCTGGTTTATCTGATGTTGTAGATGAAGAAAATATTATAGAAAAAGATGGAAAATTATTCGCTGCTTACAGAGGAATGGCAAGTAAAGATGTAGTTGAAGATTACGAACTTTACGATGGCAGTAAAAAAAATCTATTTGTCGAAGGAGATAAAACTTTGATCCCTTTAATTCAAGATAAGACGATTGAAGATGTGGTTTACGATTATGCAAATGGTTTGAGAAGTGCAATGAGTTATCTTGGATTTAGATCTATAGAAGAAATGCGTGGAGGCATTTGGGAAAACAAAATTAAAGTAATTTCTCCAACTGCAAATAGCATGTATGAAGCTTTTGCTCATGGGAAATAAATATGATTGGCATAGATATTGTTGAAATTAAAAGATTTAAAAATAAAAAAGATTCATTCTTTAGTAAAATTTTTTCTACAAGAGAGATAGCTGAAACTACAGAGTATAATCTGCATCAGAAACTAGCTGGTAAATGGGCAGCAAAAGAAGCAGCTTTTAAAGCGGGATTAAACTACGCAAACCATGATATAGAAATCTTGACTTTAAATAAAAAACCTTGTATTATTATTAATGGAGAAAAAACAAACCATATGATATCAATAAGTCACGAGAATGATTACGCTACAGCAGTAGTTTTTACAATTTAATTTATGTTTAATTTTCTTAAAAAAGATAAAATAACTTTTAGTTGCACAAATCCTAAATTATTAGATTTTTATCCTCCAGTATATTCTAAAGACATACCAAGACATTTTTTAAAAAAAATAAATGAAAATTATAAAAATAATCTAGATTCATTAAAAAATCCTAGGTGCCCATTTGAAAGAATTTTCAATACCGCAAGATGCCCAGGAATACTTGAGATGATAAGTAGCGGCTATATATTTAAATTGCACAGAGATATTAGAATAACAACAAATGGAAACTTAGTTGATTTTAAATATGAAATTTTAGGTGAAAAGACTAGCGATAATGAGTCTGATGTAACTTATTTTGATCAAAGAGCATTTTCTAAATATTATGATGGTCCATCTGGCTCATTAAAAACTATTCTTAAAATAAATTTACCTTGGCTAGTAGATACTACAGACTATTGCTTTATTCAAACGCAACCAAGTTTTTTAGGAGAAAACAGATTTACAGTCGTTGAAGGAATACTTGATCCAATTAAGGCTAGAAAGATTAATGTTATCTTGTATTGGAATGTCCTCGATGGCACAGAAATAATTACAGCAGGTACGCCTATGTGTCAGCTCATACCAATTAAAAGGAATTTCTTACCAAGAATGATATTAAAGAATGACACGGAAAAATACAATGAAAAAATGATAGACTTTGATTTTTCAAGGAGAATAACAAATAATAAAATTAAACTATGGAATTCAAAAGATCCATAATGATTATGAATGATTATCTTATTATTTCAGATATTCATTTGGGGTCGAAAGATTGTCGTGCAGATAAACTTTTAAAAATCTTAAAGAAAGTTAAAGCTTCTAAAATAATCATCGCTGGAGATTTGTTTGATCACCATAATTTGCATAGATTAAAAAAAGAGCATTGGAAAGTCTTATCGAAACTGAGAAAGCTCTCAAAAAAATGTAAAATAATATACCTCATTGGAAATCATTGTTTCCTTAAGGCAGAATTTATGAGCATATTATTGGGTTTTCAATGTCAGAACCAATATGACCTCGACTACAATAACAAGAGAATTCTCGTTGTCCACGGAGATATATTTGATATATACTTTACCAAATACAAGCTCCTTATGAATTTTGTTGTAAAACTTTACTATTTTATCAGAAAATACACTCCATTCGCAGATGAGGCTTTTAGAATTCTAAAAAGTAGAACTAATAGCTTTGTAGAAAGAAGCTCTGATTTAAAAAAGAATGCTATAAAATATATAGAATCGAATGGATACGACAAAGTCATATGTGGACATAGTCATATACCCGAACATTCACAAAATTATATAAACTCTGGCAGTTTCTGTGAAGAAAAATGCACCTATATTACGATAGATAAAAAAGGTAACATACAATTAAATTATATCAATGATTAATAATGTAGATATCATCTTTGGATTATGCTGGGGAGACGAAGGCAAAGGCAAAATTTGCAATGCTCTATCAAGTAAATATGATTATGTTTGTAGATGGAATGGTGGACCAAATGCAGGACACACAGTTTATTTAAATGATAAAAAATATAAAACACATTTAATTCCTTCTGGTATATTCCATAATAAGAAATCTATTATTGGCCCAAATTGCGTTATTAATATTGATAAATTTTTTGATGAACTAGATTATCTTAAAAAAGAAGGATTTGATACTTCTTTAGTTAAGGTCAGTCCAAAGGCACACATCATAACCCATAGACATATTGAATATGATCTTAAATTCTTGAAGCCCAAGCTCGGCACAACTGGTCAAGGTATCGCTCCTTGCTATTCAGATAAAATGTTAAGATCGGGCAAATTAGCTAAAGACTATCTAGAGGCTAAATACATTTGGAACGGCGAACTAGAAGGAGATATTCTTTGTGAGGGTGCTCAAAGTTTTTGGTTAGATATTAATTATGGTCATTACCCTTATGTAACAAGTAGCGAAACCTTGCCTTACTCAGCTTGCTCTTTAGGTTTTAGTCCCAAGCTTATTAGAGATATAATTGGGGTAGCTAAGATATATGATACTAAAAGTGGAGTCGATCCGCTATTTCCAGAGTCTTTATGGGAAGATATAGAGTTGAATAGGTTAATAGAACTAGGTAAAGAGTATGGCACTACCACAGGAAGAAAAAGGTTAGTCAATTGGTTGAATTTTAATAAATTACTATATGCTGTTAAAGTATCTGGCACAACAAAATTGATAATCAATAAATGCGATATATTACAAGAGCTGAACATCTTTAAAATGAGGTTAGATAATGAACTTGGGCCCAATTTCATAAAATTTAACGATTTTGATAATATGAAAGAATATATATCAAGAGAATTAAAGATGGATTGTGATGTAGTATTTTCTGGAGATAAGGAGAACATTTAAATATAATGTATATATGAAAACAATAGATCAAAATTTTGTTAAAGATTCGATTCGTAAAGAGCTTCTTAAAGAAAAGAGAGATGTAGAGATTAATAGTTCTACTCTTCTTAAAGACTTCAATTTAGATTCTTTCTCTTTATTATCCATAGCCTCAGAAATTGAAGACGAATATTCTGTTTGGCTTATTAAAAATCCTCAACAAATAAGAGAGATGCAAAATAACATGGAGACTTTTGGAGAGTTTGTTACATTTTTAGAGGCAAAAATCAATGATGCAACAAGGGCCAGATAGAGCAACCCAACGAGAAAGATTGTACGAGATAGCTAAATTCTATGGGAAGGATAAAGCGGACGCTAGACTTAACCAACTGATTGATATTTATCACGCTAAACTTGATCAACTACCTATTCCTAGATCTAGGACAGATATAACATACTATGTCTCCGAATTAATGAATGACATAGGAATAGACCCAGTTACATACGAAGAAAAATGGTGGACAAGAAATTCTTTTTACGTTGCTGAAGCTAGCCGATTTGGATTTACTAAAGATGAATGGAAAAATCTTGTAGAATACATTAGACATGAAGAATAAAAAACAAAAAAATAAAATAAATCGTCTTAAAAAGAAAAAATATTATCTTTTAATTTCGAAAAAAGATAATTTCCAATATGGAGTCTTTCCATACAGCAAAGAAGGCCTCCTTCATGCTAAAAATTATTTAAATAAAATCACAACAAAGCCAGAGCTATATACCATCAAATCAAAATGAATAGTGTAATTTATTGCATGAGCAATACTGAAGAGGCTTTAGCATTATGTTCTGAGTTTAGCGACCAATATGGAGTGGGAGTCTATGAAGAAAATGTAATAGCTGTTTATCTTGAAAAAAAATATTATGAGGAATTATGTAAGATTTTAGATCATAAAGGTTTTCGTTTAGCCTCTTATGAGGTCTATGGCAAAGATGTTTTAGTACAATTTAGACCTAAAAATAAAAAATGAATCCATTCTTAGAGCTAATAGAAAAGGCTAAAATGGCCATATTGTCTTCAGAGTTTCTAGAAAAAAATGCAGAAGAGCAGTTTAAAAAGATGGACGAATTAGATTCAGAGCCTTGGACTTTAGAATTAGAAAACGAAAAGAAGATTACTTTAAATAAGATCAAGAATATCATTGGTAAAAGCGAAATAGAATATAAGAATCTAGTTGAACTAGAAGCCGAAGTCAATAAACACATAAAGAAAAAGCCCAGAAAAGATTAAACTCTTTGCCAGAATAGCACAGAGGTAGTGCATCTCACTTGTAACGAGAAGGTCATCGGTTCGAATCCGATTTCTGGCTCACTTATTCTTCCAATTTTTTCCTTGGGGACAATGTATATCTGTATGACAATGGCTACATACTAATTTGCATTTTTTAGCTTCTTCAAGAACTTTGCTCCAAGTTTTACTAGATAAGTTCTTCGTATTGACTTCAAACTCTTTTAAATCAGGATCTATGTGATGAAATTGAAGATTGTGAAGGTTATCGTCATAACCACAGATACTGCATTTTCCTCCGAATTCTTCTACTAATTTTCTTTTTCTTTCATCTCTTCTTTTTTTACAACTTGTTTTGTAATGATTCTTATTGAATGTTTTCTTTTGTTCTAAAGTCATAGTTTGATAAGTTATAGCAGCTTTTTTCTCCATATGTATTTTACTGGTATTATGAGAGCCTACTGGAGAACAGGTCGTACAATACTTTCTTCTTTGGGCATTTATAATTTTGTCTTGATGTTTAATTTTTTTAGGGATACTTTCCCCACACTTTAAGCACAAACGCATATCTTGTATTATATCCTTTATTAGCATATCAAACCATTTTATATTTGACAAAAATTAATATATAAGATATCATATTGTATAAAGGAATTACTAATGAACTGGATTAAAATATTAAATTTTATTGATGGAGTTTTCACAGAAGAGAAAGTTCAACCAACTTTAGGCACTCTTTATAAGATCAAAGGAGAAGAGTTACCATTTAGATATATCAGATTTGCGAATGACTCTTATGCAAATAAACCAGTATATCATTTCAAGCATCACCAACTCAAAGAATATAAGTTCACTAATTTAGATAAAGTCGAGAGAGAAGCAAACAAAGAAGAAGTCAGATTATATAATTTAATAAAAAATCATGTGAATGGAATAGCTATGACTAATCAATGGGGCGGTGGTTGAGCGGTTTAAAACAGCAGTTTACTAAACTGCCGATGTAGAAATGCATCCGTAGGTTCAAATCCTACTCGCCCCGATTAGTTTCTTTTTTTAGTAGTTAATTTTCCAGTTCCACCACTTTTTACCACATTGTCACTCAAAATAACTACTGGTTTATTACCAAGTCCTGAACCCCACCCAGTAACAAAATTTTTCTTACGATAAATTTTTAAATTAGCGTTTGTGCTTAAGAAAACACTTGATCCTATAGTAGGAGCATTTCCTAAAACATTAATTCTAATTAATGAGGTGCAACCATAGAACATCCAATCTCCAAAACTAGCTATGCCACGAGGAATAGTAATTGAAGTTAAGCTACTACAATTAGAAAATGCACCATACTCAATGCTTGTAACGCTACTAGGAATAGTGATAGAAGCTAAAGAGGTACAACCATCGAACGCGTAAATTCCGATACTGGTAACACTACTAGGAATAACCAATGAAGTCAATGAGGTGCAAAACGCAAATGCTGTACTATCTATCTTGGTTACTGGTCCAATTCCATAACCATAAAATTCATCATTGTAAGTGCTTGGTATAACTACTGCCCCAGCTGCGCAACTATTACTTGAGAGATAGTATGAATTATTATCATAATCATAAAAATAATTTAAAGCCATATATCTTTAATTTACACCCTTATTTACTAATAAGAAAATGCCAAATATAGTTGAAAAAACCACAAGATGCACATATAATACAAGGATATGAAAAATATTAAAAATATACTACTAAGTCTCATTCTAACCTCAACTTCTTTTACCTTTGCCGACTCTGGCACAGCTGATCAATCTACGCCAGTAGCAGACGGCTTTCTAGCCGCAGGAGATGTTGCTCTTGTTCGTCCAGTTTCAACCGCAGCAACTATTGGAGCTTTCGGTATTTTTGTTGTGATTGCTCCATTTACTACAATGGCAGGATGCACAGAGGAAACATACGAAGGTCTAGTTGAGAGCGTTGGAAAGTTTAGTTTTGATCGTGATCTTGGCGATTTCAAGAAGTAATATTTGCTAACGAGATTTAGTCAAATATAACCATATTTGCTAACACGATATTTCCAAATATAACCATATTTGTGAACAGCAAAAAGCCAAATATATGAACGAAAAAAGTTCAAATAATGGTGCTGGAAAAGGAAGCAAACCAAGAAGTTGTTTCTCTAATAGGTTTAAACAAAACTATGATAGTATAAACTGGTCAGAGGAAAAAGATAAGTCGTTGATTAAAAAAGAATTAAAAAACAAAGATCGTTCATCTTTATATATTTATAGATGACCGACCCAAAGAGAGTTTTAGAAAATCGTGCAAGTTCTTCATATATAGCAGAATACTCTGCACCAAAAATTGAGCTTGCTGATCTTGGTAAGCTACAACAATTTAGACATTTAAATCTAAATAAAAAAATAGAAACTAGGTTAGAAGAGATTAAGGTAGAATACGATGCGTTAGTTGCCTTACACGAATGGAATAGTTTTGTTGACTCTTTTGAGTGCAGAATAGAGTGTATCATAGGTCAAGATTATTATTTATATGAAACAGAAGAAGGTAGAAAATTTCTTTCACTTATTAGTCCAGATGACTTTACAATTAAGTATAAGTACCACGGCACAACAAGGTTAAATAGCTTTGGATTTTTTGAAAAGCAGAGTTGACAAATTTGACAACTTATATTATATTTGAATGATGCGAAAAGGAGTATGCTGTATTGTTTCAAGTTTAGCTGAACAAGATGACCCTATCAAGTTCAATACAATGACTTATTCTAGATTCTCTGCTATGGATAGAAAAGAAGCTCTTTCTACCTTATCTTCTAGGATATTAAACAATATGATAACCACATACCAATACATAAAGTATTGCTCTGACCATAATCATACTTATAGAATTTCCTCTGATCTATTTCCTCTTATTACTTATGATAAAGCTAATGTATCATTACAAGATTTACCAGACTATAATAAAATATTAGTATCATTTGATAGTATCAAACATCTTATTCAATCTAAAAATGTTAGAGTATCTTGTCATCCCTCTGAATTTAATGTTCTTGCTAGTGATAATGAAAATGCAATAACTAAAACAATCAAAGAATTAAATTTCTATGGTTGGTTTATGACTCAGATTGGTTGCTCACTAAACTATGATGCACCTATGAATATGCACATACATAATTCCAAGGGCAATCTAAATGATATAGTTAAAAAGTTTATGAGTAATTTTAATAAGCTAACTGATGATGTAAGGTCTAGATTGGTTATAGAAAATGATGATAAAGATACTTGCTGGTCAGTTAAGAAGCTAATGAGGCATTTCCACTCGG